>Ga0181520_10009953_pt1 | contig 12932 bp, 9 predicted proteins | sample PEATcosm2014_Bin_29_FD_132451 | JGI IMG/M metagenome (GOLD analysis project Ga0181520, IMG submission 132451) | Peatland microbial communities from MTU Mesocosm Facility, Houghton, MI, USA - PEATcosm2014_Bin02_30_metaG | ecosystem: Environmental > Terrestrial > Soil > Wetlands > Peat | place...
GCCGTTGCCGTTGCGTCCGCCAGGACGCCTCGCCCCGCCGCAGGCGGGGAACCTCAGCCGGATGCTTCAGCGTCCGGTTCAGGGCCGGCAGTTAGGGCCGTTTCCGTCCGCAGGACGGGTGGCGGCGGAGCCGCCCAAATCGTCGGGGACGCCAGCAAGCTGGGCCTTTCTGTCGGGCGCTTCGCGCCGTCCGTCCTGCGGACGGGGAGGTCTTTGTGCGGCGGGAGTCCCGGACGCTGAAGCGTCCGGCTGAGGGGCCCCGCCTGCGGCGGGGCCAGGCGTCCTGCGGACGCGACGGCACGGATAACGACCACGTGCCGAGGTGATCTGTTCAGTCTCGCCCCGGCGGGATCAGGCTACCCACACACATTGAGGAAGAGCCAAGTCAGGCAGGGATGCTCGCTGGTCAGGGGAAGGGGAGAATGCCGTGGGAAAGCTTGACGGACGGGTTCGGCTGGCGTTGCTGATGGCTCTACCGTTCGTGGTGGCGATTGGGCTTGCGGTTCGCAACCAGGCCTACGCGAAGCTCGACGCCGGCGCCGCGCGGGAGGCATTGCTGGCGGTTCTCGCATCGGCGCCGCGTGCGGATGCCGGGCTCGCCGCCGTTCAGGGAGCCCAGGCCAGCGAAACCGATGCCGCGGCGATGGATGCGGCTGCGCTCGCATACATCAAGGCTGTGCAGCGCAGAGACTATAAGAGCGCGTGGGAACTGGTCCACCCCGATGCGCGCGGGACGTGGACCTTCGAGACATGGCAGAGCCTGCGCAAGTCGATGGAGCCGTCGGCCGGCGAGGAGGGATCGCATAGCGGCATGGAGACGGTTCTCCTGCTGATGGGCAAGAAGGCGCAAATCAAGGAGCTTATCACGCGAGGGATGTCCGGCATGGCGCGGGTGGGGGTAACACTGGAACTGCCGGCGCGACTCGCCCTGAGGAAGGCCAAGAGCGGCGGGTGGGCAGTGGACCTTGCAGCCACCGACGACGCCGAAGCGTTCAGCAACGCGGCGGAGCAGCTCGCCGCGATCAACGCGAAGGGGCGCGGCGGCGACATATACCAGATGATGATGATGTCGGAACTGGAGGACGCACCCTCCAGCCTCGGCTTCGCCGCCGCAATGATGCCTGAGGCCACGTATACGGCGACCTCCCACGGAATATCGGGCGACAGGGGCACGGTGGCCTTCAAGGGCACGGCCGTCCTCGACCTGGCGGTGCCATTGGCGAACGGCGATGAGGGCTGGAGCGTCGCATGGTGCCGGGGCATCGAGCCCTTCCCCGCCGGCAAATCCATCGCCCAGTACCTGGACGAGGAGATCGCCATCGGGCACGTGACGAATGACCCGCGCAATCGCAAGTGCCAGGAGAATCTGGAGCAGATCTCGCAGGCCCTGTCCATCTACGCGCAGGAGCACGAGGGGCGCTTCCCGCCGGCGGCGACGTGGCAATCCGCGGTGAGGCAGCGAGTCAGAGGCGAGCAGCCCTTCGTATGCCCCACGGACAGTGAAGCGAGGAACACCAGTTACGCCTTTAACTACAAGCTGAGTGCAGTCGCTATGCCCAGCATTCCTCACCCCGCAGACACCTTCACCCTCTTTGAGTCCGACCTGCACGTGCCGAACGCCTACGACAAGAGCGGCTTCCCCGGCCGGTCGCTGGCCGTGCCGGGACGCCATCAGCGAGGCAGCAACTACGCCTTCGCCGACGGGCACGTGAAGTGGCTTTTCAACGGGAAGCCTCCGGGAACGACCGGGCCATCCAACGGCTGGTGGAGGGCTGCCGGTAAGCCGCCCTACCCGGACAAGTACCGGATCGCCAAGACGAATGAGCCGGACTTCCCCTGGCTTCGGCCGGGCACGAAGTCGGTGACGACAGACGAGGGCCGCCCGCCTGCGGATGACAGAGAGGACTGAACTCGGCGGAAGCGCCTCGACGGAGGGAACGACCATGCGACGAGTTGTCTGCACAAGCCGAGCGGGGCTACGCTGCCTGTCTGTGGCGGCTGTTGCACTCACCTTGCTGTCCGGCTGTCCGGTGCGCCAAAAGGTGGATTCGAGCGCATCCCAGCCGACGGGCGCGCCGAGCGACATGACTGCGCCGGTGCAGCCGAGCCTGCCTGGCCCGCCTCCTGTGCCCGACACGGCCCCAACGCCTGCCCCACAGGCACAAGCCGCGCCCACGGCCTTCAACGAGGCCCGATCCCATGCGCAGCAGGAGTCCTGTTCGTCAAACCTGAAGCAGATCGCGCTCGGGATGCTCATGTATGCACAGGACTACGACGAGAGGTTCCCGCCGCCGTCCAAGTGGCACTCGGGGACCAACCCGTACGTGAGAAACGAAGGGGTCTTCCAGTGCTTGTCTGACAGCAAGTTCGTGCAGAGCAGCTACGCGATGAACCGGAACCTGGGAAGCCTGGCGATGCTGGACATCACCCGGCCTGCCGAAACCGTGATGAACTTCGAGTCCGGTCTGCACATCTACAACGCCTTCGACCTCAAAGGCGATGTCGGCGCGTCTCTTGCCCACCCGTCGCGACACCCGAACGGCAACAACTTCGCCTTTGCCGACGGGCACGTCAAGGCATTCGATCGAAGCCCGGAGCGGGCGTGGTGGACGCCGCAGGCGTCGACTACAGCGCCCAGGGGTTCCAAGTAGAAGCGCGCAGGATTCGCCGCTTCGATTGACGAATACCCGTCCGGTTCGCCGAGTGCGGTCAGCCGCAACTTGGCGCCCAGGCGTCGCCGACGCCATCGCCAGCCAATTCGGGAAGGGACTATGTTCCAATGATCAGAATCGGCCTCATCTCCGCCGCCACATACGGTTACATGGACGCTCCGCGCACGCCGGGGTCGTTCCACGGGACGGCCTTCTCCAGCACGTTCAACGGCTACGACCCCGAGAAAGCCAAGCAGTACCAATGGACGTTCGCCGCGTCGGACACGCAGATCCCCGACTGCAAGGTCGTCAAAGTCTGGGACCCGGACGTCGAGTGGGCCAAGCGGCTCGCCGATGTCTGCAACATCCCCGAGGTCGTCTCCTCGCCCGACGAGTGCGCCGAAGACGTGGATTGCGCGATCATCGTCGACGACGGCTCGGGTTCACAGTCGGACTACGCCTACACTCCGCTCAGCAAGGGCATCCCGACCTTCTGCGATAAGCCGCTCGCGATGACTGCGAAGAAGGCCAAGGCCGTGGCCGACTTCGCCCGCGAGCACAACGCGATCCTCATGTCCGCCAGCTCCCTGCGGTACGTGCCGGACATCGTGAAGCTGCGGGACGAAATGCCATCGCTGGGCGAAGTCCACATGGCGCAGTCGATCTGCGGCAACGGGCTGGTCTACTACGGAATCCACGCCCTCGAGACCGCGTATGAGGTGCTCGGCGGAGGCGCAGTGTCGTGCATGAACGTGGGCCGGGACGGGCGCAATATCGTGCGAGTGCGGTTCGAGAAGGGCCTCGATCTCGTGCTGATGGTCGGCGAGGGCGAGTATATGGCGGCCGGTTACCAGATCAATGTCTATGCCAAGGGTGGCTGGCGCTCGGTGGTGCCGGACCTGGCCGACCTGTACGTCTATTTGATGGAGCAGTTCATCAGCGTGGTCAAGACCGGCAAGGAAGTCCTGCCGATCGAGGAGTCGGTGGAAGTCATCGCGGCTCTCGAGGCCGGCGAGCGGTCTCTGGCCGAGGGGCGCGAGGTGACGCTGGCGGAAGTGCTGGCGTAGGGCGAGAGACGCCTGCTCGTCCCTGACAGGGACGGGGAGACGACAACAGCAACGACAGAGGCGAGGGCATTTCGGCGCCCTCGCCTCTTTGTTTTCGTGGGATACATGACAGGGGCCAGGACCGAGCACTACCGGGCGAGCGATTCGCGGGCGGCCAGCGCCTTGCGGAAGCGAGCGTCGCGGGCCTCCGCCAGCCGAAGCACTGCCTGCGCGTAGACGTTCACCAGGCCGTCGCGGAAACGAAAGCCTGCAAAAGCCTTGGCGCCGCGCCACGACGAGTAGAAGCGCCGATGCGCCTTGCCGACCTCGCGCTGCAAAGCGGCTGCGGTCATCTGGAGAGGCTCAAAAACCGTATGGTGGCCGTCGTAGAGCGACCAATCGCGCGTGAAGATACGCTTCGCCCGGTCGAGGATCTGGAACTGCTTCGTACCGGGCAGGGGCGTAAGAATCGCGAACTGCACCGTATCCAGCGCATTGCGAAGCGCGAACCGGGCGGTGTCGCGGATCGTGGGCACCTCGTCCTCGTCGGAGCCGAGCACGAACATGCCGTGTATCCTGATGTTATGTTCGCGTAAGATGCGGGCGCTTTCGATGCTCTGCTCGATCGACAGGCGCTTGCCGTAGCCGGCCAGGGTGGCGGGGGACACCGACTCATATCCGATGAACACCCGCACGCAACCTGACGCCTGCATGAGGGCCACCAGTTCGCGATCCTGGGCGACGTCCGCCCTGACCTGCGCAACCCAGTGGGGCGGGTGCGGCAGGCGAATCATCCCCTCCAAAAGCTCCCTTGTCCGCTTCGGGTTCGCCGCGAAATTGTCGTCATAGAAGAAGACGGAGCGCGGCTGTCTCGCGGCCAGTTCCTCGAGCACCAACTCGGTGCTGCGGAACCGGTAGGCCTTCCCAAACATGGGCGTCACCGAGCAAAAGTTGCAGTCGAAAGGGCAGCCCCGAGAGGTCATCATCGGGGTCAGCCTTTCGGCGCTCCAGCCCTGAATAAGAGACAGGTCGGGGATCGGGAGACGGTCGAGGTCCGCCACCCGGCAGACGCCGCTGGCCGGGTCCGCCTTCTCCGGAAGACGCAGCGTCAGGCCCTCCGGCGGATACGGTCGCGGCGCGGCCAGCATTTGCGCGACGACGTCGCCGATGGTCTCCTCCGCTTCCCCTCTCAGACAGTAATCCGCGTGCTGCGATGCCTCCTCCGAACAGAACGTAGCGTGCACTCCCCCGATAAGCACGGGAATACCGCGGGAACGGCACAGGTCGGCCAGGCGGTACGCCTCGGGCGCGGTGCTGGTCGTGGTGGAAATACCGACGAGGTCGGCCTTGAGTATCTTCGCCATGGGCAGCTTCCTCAGTCCCTGGCAGTATACCGTTACCTGGTGGCCGAGGTCGCGCAGGACGGTGCCGATCGAGGGGAGGCCCAAACGCGGTAGTGAAGCGAAGCTGTAGACGTTAAACTGTGGAGCGCGCGGCTCCACTAGTGCGATTGTTGCCATTCATTGTTCTCCATATCGGCTGGCCTATGGCCCAAGTGTGTATGCACGGCACCCGCAGCATACACCACGAGCCTGAAGGGGTCAACGTCCCCGCCGTCTGGGTTGTTCCGCTGACGGGCATTGACAGGGCAGGCATCCGCCCCGCGCGGACCATCACGAATCGCGAAAAGGGCCGGGAACCCGCGCATCCTGCGCATGGATTCCCGGCCCTCGTTTCATGTCACTGGTCGTGGCCCCCGCAGTGGGGCCGCAAAGCATCGGGGCTCTATTCGCCCGAGCCTGCCGTTTCGACCGCCTGCTGGACTTCCTTGATGTCCTGGGTCTCGCGCTTCGACAGGATCAACGAGATAGCCACGATGACCGCCAGCACGACGCCGACGATACCAAGGGTCATGCCGGGTTCGGAGTTCTGGAAGCCGCCGGACATGCGGACGATCACGGGAACGATCAGCAGAGCGATCAGGTTCATGACCTTGATCAGCGGGTTGAGGGCCGGACCGGCAGTGTCCTTGAAGGGGTCGCCGACGGTGTCGCCGACAACAGCGGCCTTGTGGGCCTCGGAGCGCTTGCCGCCGTATAAGCCGTCCTCGATGGCCTTCTTACCGTTGTCCCAAGCGCCACCGGCATCGCACATCAGGACCGCAAGGAGCTGGCCGACGACGATGATGCCGGCCAAGTACCCGCCCAGTCCGGGCCATCCGAACCAGCAGCCCACGATGCACGGGGCGGCGATGGCGAGGATACCAGGGCCGACGAGTTCCTTGAGCGCGGAGGCGGTGCAGATATCAACGACCTTGCCGGATTCCGGCAGGACGCCCTCCTTGCCCTCGAGCAGGCCGGGGATCTCCTTGAACTGCCGCCGGACCTCGTTGATGATGTAGAAGGCGGCGCGGGAGACCGCGCGGATGGTCATCGACGAGAAGAGCAGCGGCATGGCGCCGCCGATGAGCAGGCCGATGAAAACCGTCGGGGAGTTGACCGACATGGTGTACTGGCCGAGTGCCGCGGCATTGATGGACTCGCCGCCAGCACCGCCGGCGCCGGCAGCGATGCCCTCGTGCACTTTGGAGATGAAGGACCCGAACATCGAGACCGCGGCGATGACGGCCGAAGCGACCGCAATACCCTTCGTCGCCGCCTTGGTGGTGTTACCAACCGAGTCGAGAATCTCAACGTTCTCTTTGTTGTCCTCGATGCCGGCCATCTCGGAGATGCCCTGGGCGTTGTCTGCAATCGGCCCGTAGGTGTCCATCGAGATGATGACGCCGGTGGTGGTCAGCATCCCCAAACCGCACAGCGAGACACCGTACAGGATCTCCACCGGGCTGGCCGACTTGCCGAACACGAGCATCGAGAAGAAGATACACGCCACGATCAGGAACAGGGAAAAGACCGATCCTTCGAGGCCTTCGCTGAAGCCGGTGAGGATGTTCGTCGCCGAACCCGTCTGGGACGCGCGGGCGATCGACTGGACAGGGGAGAATTCCTTGGAGGTGTAGAACTCGGTCAGCTTGTACATGCCGATCGCGAGGACCAAGCCGGAGAATGTGGCCCAGAAGAGCCGCCAGTCCTCTGCGTACAAGTGAGCCACAATGGCGAAGGCGACGGCCGACAGCATGGCGGAAAGAACGAAGCCGCGCGTGATGGGCTTCATCGGGAACTCGTCGTCGGTCTTCGACTTCACCAGCGTGATGCCGGCGATGGATGTGAGGACGCCGATGGCCCGGACGATGATCGGGTACATGATCCACACGGTCGCGGTCCTCATGCCCTTCTCGGTGCCATCCAGGTGGGCCAGAGCGAGGATCATGCTGGCGACCAGAGTAACTTCGTAGGACTCGAAGATATCAGCGGCCATTCCGGCGCAGTCACCGACGTTGTCGCCGACGTTGTCAGCGATAACCGCAGCGTTGCGGGGGTCGTCCTCGGGGATGCCCGCTTCGACCTTGCCGACGAGGTCGGCGCCCACGTCCGCGGCCTTGGTGAAGATGCCGCCGCCAACACGCATGAACAGGGCGAGCAAACAGCCGCCGAAGCCGAAGCCAAGCAGGATCTCAGTGGCGCGCTCTTTGAAAAACATGAGGATCAGGGTCGCGCCGAGCAGGCCCATCGTGACGGTGAACATGCCGGTGACGCCGCCGGACTTGAAGGCGATCTGCACGGCGTTCGCGAGGCTGGTGCGGGCGGCGTGAGCGCAGCGGACGTTACCCTGGACCGCTAGCTTCATGCCCATCGCGCCGGTGATGCCTGAGGCGCAGCATCCCATGAGGAACGCAACTGCGCGCCAGAAGCCGATGTACCAGTTGCCAGCGCCAGCGCTGAAGATCAAGGCGAAGAAGAGTACGATCACCAGGATGATGATCGTCTTGAACTGCCTGGTGAGATAGGCGTTCGCGCCCTCACGAATCTGGGCTCCGATAGACTGCATCTTGTCCGTGCCCGCATCCTGCTTGAGGATGTAGCTACGCAACGACAGAGCGTAGAGCACGCCGAAAGCCGCGATCACGATCGTGGCGATCAGCGCATCAAACTCAAATGGTGTGAAGGTCATAGTCGACGGGCTCACTGATCTAACGCCTCCCTGCCTGTGGCACAATGATGGTATCAAGATCACGCCCGGGCGCTCATCGCGAGCGCACGAACGGTTGTTGCCTCAGTTGCCGGACCACTCGAAATCGGTGGGGCGATCCTCACGCATGTCGAACCAGTACTCGAGGGCATCGCAGATGCGCTCGGCGGACTTGCCATCGCCGTACGGACAGCCGCCCTCGGCCATCCGCCGGTATTCGGAAGGATTCTCGAACAGCACCGCCGCGGCACTGAAGATGGCGTCTGCGTCGGTGCCCACCAAGCGTGCCACCCCGGCTTCAACGCCCTCGGGACGCTCGGTGGTGTCGCGTACGACCAGCACCGGAACTCCAAGAGCCGGGGCCTCCTCCTGGACGCCCCCGGAGTCGGTGATGATCAGGTCAGCCCTCTGCATAAGAGGGACGAAGTCGAGGTAATCCGGCGGCTCCGCCAAAACTACCCGAGGCACAGTGTCCAGAAGCTCGTGAGCGGTCTTGCGCACCAGCGGGTTGAAGTGCAGCGGCCAGAGGACTGTCACGTCCTCGAAGCGTTCCACAATGCGCTGCACGGCTTCACAAACCCTCGCCAGCGGCACCCCCAGGTTCTCGCGCCGGTGCGCCGTCACGAGCACGAGCCGCCCCTCGAGGCCGTCAACCCACTCAAAATCAGTGCCCTTCAGGTTGCGCCCGCTGTCGAGGACCATCCGCAGAGCATCCACCACTGTGTTGCCGGTGACGAAGATGCTCTCCCGTCCGATGTTCTCGGCCAGGAGATTGCGGCGAGCCCGGCGCGTCGCGGCAAAGTGAATGTCGGCAAGCGGGCCCGTCAGACGGCGGTTCATCTCTTCCGGAAATGGCGAGAGCTTGTTGGCGGTACGCAGCCCGGCCTCGATATGGCCGACGGCAACGCGCTCGTAGAAAGCTGCCAGAGCTCCGGCAAAGACGGTAGTGGTATCGCCCTGAACTAAGACGACGTCGGGGCGCTCCTCGTGGAACACCGACTGCAGGCCGGAAAGGGCCCGGCAGGTAACCTCGGCGAGGGTCTGCCCCTCCTGCATGATGGCAAGGTTCACGTTCGGCACGATGCCGAAGGCGTCCAGCATCTGCTGCAGCATCTCGCGGTGCTGGCCGGTCACGATGACACGGGTCTCGAACCGATCTCCCCGCCGCATCAGGGCGGCGTGCACCGGGGCAAGCTTGACGGCTTCGGGGCGGGTCCCGAGGACCAGGGCCACACGGGTGCGGTTCATCGTATCCACCAAAGCCCCAGCGCGATCGTACAAAGAATGCTGGTCATTGCGTACATGAGCAATACGGCCTGTTTGCTGGAGAGGCCACGGTCTATGAGACGATAGTGCAGGTGGGCCCGGTCCGCGGCCATCGGCGACTTCCCTTCGCGCACTCGCACCCAGACTGTCGAGATAACATCGTAAAGCGGCACGCCAAGCACGAGCAGCGGCGCGAAAACGGCCACTGCAGTGGCGCTCTTGAAGGTGCCGGTCACTGAGACACAGGCGATGATGAAGCCGATGAACATCGCGCCGGTGTCGCCCATGTAGATACGCGCCGGACTGAAATTGTAGCGCAGGAAGCCTACGCACGCGCCGAAAAGAGCGGCGGCGGCGACGGCGACGGACTGGCCCATTGATACCGCCATGATGGATAGGGTCAGAGCGGCGATGGCGGCGACCCCGGCGGCAAGTCCGTCCAGACCGTCCAGCCAGTTAATTGCGTTGACAATGAGCACAATCCAGAAAACGGTCAACGGACCGGCGAGGCCGTCAAGTCCGAGCCAGGCCTGTGGAAGGCCGGGAATCGGGTTGGTCACGCCCTCGATCCGCACACCGCACCGGACGGCGATGATCGCGACCACAATCTGACCGATCAGACGAGGCAGCGGACGCAGCCCGCGAATGTCGTCGATCAGACAGATCGGCAAAAGCAGCACCGACCCCAGCAGCATTCCGAGCCTCGCGCCGGATAGAGGCCGCATCCAGACCAGCAAGGACACCCAGAACGCGATGAAGATCGCGAGGCCGCCGATGGTCGGAGTCGGTCGCGTGTGAGCGTGTCGCCCACGCGGTTTGTCAATGGCACCGAGACGTGGAGCGACTGCCTTCTCGATGAGGGGTGTTAGGATCAGCGACACCACCATCGCGAGTGCGGCAGCCGCATAGCTGGCGTTTACTGCAGGTCACCCTCTCAGAACGTGTATGAAAGCCCACTTACGCCGTCTGTTAGGAGCGGCCTCCAGACCGTGACACTCTTGCGCGACGCCTTCAGATGCGAGCCAGCAACCGCGGACGATCACTCTGGCGGCTCGAAGACCCTGGCCCGCCCGGGAGAGTGTTCGTCGGGGCCTTCCATGCACCTTCCGAGAGCGGCCGTCGGAGTTACTCGTCCTTGAATGCCCACTGCACCAGCTCGATCCCGGCCTCGGTAAGCACGTCGACGGACATCTGGTCGGGATACTCGCCGGCATAGACCACGCGCGTGACGTTGGCGTTGACGAGCATCTTTGCGCAGGTGACACAGGGGCGCACGAGACTGTAGCAGGTCACGTTCTCCAGCTTGACACCGTGCACGGCGGCCTGGATGATGGCGTTCTGCTCGGCGTGGAGGGCGCGGCAAAGCTCCTGGCGCTCGCCCCTGGGGATGCCCTGAATGGCGCGGTAGCATCCGCCCAGTTCCTCGCAGTGCCTCAGGCCCTTCGGCGGGCCGTTGTAGCCGGTGGCGAGAATGCGCCGGTCCTGCACGAGCAGCACGCCGACCTGCCGGGAAAGGCACGTCGAGCGGCTGGCGACGACCTTCGCAATCTGCATGAAGTAATCGTCCCACGCTGGCCGCTCGGTTTTGGTCAGGACGTCGGTCCTCGGTCCCTCGGTCGCCATGTTGCTGTCTGTCTCCAGCCTGTCCGCGGGTCGCTGGGCTTTGCGGCACACACAAAAGGCCCCCTGAGCACAGGTGGGCCTGGAGTGTTGTGGGTCGCCTCCTGCGTTCAGAGCCTACTCCGGCTTCTCTTGGACCTTCGGGAGGCGCACGCTGAACCGCGAGCCCTTGCCGACCTCGCTCCACGACAGCCAGACATCACCGTGGTGCGCCTGGGCGAGGTGCTTGACGAGGAAGAGGCCGATGCCGGTCCCCTTGACGGCCTTATGGTTCACGTCGTCATCGACCATGTGGAAGCGCTGGAAGATCTTGTCCCGGTGGCGCTCAGGGACGCCCAGGCCCTGGTCCTCGATGTCGATGCGAACCGTCGGCCCCTCATCCGCGATGGACACCGTAACATCTCCGCCGTTGGGAGAGTATTTGATCGCGTTGCCGACGAGGTTGTCGATGATCTGCTGGAGCTTGTCCTCGTCTGCGGAAAAGGTCGGGAAATCGTCCGGGATGGCATTCACCAGGCGGTGGCGGTCGGTGTAGGTCTGCTGCGCCGTGAGCACTCGACTGACGACGTCTTGAACGACCACGTCCGACAGGTTCATGTCGATGGCGCGGCCCGACTCAATCCGCGAGACGTTGAGCAGGTCGTTGATCAGGCGAGTGAGGCGATCGCACTCCTGGTTGATGATGTCATAGAATTCATGTCGCGTCTCGTCGTCGTACATGCCCTCGGTGTCGTCCATCAACGTGGCGATGAAGCCCTTGATGGAGGTCAAAGGAGTGCGCAACTCGTGCGACACGGTCGAGACGAAGGCTGTCTTCATCCGCTCGACCTGGCGGATCTCGGTGATGTCGTTGAAGATCGCAACCGCGTTTTGCACCTCGCCGCCATCGTCGGCCATGACCGTCGTCTCGGCCTTGAAGATGCGGTGGTCGGCTTCGACGCCGATCTCTTTCGTCATCTCCGTGTGCTGCTTGAGGGTCTCCCGGAAGAGTGTGATGATCTCCTGGTCGCCGATGATGTCCTCGACCGGCTTGCCGACGTAGTCGCCGGGCGTCAGGTGCAGCATGTCACAAGCGGCCTTGTTCACCAGCCGCAGGCGCCCGGCAGCGCTGACGACGATCACACCGGCGTGAATGCTCTCGAAAGTGTCGGCGAGGCGTTCCTTCTCCTCAGCCAGCTCGATGAAGACCTGAGCGTTGGCGATGACAGCCGCGGCCTGGTCGGCAAGCATCTCGAGCAGGCGCATGTCGTCATCGTTAAAGTCTTGCTCGTAGCGCTTGTTGAAGACGTGCATGACGCCGATGATGCGCTCATCGACGACGCGCTCTTCCTCGTCGCGCTGCTTGATCTTGAGGGGAACGCAGATGCCGTTGCGGACACGGAGGAGTGCGACTTTGTCTTTGAGGGTTCGGGGATCGCTGACCGCGTCGTTGAAGATGACGGACTGGCCGGAACGAAAAACATGCCCGCTGACGCCGGATTCGGCCTGAAGTCTCAGTTCGGCAGCTTGCTCTTCCGTGATCCCCAGCGCAGGCGGGAGCACAGACAGTTCGCCTAATTCGGCCTGATGGATGAAGATGACGACCTTCTCAGCCTGAACGATCATCGCGACCTTGTTCATCAGGCGCGAGAGCGTTTGTCTGAGTTCGGGCTTGGTCACCACGATGGCCGGGACTTCAGCCATCGTCGCGGCGGCGTTCAACTCTTCCTCGAGGTCGCGGATCTTGCCCTGTAACTCAGTTACAACCAGCCGGTACCGGTCAAGCTCCTTGCGAAGTGAGCTTGGCTCCTCCGGCGCGACGTCGTCAGGCATGTCTGAGACTCCTTCTCGCATAGCGAGGCGCGCCCCGTGTCAGAGGAGCACGGCACTGCGCTTACACGCCTCACGCAGGTGGAAACAACGCGCGAGGTGCTACGCCGCGTGTTGCCGTCGGCGCACGAGGGTCCACGTCAATAAGGGGGGAACGTTCGAACCGGCACGAGCCGGCTGTTTCCGGCGCCGATACCACACCCCCCCGACTACCTCCGACCACCCTTGCGGCGCGCGTCTCGGCTGCGCTTGAGTTCGTTGAGCACCCGGTTGCTGTCTTTAATGAAGTCAGTCAGGCGCTCCTCAAAGGACTCCGAAACCCGTCCCCTTGGGGGAGGCGTCGTGTCGACCACACGCCCCTCGATCGGCTGGCGCGGTTCGGCTTGTTTCGCGGACAATTCCAAGCGACCGTCGTCCTTCTGGCCGACGAGCTTGACCTTGACCGCGTCGC
>Ga0181520_10009954_pt1 | contig 12932 bp, 10 predicted proteins | sample PEATcosm2014_Bin_29_FD_132451 | JGI IMG/M metagenome (GOLD analysis project Ga0181520, IMG submission 132451) | Peatland microbial communities from MTU Mesocosm Facility, Houghton, MI, USA - PEATcosm2014_Bin02_30_metaG | ecosystem: Environmental > Terrestrial > Soil > Wetlands > Peat | place...
CAACTTCAACGGCACCGCCGGCATGTGGCGCATCCAGGCCATCCGCGACGGCGGCGGCTGGCAGCACGACACCCTCACTGAAGACACTGACCTCAGCTACCGTTCGCAACTCGCCGGCTGGAAGTTCAAGTACCTGCCCCACGTCGAGTGCCCTTCCGAGCTGCCCATCGAGATGACCGCCTTCAAGACCCAGCAGGCGCGCTGGGCCAAAGGCCTCATCCAGACCAGCATCAAGGTTCTGCCCAGAATCTTTCGCTCCGATGTGCCCCGTCGCATCAAGATCGAGGCCATCTACCACCTCACAGCCAACCTCAGCTACCCGCTCATGGTCCTCATGTCCGCCGCGCTCCTCCCGGCCATGATCTGCCGCTTCTACCAGGGCTGGTTCCAGATGCTGCTCATCGACGTGCCCCTCTTTACCGCTTCCACCTTTTCCATCGCCGTCTTCTATTTGATGAGCGAGCGCGAGCTCTTCCCCAAAACCTGGATGAAAACCTTCCTCTATCTGCCCTTTCTCATGGCTCTCGGCATCGGCCTCACCGTCACCAACACCAAGGCCGTCATGGAAGCCCTATTCGGCATCAAGAGCGCCTTCGTCCGCACTCCCAAGTATCGCGTCGCTGTGAAAGGCGAAAAGTCTCAGGCATCCAAATACCGCAAGCGTCTCGTCCTGATTCCCTGGATCGAGCTCCTCCTCGGCGCTTACTTCTTCCTCGCCATTCTCTACACCTTCTCCAACCACAACTACTTCACCGCGCCATTCCTCATCCTCTTCGTCATCGGCTACTGGTACACAGGCCTCATGAGCCTGCTGCAGGGCCGCTTCGAACGCTGGCGCAGACCCGACGCAAACACCGACGAATCCAGCCCCAAGCCTTTCCCGGTGGGCGTGTAAGAAGTTTCCATGCCTAGTTCGATCGTTAAATGGATGGCGGTCGGGCTCACGGGATGCTTGGCTGCGCTGTGCCTTATTTTTCTCAGCCTTTGGTGGCTATCCGGACCGCGCAAGCCGAGGAATTCAGACCTTGAGAGGCGGTTCACGGAGCAACGCAGTGACTTCGAAGAGTTAGTCGCAATGATGGAAGCCGACAAGCAGATGACTCGTGTCGCGAATAACTTTCTTTGGAAGTTGGACAATGCTGCCTGGCCTCGTCCTGAATCGGAATGGGGCATAACGCGAGCTCGCTCGAATAATTACAAAGACCTGTTCCGCAAGGTGGGGAGCGAAGATGGAACTGTGCGTCAAGAGAAATCAAGCGATGTCGAAATCATCATCCACTCATGGGGAATGGTGACGTCTGGCGGTAGCATCAGTTTCCTTCACTGTGGACAACCTGCCGGGAGTTTTCAGCACACGGTTGTGCCATGCTTCGAGAAGGCAACTGTGAACGAAGGCAGCAAGGATAATACAAGCGGCGAAGCCTACCGCTTTAAGCGACTTGATAGGGACTGGTTCATCTACGAAGAGTCAGATTAGCCCAGCCCCATCTCAATCGGTTTCGCCGCATCAGTCCGCGAAATCCCGAGGCCCCTCAGCCCATCGCCCCTCCCGCCACTCGTCAACCAATCCTCAGTAGTCCGTCCCCGAAATGTAATTCGGCGTACTCACGTACGAGTACTTGCTCGGATTTGACTGCACCAGCGCATCCGCCGTGTTGTTCCACGCCGTAGCGTGCGCTCCAGTCGAGTTGTTTTGCACCACCGTCTGATCGAGCAGGTAGTTGCTGAATCCAGCCGCATTCTGGGCATTCGAGTTCTGCTGCGCATTCCAGCCTGCCTGTTCAGCGCTGTTGGCGGCTTCCGTCGTATTCATCCGCGCCGTAGCCGCCGCGCCGATGGCGTGAATATTGTTGATGGCATTCGCGGTGAATTGCTGGTTTGCCGCCTGTTGCTGGGCAGCCACTTGTTTCAGTTGAGCGATGTGCGGTGCAGCTTGCGCAGTGGCTAGCTGCGTGACCAGCGCGATGTTCTCCTGGTAGCCGTTGATCATGGCCGCCCCTATCGCATTTCCCTGGCTGGCTTCGGATAGGGGGAACTCGGCAACGTAGTCAATGAAGTTGAAGTCGCCATATTGCCCGGGATTTACGCAGATCACCCTGAACATCCCCTGCATACCCTTGCCGTCGGGATTCACCTGGCCTGTTGCCTGGGCGCAACGCTCGCCCTGGAACGCATCTCCCGGCGGCGGCGCAACCTGTTCAGCACTTTGGATCTGAATCGGAGCCGGGCCCATGTTGTTCGACTTGCGGAATTGCTGAATGAGGTCCGCGAATGACTTCACGGGGTCGACGTTGCTCGGGTATACAATCTGCCCCTTGAGAGGCTTTACGGGCCCCTTCAACGCGCTGGGGTCCACCGCCAGGAACATGTTGCCGAGAATCACTGTCTCGCCGTTCGTACCGTGGATAAGCATCGTTCCGCCGCCGCTCGTAGGATCAACCGTCCACCCCGCGGGGATGCTCACGCTGGCCGTGTTGTCGCGCAGCGTATACTTTTGCATCCCGGCAGGCACACCCGCAGCCGAGCCGCCGGCCGAAACTGCCGTTGCCTCCGCCTGGGGCCCGCTAGCCGGCGTCGCCCCCGGATTCCACACGCTCGACAGTTGCTGCAGCATCGGGTTCACGGTCTGCCCGAATCGCGACGCAAGATCGTAGATCATTCCCGCCTGCACCTGGTTCGGCCCTGTCGATGTCGCAATCACCATCCCCGCCAGCGGCAGATTCGCATCCGGATGGTCCGTCACCGTAAAGAACACCCCGACCGAGTTCGTTCCATTGAACTGAAACGGCTTTCCTATCACCGGCTTCTCGCCGGAGTTGGTGTGCACCATGCTCAGCATCTTGGCCAGCGCCGCCGGTTGCGTGGTCACTCCGGCCACGCTCCCGTAGACGATCTTGCCCCCCGAGGCCGCTGTGATGGTCGTGAGTGGAATTGGTGCCTGCGCCTGGTTCGCGGGTGCTGAGTTCGCCGGCGTTCCAGCCTTGCAGGCGCTTAGCCAAACGATCGGAAGCAGAATTGGAGTGGCAATTCTCAAAAATGCGCGCATGTTGATCCGGTCCTTTCGCGAGTCAAAGGCGCGTCTCACTGTTGCCAGCTCAATCCGCGCGTAAAACGCGCCGCCGGAATCTTACACCTGAATTCGTTCCAGCGGCTGTGACGATCGGTTTCCGGGTTTTCGGCAAGTTCGAAGGCCGCCAGCTTCCGTTTGAAGGGTACGGGCTTCGGCCAGTACTTCAATCCCAACTACCTCACAGCAGGCTTCAGCCGCCGTGCGAAATCTTCTTCAAGCTCACCCACCGCCATCCCAGCCGTCCCGCCCACCTCCGCTACAATAGAGCGAACCGCCTGCCGCGCCGGTTCTACCATCCCCGGGCCGCCCGGCGCATCCAACTCTTATGCTCGCTGCCAATCTTACTGAAGCTCTTACCTTCGACGACGTCCTCCTCGTCCCTGCCGCCAGCGACGTTGTGCCGGCTCAGGTCTCCACGCAAACGCGTCTCACCCGCAAGATCCTCCTGAACACGCCTCTGCTCTCGTCCGCCATGGACACCGTTACCGAGTCGCGCATGGCCATCGCCATGGCCCAGCAGGGCGGCATTGGCGTAGTCCATCGCAACCTAACCATTCCCGAGCAGGCCGGCGAAATCGACAAGGTCAAGCGCTCTGAAAGCGGCATGATCGTCGACCCCGTCACCATCGGCCCCGATCAGCTCATCGCCGACGCCCTCGAAGTCATGCGCCGCTACAAAATCTCCGGCGTGCCCGTCACTCAGGGCAAAAAGCTCGTCGGCATCCTCACCAACCGCGACCTCCGCTTCGAGACCCGCACCGACATCCCCATCGGAGACGTGATGACCCGGACCAACCTCGTCACCGTCCCCGTCGGCACCACCCTCGAGGAAGCAGAGCTCATCCTCCACAAGCACCGCATTGAAAAGCTCCTTGTCGTCAACGACCATTACGAGCTCAAAGGCCTGATCACCGTCAAGGACATCCAGAAAAAGCTCAAGTACCCCATGGCCAGCAAGGACGAAAAGGGCCGTCTGCGCGTCGGCGGGGCCATCGGTGCAACGGGCGATTTTCTGGAGCGTGCCGCCGAGCTTGTCCGCGCGGGTGCGGATGTCCTGGTCATCGACTCGGCACATGGCCATCAAACGCGCGTTCTCGACGCGGTGCGCGAGGTCAAGAAGCGCTTTCCTGATGTGGATTTGCTGGCCGGAAACATCGGCACCAACGAGGGCGCGCTCGCCTTGGTCGATGCCGGCGCAGACGCGATTAAAGTCGGCGTAGGTCCCGGCTCCATCTGCACAACCCGCATGGTTACCGGCGCCGGCATGCCGCAGATCACCGCCATTGCCGAGGCCTACCGCGCCGCCCGCGAGCACGACATCCCCGTCATCGCCGATGGCGGCATCAAGTACTCCGGAGAGATCACCAAGGCCATCGCCGCAGGCGCCAGCTCCATCATGATCGGTTCCCTTTTCGCCGGCGTCGACGAAAGCCCCGGCGAAACCATCCTCTACCAGGGCCGTAGCTTCAAAACGTATCGTGGCATGGGCTCGCTGACGGCGATGAGCCAAGGCTCCGGCGAGCGCTACTTCCAGAGCTCTGGCGATCTCGCCGACGCTGAAGTCAATACCGAGGGTGTCGTCCAGCGCGAACGCTCCAACCAGAACCGCCTCGCCAAGTTCGTTCCTGAGGGCATTGAAGGCCGCGTGCCCTATCGCGGGCCCCTCGAGTCCATGGTCTTCCAGCTCGTCGGCGGACTCCGTTCCGGTATGGGCTATGTTGGTTGTAGCACCATCGCCGAACTGCAGGAGAAAGCCCGCTTCGTGCGCATCTCCAGCGCAGGCCTTCGCGAAAGCCACGTCCACGACGTCATCATTACGCGCGAGGCCCCCAACTACCATGTCGAATAGCAAGCGGGGCCTCTCCCAGACGAGGCCTCTCACCGAGTCCCGAAGCGAGGCCCTCAAATTCTGGACCAGCGCCTGGCTCCCCGTCCTCATCGGCATCGTCATCATCGCCATCGAATCCACTGAGACCTTCGGCTCCAACCACACCAGCGGACCCCTCCGCCGTCTGTGGGAGGCGCTCTTTGGCACGGTCACCGACCCCAACTGGGAAGTCATTCACCACAGCATTCGTAAGTGCGGCCACTTCTTCGCGTACGGCTTTATCGGTCTCGCCTGGCTGCGCGCCTGGTGGATGACCCTGCCAAACTCCCGTTTCTTCACCGACGCCGCCCTCGCTCTTTTCGGCACCGGCCTCATCGCCTCCTGCGACGAGATCCACCAGACCTTCCTCCCCAACCGCACCGGCTCGGCCTGGGACGTCCTCCTCGACTGCTCCGGCGCGCTGGTCCTCGAACTGATCGTCTATCTCTTCGTTCGCGCATTCCGCCCCAAGCGCCTGGCCCGCGCCGCATAGGCGCGTTGGCGCCACCGTTTTGTATCAGGGCGCGAATTTCGAGCTTGATGAAAAACCATTTGGGGGCGGGTCTTGTATCAGGGCTCGAATTTAGTCGAGCCGAAGAGGGACAAAAGTTGAACCGGGGCTTTAGCCCCAGCCTCGCCCGCGCCATCTGGCCCTCCCTTTATACTGATCTGTTTGCAACTCACTTGAAGACTGGCAGCGAATTGCTAGGCATAGAAGGAGCACGCAAGTGCCTCAGGCAGAGATCGGCATCATCGGCGGCAGCGGGCTCTACTCCATGCCCGGCTTCACCAACGTTCACGAATTGACTATCGAAACGCCCTTCGGCTCGCCCTCCGATCCCTTCGTCCTCGGCGAACTCGAGGGCCGCAAGGTCGCCTTCCTCGCCCGCCATGGCCGCGGCCATCGCATCCTGCCCTCTGAGCTCAACTTTCGCGCCAACATCTACGCCTTCAAGTCGCTCGGCGTGGAGCGAATCCTCTCCGTTTCCGCCGTCGGCTCGCTCAAGGAAGAACACAAGCCCACCGACTTTGTCGTTCCCGACCAATTCATCGACCGCACCTTTCACCGCGCCTCCACATTCTTCGGCGAGGGCATCGTCGGCCACGTGGCCTTTGGCGATCCCGTCTGCGCCACCGTCGCTGCAACCGCGGCCAAGGCCTGTGCCTCCGTCGGCGTGGTCGGCAAGCTCGGCGGCACATACGTCTGCATGGAGGGCCCGCAGTTCTCCACCCAAGCCGAGTCCCACCTGTATCGCTCCTGGGGTGCCGACGTGATCGGCATGACCAACCTGCAGGAGGCCAAGCTCGCCCGCGAAGCCGAAATCTGCTACGCCACCATCGCCATGGTCACCGACTACGACTGCTGGCGCGAAGGCCACGACTCGGTCACTATTGAAGAGATCGTCCGCGTCCTCCATCAGAATGCGGAGAATGCCGCCAAGGTGGTCAAGTCCGCCGTCGCCGCGCTTCCAACCGGGCCCCGCACCTGCGCCTGCGCCTCCGCCGCAAAGTATGCCGTGCTCACCGCCAAAGAAGCGATCCCCGCAGCCACCAAAGAAAAGCTCCAACTCCTTTTTGGCAAGTACATCGACTCATAATTCGTCGCTCCGGATTCGGCTCGTCGCTTCAACTCGAAGGCGTCTTGATTTCGTAACCAACACTTTCATCGAGAACGAGGGAAAAATGCCCATCACCGTCGTCGGCAGCGTCGCTTATGACTCCGTTGAAACCCCATCCGGCCGTTATGAGCGCAAGCTCGCGGGCGCTGCGACCTACTTCTCCCTCGCCGCCAGCTTCTTCGCCCCCGTCCGCGTCATTGCCGTCGTCGGTGAAGACTTCGGCTCCGAGCAGGAGGCCGTCTTCCATGCCCGCGGCATCGACATTCAGGGCATCGAGCACGCCCCCGGCAAGAGCTTCTTCTGGGAAGGCTCTTACCTCGACAATTTGAACGAAGCCAAGACGCACAACACCGAGCTCAACGTCTTTGCCACTTTCGAGCCCAAAATTCCCGCCGCCTACGCCGACTCCGACTTCCTCTTCCTCGCCAACATCGACCCCGTCCTCCAGCGCCGCGTTCGCGAGGCCATGCCCGATGTCAAACTCGTCGCCGGCGACACGATGAACTACTGGATCAAGGACCATCGCCCCGCTCTGCTCGAAGTCCTCAAGGGCCTCGATATCCTCCTCATCAACGACACTGAAGCCCGCATGATCTCTAGCAAATCAAGCCTGCTGCAGGCCGCGCAGGGCGTCATGGCCCTCGGCCCCGCCTCGCTCGTGGTCAAGCACGGCGAATACGGCGCAACGCTTTTTCATAAAACCGATCCCAGAACCGGAGCCGTCGAACAACACACCTTCAGGGCCCCTGCGATGCTACTCGAAGAAGTCGTCGACCCCACCGGTGCTGGCGACAGCTTCGCCGGAGGCTTCTTCGGCTACCTCGCCTCTCAGCCCGAAGTCACCCCGGCCGTCTACCGCCGCGCCATGTTCTACGGCAGCGTAATGGGCTCCTTTGCCTGCGAGCGTTTTGGCCCCGAGCGTCTCCACCAGCTCTCCCGCAAGGAGATCGACGACCGCTTCATCCACTTCCGCCGTCTAACGCACCTCGACTGAGATCCATGCCTGCGAGCCCCATCCCGCGCCGCGAAAGCCTCCTCACCCTGGCTGGCTGCGCGGGACTCTCGCTCCTCGCCATCGCCTGGAGTTGGCATCACCACGCACTGCTCAACTACGGCGACGCCGTCGCCCATCTCAACATCGCCCGTCGCGTCTTCGACTCGCGCATCCCTCGCTTCTCTGAGCTCGGCTCCGTCTGGCTCCCTCTGCCCCACATCCTCATGATCCCGTTCGTCCAGGTCTACAGCTGGTGGGCCAACGGCATCGCCGGCGTCATCCCTTCCTCTCTGGCTTACCTCGCGGCCTGTCTCGGCTTGTATCGGCTCGCCCGCGTCTGGCTCGCGCCCGCCCCCGCCATCGTCGCGCTCGCCTTCTTCGCCCTCAATCCCAATCTCCTCTACCTCCAAACCACCGCCATGACCGAGCCGCTCTTCCTTTGCGAAATGGTCTGGCTCGCCGTTTGGATGGTCGAATTCCGTAACAGCCTCACCCCGACACCCGACAACCCACACCCGACACCCCACACGGGTCTCAACTCCGAGAATAAGAAAATCGTCGCCATCGGTCTCGTCCTCGTCGCCGCCATCTTCACCCGCTACGACGGCTGGATCATGGCTCTACTGGTCTGGACCGGCGTCGGCCTGCTTCTGCTTCGCCGCCGTCTGCTGCGTTCCCCCGCCTTCTGGCTGGCCAGTGTCTTCGTCATCGCCGCGCCCATCTTCTGGTTCGCCTACAACGCCACTGTCTTTCACGATTGGCTCTACTTTGCCCGCGGTCCTTACTCCGCCGCCGCCATCGAGGTTCGCACCGCGGCTCCCGGCTTCCCGCCCCACCCCGGCTGGCATAATCCCTGGGTCTCCCTCCTCTTCTTCATCAAATGCGCTGAGCTCGACGCCGCCCCCCTCGGCTGCGGAAACTTCCTCCTGCTCACCGCCCTATTCGGCGCTGCATGGTCCTGGCTCACCGTACGCCGCCGCGCCGTCTCCTGGGCGCTTCTGCTGCTCTGGTTCCCTGTTCCCTTCTACGCCTACTCCGTCTCGTTTGGCTCGGTACCCATATTCCTCCCCATCTGGTGGCCGCATTCCTACTACAACCTGCGCTACGGCCTTGAGCTTCTGCCCGCCTTTGCGCTCGCCATCGGATTCAGTGCTCAGTTCGCCCTGGCCGTGGTTCGCGAGTTCAAGCCCGGCCTCCTCGGCCGCCCCTGGCAATCACGCGCCCTCGCCGCGCTCCTTGCGCTCTGCCTCATAAACTCCATCCAGATGCTTCGCGAGCGCCCGATAGTCTACGTCGAAGGCACCAAAAACATCCAGGCTCATCGCCCCTACGAGCTCGCCATCCCTCCCGTTCTGCGCAGCCTCCTCGCCACGCGTCCCGGAGCCCCTCTCCTCGCCATCACCTCAGTCGATCCAGAAATCATCGCCCGCACCGGCATTCCCCTCCGCCAGACCATCAACGAAAGCGACCTATGGATCTACGACGCCGCTCTCGCCGCCCCCGCTTCCCACGCAGCAATCATTCTTGCCCTCGACGGCGACGACATCGACCGCTCCGTTCGCCTCCGTCCCGAACACCTCACCGTCGTCCAGCGCTTCACCGCACCCGGGCAACCCGGCGCCACGATTTACGTCTCCGATTCTCCTTCGTCTGCCGCACCCCAAAACTGACCACGCTCGGTGTTAGCATCACCCAAGGAATTCCTCGTGATCGCCGCTGCCCCCCAACTCGCCCTTGTTCTCCCGCCTACTGGATTCGATTGGCTCGATCAAATGGGCTTTGTCAGCGGCACCGTCGGCCGCATTCTCCTGGCCTGTCTTCTTGGAGGCGCTATCGGTCTCGAGCGCGAACTGGGCAAGAAGCCCGCGGGAGTTCGCACCAACCTCCTCATCTGCATGGGCGCGGCGTTTTTCACCGTCCTCTCCTCGGTCATCGCCGGCGAAGGCGGCTCAAATAGGGGCCAGGTCGCCTCCAACATCGTCCAGGGCATAGGCTTCCTCGGCGCGGGACTCATCCTCCACAACCGCAGCCGCCTCAGCGGACTCGCCAGCGCCGCCAGCATCTGGGTCGTCGCCTCCATTGGCATGGCCTGCGGCGCTGGCCTCTACGCGCCCGCAACCGTCGCTGCCTTCATCGTCATTGTCGCCATGGTTGTGGTCGGCTTTCTTGAGCGCAGCGCCAACGTGAAGCCCTACACCGTTACCTATGAAGCCCGTGGCGCCGATCAATTGCTGATGCTCCAGGGCATTCTTGCTGCCCTCGACAAACAGAACCAGCGCCTCGCTGACGTGGAAACTAACTCGGTTGGCGATCTCCAGCGCGTCATCTTTCCACTCACTGGAACCAACCGCCAGCACGCCCAGCTCCGCAATCAGCTCAGCGCCCAGTCCGGCATCACCCAGATCCTCAGCTTCCGCGATCCGGAGGACGATTGATCCCCTTCACCAAGGCTCACGCCTGCGGCAACGACTTTCTCATTGTCACGGAAGAGGCCGCACTCGGATTCGATCCGGCCGAGTTCACCCGGCGTCTCTGCGCGCGCTCGACCGGCGTTGGCGCAGATGGCATCGAGTTCTTCGCCCTCACCGGCCCCGCTTCCGGCCGCATCCGCTTATTCAACGCCGACGGCTCCATCGCCGAGATCAGTGGCAACGGCACCCGCTGTGTCGCCGCGTACATGGCCGACGCTCTTGGCTCCAAGCCCGGCGACGATCTTGAAATCCTCACCGATGCCGGCCAGCGCATTTGCCACATCGACGCCGTTCAACCCTCCGGAGAGTTTACCGTCCAGGTCACAACCGGCATGGGCATTCCTCGACTCAGCAGGCGCACCGTCACCATTCCCGGCGGTGTGCAGGTTCCCGGCATCGAGGTCTCCACCGGCAATCCCCACTTCGTCATCCTCGTCGACAACACCGAATTCAAAGTCGATAACCAGGCCTGGCAAAGCATCGGCCAGCAGATCTGCTTCCATCCCGACTTCCACTACCAGACCAACGTCGAGTTCGTCCGCATCGTCTCGCCCTCACGCACCGAGATTCGCATCTTTGAGCGCGGCGTTGGCCCCACCACCTCTTCCGGCACAGGCACGTCTGCCACCGCCGCTGCTTCCATTGCCCTTCACGACTGCACCTCGCCCCTCACCGTCGTCGCCCTTGGCGGCGTCCAAACCGTCAACTGGCGTGGCCCCGGATCCGAGCTTTATCTCACCGGTCCTGCCAGCCTCATTGCCCGCGGAGAAGCCTGGCCTGCATGACCCAATCCATCCCCCTCCTTCGCCCCCCTGCGGCGCATTCCGGCGCTGGAATCTCCGTGCTCTCGCCCGCCTCCTATGCCAATGAGGATCGAATCGAGGAAGGGCTCAACCGCCTCTGCGACCTCGGCTTCGAGCCGCGCCTCGGACCCCACTCCCTTGAGCGCGGACCCCTCTTCTTCGCCGGAACGGCCGGCCATCGCCTCGAGGACCTTCACGGCGCATTCACCAACCCCAACACCTCACTCATCGCCGCCATCCGCGGGGGCTACGGCTCCAACTACCTCCTTTCCGGCCTCAATCTCGGGCTCATTCGCAAAAACCCGAAGCCTTTCCTCGGCTACAGCGATCTCACCGCCGTCCAGCTCCGTCTTCTCGATCAGCTCGGCCTTCCCGCCTTCCATGGCCCCATGGTCGCCGCCGACTTCGACCGCGAAGACGGCGTCCACATGCCCAGCCTGCTCGCCGCGCTCGCCGGCCAGCCCTACGCCGTCGGCCCCGCCGAAGGACTCCGCGTCCTCAAGAGCGTCCCCTCCCGCGGCGTTGTTCGCGGAACCCTCTATGGCGGTTGCCTCAGCATCCTCGTCACTCTCCTCGGCACTCAATGGGAGCCCAGAACCGAAGGCAAGCTCCTCTTCATCGAAGACACCGGCGCAAAGCCTCACCAGATCGACCGCATGCTCTGGCAATTGCGTCACGCCGGCAAGCTCGACGGCGTCTCTGCCATCATCTTCGGCGAAATGCTCAACTGCGGCGCCTCAACCGCCCCCGAATTGCTTGAGGAGGCAATCCTCAGCGTGCTCGACGATCTCGATGTCCCGGTTGCCTTCGGCCTCCAGAGCGGACACGTCACCGGGCCCAACGTCACCCTCACCTTTGGTGTCGAAGCCGAACTCCGCACTGTGGGCGAACCCCGCCTCGAAATCCTCGAACCCGCGGTCTGGAGCTAGCGCATATATGGAACCGTTCACTGGGCAATCGGCCTCCAGCCCTCGCCACATCCACCTCATCGGCATCTGCGGGACCGCCATGGCCTCGCTCGCCGGACTCCTTCAGTTGCAGGGCCATCGCATCACCGGCTCCGACAAGGCCGCCTACCCGCCCATGAGCGATCTGCTCAGCTCGCTCAACATCCCCATCCTCGAACCCTACGCCGAAGCCAACCTTTCCCCGCGCCCCGACCTCGTTGTCATCGGCAACGCACTCTCCCGCGGCAACCCCGAGATCGAATACGTCCTCGACCAGCGCATCCCCTTCGCCTCCATGGCCGCGCTCCTCCGCGAAGAGTTCCTCCGTAAACCGGCTCCGAGGGGCCGCGACTCGCTCGTCGTCGCCGGAACCCACGGCAAAACCACCACCACCAGCATGCTCGCCTGGATCTACCAGCGCGCCTCCGTTGCAAACCCCGCGCTCGAACCATCCTTCCTCATTGGCGGTGTCGCCGAGAACTTCTCCACCAGCTTCCAGCTCCGCCCCACTCGAACCTTCATCGTCGAGGGCGACGAGTACGACACAGCCTTCTTCGACAAGGGCCCCAAGTTCCTCCACTACTTCCCCGACGCGCTCATCCTCACTTCCGTCGAGTTCGACCACGCCGACATCTACGCCGACCTCGCCGCCGTCAAGTCCGTCTTCAAGCGCCTCGTCAATCTCGTCCCCCGCCGCGGCCTCATCGTCGCCTACGACGCCAACCCCAACGTCACCGAATGTCTCGAACCCGCGCTCTGCCCCGTCCAGCGTTACGGCTTCTCGCCCGCCGCCCATTGGCGCATGAGCAACCTCCGCCATGAAGATGGCCTCACCCGCTGGGATCTCGACTGCGGCAACACTCCCTGGGCCTCCCTCGAGCTTCCCCTCGCCGGCGAGCACAACGCCCTTAACGCTACCGCCGCCGCCGCCCTCGCCTTCGGCCAGGGCATCCCCAAAGACGCCATCCTCGCCGCGCTTTCTTCCTTCAAAAGCGTCAAACGCCGCCTCGAAGTCCGCGCCCGCATCGGTGGCATCACCCTCATCGACGACTTCGCCCACCACCCCACCGCGATCCGCGAAACCCTCCGCGCGCTTCGCGCTGTCTACCCCTCATCCCGCCTGTGGGCAGTCCTTGAGCCGCGCTCCAACACCCTCCGCCG
>Ga0181520_10009955_pt1 | contig 12930 bp, 10 predicted proteins | sample PEATcosm2014_Bin_29_FD_132451 | JGI IMG/M metagenome (GOLD analysis project Ga0181520, IMG submission 132451) | Peatland microbial communities from MTU Mesocosm Facility, Houghton, MI, USA - PEATcosm2014_Bin02_30_metaG | ecosystem: Environmental > Terrestrial > Soil > Wetlands > Peat | place...
ATTTGAACCTGATTACCACTAAGCATGTCGCTGTTGAGGGCGACGGCCTGCGCCGCGATCACGACGTCGTCCGCGTTGCCGCCCGCAATGATCAGAACCTTGCCGTAGGGGTCGTTAGGGTTGGTGCGCATGGCAACTGTGGGAGATGTGACGCTAGTGAGGTTCAGGCTCGCAGGAAGATTCGCTGGATTTTCGGAAACGACAATGACGTTGCCGGATGGGATGGCTCCGACGTGCACCGGAAAACGCACCGGACGGCTCTCGGAGATGAGTCCGAAGTAGCTGGTGACGATGCCCGCGGCCTGGATCGCCTTGAACGAAGGCTGTGTGGGAAAGATAACCGGGATGCTGACGGGCTGCACAACCCCGGGATCGACGAAGGGCGTGGGAAGCTTCTTGAGATCGTCGGCAAGAGGCAGCAGATCGCCCTGAATTTCAATGTAGGTATTGCGGTGCACGCGGGCCCATAGAGTCGTGTTTGCGGGATCTTCGCAAACCATCGTGTAGTGGCCGATGAACTCGATGGTGAGGGTATTGCTGTGAACGAGCAGCTCAGGAGGAATCGTGAATTCTTCCTCGCCATCGCCGCCGTCGGAGCCACCGACCTTGCCGGGCGTGGGCTCAACCGTCGCGAAGAGCGTCCCGTTCAAAATGAGCTTGAGGTGGCTTAACTGCGGGAGGAGAGACGGCGAAAACGCGTAATAGATATGAACTTTGGCGTTGCGAACGACGCGGGTTTCCGGAAGCGTGAAGAAAATATTGTGCCGCGTATCGATGCTGTGCAATTCGATTTGCGAAGAGCCGGCGTCGGCGAGAGTAAACCTGTCGCGATACTCGCCGGGAAAGGTTGCAGTGTTGTCGCCGGCCGGTGCAGCCTGCGCCGCCGCCGAAGTTTGTGGTGCGGCAGCGGCCGGCGCCTGCGTCTGGGCAGAAACATGCGAAGCGGCGACGGAAAAGATTACCGCAGCAAAGAGGACGACGGCGGAGCCGGCAATGGAGAGTGGCGCATTCTTCCGCGGCTTATCTTTGTTGCTGAAAACGCTCCGGAACGTCGCTTTCAGACCACTCATCGAGATCTGGAAGATGCGCCCCAGACTACGAAGAACATCGTCGCTCTCGCGCGACTCGCCCCAACCCAGCCAGGAATCGGCGCGTGAATAAAGCGCAACGGTAAGAACTTCCTGTTCTGCAATCGACAGGTTGTTGAAATGGACGCGCAGCATCTTGTCTTCCATTGAGACAACTGTCGCAGGAAGATCGATGGATTTCGACGGGAAGGAAAATGCGAGTCGCACTTCGGGTGGGAGTGTGCCAACAAGGGCCTCGCTAAGGCGAATGCCAGCGCCGCCATTGGAAATATCGACGGTTTCCCCGGCAATTATCTTTCCGTTCGGCAGCTTGACGTTGAGCGGCGTGACGACGTTGATGCGAACCGTGGAGCGCCGTTGTTGCAACTCGCGCGCCACCGCAGTGCACACACCGAGAATGACCACATTGAAAAGGCACCAGACGACATTCATGATCACCGTGCCGCGGCGACTGTTGTCCCAGATGAAGAAGCGCGGTACGGCGACGATAAGGCCGGCAATATTGAAGATCAGCATCACCAGGAATGGCTGAGCAATTCTTGAATCGAAAAAGGTCCGTTTGACCACACCGCCTTTTGAGGTGACATTGAACTTGCCGGGCTTGGGGCTGATCAGCGCCATCATCGTGGGCAGCAGAATGTAAGGCGAGAGGACAGTTTCGTAGATCTCGTTCCAGAAGGAGTGCCGGTGTTGACCCTGGATACGCGAGTTGGTCACGTTCGAAAGCGTAAGGTGTGGCAGCGCATAGACCAGAATTGCCGCCCAGAAGCCAGGAATATTGGTGTGATTGAGAAGCAGAAAAATCAATGGTGCTGTGAGGAAAATAAGTCGTGGGACTGCATAGAGAAAATGCCCCATTGCATTGAAGTAGCAAAGACGCTGCGGGAACGAGAGTCCCGGGGCGAAGAGCGGATTGTCCAGGCGCAGGATCTGAATCATGCCGCGTGCCCAGCGGATACGCTGACCGACGTGGGCCGAGAGCCGCTCAGTCGCAAGACCCGCTGCTTGCGGAATGTTGATGTAGGCCGTGTTCCAGCCGTGCATCTGAATACGAAGTGCCGTGTGCGCATCTTCAGTGACGGTTTCAACAGCAATGCCGCGAATATCATCGAGCGCCTTGCGCCGCAGTACGGCGCAGGAGCCGCAGAAAAAAGAGGCATTCCAGAAATCGTTGCCGTCTTGTACAACACCATAAAACAGCTCGCCTTCGTTGGGAATGAGGCGGAACTGTTGCAGGTTGCGCTCAAACGGATCGGGCGAGTAGAAGTGGTGGGGCGTTTGCAGAACAGCCAGTTTGCCGTCGCGCAGAAACCAGCCGACCGTCATTTGCAGAAAACTTCGCGTGGGGACGTGATCGGAGTCGAAGATAGCGACGAATGGGGAGTCCATCGTCTTGAGAGCGGCATTGATATTCCCCGCTTTGGCGTGTTGATTGTCGGGCCGCGTCTTGTAGCCGATGCCAGCTTCGATTGCGAATTGCTCAAATTCCTTGCGACGGCCGTCGTCGAGGATGTATACGTGCATTTTGTCCGCGGGCCAGTCCATGTTGAGCGCGCCGAGAGCGGTGTAGCGGACAACGTCAAGCGGTTCGTTGTAGGTGGGAATGAGAACGTCGATGTGCGGCCAGTCATCGGGATTCTCGGGCAACTGCACAGGGGCGCGGCGAAGCGGCCAGATGGTTTGAAAGTAGCCTAGAAACAGGATTCCGAAGGCGTAGACCTCGGCGAGCAGAAGGCACATGATGAAGAACACATCGAGCGCTGCGATGTGGCTTGCGGGGTCACGGAAGAATCGGATGACTTCCATGATGCGCCAGTACCCGTAGCGGAAGGTACAGAACATCGATAGCAACATCAGCGTGAGCGTGACGAGGTAGGAGTCAGAGCTCCGGGCCACGACCAGCGCAATTGTGACGGTTAGGAAGCCCAGCACGAGTTGCTGCGGCCAGGAAAGCGGAAGGACAGCGAAAAAGCAAAAGACGGCCGTCGCCGCGATCAGAAAGAGAAACCTGAAGATCCTGGTAAAGACGTTCTCTCCAGCTCCGATGTCCTGCCAGAGGCCCGTCGCCGTCATCGCTCGCTCCAGCGCACGCCCCTGAAGCCGGTGATTGCAGGTGCCGAGAGACTCTTGACCCAACCAGCGAGAGTGACAAAATCTTCGACGACCGCCGAGTTGGGAGCGTAGTCCATGATCGTCATGCCCTCGGCTAGCGCCTCACTGACTGCGGGAGCGTGGCGAAGGACAAACGGAAGCAGCCGGTCGCCCAACTGTTCGCGGAGAACTTCGCGGATGTCGAGATGAAGCGGAAGCGATGGATCGAACTGGTTGAGCACGTAATGTGGAAGAGGCAACTTACCGGTGCCGTAGTTGCGCTGAAAAAAAGCGTCGATAGAGCTGACGCTCACTACCGAGCTCATGTCGGGAACCAACGGAACCAGCACTTGCGGATTGAGGCGCAGCACACGGCGTGTCGTGGCGCCAGAGGCGGTAGCCAGATCGACGATGACGCGACCGACACCGCGGGCGTGTGTGGAGATCTCGATGGTAAGCGGCTCCTGGGCGGCTGTCTCCGGGCCCAAAATCTCAGGATCGAGGGTGATCATTTGGATCGGTGCGTCGCCACTTGCAAGCGGAGGACTGAAAGTGCGCAGCAAGCCGGGACGCTGATCGCGCGCGCCGAAAAAGAACGGCATCAATCCGTAGGCCGCGGTGTCGACCAGAAGGACGCGCTCTCCACGTGCAGAAAGTGCTCGACCCAGCGTAGCCACGAGGCTGGTTTTGCCGACTCCGCCGGCAAGCGAAAAAACCGCCATCACCGGAGCGCGCGCAACAGTCGGGGCCGGCGCGGACTGTGTGGGCGCCACGCCGCCTTCAAAGATTCCCTGGAGCGCATACCAGCGCGAGGCGAGACGATCACGCGAGCCCTGCAAGGTATCTTCAGTCGCAGCGGGCGGCGTCGGTGGCGGCGGTTGACTTTGAGGGGACTCGGTGCGGTCCGGCGTCAACCACGCCGGGCGGGGCGCGCTTTCTCTTGGATCGTGGGCCTGATTGGTCCAGGACTGACGCGGCGGTGTGTAGCTTTCTTCGCGCATGGCAAAATTTGGGGCCTGGCTTTCGGCGGGCCTGTACGGCGGAGGTGTAAAGCTTTCGGGAACCGACCTGCGAACTTCGCGAGATGGAGTTTCCGGCTGAGGATCTGATGGCGGCGCGTAACGCTCGGGGCGCTGCGGCTCCCAGGGGGAAGGTTGCGCGGCTTGCTGGGCAACGCGGCGGGCGAGTTCCTGCTGGGCATCGCGCGCGGCCTGCTGAACCGCTTGAGACTGAAGGGCGGCCTGTCTTGCTGCTTCAAGCCCTGCTTGCTGTGCGGCGAGGTCCGCTTTGCGTGCCTCCTCCTGCGCGCGAGCGGCCTCGATCTGGCGCTGAGGCTCGCTTGCCTGCCTGGCTCGCAACTTTTCCTCTTCGATGGCTTGTTCTACGCGCTCACGGGCCTTCTCGCGTGTCTGTGCTCGCGCCGCGGAAAAGTCGCGGTATTTGGCGCCGTGCAAATTGGCCCAGGAGTATAGCGTCGCCACATCTTCCGGCGTCTCATTCTGGTCGGGCTGCCCTTTGCTTTCCATCATTGATTGCCCACGCAGCCTCCGCCATCACCCAATTTTCCTAACTCACATAGCCCATTTGCGGCTCCTGCAATGCGGAAGACCGGGATTGCGCACACGAATGGCGGATATCCTCACCCTCCATCGTAGCGGTTCCAAAGAAATATGAACAATAACACTTGCAAGGCCGCCGAGCTAACACTTTCATGCCATAGGAGATAAGGTGCTTTTGAAGCGCCGACCCAAAAGGGCGTACGCAAGAATCGAAAATGCACACGATGAGAGCAATTCTCCCGCCGATGGTGCGACTCAATCTTCGGCATGAGCGATCAGATGCACGCGAAATTTCGCGCGCGGTTCAACGTGGGTCGGTTTTCCTCCAACAGTCGGAACTACGCAAATGGCCATATGGTAGCTTTGAAAGTAGCGGCCTTAGCGAGCTCGTAGCTCAGTTGGTAGAGCAACGCCCTTTTAAGGCGTGGGTCGTGCGTTCGAACCGCACCGAGCTCACCACACCATGGCCGCGATTTCCCTCCGCCCAAGTCAATCGTTCTAACATAGGGCCTGCGGCCGCGATCGCCGCTTGAGTGAAAGGACGCCCGGGAATGCTTTCGGCAGAGGAGATTGTTGCGCTGCAAGATGAAATGACGCGCCGGTGGCATGAGCCGAATGCACCAGGGGAAACGGTTCTGCCAGAGGCCGCTGGAAAGCCAAGAAACAATAGGGAATGGCTGGAGTTGGTGGCGCGTCAACATCGCGCTAACTTCGATCTGTGGCACATCGAGGATGAGGCCCGCGCGCCGGGCGCCACCGATGCCGAGTTAGCCGCCGTGAAGCGCCGGATCGACCCGACCAACCAACTCCGCAATGACCTTGCCGAAGAGTTGGACCGCGCGCTGCTCGCCTGGCTGGCTTCGCGTGGGTTGCCCAACTCCGCGGCTCCCCTCCACTCAGAAACCGCGGGCCTGATCATCGACCGGCTCTCCATCCTGGCCTTGAAGATCTACCACACACATGCAGAGGCAGAGCGAGCAGATGCGCCGGCCGGTCATGCGGAACGCAATCGCGCGCGCCTCGCAATTTTGCAAGAGCAGCGCTCTGATTTGGCAGGCTGCCTGGAAGCACTGTGGGTTGAAACATTGAATGGCTCGCGGCGGTTTAAGCTTTACCTGCAGATGAAGATGTACAACGATCCATCGTTGAACCCGGCGTCCTATGGCGGTCTTGCCCCCGGGGATGGCCGTTTATGACTCGCCTACGCCGCCCCCATTGACGGATCGAGGCGATGTGCGTATAAACATGGCCTAAGTAGCATTAGGCCCAAATGAAGGTTCCCCTGCGGAGCAAGTCCGTGCCAGGGGGAAAGGAATGCACGCTTCCGCCAAACCCATGACGCAAGAAGCTCGATCCGCGACAAACAGCCGCAAGAAGAATTCGCCCCCAGCCGGCAAACCAGAGAGCCGTGCCCGCACTGAGCCGGTCTTCCAGCACTATCAGTCCGCGGTGCAGTTGCTGCAGCAGGGAAAATACGAAAAGGCCTTGAGCATTCTGGAGAAGCTGCTACCGGATGCGCCCGCCGAGATTACGGATCGCTGCCGAATGTACATCAGCACCTGCCGCAGGCAGATGGAAAAGTCCAAGTTGTCGTTTGAAACGCCAGAAGAACACTACGACTACGCCATCTCGCAATTGAATACGGGCTATTACGAGGAAGCACGCGAGCAATTCAACCATATTCTTACGGCTCATCCCGGCGCCGACTATGCGTTCTACGGGCTGGCGGTTCTGGAAGCAATCACGGGCCGCACGCAGGATTGCCTCACCAACCTGTCCCGGGCCATCGATCTGAACCCGAAGAACCGGCTGCAGGCGCGCGTCGATAACGACTTCCAGAACATGGTCGACGATCCGCGCTTCACCGAACTGCTCTATCCTGAGGTTCCGTAGGGCCTGACTTGAAACCTGTCACACTTGCCAACGGCCAACCTGCTCGAGCGCCGCATTCCGACGCCGGCGAATCATCCTCCATCCACCCGCTCCGTGTGGTGGCCATCGGCGGGGGTACGGGACTGTCAACACTGCTGCGTGGGTTGCGCCGGCACGTCGCGGCACCCGGGCAAGGCCCGGCAACAAGCAGCGCCATCGCCGACCTGGCTGCTGTCGTCACCGTGACCGACGATGGCGGATCATCGGGCCGTTTGCGCCAGGACTTTAATATCCTGCCTCCCGGTGATTTGCGCAATTGCATGGTTGCACTCAGTGAAGAAGAGGACCTGCTTTCAAAACTGTTCACTCATCGCTTTAAGAAGGGCAAATCCCTAAAGGGGCATAATTTTGGAAATTTGTTCGTGGCCGCTCTGACGGAGATTACAGGGGACTTTGCGCAGGCGGTGCAACTGGCTTCGAAGATCCTCGCCACCAGCGGGCGCATTTATCCCGCAACGACAGCCAACGCAACTCTGGTCGCAAACATGGACGATGGCACTGTGGTACGCGGGGAGACGAAAATTACGGCAAGCAAGCGGCGGATCGTCGAGATGACGCTCGATCCGCCACATCCCGCCCCCTTACCCGAGACAATGGAAGCGATTGAGCGCGCCGACCTGATTACCGTGGGGCCGGGGTCGTTGTATACGTCGCTGATTACGAATCTTCTGGTTGACGGCATCCCGAAGGCGCTGAGCGCGGCGCGCGGCCTGCGGGTATTTATCTGCAACCTTATGACCCAAGCGAATGAAAGTCTGAATCTGACCGCCTCAGAGCACATCGAGCGCATCTACGAACATACCCGCACGCCCATCTTCGACTACGCGCTCGTGAATACTGGACAGTTTTCGCCGGAAACTTTAGCGAGATACGAAGCCGAAGGCGCATCACCGATTATTGCCGATGTCGAGCGCATCGAGGGGTTGGGGGTCCACTGCATCACTGGCGATTTTGCCAGCGAAGACAGCGTCGTTCGTCATAGGGCGAATCGCGTGGCCGATGCGGTGTTGAAACTGGCACAGGAACGCAATCTGCACCGTCAAAAGGTTTAGGAGAAGACTCTTTCGCGGTCGCGAAAGCCTGCTATAAAGTCGAAGAGCGTAGTTGGCCGATAAGGGCTACCAGGAGGATTCGTGAACAAGACCAGAGTTTGGTTAACAATGGGTTTTTGTTTGGTGGCGCTGGCGGCAGTGGCGCATGGGCAGAGCCGGAAGGCCGGCCTGTGGGAGGTCACGACACAGATGAGCATGTCAGGCGGACCGACAAACATGCCGCAGATGCCGCCGCGAACCAACCAGGTTTGCGTGACGCAGGCGATGATCGACAGGTACGGCGGCCCGACGACGCAGCCTGCCCGGGGGAATTGCCAGATGACGGACGTGTCGCTGACTGCGACAGGCATGACCGCGAACATGGTCTGCACCGGACAAATGACGATGACAGGCACAGTACAGGCTACGTTTGTGGATGCGAACACAACCAAGACCACCGTGCAAATGACGATGCCCATGGGCCAGAACACGATGAACATGACCATGCAGTCGACCGCGAGCTACAAAGGTGCGGATTGCGGGAGCGTGCAGCCGTTGGCGATGCCGGCGACGAAGTAGATCGGAAGATTCAAAACTCTCCAGAGAAATGCGCCGCGCATCGAAGTGTGCGAACGGATTGATCTCAACCCTCGATGGTGCGCTTAAGCTGGCCGCAGGCTGCGAAGATGTCGCGGCCCCGCGGTTGGCGCACGTAGGCCGGAATTCCCTCACCTGCCAGTTCGCTTCGGAACCGTTCAACGGCTTCAGGTTTTGGAGTGCTGAATTCAATGCCCGGCCCTGGGTTCCACGCAATCAGATTCACCTTTGCGGACAGGCCGGAGCGACGCACGAGGCGCGCAACATCTCGCGCATGTTCGGGAAGATCGGTAACTCCACCGAGCAGAACATACTCGAACGTCACGCGCTCGCGTGGTCGCAGTTGGACACTGCGAACGGCTTCAATCACTGAGGCAATGGGCCATTTGCGATTGATGGGCATAATCTCGGCTCGAACCGCATCGTTAGGCGAATTAAGGCTGATGGCGAGCTTGGGACGCAGGCCGGGCGGCTCCTGAGCGAAACGCTCGATGCCGGGGACGACGCCGGATGTCGAAACCGTCATGCGTTGCGGACTGAGCCCGACTTCGTTGACGAGCAGCCGCACGGCTGCCATGAAGTTGTCATAGTTTAGGAACGGCTCGCCCATCCCCATAAAGACAAGATTCACGCGATCGCGACCGACGCGAACGGCATGGCGCTCGAGCACTGCGATGACCTGCCCAGCAATTTCGCCCGCGGTGAGATTGCGCTGCAAGCCAAGTTTTGCTGTGAGGCAAAACTGGCAATTTACCGCGCAACCTAACTGGCTGGAAACGCAAACCGTCGCTCGTCGCCAGTCCTTGGCTTCCTCGGCGCTACCATCGCCAGCCTCGCCGTCATCGCCTTCCGGCATCCAAACCGCCTCCGCGGTTTCGCCTTTTCCAATCAACCCAGGGAACTCGATCAGGTAACGCTCGGTGCCGTCGGCGGATTGGAAGACATTTGCGATCACTGGGCGGGCGACCTGCCAGCCCTCAGAGGCAAGTCGCTGACGTAAGGATTTTGGCAAAGTAGTGATTCCAGAAATATCTCTAACCCATTGATCGTACAATGCTTCAGCAATCTGCTTTCCTCTCCAGGCGGGCTCCCCGAGGGCTTCCATTCGCGCGGTCAGGGCCGCTGCATCGAGCCCGAAGATCGGTTCGTTGCATCCGCTGGGCTGGCCAGAAGCGTCTAATGGAATGAGTTGGTTTGAATCTCTTGGCACGGCGGGCCTCGGCTTAGAGTATCTTAGCCGCTAGCGCTCTCCCGTTACGGCTTAACCCCATGGTTTGGCTCCCAGGCACAGCTAACGGAGATCAAGCGGCCAAACTTGACCTACAATCGAATTCGATCGGATGCCGATGAACGTTGAGCGAAATCTACGACGCACAGTACTACCGAGCGGCCTGATTGTGCTGACCGAGCGCATGGATCATTTGCGCTCCGTTGCCATGGGAGTCTGGATCAAGTCAGGCTCGCGCTGCGAAACGCCGGAGATGAACGGCATTTCGCATTTTGTGGAACACATGCTCTTCAAGGGGACGAAATCGCGCTCGGCGCAGCGCATCGCGCGCGAGATGGATTCAATCGGCGGCAACTTGGACGCTTTCACCAGCAAGGAAACCATCTGCTTTAATGTGAAGTCGCTTGCAGACCACGTACCCATCGCTCTGGACATACTGACCGACATGGTCCTCCATCCGACATTCGCTCCGCCCGACATTGAGCGCGAGCGGGGCGTAATTTTGGAAGAGATCAAGATCGACGAAGATAATCCCGATGTGCTGGTGCACGAGTTATTCACGCAGAGTTTCTGGAAGGGGCATCCACTGGGCAAGCCAATCCTGGGCACGACAGAGACGGTAGGGCGGCTTGGCCAGGATCAGTTGTTTGCATACCATGGGGATCGTTTTCATGGCGGGAATATGGTGTTTTCCGCGGCCGGCAATCTCGATCACGACCTGTTTACTGCAGCCGTGGCGGAAAAGTTTTCAGCCCTGGATGGTGGCAACGCTCCCAACGAGCTTTCGGCGCCCGATCCAACCGCACGCATTCTTTTGCGCAACAAGAAGGGATTGGAGCAAGTACAAATTTGTCTTGGCGTGCCCGCTCCGCCAATCACTGACGAAAACCGCTACGCGACGCTCATCCTGAACACTGTGCTGGGCGGCGGTATGAGTTCACGGCTCTTTCAGACCATCCGTGAGGAGCGCGGCTTGGCGTACTCTGTCTATTCCGACCTGGCTCCCTATCGCGATACCGGGAATCTGTGTGTCTACGCAGGCACATCGGCAGGCAAAGCTCTCGAGGTGATCGATCTGATTCTCACGGAGTTTCGCAACCTGAAAGAAACGCCGATTAGCAACGAGGAGTTGACGCGCGCCAAGGACCAGCTGAAGGGCAACATCCTGCTGGGACTGGAGAGTTCGAACTCGCGGATGGCCAACCTGGCGCGCCAGGAGATGTACTTCCACCAGTTCTTCTCGGCCGAGGAGGTCATTGCGCGTATCGACGAGGTGGACGCAGGCCAGGTGCAGGCGATGGCACAGAGGCTCTTCAACCCGGAAAGCATCGCAGTAACGTTGCTCGGAAGGTTGGACGGGGTGAAGCTGACCCGGGCAAGACTCGCGTGCTGAAATGGTCCCTAGCCGACGACCCCTAATTTCTGACTTGCAGCTACTATTCGTCGATGTCCGGCGTTGCAGCTAAACATCGATTCCCGAAAGCTCCGACCCGCCACGACGAGTTAAAGGTAAGGAACCAGCGACTCTAGCCTGCTTTTCCGAGCGCTGCATTTCCCTTTCGCGTCTATACGTTGTAGCATTTTTACGGATGGGCCAACGAGATGCCGGCCTGCTCCATGAGGAGCTGTAATCCCATGAATTGTAAGTTTTCGCTCAGACGCCGCAAACGCGCGCTCCGTTCTGCACGGCCTAACGGCTTTACGCTCATGGAGTTGCTGATCGTGATGGCGATTATCACCATGATCATGCTGATTGCGATCCCGACGGCGCGGAGCCTGTTTAAGCATTCGCACGAGCTTTCGGCGAAGAAATCTCTGCAAACCATCCAGCAGGCCCAGATCATGTATCAGGACACCTATCCGGCAAACGGCTTCGCCTGCAAGCTGTCGGAATTGGGCGGTGATCCGACCGCCGGGGCGCCAACGCCGTCCTCTGCACAAATCCTGAAACCAGACCTGGCAAGTGGATTGAAGGACGGCTACGTCTTTGCCATCACCAACTGCTCCAAGACAACGGTGAACGGCGTCGACCGCGCAAATAGTTATCAGGTGAGCGCAGTTCCCGAAGCAGTGGGAAGAAGCGGTGACCGCGGCTATTGCCTCGACCAATATGGTGACATGAAGTCCGATCCGACCGGCGGTAGCAACTGCACACAACCGGTTCAATGAGTATGTCTGCATGGCGCTGCTGCGCCGGCCCCCTGTTGTGCGGTGCTTCCGCACTTTTGTGTTTTGGACAGGACGCCGGGACTTTGAAGGCATATGATCTGGCGCAGCGCGTCGATCGCCACTACGACCAACTGCATTCCCTCAAGTCAGCCTTTATCGAAAGCTATGCAGGTCTGGGAATGCAGAAGACCGAAAGCGGCACTCTGTTGCTAAGCAAGCCGGGACGCATGCGGTGGGACTATAGCTCTCCCGCCGGCAAGATCTTCCTGCTCGATGGGAAATACGCCTGGTTCTATGCCAAAGGCGACGCGCAGGTCCAACGCATTCCCGCCAAAGAACTCGATGACCTGCGATCGCCATTGCGATTCCTGCTGGGACACACGCAACTTGAGAAGGAAATGGACAGCTTGACGTTGGCCAGCGCAGCGGGCGGGAGCTTTACATTGACGGGCCAGCCCAAAGGCCAGGAGAAGCGCGTAACGCGGCTGACGCTGACGGTGACCGGTTCGGGTGCAATCAATGCGATTGAGATTGAGGAACCGGATGGCGCACTGACGCGGTTTACGTTTACCGGCGAACAGCCGAATCCGGCGATTCCTGCGGAGACTTTTCACTTTGTGCCGCCGCCCGGCGTGCCGGTAGTCGACGCGATGCCGCCAGTGTAGAAGCGGTTACGATCCCTCACAACCAGGCTGCGCGAGTTACTTGCCCGACTTGGCGGGGGCGCTGACCGGAGCAGAGCCCGATAGCACCGAATGAGAACTTGTAGTGCGCACAAAGAGGACCACAAGTGCAATTGACGTGCACATGAAGATGATGGCCGACCAGGTCGTCAGCCGCGTGAGCACATTGGCAGCAGCGCGTGGGCCAAATGCGGTTTGCGAGCCCTGGCCACCAAAAGCGCCGGCCAGATCGGCTGAGCGGCCCTGCTGCAGGAGAACGACGCCAATGAGAAACAAGCACACGATCACGTGCAAGGTAACGACTACGTAGAGAAGAATATTCATTCTTTGAGCTACTTTCCTAACGTGTCCGCAGGCCTGTGCGCGAAATTCGCCGGCGCGGACACGAAAATCTCTGGTGCGGAGGAGGGGACTTGAACCCCTATGCCTTGCGGCGCTAGCACCTCAAGCTAGTGCGTCTGCCAATTTCGCCACCTCCGCAGGGTGCAATTGTAAGTATACCAAATGCTGAAGTAGCCAGGGACGGGATGGGACCTGCCGAGTTTGCTCGCG
>Ga0181520_10009956_pt1 | contig 12929 bp, 10 predicted proteins | sample PEATcosm2014_Bin_29_FD_132451 | JGI IMG/M metagenome (GOLD analysis project Ga0181520, IMG submission 132451) | Peatland microbial communities from MTU Mesocosm Facility, Houghton, MI, USA - PEATcosm2014_Bin02_30_metaG | ecosystem: Environmental > Terrestrial > Soil > Wetlands > Peat | place...
CCCGCATGACTCTCCTCTCAAGAACAAAGGCGCGCGCATGAGTCTCGATGCCTCTTTGCTGTTCCAGCCCTTCCGGCTCGGCGATCTCGACCTGCCCAATCGGGTGGTGATGGCGCCGCTGACGCGCAATCGCGCGACGCCGGGCACGGACGCCCCCAATGATTTGGCCGCGACCTATTACCGCCAGCGCGCCGCCGCCGGGCTGATCGTGTCCGAGGCCTCGCAGATCAGTCAGCAGGGGCAAGGCTACGTCTGGACGCCGGGCCTCTACAGCGAGGCGCAGGTCGAAGGCTGGCGCAACGTGACGCGCGCGGTGCACGACGCGGGTGGGCGCATCTTCGTACAGATGTGGCACGTCGGCCGAATCTCGCACACGTCGTTGCAGCCGAACGGCGGCGCGCCGGTCGCGCCGTCGGCGATCCGCGCCAAGAGCAAGACCTATATCGAAACCGGTTTCGCCGACGTCTCCGAACCGCGCGCGCTGAGTGCGGCGGAGATCGCCTCGATCGTTTCGGACTACGCCGAGGCCGCCCGCAACGCCAAGCGCGTCGGCTTCGACGGCGTCGAAATTCACGCCGCCAACGGCTACCTGATCGACCAGTTCCTGCGCGACGGCGCCAACCAGCGCCAGGACTCTTACGGCGGAGCGATCGAAAACCGCGCACGCTTGGCGCTGGACGTCGCCGACGCGATCCTCAAGGTTTGGCCCTCGTCGCGCGTCGGCGTCCGGATCGCGCCGGTTAGCCCCGCCAACGATATCGCCGATTCCAATCCAGCGGCGCTGTTCGGCTATCTCGTCGAGCGCCTGAGCGAGCGCCGTCTCGCCTACATCCACGTCGTCGAGGGCGCGACGGGCGGCGCGCGCGACTTCGCGCCGTTCGACTACGCGTCGCTGCGCCGCAGCTTCTCCGGCGCCTATATCGCCAACAACGGCTACACCCGCGAACTCGCCAGCGAGGCGTTGGCCGAAGGCCGCGCCGACCTCATCGCCTTCGGCAAGCCGTTCATTTCCAATCCCGATCTCGTCGAACGCTTGCGCCGCGGAGCGGCTCTGGCGCCGCTCGACAGCAACACGCTTTATGGCGGCGGCGCCAAAGGCTACACGGACTATCCGGCGCTCAGCGAGGCGTAGTCTCCGAGCCTCGTCATGGCCGGGGGCGACCCCGGCCATGACGCGCGTGGGCGTCGCGATTACCCGCCCGCCCCGCCACCGCCGCCTTCGGCGGCGAGCGTTTCCTCGTCGGCGGACATGACATTGCCGCGCCAGACGAAGCGGGCATTCATCCAGCCGCTGAGCCACAGCGCCGGCAAAAGCGCGTCGCGCGCGATCCAGGCGGCGGGCGACGACCAGGCAAGCGGCCAAGCGGCGGCGGCGGCGAGCGCCGCCTCGGCGCCGTACCAGATCGCCGCCGCCAGCGCGACCGCGGCCGGCGCGCTCAGGCCGAGTTCCTCGCCGGCCATACCCGCCGCGGCGAGCGTCAGCAGGCTGGTGGTGACGATCTCGGGGGCGAAATAGAGCGGGAACGTCGCGCGCCTCAGCCGCGCCCAGCGCACCTGCCGCGCCCACACGTCGCGCAGGCGCCGGGCGCCGAGCGGCTGCTGTGACGGCGGGCTGGCGAGGTGTGCGCGCAAGTCGGCGCGGTGGACGAGCTTGGTCGAGGCGGCGTCTTCGGCGATCTCGGCGCCGAGCGCCTCGACGCCGCCGCCCGCCTCGAGAATGTCGCGCCGCCACAGCATCGTCTTGCCCTGGGCGAAGCCGAAGCCGAGCGCCTCGGCGGCATATTGCCAGCGCGCCTGGTAGGTGTTGAGGAACGCGCATTCGATCTCGGAGGCGAAGCTTTCGGGGCGCGCGCCGAGCGGCGGGGCGCAGACGACGCCGGTGTCGGCGCGCCAGCGCTTCATCAGCCGCTGGATGTAGTCGCGCGGCATGAGCACGTTGGAATCGGCCATGATCACCCACTCGCTCCGCGCCGCCTTCCAGCCCTTGACGATGTTGTTGAGCTTGGGATTGGCGCTGACGCGGTCGTCGCCGATCAGCAGGCGCGAGGGAATCTCGGGATGGGCGGCCATCGCCCGGCGCACGATCGGCGCGACCGGATCGGCGGCGTCGGCGACGCAAAAGACGATCTCGTAATCAGGATAGTCGAGGGCGAAGATCGAGGCGAGCGTCTCCTTCGAGAACGCTTCGACCCCGCACAACGGCTGGACGATGGCGACCGACGGCGCGTCGACGGGAGCGGGAAGCGGCTTGCCGCCGCGGCGGCAACGGACGGCGGCGATGGCGGCGCTGAAGACGTGCAGCGCGAGGCCGCCGCCGGCCACGCCGGCGGCCAGGGCGGAGATCGTCATCGAGGTCCCCAGGCGGTTTCGCGCCGCGAATCGGCGGCCGCGCGATATTGCCGGGTCTTGGCGACGCTTCTATGAAGGCGCATGGCCGCTCACCCCACTGTCCGCTTCGCCCCCTCGCCGACCGGGTTCATCCATATCGGCAACGCCCGCACCGCGCTGATCAACTGGCTCTACGCCCTGCGCGCCGGCGGACGCTTCGTCTTGCGTTTCGACGACACCGACCTCGAACGGTCGCGGCGCGAATACGCCGACGCGATCGAGGCCGACCTCGCCTGGCTGGGGATTGTCCCCGATCTGAAATGCCGGCAATCGGAACGGATGGCGCTCTACCAGGCGGCGGCCGAGAGGCTGAAGCAGGCCGGCCGGCTCTATCCCGCTTACGAGACGGCCGAAGAACTCGACCGCCGACGCAAACGCCAGCAGGCGCTCGGCCGCCCGCCGATCTACGATCGCGCCGCGCTCAAGCTCTCCGACGCCGACCGCGCCGCGCTCGAAGCGCAGGGGCGCAAGCCGCACTGGCGTTTCAAGCTCGATCCGGGCGTGGTGCGCTGGAACGACGCGGTGCGGGGCTCGAGCCATATCGACTGCGCCTCGCTCTCCGACCCGGTGCTCGCTCGCGAGGACGGCAGCTACCTCTATACGCTGCCCTCGGTGGTCGACGACATCGACCTCGGCGTCACCCACGTCATCCGCGGCGACGACCACGTCACCAACACCGCGGTGCAGATCCAGATCTTCGCGGCCCTGGGCGCCGCTGCGCCGGTCTTCGGCCACCACAACCTGCTCACCGACGCCGGCGGCGAAGGCCTGTCGAAGCGCAGCGGCGCGCTGTCGATCCGCTCGTTGCGCGAGAGCGGCGTCGAAGCGCTCGCGGTCGCGGCGTTGGCGGTGCTGGTCGGCTCGGCCGAGGCGGTCAGGCCGGTCGCCTCGCTCGCCGAACTCGCCGAAGCGTTCGACCTCGCCGACATTTCGCGCGCCGCGGCGCGCTTCGACGAAGCCGAGCTCAAGGCGCTGTCGGCGCGCGTGCTGCATCATCTGCCTTTCGCCGCCGTGCGCGAAAGGCTGGAGGCGCTCGGGGTCGCCGGACCGCTGGCTGATTCGTTCTGGGCGGCGACGCGCGGCAATCTCGCCCGCTTGGACGAAGCGGCGGAGTGGTGGAGCGTCGTTCACGGCGCGATCGCGCCGATCGTCGAGGACCGCGGCTTCCTCGCCGAGGCGGCCGCGTGTCTGCCTGACGAGCCGTGGGACGAGAAGACCTGGGGCGCGTGGACGGCGACGCTGAAATCGCGCACCGGCCGCAAGGGTCGCGACCTCTTCCACCCGTTGCGGCTGGCGCTGACCGGTCGCGAATCGGGGCCGGGGCTTGCCGCCCTGCTGCCGCTGATCGGCCGCGTCAGAGCGTTGGATCGATTATCCGCACCTTCCGCCTGACGCCGTCGGGGCCGACCGAATCGGTCGTCTGGCCCTGTCCCTCGCCGTATTTGGCGCCGGTCTGCGCTTCGCCGCCGGCGATGCCTGAGGCTTCGCGACTGATCGTCGCCGCCTGCTGGCTCAGCGCGTCGACGACGGGGTCGGCGACGGCTGGCGTCGCGCCAGGCGTCGCCTTAGCGTCGGCCGGCGTCTTGGCCTTGGCCTTGGCGTCGAGCTTCGGCCGCGACAGTTCGATCGACTTCTCCGGCGTGACGAACACGTCGCCCTTCGATTCGCGCCCGAGCTTGGCTTCGGCCCCGGCGAGCGCGTCGGCCCAGCTCTCGCCCTTGCGCTTGCACGAACAGGACGAATCGAGGCTCTGGCGGTATTTCAGCGCGTTGGGCAAATCCATGTATTTCGCGCCGTTGATCGACACCGCCTGTTCGATCTGGCCCGACGGCGAATAGGTGTAGAGCGAGACGTCGGCGTTGGGACACAGCGCGCGGCACATGTCCTCGAGCCCGCCGAGACGCCCCTGGCTCGCCGAATAGGAGACGGGGAAGAACGAGCCGTCGCAGGTGCGCACGCACACCGCCTTCGAGCCCGCCTGGGCCTCGGTGCTCTCGGGCTGGCCGGGGTTCAGCGGCAGGGTCTCGACGTCGCTTGGTTGGCGATTGTTCGTGCCGAAGATCGCATCGAGGAAGTTGGCCGGCTGCTGCTGTTGCGCAGCCGTGCACTGGGCGTTGAAGCGGGCGATCAGCTCGCCGCGTCCGCCCGGACCGCCGCCGGCGCGCTGCTGCAGCTCGTCGAGATTGGCGCGCATACGGCTGACCTGGGCGTTGATTTCGCCGCATTGCGGCGGCGGCGGCGCGCCGAAGAACAGGAATTGATGTCGGTCGCAGCCGATCGACTTGGCGTAGGCGGCGGTGCGGTCGAGCTCAGCCCGCTGCCGGTCGGCGGCGGCCTGATATTGCGCCCCGGAATCGCCCCGCGAGGCGTCGGCGATCGCCTCGCGCAGCCGCTGGCAGTCGGCGCTGAGCTGCTGGGCGGAGACAGAACCGACGAAGACGGCGGCGGCGGCCGCCAAAACCAGTCCCAAGGCGACGCGGCGGGCGATGGTCTCGATCGTGCGCTTGCTCATGCCGCTGCTCTGCTGGTCCCAGTCTTCGGTCGGCGCGGGCGTGAGAAGCCGACGCTGCAGGTGAAGCCGGCCGACGCGCCCCTATGGCGAGACAACGCGGCGACATCATGGCCCGCTTCCGCCGGCGCGCCGGGCTTGTAGGCATTTTTTCGCCGCCGCGCCATAGGGGCGGCGAATGGCGGCTGGCCGCCGCGGCCGCGCTTGGGCATAGTCGCGGGCGATGAGCGATTCTGACGCCCCCGGCGCCAACGCGCCCGAATTCTCGGTCAGCGAACTGTCGAGCGCCCTCAAGCGCGCGATCGAGGACCGCTTCGGCTACGTGCGGGTGCGCGGCGAGATCTCCGGCTATCGCGGCCCGCACTCGTCCGGCCACGTCTATTTCTCGCTCAAGGATTCCAACGCCCGCCTCGACGCGGTGATCTGGAAGGGCGTGTTCGGCCGCATGCGCGTCAGGCCCGAAGAAGGGCTCGAGGTCGTCGTCACCGGCAAGATCACCACCTTTCCCGGCAAGTCCGCCTATCAGATCATCGTCGAATCGCTGGAGCCGGCGGGCGTCGGCGCGCTGATGGCGCTGCTGGAGGCGCGGCGGCGCAAGCTGGCCGAAGAGGGGCTGTTCGACGCCGCGCGCAAGCAATTGCTCCCCTATATGCCGCGCGTCATCGGCGTGGTGACCTCGCCGACCGGAGCGGTGATCCGCGACATTCTGCATCGCCTCGCCGATCGCTTTCCCGTTCACGTGCTGGTGTGGCCTGTGCGCGTGCAGGGGGAGACTTCGGCGGCCGAGGTCGCGCAGGCGATCCGCGGCTTCAACGCGCTGCCGGCGGGGGGCGCGATTCCCCGGCCGGATCTGCTCATTGTCGCGCGCGGCGGCGGCTCGCTCGAAGACCTGTGGAGCTTCAACGAGGAGATCGTCGTCCGCGCCGCGGCGGAGAGCGACATCCCGCTCGTCTCCGCCGTCGGCCACGAGACCGACTGGACGCTGATCGACCACGCCGCCGATCTGCGCGCGCCGACGCCGACCGCCGCGGCGGAACTCAGCGTGCCGGTGCGGGCCGAACTGCTGGCGACGCTCGCCGACCTCGGCGGCCGGATCGCCGGCGCGGCGTTGCGGCTCGCCGAGCGGCGGCGGACTGAACTCCGTGCGCTGACGCGCGCGCTGCCGTTGGGCGAAGCGATCCTCGCCGCGCCGCGCCAGCGCCTCGACGCGGCGCGGGCGGCGCTGCGTGCGCGGGCGCGGGCTGGCTTCGACGCGCGCGCGCTGGCGCTCGCCCATCTGTCGCGCCGGCTCGCGCGGCAATCGCCGCAGGCGCGGCTTGCCGGCCTCGCCGAACGCCGCCGCGGCCTGGCGCAACGGCTGGCGCGCGCCGGGGCGACGCTGACCGAGCGGCGCGCCGACCGTCTCGTCGCCGCGGCGCGCCGGCTCGCCGCCGCCGCGCAAGGCGACAGCCGCCGCGGGGAAGAGCGCGCGCGTTCGCTCGGCCAGCTCGAAGGGCGGCTGCGCCGCGCGCTGTTCGAAGCGCGGCGCCGCCGCGGCGAACGCCTCGCGAGAGCGGAACGGATGTTCGCCGCCGTCAATTACACCAGCGTGCTGGCGCGCGGGTTCACGCTGGTGCTCGACGCGGCGGGAGCGCCGCTCATGCGCGCCGCGGCCGTCGCGCCCGGCCAGGCGCTGCAACTCCAATTCGCCGACGGCCAGATCGGCGCCACCGCCGACGGCCACGCCGAGCCGCACGCCAGACGCGGCAAGTCGAAAGCGCCGAAGGACGACCAGGGGTCGCTGTTTTAGAGCGTTCTGCGATTTCCTCGAGTCGACGAGCCCTCCTTGTCTGGCTTCCGCGCAAGGAAAGAGGCGGATCGGAGGGAATCGCCGTCGACCTCGTCGAAGCCCAATCTTCCGTGGTCGAGATGTTGACGCCGCCTCAGGCGCGCGGCGGCGCCGGTCCGGTGGACGCGCGCACAATCAGCTCGGTCGCCAGCAGCCGCTCGCCAAGCGCGTCCGGCGCCGTCAGCATTTCCGCGGCGATCCGGCCTTTCTGCGCGTGCGGCTGGCGAACGGTGGTGAGAGGCAGGTCGGCGAGCGCGCCGGCGCTGTCGTCGAAGCCGGCGACGGACAAATCTCCAGGCGCCGCGAGGCCGGCTTGCCGCGCCGCCGCCACGGCGCCGAGCGCCAGTCGGTCGCTCATCGCCAGGATCGCGGTGGGCCGCGTTGCGGGGTCGCCGGCGAGGAGCGGCGCCGTCAGGTCGCGCGCTCGCCGTTCGTCGCTCACCGCGCATTCCAAAACCGGCGCCGTCGCCGGAGTCAGGCCGGCGGCGGCGAACGCGGCCCGGTAGCCGCGCAACCGCGCCACGCTCACTTCGTATGTCGCCGCCGCGATTCGCCTCTCCGTAGCCCGTCCGCTTCCGCCGTCCGGTTTCAGATTCAGAGACAAGATGACGAAGCGGCGATGTCCGAGCGTCAGAAGATGCTCCGCCGCCTTCCGAGCGCCGCCGAAATCGTCGACGCCGATGTACGGCGCCCCGCCGAGCCGCGGCTGGTCGACGACGACGACCGGCAAGCCGCGCCCGCGGATCGGCGCGATCACCGGGCTGTCCCGGGCTAGGGAATAGAGAATGAATCCGTCGACCGCCGCGTCGCGCACCGCCTGCGGCGACGCGCCAAACGCGAGGTCCAAGCCTTCTCCCTCGGCGCGCGTCGCGATCAGCAGCAGGTTGGCGCGACGCTCCTGGCACGCCTGCGCGACTCCTTGCAGGAACTGAATCGCCGTCGGATCGGCGAAGGCGTACGGCAGATCCTCGCTGAATACGAGGCCCAGCGCGCCATGATAGCCGGTGCGCAACGAGCGCGCGGCCGGATCGGGGCCGGCGTAGGCGAGCCCGCGCGCGGTCGCCAGGACACGTTCGCGCAACCCAGGGGAAAGTTGGTCGGGCCGCGAGAAGGCGTTGGACACTGTCGTGTGGGATACGCCGGCCGCCCGCGCCACGTCGCGCAACGTCGCCCGCCGTCGTTCGTCGTCGCTCATGACGCAGCATAACCCGCGTCACTTGACCGTTCAAGCCTTGCGAGATAACCTCACTTGACCGTTCAAGAAAAGGAGCGGCGGCAATGAAGTCCGAGCACATGACGACCATGGGCGTCGCTGAGAGGGCGCCGCCCCGCGCAGCGACCGGCGGCTTCCGGCGCGACCGCTTCACCTGGGCCAACTATCTCGCGCTCGCCCTGTTCTCGTATTTCCTCAGCATCCAGGGCAACATCATCCCGTTCCTGCGCGACGAGTTCGCCCTCAGCTACCGGGTGGTCAGCCTGCACCCCGCGGCGTTGGCGGCCGGGCTCATCGTCTGCGGTCTGCTCGGCGAACGCGTCGTGGCCTGGCTCGGCCGCGACGGCGCGCTGGCGCTGGCGCTCGCCGGAATCTGCGGCGGGGCGGCGCTGCTCGGTCTGGCGTCGACGGCCGCCGCCAGCGTCGCCGGTTGCCTTCTGATCGGCGCGCCGGGCGGACTTGTCCTGGTGGTCGTGCCGGCGGCGCTGGCGGAGCGCCATGGCGCAGACCGCGCCATCGCGCTTGGCGAGGCCAACGCCGCCTCGTACGCCGCCTCGCTCACCGCCACGGTGGCGATCGGGCTGTTCGTCGCGAGCGGCGAGAGCTGGCGCAGCGGCTTGGCGCTTGGCCTCGAGCTCGCTGCGGTGGCCGTGGCGCGCTACGCGGTCGATCCAGTTTCCGAGGGGAAGCCGCGCGGCGGAACCAGCTCCGGCCGGCTGCCAGCCGCGTACTGGGCGTACTGGGCGACGCTGTTCTGCGTCATCGCGTTGGAATACTGCACGCTCCTGTGGGGCCCCGAGGTGCTGGAACGCACGCAGGGTCTGTCGCGCGCCGCCGCGGCGACCGCCGCCGCGGCGTTTGCCGCCGCCATGTTGACCGGGCGGCTGTTCACCGCGGCGCTGCTGCGGCGCGTCGCGGGGCGACGCCTGTTTCTCGCGTCGCTGGCGCTGACGCTGCCGGGGTTCCTGCTCTATTGGGGCGTGCGCCAGCCGGCGCTCAGCGTCGTCGGGCTGTTCGCGCTGGGGCTCGGGATCGCTCAGCTCTATCCGCTGGCCCTCGGATTCGCGATCGGCGTGGCGGGCAAGCTCGAAGGCGCGGCGAGCGCCCGCGCTTCGCTCGCCTCGGGCGTAGCGATCCTCTCGATGCCGACGGTTCTCGGCGCCTTGGCGGACGCGGTCGGACTGCAGCGCGCATGCCTCCTCCTGCCGGCGCTGACGGCGGCGTCCGGCCTGTGCTTTGCAGCGGCGCGAACGCTGGAGCGCCGCGAGCGAGCGTAGTGAGGCGCGACGCCGGCGCGAGAAACGTCGAAGGCGTCATTGGCGACGCCGCGGCATGGCCCGCGCTGCGACGGCGCTGGCGGAGCCCGCCTCGCCTCACACCACTTCGTCGGGCGCGAGCGCGCAGGCGAAATTCGGATCGGTCTCGATCTGCACCGTCGGATGGCGAATGGCGAAGCGGCGGTCGAGTTCGACGCAGAGGTCGTGAAGAAAGGCGTCGCCGGGGCGCCCGCCGGGGATGACCAGATGGCAGGTCAGCGCCGTCTCGGTCGTGCTCATCGGCCAGATGTGCAGGTCGTGGACCGAGGTCACGCCCGGGCGAGCGGCGATGAAGGCGCGGACGTCGGCCGGCTCGATGTGGCGCGGCGCGGCCGCCATCGCCATTTCGAACGATTCGCTGAGCAGGCCCCAGGTTCCCCAGACGATCACGGCGTTGACGGCGAGACTGACCAGCGGATCGAGCCACAGCCAGCCGGTGACGAGGACCGCCAGGCCCGCCGCCATCACGCCGACCGAGACGATTGCGTCGGCGGCCATGTGGAGATAGGCACCGCGCAGGTTGAGGTCGCCGCGCCCGGAAGCGAACAGCGCCGCCGTGACGCCATTCACGACGACGCCGGCGCCGGCGATCGCCATGACGATTCCGCCCGCCACCGGCTGCGGATCGCCGAAGCGGAGCAAGGCCTCCCACGACAGCGCGCCGACGGCGACGAGCAGCAGCGTGGCGTTGAACAGCGCGGCGAGAATCGACGAGCTGCGCAGGCCGTAGCTGAACCGCGCGGTCGGCGCGCGCTTGGCCAATTCGGCCGCGAGCCAGGCGATGGCGAGCGCGAGAACGTCGCTGAAATTGTGGCCGGCGTCGGAGAGCAGCGCGACCGAATGGGCGAAAACGCCGCCCGCCGCTTCGGCGACGACGAAGCCGGCGTTGAGCGCGACGCCGATGGCGAACGCCCGGCCGAAGCCGGCGACGGCTTGCGCGTGGACATGGCCATGGCTGTGGCTGTGGTCGTGATTGTGATCGTCGGCGTGACGGGCGTGGGAATGCATGCGTCCGCGTCCTCCTCCGACGCTGTTGTGGGGACGCGCCGGCGCCGGGCGTGCGATCCTAGCGCGGCGACGCCGCGGCGAGACCCGTCCCGACCTCGAGCGTCGGCGCGGAGCGCCAGCCGCGCGGCGCGCGCTCGAGCGGCGTCGGCGCGCGCGCTTCGCCGCCGACGAGCGCGCCATCCAGCCAGACCGGCAGCACCGTCTCCAGCCACAGCGCGACAGCGTGGTCGTAGAGGAACCAGCCGTCGAGGTGTTCGGACCGCGGCCGCGCGCCGGGCCGGCCGAGCCGCTCGGCGCCGCGCGTCGTCCAGCGGCAGATCATCGCGTAGGTGACCTCCGGGTGGAATTGCAGAGCCAGCGCGCGCGGCCCAAAGGCGAAGGCCTGATTGGGGAATTCGCCGTCGCTGGCCGCCAGCAGCCGTGCGCCGCGCGGCAGCTCGAAACCGTCGCAGTGCCAATGATAGACGTGGCGCGGAAACGGCGCGGCGCACAGGCGGTCCGCGTCCGGCGTCGGCGCGACCGGGTAATAGCCGATCTCGCTGCGCTTGTCGGGATAGGTGAACACCCGGGCGCCCAAATGGCGAGCCAGCATCTGCGCGCCGAGGCAGACGCCGAGCAACGGCTTGTTTTCGGCGAGCGGCGCGGCGAGCCAGTCGATCTCGCGCCGCACCCATTCGAGGTGGTCGTCGTTGGCGCTCATCGGTCCGCCGAAGACGATCGCGCCGACGTGCTCGGCGAGCGTCGCCGGCAGCGGCTCGCCGAGGCTTGGGCGGCGAATGTCGAGCGCCAAGCCGCGTTGCGCCAGCAGCGCGCCGATTCGGCCCGGCGTCGAGTGGTCCTGATGCAGGACGATCAGCACTTTGTCGCGCCCGTCGCGCTCAAGCATCATGCTGCTCCGTTACGGCGCAACCACTTGCGCCGTTTGCGAATCGCCCCGACTATGAAGCAAGTTCCGCGCCGATTTGTTAACGGAACTCGCGTTCGCGCGCCACCCCCGCCGCGAGGGCGGGCCGGTAGCCCGAGTCTCCGGAGCCCCGCGCCTGCGGCGTCCGCGGCCTTGCCCTCGCGCCGCCGCGCCATTATAAGCCCGGCTTCGCGCCGTTTCCGACACCCCTGGAGGCGTGGCGCGCTCGAAAAAGGACATACGACATGGCAGCGATCAAGCAGCTCGCGGCCGTGACGCGCAGCGGGATTGGCAAGGGGGCCGCCCGCTCCGTTCGTCGCGAGGGCCGCGTTCCGGGAGTCGTCTATGGCGGCGGCGAGGCGGCCGAGCCGATCTCGGTCGACTACAAAGACCTCAACAAGTTCATCTATTCGGGTCAGTTCCTGACCTCGATCTTCGAGATCGACATCGAAGGCCGCAAGCAGCGCGTGCTGCCGCGCGACTATCAACTCGACAAGGTGTCCGACAAGCCGACGCACGTCGACTTCTTCCGCCTCAAGGCGGGCTCGCGCGTGCGCATCGCCGTGCCGGTGCGCGTGACCAACCGCGACGCTTCGCCCGGCCTCAAGAAGGGCGGCGCGGTCAACCTCGTGCTGCACAGCGTCGAGCTGGTCGTCCCGGCCGAGTCGATCCCCGAGTCGATCGTCGTCGACCTCACCGGCATGGACTTCCACGACTCGGTGCACGTTTCCGCCCTCAAGCTGCCGGAAGGCTGCAAGCCGGCCGACACCCGCATCGACTACACCGTCGTAACCGTGGTGCCGCCGACCATCTACACCGAGGAGACGCCCGTCGCCGCCGCTGCGACGACGGCCGCCGCTCCTGGCGCCGCCGCGGCTCCTGGCGCCGAAGGCGCGCCTGCGCCCGCCGCCGGCGCTACGGCCCCGGCCGCCGGCGCCGCAGCCGCCGCTCCGGCCAAGGGCGCCGCCGCCGCTCCGACCAAGGGCGCCGGCAAGAAGTAACGCGCCGGCGCTTCGCCGCGCGCTTCAACGCGTCAGGCCCGTCCGCCCATCCCGGCGGGCGGGCCTTTTTCAAAAACGCGAGGGGACATGCTGCTCATCGCAGGGCTCGGCAATCCCGGCGCCGAACACGCCCGCAACCGTCACAACATCGGCTTCATGGCGCTTGCGCGCATCGCCGACGAGCATCGCATCGGTCCGTTCCGCTCGCGCTTTCAGGGCCAGATCGCCGAAGGGCCGATCGGCGGCGAGCGCGTCGCGCTGCTGGCGCCGCAGACCTACATGAACGAATCCGGGCGCAGCGTCGGCGAGGCGATGCGCTTCTACAAGCTCGGCCTCGAGTCGATTCTCGTCATCCACGACGAACTCGATCTCGCGCCCGGCAAGGTCAGGGTCAAGGTCGGCGGCGGCGCGGCCGGCCACAACGGCCTGCGCTCGATCACCGCCCATGTCGGCAACGACTACAAGCGCGTCCGGCTCGGCATCGGCCACCCCGGCGACAAGGACCTCGTCTATCACTACGTGCTCGGCAACTTCGCCAAGGCGGAAATGGGCTGGGTCGACGCCGTCTGCGACGCCGTGGCGCGCGCCGCCGAGCTCCTCGCCAAAGGCGAGGACGCAAGCTTCCAGAACAAGGTCCACCTCGCCCTTGAAGCGGCGGGCTTCACGGGGAAAGACACGAAGGAAGAGGGGTGAAGCTCGCCCCTACTCCGCCGCCGCCTCGCGCAGCGCTTGGCAGCGGCGCAATTGGGCGCGCAAAGGCGC
>Ga0181520_10009957_pt1 | contig 12929 bp, 7 predicted proteins | sample PEATcosm2014_Bin_29_FD_132451 | JGI IMG/M metagenome (GOLD analysis project Ga0181520, IMG submission 132451) | Peatland microbial communities from MTU Mesocosm Facility, Houghton, MI, USA - PEATcosm2014_Bin02_30_metaG | ecosystem: Environmental > Terrestrial > Soil > Wetlands > Peat | place...
CAGCAGCATCTCCAGAATCGCCCGCGCCGAGCCGTCGCAAAAAAGCTGCCCCAGCGTCTTCCCATGCCAGGGGATTCCGTACTTTTCGACCAGCTCCAAAAAGTGCCTGGGCTGAAAGAGCGCCAGCGCCGATTTGGCAAAGTGCGGATTATTCGAGAGAAAATTCCCCGGCCCGCAGTGCAGATTGGTGAAATTGCACCGTCCGCCTCCGGAAATGAGGATCTTCCTCCCCGGCTGCCCGTTGTGCTCCAGCAGAAGCACCCGCCGCCCGCGCTGCCCGGCAACGGCCGCGCACATCAGCCCAGCCGCACCCGCACCCAAAACGATGACATCGAATTGGCGCGGAGCGGCTGGCATGGGTCTCGTTCAGGATAGCCGCTGCCCCTCGGCGTCTAGGTCCGCCAGCTACTCCCTGTTCCCTGTTCCCTATTCCCTGCCTCTTACATCCCATCATCCCGGAACATGGGATGTGGAATCAGGCGGCGATAGTCTTCCTGGTGGGCTCCGTCCAGGCAGGCTTCAATGATCTTCTTGCCCAGCGGATCGAGATCCGGCACCAGGAATTGCTTCAGTTCCTGGGCAAAGAACTCACGCCACTGCCGCGCGCCCTCGTGGTAGACCTCCATGCCGCCCTGCAACTGCTCCTCGACCTGCAAGAATACGCGGGGAATGATCGAACCCTCGATCTTCAACTGCTTGGGAATGTAGCCCAGCAGCGGGCAAATCGCTTCGCCCACCTGCTCACGGGCAAACTTGGCGCTGCCGCGGCGGGCCAGGTATTCGCGGGCAATCCACTCCGCCATGAAACCCACCTTCCAGGCGCCAATGTGCTGGTTGGGAATCAGAACGTAGCGGGTCTCCGGCGTTTCTACAATCTGGCGTAGAAGCAGGTTGGCCTGATCCACGCGCCGCCCGGTGGCAAAGGCCCAATAGGAGCCTACGCCCTCCGACTGCATGCCCTTCGACTTGCTCGCCTGGATGCTGGGGTTGGCGTGGCCGCGCGGGGCGACGAGCCGCCACAGCCAGCCCAGCGCCGGGCTCAACACGTGGAGCATGGCCAGAATGCCGTAGAGCTGACTATCTTTGTGGGTCGGCGGGCAGCGCACGCCAAAGCTGCGCACGTCCACGCGCTGCGGCCCAACCAGGATGTCCTCGACCATGCGCCGGGGCAGAATCACCCTCGGATTGGGGCAGGGCTTGCCGGGCGCGTCCTCGGTGTGTTCCCAGGTCAGGCAGGTGCCGCCGGGCACAATGTAGTGGTTCAGAAACACCAGCGGCTCCGGCGGATCGATGCACAACCGCTCCAGATTCGGTGCGGTGCCGTAGCTGTGGATGTGATCCACGCGCACAAACCAGCCGTTTTCCGCGTCGGCCACGGTGAGCCGGCCGCTGTTGCCCTGATACTTGGGGTGCGCGCAGGCCATGTCGTCGGCTATGGGGCGCAGATGGCAGGCTTCGGGCAGGTTCAGCGTCCGCTCTTCTTTCGTAATCACATTGCGGCCAATCAGAAGACGGCCATCCTCCATGCGGTGGATGTGCTCGGTCATCTCGCTCTTGCCGCCGCCCGAGGCGCCCTCGTGCATCAGGATCAACTGGTTCTCATACGGCGTAACCACGGCCACCGCCGCGCAGTGGTTGGTGGTCCAGCCCTCGCGCTCGCCGATGTCCAAGAGCATCGAGTAGACGCCCTTCTTGGCGCTTGGCCCCGGATAGAGGTTGTAAGCGAAGATCTCCTGGTGCGTGCTCTGGCGATCGTGCACCACCACCTGCTTGCCGATGAAGTGCGTGTGCCGGAAGGGCGGCGCAACAAATAGCACTCCGCCGGTGATTTTGAAGTCCGCCGGAACCTGGTTGCGCGGAATCATGCCTTGCAGGTCGCCCATTGCCGCGGCAAAAAACGCCGCCTGGCGAGGCACGATCAGCAGCGAACCGTAACCCAGCGAGTCCGTGCCGGCATAGAAAGGCATGGCCACCAGTTCCTGCGTCTTGAGCCAGTCCAGCGTCTGCTGGCGCATCTCGTCAAAGGGTTCTCCGAACCGTTCGGCGTATCTGGGCTTGTCTGTAGGCAGAGCGTCGCCAATCACCATCGCCTCGGGATCGCGGCGGCGCATGGCCGGGTCGGGAAAGTTGATCGCAATTCCGTTGCGCGCCTTGGTGATCACCGCTTCCGCAATGCGGCCATGCCCTGGAGTCTGAAAGCACACCTCGTACTGCCCGTGGTCGTCGCGATTGCCCAGCGTCCAATCGGTTTCTCCGGTGGCCCGGCCCAGCGCCCAATCCATCAACTGCTGGCGGGTTTCCGGCGCCTGCACCAGCGGCGCGGCGCTCAACACCTCACGCACATGGGGGGGCAATTCGAACTCGGCCCAGCAGGACTGAAAATCGACAACAGGGCCGTTAGCAGCTTCGGTAGTCATGTTTTCTCGCTTTCCCAGGGAAGTGGAGATGCACTCAAAACGCGCAAAAAGCGAAAAAGTGCACACCCTTTTTATCTCATCTACCGTCGCACTTGGCAGTGCGGTGCATCACAATATGGGAAATCGCTCCGGCAAGCCCACGAATCCGCATTGGAGACGGTCCATGCTCTACCCCCGTTTCTGAACCTCGGGCGCATGTGAGGGCTCAACTTCTAGAGAATTCAATAACAGTGCTGGATGAGAGCGTTGGTCTGAAGTCATGGTTCGAAATCTGGCACTGATGACGCTCTTGACAATCGATGGTCGAGTGTCTACTATCGGTCCCTGTCGAGGGTCGAATGACTTCCATGGAAAAGCAGACAAAACAGCGCATGTCCGTTCTCCAGGGCACGCTGGACATGCTCGTTCTTCGCACGCTCCTTTATGGACCCGCACACGGCCATCAGATCGGCAAGCATATTCAGCGCACTACAAACGACTTTCTGCAAATGCAGCACGGTTCGCTCTATCCCGCTCTCCACAGGCTGGAGCGGCGAGGGTGGGTCACGTCGAATTGGGAGATGGCTCCGGACCGGAATCGCGAATTCAAGTATTACCGGCTGACTGAAAAGGGCCGGAAGCAACTCGTCGTCGAAGAATCGCAGTGGAAGCAGATGGCCGAAGCAGTGGCGCGCGTGATGTGGCCCGCGGCCGAGGAGAGCTGAGATGCGTTGGTGGCAGATCAGAAAACGCGAAGCGGATCTGGAACGCGAACTTCAGTCCGATCTGGATTTGGAGGAAGAAGAGCAGCGCGAAAGCGGTCTACCGGCAGAAGAGGCCCGGTTTGCGGCTCGACGCGCTCTTGGCAACGCAGCTCTGATCCGCGAACAGACACACGAAGCCTGGGGATTGGCATTCTTCGAGCGTTTTCTTCAGGATCTCCGTTTCGCGATGCGCGTTCTTATCAAGAGTCCTGCCTTTGCTGGAATCGCCATTCTCACTCTTGCCATCGGCATTGGCGCAACAACCGCCATTTTCAGCGTTGTGAGCGGCGTCATTTTGAAGCCTCTGCCGTACTCGGATCCGGAGCGGCTTGTCAGCGTCGAACTCAACCTGCCTGGCATTGACCAGTCCGACTCGCCACTCTCTTCGCCGGACTATTTCATCTTTCGAGAGCAGAGCCGCACCTTCCAGGACATAGGCCTTTATGCCCTGGGAATGAACTCCGCCGGCGTGCCGGCGAACGTGACAGGTCTCGGAGAGCCGGAGCACGTATTGGCCGCTCGCGTGACCGATGGCCTGCTTCCAATCTTGGGAATCGCGCCTCTGTTCGGACGTCCCTTCACGCGGGCTGACGATTCGCCTGGCAGTCCGGAGACGGTGATGCTGACTTACGGCTATTGGCAGCGCAAGTTCGGCAACAACCGCGCGGTGATCGGGAAAACCATCGACATCAACGGCACGCCGCACGTGATCATCGGTGTGCTGCCGAGGAGCTTTCAGTTTCTCGACAGGACCAATCTCGCCCTCTTCCTGCCCTTGAAGCTGGATCGGGCAAGCGCAACCCTCGGAAATTATCTCTTCCCGGGGATCGCTCGCCTCAAGCCGGGTGCAACGACGGCCGAAGCCAACGCCGATGTGGCCCGCATGGTTCCAATCGTGCTTCGCAGCTTCGCTTTTCCTCCGGGTTTCGGTCTCAAACAGTTTGAAGATCTGCGTATCGATCCAAACCTGAAGACTCTGAAGCAGGAAGTGATCGGTGACGTGAATAAGGTTCTGTGGGTTCTGATGGGGGGCATCGGCTTGGTGTTGTTCATTGCCTGCGCCAACGTTGCCAACCTGCTGTTGCTCAGGACCGAGGGCAGGCAGCAGGAGCTGGCGATTCGCGCCGCGCTGGGTGCTAGCCGAGGCCGCATCGCTGCGGGGTTGCTTGCCGAGAGCCTGATTCTCGCAGCGGGCGGCGGGTTACTGGGTCTCGGACTGGCGTATGGAGCTCTGCGAGCACTGATCGCGATGGCGCCTGTGGGCCTGCCTCGCCTCAATGAGATTGGCATTGACGGCCGTGTGCTGCTCTTCACTCTCGTTGCGTCGTTGGCTGCAAGCCTGGTCTTCGGCTCCGTCCCTGTCTTCAAGTATGCGAGAGCAGGCATCGGATTCAAAGTGCGCGAAGGGGGACGCTCCATGAGCCAGAGCCGGGAGCGCCACCGGTCGCGCAGCGTGCTGGTCATCGTTCAGGTGGCGCTGGCGGTGGTTCTGCTGGTCAGTTCGGGACTCATGATCCGCACGTTTCTGGCTCTCACCAAGGTCAATCCTGGATTCGCCGCGCCTGCCGAGCTTCAGACGTTTCGAGTCGACATCCCCGAGACCCAGGTGAAGGATCCGATTCGCGTGTTGCAGACCGAAGACGAGATCTCACGGAAACTGGCCGCGATTCCGGGTGTCTCTTCGGTGGGCGCGGGTATCTCTGTGCCCATGGACGGGAGCGACAACGTAGGTGGCTTGTTGGTGAAGGATCACCCGTCGGACGGTCAGATTCCTCCAACGCACCAGGTCTTCTTCGTCTCGCCGCGGTTTCTCATGACCCTGGGCACGCCGCTGATCGCCGGCCGCGACTTCACGTGGAGCGACATCTATGACAAGGCTCCAGTGGCCATGGTCTCGGAAAACTTCGCGCGCAAGTACTGGGGCGATCCCGCAAGCGCGATCGGCAAGGAAATCCGCCCGTCCACCAGGGACGACTGGCGCCAGATTGTCGGTGTTGCGGAAGACGTGTATCAGAACGGTGTGGATCGGCAGGCCCCGACTTCAGTCTATTGGCCGATCTTCATGCCAAGTTACTATGGCCGGCCGGAGTACGGAGTCCAGCGCGTTGCGACCTTTGCCGTCGGCAGTCCGCGCGCCGGTGCAGAAGGGCTGGTCAATGAGATCGAGCAAGCAGTGTGGTCGGTCAGTTCCACTCTTCCGCTGGCGGAGGTCCACACCCTCGACTATTACTACACGAAGTCGATGGCGCGCACCTCATTCGCGCTGGTGATGCTGGCATTGGCAGGGGGCATGGCGCTGCTGCTGGGAATTGTGGGGCTCTACGGCGTGATTGCCTATTCGGTATCCCAGCGCACGCACGAACTTGGAATTCGGATGGCGCTTGGAGCACAGACGCGGGATGTCCTGAAGCTCATTCTCGCCCAGGGAGTGATGTTGACGCTGATTGGCGTGAGCATCGGAGTTGCCAGCGCGCTCGCCGCCACCCGCTTCCTGTCGACTCTGCTCTACGGCGTCAAGGAGGACGACCCGCTCACGTTCGCCGCAGTGTCGGTTCTTCTCATCGTCGTTGCCGTCTTGGCAAGTTACATTCCGGCTCGCCGCGCCGCAAAGGTGGATCCGATGGTGGCGCTCAGGTACGAATAGGGCTACGACGCGGCTGTTGACGGGACTGCGGTAGCTGCGCACATGATGCCGGACCTCCAACCGGCGGCCCAGCCCCCTGCTCATCGAGTATGGAGTAATGACCGGCTTCGATCTCCTTCTCATCGCAAAACGGCACTTCAACCCCGCTGGCAGGCACGAATAGGGGCTGGCATTCAGGTTCTGGCCGTGTCACAGGCAAGCCTGGACTGACGCATCGCGAGAAGTGCGGGGGCACTTGCTTTCCGCAGGCCAAACTGTGAGAATTCGAGACGCCGAATTAAACCCATTTAGGCGGAGCGGATCCACATGAAGACGAGAACGAATACTGCATTCATGCTTGCACTGGCGCTGGGGCTCGTGTGCGCCATGTTGACGATGGCGCAACAGGCCGCTGGCGGACCCAATGTCGCTCCGCAAAGGCCGCAAGGACCATGTGACATCTACGCCGCCGCCGGCGACCCGTGCGTGGCCGCCCACAGCACGACGCGGGCACTGTACGCCTCCTACAATGGCCCGCTTTACCGGGTCATGCGTCAGTCGGATGGCAAGACCCTTGATGTCGGCGTTGTGCAGCCCGCCGCGTCACCGTCGCCGGATCCGGGAGGATACGCCAACGCGAAAGCACAGGACGCGTTCTGCTCCAACACCTACTGCTGGATCACGGCAATCTACGACCAATCCCCCAAGCACAACGATCTGACCCAGGCGCCTCGCGGCGGATTCAGCGGCCCGGCCCTGGGAGGCTTGAATAACATCCCGCTCGCCGACATGGCGCCCATCACGATCATGGGCCACAAGGCCTACGGCGTGTTCATCGAGCCGGGTATGGGCCTTCGCCAGGACGACGCGAAAGGCACCGCGGTCGACGATCAGGCGGAGGGCCAGTACTGGGTCATTAACGGCAAGCACTTCAACTCCGGCTGCTGCTTTGACTACGGGAACGCCGAGATCGACAGCCGTGACGACGACAACGGCACCATGGAGACCGCCTACTTCGGCGACGCCCCATGGTGGTATCACGGAAACCCGGCCGGGCCGTGGGTCATGACCGACCAGGAGAACAACCTCGTCGGTTGTGTGAACCCGGATGGCTCCAAACTCTGCGCAAACCTGCCCGATATCGACTGGCGATTCGTTACCGCGATGGCCAAGGGCGAGCCGCACCACTGGACGTCCATGGGCGGCAACGCGCAACGAGGACCCCTGTCGGTCATGTTCGACGGGCCGCGTGTCGACCGCACGTACGACCCGATGCGCAAGCAGGGAGCGATCCTTCTGGGCAATGGCGGAGACAACAGCAACAGCTCGCAAGGAACTTTCTATGAAGGAGCAATGACAGCCGCGGGGACGTTCCCGACAAACGCCACCGACCAGTTGGTGCAAGCCAACATCGTGGCTGCCGGTTACGGTGTTGCGCCCCTGAGCCTGGCGCCGGCATCGGCAATGGCCGCTCCGCCGGGGCTCCAGACATTCTCGCCCGGCTCCTCGCAGGAAACCGTCGTGACGTTTACGAATATCACTGGGGCGCCCGCAGCCGGCGTCAAATTGAGCATTGCCGTGCCCGGCAAGCAATGGACATCGTTCGTCTCGGGCACCGCCGAAACGTCAAAGACCTTCGCTGACCCGGTGGCGCCGGGCGCGAGCGTGAGCGCGACCTTCAAGGTGACCTCGGGGCCGGCGGCTTTCAACGGCGACCTGGCCGGCAACGTTTCGTGGACGAGCGCCGCTGGCGGTGCGAGACAATCCGAGACAGCGTTCGAGAAGGTTCGGAATACGAGCCCGGTCAAGATCAATGAGTTCCGGATCGGTTCCGGCCCTGCCGCAAACCCTACAGACTCGTATATCGAGCTTTACAACGCGGGCTCGCGAAGCATCGACATCTCGAACTGGACCCTGACCGTGCACCCGGCCCAGCGAGCGATCCTTTCGTCGGTGAAAATCCCTGCCGGAACGCACCTCGCGGCTCGCAGCTTCTACCTTCTGGGCCTCTCCAACTCCGGGCTGGCGGTTCCCGCCCAAGCCGGCGATACCACGGTCTATGTAAGGAATACGACCGGGATCTCCGCCGGACATACGATCAGCATCGGCACTGGCTCCGACATGGAAACCCGCAAGGTCGCAAGGGCCGGAACGGCAGCCGGCAATCAAACAACGCTGTGGCAACCCCTCCCCGACGGCCCAATGATCACCATTCCCGCCGGTTCGACCAACGTGCCCGTCGCCAGCGTATCCGGCTTTGCGGTTGGTGAGAAGATCGCTCTCGGCCATGGCGCAACCTACCCCTCGGTCGCTAGAGACGTGGAGCAATACGAGGTGGCCACCGTTACCGCCGTTGGCAAACCGGGCACGCAGGCTTATCTGGCTGCGGACGCCTCCACGGGTGCATCCAACATCAAGGTAACTTCGGTTGCCAATATCTCCAAAGGCGACAAGATCCGGTTGGATATCGACAGCGTCGGCCACGGAATCGAAACCGTAACCACTACGCATGTCGGCACCAAGGCAAGCCAGACAAACCTTGCGGCCGAAGCGAGCGCAGGCGCGACCCACATCATGGTCCGCACGGCCGAGGGCTTCGCAGCCGGGGACAAGATCACGGTTGGCACGCCCGCGAACCGTGAAGTCGTTACCGTCTCTGCCGTCGCCGCCGGTTCCGGCCGAAACGGCGCCGGCCTCGACTTTGCTCCGGCCTTAGCCCAGTCGCATGTTCGCGACGAGTGGGTGGTTTCTCCGGGCACCGGTCTCGATCTGGCCGCCCCGCTCAAATTCAATCATGCCGCCAACCTCCCCTTCAGCGATCGGGGAACGGGAATCAGTTTCCAACCCGCGACGGCCTTTGCGCATTCAAGCAACGAGCCTGTCCAGGCGCTTGGCGCCGGCATCACACTCGACCAACCCTTAACCAGGGAGCACGCGGTCAACGCGGTTGTGCGCGATGCCGCGGTAACCGCAGCGGGCTACCAGGGGACACCTGCGCCCAACCAATGGTTTGGGGGCCCCGAACTCTCAGTGAACGCTCCGTTCTTCGACCGCACTATCACCCGCAAAGAGGGCAGCCTGGTCTTGCGGGACCCCTCGGGCCTGGTTGTCGACAGCCTCAACTACGGCGCGCTTGTGGACCCTTGGGCCGCCGAGGGTTATCAGGCTCTATCCGGACGAGAGCAGGGTGGCTGTTTCGCGCCTGCGCCGGGCTCGGCCGGCGGCCAGGGGCCGTTTGATTCGACCGTCGGCGCAACCAATCAGAGTGCGGGCCGATTCCCAGACGGCGCTGACACTGACAGCAACTGCAGCGATTTCCTGGTGCAGACCGCCATCACCCTGCCGGTTGCTTCGCCGGCCGGAGCGACCAACATCAAGGTCGGCAGTGTGGCGGGGTTTGTCGCCGGCCATACCATCAGGATCGACGCGGGCGCGGATCTCGAGACGGCCGTCATTGCGACGGTGGGCAGCGCAGGAGCCACCACGGTGCGCACCGCCACCGGCGTGGGCGACACCGTCATCCCCGTCGCCAGCGTGACTGGCTTCAGCGAAGGCCAGACCGTCTCCATTGGCAGTGGCGCGAACTCGGAGACGGCGGTTCTCGCCCCTGTTGCCTGGTGGGATCGGACAATTACCGTCACTTCGCCACTCACTCATGCGCATGAAGCCGGCGCGCAGGTCTCCGGCACTGGAATTACCCTCAACGCTCCCTTGACCCGGTCACACTCCAGGGGAACACAGGTCACTGACAACGATCCCACGCCAGGGGCGCCGAATCGCTACTACACTGGCCCACGTTGAGGCCGATAGCCAATCTGATACGTATCTGAACTGCGGTTGGTAAGCCCGAGAGCACGACTCGAATCAATCTGAAACTCTCGTGTCGCTTGCCAATCGCATCGTCGATCTGAGACTGCGGAGGGGGGTGCGCTCAGGCCGCTCCCTGCGCCCAAAGGCACATCTGCAAGAATAGAGGCATGGCCAACTCCCCCGCCGCATCCGAAAGCTCCGGTCGTCCCCGCATCTTTGGCAAAACCAAGGTCGCCGCTCTCGTGGTATTGCTGGCGCTGCTGGTTCTGTGCTTGAGCTTTGCCTGGACCACGCGCGACGCCATGGCGCATCTCAAATTTCTTCGCGGGCAAAGCGGTAATTCGGCCAAAGGCTTGAAGACGCTTGTCGATTTGCAGCCCTGGCAGACCATTCAGGCACTGGCGCCGCTGGCCGTCACCGCCGAGGAAACCGAGTACGCGCACGATGCCGAGCGGCTCGCGGGTCACGAAGTGGATCAGGCTTTTGTCTCCGCGCTTCTGGTCAACAGCATGCAGGTTGAGCGGCGAGCCTACTCTGGCGATGCCCTGGCGCTCTCGCAAAAGGTATCCCAGCTCAAGCTTGCAACACAGCAGGACCAGGAGCAGATCGATCTCCTGATGGGAAAGCCCAGCGCGGCTTCCGGCCAAGGGAAGAGTTCCTCCAACGCCGGTGGGGACGATCTAGAAGTTGCCAAAGCGCAGTTGGAGCTAGATAGTGACGAGTTAGCCGACGCGCAGAACGATCTTGCAAGAGTCTCGGGAGACAACACCGCCCAGATCCAGGCCGAGTTGGCCGCGCATGAAGCAGCCATGCAGCTCTACAACAGCAAGCCGGGTGGCGATGGACAGGTCGCCCTTCTTTCCGCCAAACAGCATGGCACGCTGGTGGCGCGCCTGCAGGCATGGTCGGACCAGAACGGACGCTTGCAGTTGATGCAGCAGGCCCTGGGCCAAACCCAGCAGGACATCGCCGCGCTGACGGCGGAGCGCAACTCGCTACAGGCCAGAATCAGCGACAGTACAACTGCCTCGGCAAAAACGGCGACGGATCATGGGGCATGGCTGGCCAGCATCAAGGACCGCAACGCAGAGCGGAAGATTCTCGGCATCTGCAACGACCGCATACAGACCGAGCAGCAGTTGGCCGCGGTGTATGGCAAGTGGTCGGCGCAAGTGCAACTGCAACATCGCATCGTGCTGCACATGATGCTGCAATCGCTTGTGCTGATTGTGCTGATTGGCATCTGCATGGTGCTGGGCGATGCGCTGGTGCGGTATTTGATGGCGCATCCCGCGCTGGATGGCAGACAGGCGCAAACCCTGCGCAGCATCTTCGAACTCGGCGTTCAGGTACTCGGCGTGGTGCTCATTTTACTGGTCATCTTTGGCGTACCCCAACAGACATCCACCATTTTGGGCCTGGCTACAGCCGCCCTAACCATCGCCCTGCAGGACTTCATTCTGGCTTTTCTGGGCTGGTTTGTACTGGTTGGCAAGAACGGCATTCACGTCGGCGATCGAGTTGAGATCAATGGCGTCCACGGCGAGGTCACGGAGGTTGGTCTGTTCAGCACCTCCATGCTGGAGACCGGAAAAATCGTCGAAAAGGGATTGTGGACCGGACGCCGCATCAGCTTCCTCAACAGCTTTGCGATTCGTGGACAGTATTTCAACTTCACCACAGCCGGGCAGTGGATGTGGGATGAGATCACCCTCAACATTCCCGCCGACGCGGAGGTCCAGGCCACAGCGGAACGCATCCGGCAAGCGGTTCTGCAGGAGACCCAGGAAAACACCCGAATTGCCCAGCAGGAATGGGAACGTGGCACGCATGGCAATGCGCGGCACCGCTTCGATGCCACCCCAGCCTTGACTCTGCGTCCCTCGCCGAAGGGCGTCGATCTTGAGGTGCGCTATGTGACGCACGCCGCGGAACGGGATGACCTCCGCAATCGCCTGTACCAACATCTGCTGGAGTTGCTTCCCGCGCAAAGCGGCAAGGATGATGCGGCGTAACAAGCCGGTGCTTTCAAGTTGGAGATAGCCCCACCCGGAAACCGGCTCGCTTCACCCGGTAACCATCAGAGTAGCGGCAGTGGTAACGAAGCTGCCGGGTAACCTTTCCTTGCCATGAACGAAAACAAGGTTTTTGGGCTGCGCAATCAATCAATTTTTTTCGCCGAGGTCTGAATGCCGGAACTCGAAGCACAAATTCGCCGCGCCACGACTGCGGACGCGGAAGCACTAGCATCTATTTCGGCTGCGCTTTTTCCTCTGGGCTGCCCCGCGAATACAAAGCCGGAAGACTTGGCCGAATATATCCGCCAGGAACTAACGGCAGAGCGATTTCGCGCACTGCTCGAAGACGATCGCAATGTGGTTCTGGCCGTAAGCATATCGAACAGGCTCGCAGGCTATGCTCTCATCTCTCGTGGCTCCGCTCCGCCGCACCTGCAAGTGCCGGCTGAGCTAGAATTGCGAAAATTCTACATCGACGCCGCATATCATGGTCGAGGAGTTGCCGACGCCCTCATGGAGAAAGTGCTGGCGACGGTTGCAAATGAACGCGAAGGTACACTCTGGCTCAGCGTTTTCTCCGGCAATGAACGCGCCATCTCGTTCTACAAAAAATGGGGCTTTCGCATCGCTGGAACTCAGGATTTCCTCGTTGGCGCCGATTGTCAGCAAGACTACCTGATGCAGCGTGCACCGTCCGCCAACACGAAGGAAATTCATCAATGCAAATAAGCAGCTTTGGAATCATCCCCATCATCATGATCGTTGGCGGCGGAGTTCTTTACCACGTGTGCCAGAAGTCCACTCCCACGACACTCGATCCTTTTCTGGCTCTCTGCATTTCGTTCGGACTCGCGTCGCTCGCTTGCCTTGGACTGTTTGTTACCCGCCATGGGCTCTCCACGGTGCAATTGCACCGCGTGAGTTGGACTTCGTTTGCTCTGGCATTGGCCTTGGTTGCAATCGAATCCGGCTACTTGATTGGCTACCGGACCGGACTCAAACTGAATATTACATCCTTTGTCTGTAATAACCTGATCGCGATGGTGTTGCTGCTTCTAGGGACATTTCTCTATCGTGAGAGCTTCACGTTCCGGACTTGCTCGGGCATGGTGCTTTGTGCATCTGGCTTGCTGCTGCTGTGGCACTGAGAATCGACATGCTTGCCGGGGCATTCTCTCTTTGAGTCCCGTCGTAACCCCAGAAGCTGAGGCCTCATCCTCGACCGGCATTTTGCGAAAGATGGGAGAGCGCGAACATCAACCAGGTTTTCGTCAGGTTCTGAGCTTCAGCGATTCCAAATTCAATAGACATTCGTTAG
>Ga0181520_10009959_pt1 | contig 12926 bp, 6 predicted proteins | sample PEATcosm2014_Bin_29_FD_132451 | JGI IMG/M metagenome (GOLD analysis project Ga0181520, IMG submission 132451) | Peatland microbial communities from MTU Mesocosm Facility, Houghton, MI, USA - PEATcosm2014_Bin02_30_metaG | ecosystem: Environmental > Terrestrial > Soil > Wetlands > Peat | place...
TACCCACAGTTCTGCCCAACAACAATGCGTCCGTACAGGCCTTCTGTCTGCATGACGGGCACATCGTGATGGCGTTCGATAATTCCAGCGTACGCCCCGGCGGGGGCGATGGTGTGCGCAAGCCGCTTACGGTCGCCCTCTCTGAAGATAACGGCAAGACCTGGCCCTATGTGCGTGACGTCGAAGTCGGCCGCGCCGGATTCGGCCTGGCACAGCAAAAACCGAAGGAACCTGGGCGGGAAGAATATTCCTATCCCAGCATCATGCAAACCAGCAAGGGTGAAATCCTCGTTGCCTTCACCTATCGCCGACAGACAATCAAGGTGGTTTCTTTCAAGGAAGATTGGATGAAGCATGGAGGAACCGTCGGCCAGTTCAAGGGAAATCACTGACGCGCTGCGCAACTTCGCACGAATGAATCAAGCGATAAAACTGCGGCGCGTCTGTTCTCACTGTGCTCTCCGTTACGGGAGAGTTTAAGGCGCCGCGCCAAAATCGACTGCTGAACTCCAGGCAGTTAGAAACTGAACCTGCCGCCAAGCTGAATCGTTCGCGGCGTTGCCGATGTAAAGAACCCGAACGTACTCGAGCTTGTGCTCGTTCCCAGGCCGGTAAAGTTTGTATGGTTCAGCACGTCGAACGCGTCAATGCGAAAGTCGAGCCGCATGCCCTCGGCCATCGGAATTCCCTTCGATGCGGAAAGATCGAAGTCATACTGGCCGATGTTGCGAATTGCATTGCGCGTCATGTCGCCGTCTCTCGACTGAATGCCGTTGATGAGCGGGATTGGAACATTCGTTGTGCAGACAGATGCGTCCGTTCCGCTAGGCAGAGTAAACGAGCATGGATTTAGATATTCGTGTGCTTTCCCCAGCGGACCCTTCCCTAGCGCCGAGTGGAATCCGGTGAGATAGGGACTGCTCACGAGATCCGGCCGATCAGCCGCGAAGGCTGACGCTCCGTCTGTGACATTCGCAGGCAGACCCGTATTGCCATTCACCACGAACGTCGCACGCCAGCCGTCGCCCAGCAATCTCACACCATAGTTGTTCCCGTGGTACCACTCGCTAAAGGGAACGTCCCACACAGCATCACCCGAAAAGTTATCGCGGATGTCATACTGCGTCGGACCGTATTCAGCCCGCAGGTTGCTGAGGTCCTGAGGCGACGTTTCCAGCAACAGATTCGCATCGCCGAACGAGAGTGACTTGGCCCAGGTGTAGTTGGCGCCTGCAGTCAGTCCCCATTGCAGTTCCTTGCGGAGCTTAACCTCCATGGCGTTGTAGTTGCTTTTGTCGCCGGCGATGTAGCGGTTAAAGGTTCCCCATAGCGGGTTCGGCGCGACCCCAGTGGTGCGATTCGGTTCGTTGTCAATGTAGGTGAAGTTTTCGTTGATGCCGTGGTCACCCACATAACCCAGATCGAATACCATGCGGCCGGGCAACGCTTGCTCAATCGCCAGGTTCCACTCGATCGCGTAAGGATTGTTAAAATTCGCGTCAATCGAAGTCCCGGCAAACGACGTGCCGATCGCCCCGGAACTCTGCAGGCTCGCGAGGTCAGCACCGACGGCGGAGATCGGAATCGGATACGTAAGCTTGGCGGTTGCAATTTGCGATTGCGTCAAGTTGAGATTGGCCGGAGCAGTTGGCGACGATGGAGACACCTCGATGGGACCACCGTATATCGTGTGGCGCGTCGTCATGATGCCGGCCCCGCCGCGCACCACGGTGCCTGGTCCAACGGGTGACCAGGCGAACCCCAGACGCGGCTGGAATCCGCTGTGCCAATCCGCGTTGTACATCTGGTTCGCCGGCCTGTACGCGCCGAAGCCGGGGCCCAGCGTGGGATCGACACCGCGGTTAAACACGCGTCCGCTCGCTTCTCTCACAACCGTAAAGTGGTCGTAGCGGAAGCCGAGATTCAGCGTCAGCTTCGGCGTGATCCGATAGTCATCCTGAATGTAGCCGCCGTACTGCCAGATGTTCAGATTGAACACCGTCACCGGGAAATACATTGTTAGCTTTGAAGGGGCGTTGGCGACGAATGCAGACAACGATGGGTAGGTAAAGGCCGTTGTGTTGTAGTCTGTCCGGCCCCCATTGTTGCGTTGCACAATGCCGCCGAACTGCAGGCTGTGTTTCCCCATTACGATTGCGAACTCCTGATCGCCAGTCTCTACGCCGCCCTCTTTCTTGAATACCTCGGAGTTACCGGTACCGAACCCGAAGCTAATACCCTCGTTATTCGAGTAGTAGCCCAGTTGCCCGCGGTTCAAGCGCAGCCGGTTGTAGCCGAGTCGAGTGTTCGAACTTAGCCTGCCGAACTGCTTGAGGAATCCGAAGTTGTACACATCGCCGTGACCGGTCGTTACCTGCGGATTGGTCGTATTTAAAGCTGGTTGATCCTGGTACGGCCTGTTGCGCGTGTAACGCACGTACCACGACGTGCGGTCATTCACGTTTTGGTCGATGCGCGCAACACCGCTGCTATCCAGGTTTTTCTGGGCGGCCAGTCCCTGGTAGGTCGCGTTCGTCGCGCAGGTCGAGTCGACGACAGGGTTTGTCGTGACGTAGCAATCGGCGTTCTGCCCTGAAGGCTCAGGAAGCGAGGGGAGACGCTGCAACTCGCTGGTGTAAACCGAAGGTGCGACCGCGAGCGCGTACGAAGTAGGCACCGACCCGCTGATTACCGCGTTCTGGCTCTTGCGAGCTCCCTCGTAGGCTCCGAAGAAGAATAATTTCTCCTTCCTGATCGGCCCACCGAGCGCGCCGCCAAACTCATTGAAAGTGAGGCGCGGTTTGGTCGTGGAGAAATAGTTCCGCGAATCCAGTGTGCTCGTCTCGTTACGTTCAAACAGGTCGCCGTGAAAGACGTCGCTGCCCGCACGCGTAATGATGTTCACGCCGCCCGACATGACGCCGCTGATCGTCGCCGGCGGAACACCTTTGACGATGCTTACTTCCTGAATGGCGTCGTTCGCGATCGTGTTGATGATATTCGGCGCCTGATAGAAGCCAAAGATCTCCACCTCTGGGTCGGCCTGGGCGTTGGTGGAATCCACTGTAAGATTGAATCCACCCGTGGGCAAGCCGTTCAGTGAGAGTCCCAGGTTCTGCGTGCTGCTGGCTGAAGAAGTTTGCTTGATCGCGCCCGTGGTCTGCGTCAGCAGGTTCGTCCAATTCAGACTCGCGACAGGCAGACGTTCCAGGTCCTTGGTAGGCAGCGTGCTGTTGTCCTGCGAACTCACTGAATCGATCAATGGCGCCTCAGCGGTTACAGTCACGCTCTGCTGCACATTTGCGGGCGAGAGTTTGAAATCGAGGCGAAGCTCCTGTGCCGCAACAAGAACGACGCTCTTTTCGACCTGGGAAGTAAATCCCTTTGCAGTGCACGTGATGTTGTAGTTGCCTACTGCCAAAAACACAAACGTGAATTCGCCCTGGGCGTCGGCGGTGCCGTTGTGTACCGCGCCGGTATCCAGGCTTTGCACCGCAATCTGCGCTCCGGGAAGAATTGCGCCGCTTGAATCAGTTACGGTGCCCGTGATGGTCGCGGTACTTACTTGCGCATAGCAGGGGACAAACATTCCCATGCTGAGAACTGTGAATGCAACCCACCTCACGAATTTGTGTTTCATCTGGGTCCTCCCAAGTCCGCTCTTTTTTGATTTCTCAATTGATGACATAGGGTGCGTGCCATTCATGGTTTCGGTCCGAGACGAGGTTGCCTAAGATCTCCTGTTCAGGCTGGGATTGGGGAAATCGAAGGGCACAAGTCCGAGGTTGTAGCCGAACAAAGGATGCAGAGAAACTGCTCTCTTGGGGACTCTGCAACATTCATTCGCAGGCCACAATACGCCCGAAATCAGACAAGTGTCAACAATTATTGTTGTTGTGTGACACTAATTTTCATTTATGTGCATTGCATTTCTGTGGCTTTGGAAGGTAGGCCATGGAACGGCTACGCGAGAAGAGCGTTCCGCCGAAATTATCGCTCTGGGGCGGGCCCGAAAATGACTGTCGTACCTATGGATCCACGGTCGACCAAGGGAAACTCGGGCCAAGCGGCGCACGCTGATGAAACATTAGGCGCCGGCTGTGGCAAGTGACACGACGAACGACAAACGAATCGATCTTACGGAGAATTGTTGACTAGACCCTTCGCAATGCAGTCGGCAGCCTCCCTCACTGCAAAGCGCGCTTCTTGCTCTCGTGCGCTGTTCATGCGAACCAAGGGAGTGGAGACGCTGATCGCTGCAAGCACCGGCAGGCCATCTGGTTGGATGGCAGCGCTAATGCACAAGCCGCCAACGACGGATTCTTCTCGGTCATATCCAATGCCCGACTCGCGGATCGTCTCAAACTCCTTGAACAGCCTGTATCGATCGATGATCGTATGTTCTGTTCGCGGAATCAGTCCATACACCTCAAGAAGCCGATCGATTCTTGCCCCATCCTGGAAGGCGGCAATCACTTTGCCCATTGCGCTGCAATGCGGGGGAAGCACCCGGCCGATCTTGTTGGAAATGCGGATCTCGTGGAAGCTCTCAACGCAATCCAGAACGTGGATGCCATCGTCAAAGAGGTAAGCTAAGCTGGCCGTCTCATTCAGTTTATTGAAAAGACGCTCAAGTTCCGGCCTTGCTTTGTCCCGCAGGGCGTTCGCACGTTCCATCTTCCAACCAGCCAGCAGTTTAGGCACCAGTTGGTAAGTGCCATCCACTTCCTGATTGAGGTAGCCGCACCGCTCGAGGGTAAGAAGGACCCGGAATAATGTGGATTCAGGAAGCTTGGTTTGCGCGTTTAGCTCTTTGAGAGATTGCGGCCGTTCGCCATCGAACGCATTCAACACATCAACGGCGCGACCGATCGAACGCAGGAAATACCTCTCGTTCGGGAGAGCGTCCGTCTGGGCATGCAAGACCCACTTCGGAATTCGACGCCTGACTCCTCTGTCGCTCCTCGATGGCACTTTTTTTGAGTTTCGTGGCATGTTTTCGGGCTCTTGAGATGGAGCACGCCTTGGCTTTCATACAATACCACTGATTGATATTCAAGAAGGCGACATAATTTTCACTTTGCCTATTTGACGTGATCAATCGTCACTCCCGCACGTGTGCCTCGCTAAAACTCCATCCGACCAGGAAGTCGGCCAAGGCTAGTGGTTGAGGGTCAGCCCGCTCCGCAGCCGTTCCATGCCGGAAATGTATAAAAATTAAGGCGGATTCCGTCTTAGCGAGTTACTGGGTCAGACCGAAAGGTCTGTCTTTTCAATTTGTAGATGATTCTTGCGGTGCACAACGGATACCGAGCTTCAGCCATAGCTCATTGGCGATTCGCTCTTCGCCCCAGGTCGAATTCTCAAAAACCATTTGAACAATGAGTTTGCGCAATTTAAGCGAGATGCGCCGCCTGCCTGGTCGTGATTTCCACTTCCGAATGCGGCCGGTCGGGCATCGGCAGCTCGTCACGCCGGCTTTGCGGTTGCACGTTATCAACGACTCGAATTTCACTTTGCGATCGGTGCCCAGCTTTTGGATAGGTTCACGGCACGGGCGAGGCCTACTAAGTACCTGACGATCTTGCGTCACCTGCACTCGTCACTGACGGATGTGCGCGCCGAAAGGCGTCCAGTCGAATTCACAATCGCAAAAAGGTTTGCTTCCCACGCTCGATACCACGCCATCAGTTGCTGACCCTGATGCCGCCGCACTTCGGCAACGGGTTGTGAGAATGTGGCGGCGCAGATTTCGCGTGCCTCTGCAATCCACTTGAGGCCCCAGGGAGTCGGAAATCGCGAGACCTGATCCCTGAAGACATCCAGCAGTTCGCTCAATTGCTTGAAACGGTCGCTGCCTGAACGGTCGCGCTCCGCGAAGAGGGCGGTGATCAATTCTGGGAGGACGCAGGCTACGCCGGAGACGACGCCATCGCACACTTGCTCGCGAAGCGCATCGGCGAGCATGCCATCGTTTCCTACGATGCGGCATGCGGGGATTCCCTCGCGGGTGAGCATGCGCAGCGTGCCAGGCGAGCGACCTGAATCCTTGATGCCGATGACATTGGGCACCTCGCGGATCAGATGGTATGAGGTTGTCGCTTTCAGGGCGCTTGTGAATTCCGGCAGGTTGTAGAGGAGAACCGGGAGTGCGACAGACCCAGCCACACTTTCGACGAATGCTTCCAGATCGGCCTGCTCGTAGGGGAAGAAGTACGGCATCGGAAGCAGAGCGGCTTGAGCTCCTTCGCCTGCAGCAATTCCGGCGAGTTCGAGAGTTGCTGCCGTGCCCGCGGCGCCGATTCCGCAAAGGATCTTGGCATGAGAAGCAGTTTTGCGGGTAATGGAAAGAAGCGTGCGCAGATGCTCCGGTGTGGTGAGGCAGAACTCGCCCGTTGCGCCGTTGATGGCGAAGCGTGAGATTCCGCGCTCGAGGAGGAAGTGGAGCAGGCGGACAAAAGAGGCTTCGTCGATGGATTCGTGGGCATGGCGCGGGGTGAGAATGGCCGCGTAGACACCGTGAATAAGTTTATCGGGCATAAAAAGCCTTTCCTTTCCAAAAAACGGGCGGCGCGACTGCCAGGGGGCTGCTCAGTACCAGCCCGGGATCCGGTGGCACGCGATAATCGAGTAGACAAGAGCGCACGGGGAGGAATATAACAAACTGTCGCTCAGATGTCGACATCATGAAGACACCGGGGCGTCGCAATACCGGAGGCCGGTTCCAGACCGTCCTGGACTCACCGAAGGGGCGGAGAAGTCTCGGAGCGCGCCGGGACGTGTTGAATGATAAATTTGGGTGTTATGGAAAGACGAAGCAGCAGACGCCGAACCAGCGAGATTTCAGTACGCGAGCGCGCATACCGGCATATTAAGGGGATGATCTCCGACGGGACACTCGAGGCCGGCTCGCCCGTCAGCGAGCTCGTGCTCGCCAAGCAACTAGGCAGCAGCCGCACGCCCATCCGCGAGGCTATGAATCAATTGGACGCCGAAGGGTTGCTGGAGCAAGGCCCCAACGGAGGCATGAGCGTTGCACAACTGAAGCGCGAAGACATCATCGAGTTGTATGAATTGCGCGAAGCCCTTGAAGTCTACTCGGTGGGCCGGGTTGCGAAATTGTCCTTGCGTCCAGCGGACCACGATCGCCTGCAGTTTATGGTGAATCAGCTGCTCGTGCTCAAGAAAGAGCTGGAAGAGAGCGCAGCGGATACACTTGGAGACGAACAGAACCGCCGATTCATCGAAAGCGATCTGGGCTTTCACGCGCTGTTGATGAGCATGACCAACAACTCGCGGATCCAGAGGCTGCTTTACGACACGCGGTTGCTCATCCGGATCTTTGCGATCCGGCGCAGCGGCCACAATGCCGCGCAATTGCAGAGAATCTACGACTACCACCAGCAGATTCTCGACGCGGTGGCGAAGCGGGATGCCGCAGTTGCAATGAACGCAATCGCAGAGCACATTCAGGCCAGCCAGCTTGAGCGCCTCAACGAGTACGACGCATGGCGGCGTGAAACCTCCCTCCATCAGCATCTTCCTGGAATCTTTGAGGCCTTTTCTATGGCCCGTAAGCAGTGAACTGGCGCAATGGGTACAAGTGGCTAGTCGTCGCCATGCTTTGGTGCGTCTGCTTCCTGAACTATGCCGACCGCCAGTTAATCTTCACGGTCTTTCCGCTTCTCCAGGTCGAATTCCATCTGAACGATGTATCGCTGTCCATTCTGAGCGCGTCGTTCATGTGTACGTACGCGGTTTTTGGCCCCATCGCCGGCCTCGTCTGCGACCGCGTTTCGCGGCGGAAGCTGGTGTTGGGCACTCTGGTTTTCTGGTCGCTGGTGGCGGCAGCAACTGCATACGCTCGCCACTACTGGCAGCTTGCGGCCGGCATCGCTCTGGGCGGCTTGGGCGAGGCGTTTTACTTTCCCTCGGCTTTATCGATGATCGCCGACTATCACGGCGTTGAGACGCGCTCGCGCGCTATGTCGCTTCATCAGTCCAGCGTCTACGTCGGCAGCATTGCCGGCGGCGCCTTGGCGGGGTTCATTGGACAGTTCTTCGGTTGGCGGAGCGGCTTTCGCCTGTTCGGCGCTGCGGGCGTGCTATTGGCGCTCCTGCTGTGGCCGCTGCTCCAAGAGCCGGAACGCGGGCTGTCGGATGCGGCTGGCGGAAAGCTCGAGCCCGCCGGACGGTTCCTGGAAGGGCTTGAATCGTTTGCGAGCAATCGCGCGGCCTGGTTGTTGGCAGGCGTCTTCATTGGCGCGAACTTCGTTGCCATGATTTTCACCGTGTGGATGCCGACCTATCTCTTTCGCCGCTTCCACATGAGCCTGATGATGGCCGGATTTAACGGCTCTGCGTACCTACAGATCGCGTCGATTGCCGGCGTCATCAGCGGCGGCGCAGTGGCTGATGCTTTGGTGCGCCGCCGTCGCGGCGACAAAGGCGCCAGGATGCGCGTGCAGGCAGTCGGCCTCCTCTGCGGCGTACCCTTTCTCTTCTGGTCCGGCTGGACGACCGCGGCCGCAGCCGTCCTGGCCGCGATGATTGGCTTTGGCTTCTTTAAGGGCGTGTACGATTCGAATCTCTGGGCTGCACTTTATGACGTGACGCCGATCGAGAGACGTGGCGCGACTCTGGGAGTGGTGAACTCTCTGGGATGGCTCGGTGGCGCGGCCGCTCAGTTGTGCATCGGCGCTGCCTCGGCTCACTTCGGCATGGGAGCGTGCCTCAGCGCGACCGCCGTCATTTATCTCAGCATCGCCATCGCGCTTTGGGCCGGCGCGGCCGTGCTTCGGAAAAAACGGTAGGGCCGGCCCTGTCAGTCCGACTGCCGGAATCTGCCTGCGTGCAGATTCTCGGCGGCGATTCAGGGCCCCGCTGTCCGATCAGGCGGGTTGCTGGCGAATGTGACCATAAATTGAAAATCCTTGGCATCAACTGGAGACAAGTGCTGTTTTTTCTGGCGGTTCGCGGTGCACCACTTCAGAAGGCCCATTACTCCGCGATCCGGGGAGTGCCGGATGTGACGGCCGATCTGTGCGGTCGAGGTGTGCCCACGGTTTCGTTCTATCTCCAGGGATGGGTACGCCCAGCGAAATACGTTTTGTCGACATATTGTACTTGACAAGTGCACACCGGGGTTTCTAAAGTTCTCACGTTTCAATTTTGGCGTATTGCGCAGCTACCCTGTTTGCATTCCAGCAGACCGGGACTACGGGGAACAACCAAATTCGGAGGCAATTCCATGTACCGCGTGAAAAGAACCCTCAAGGCAATTAATGTTCTGCTGTTCTTGGCGTTCAGCACGCTCGCACTGCGAGCGCAGGTGACCACGGCGACCCTAACCGGCACGGTGATCGATACCACGGGAGCGGTCGTGCCAGGCGCGACAGTGACGTTGAAGAATACCGACAACAACGTGATGCGCCAGGAGACCAGCGGGCCGGATGGCAGTTTTCATTTTGAGTTTATTGTCGTTGGGCGGTACCAATTGACGGTGTCGCACGTCGGTTTCAAGACCGAGACATTGTCGGGGCTGACCATGAACACCGAGCAGAGCCTCGATCTGCCCATTCACCTGATGGTCGCCCAGCAAAGCGAGACCGTACAGGTAAACGGCAGCGACGTCGAGTTGATGCAGACCGTGACATCGGACCAGGAACAAGTGTTGCCCGCTGCCGATCTGAACACTCTTCCGGTCCAGCACCAGGACTGGACCACCACCCTCCCGCTGGACACGGCAACCATCAAGCCGCTCTCGACGACGACCGCTGCGTCCACAAGTCCGCAAGGCAGCGGATTGAATGTGAATGGACTGGCCTCGGTGGGCTACAACCTGACAGTGGACGGGACGAATGCCACGTCGAACCCGGAATTCACGGCTTTCAATTTCTATCAGGGACCGAACATCGTGAATACGGTGAACAACGATGCCATTGCCGAGGTTTCCTTAACGAAGGGCATTGCTCCGGCGACCATCGGGAATACGCTTTCCAGCAACATCAACCTGATCACCAAGAGCGGCACCAACCAGTATCATGGCTCCCTCTATGAGATCAACGAGACCGCTGACTACGACGCGCGCACCCAATTCGTTACGGTCAAGCCCGGCAAGGTCTTCAACGAGTACGGCGGCTCGATCGGCGGCTATCTCCTGAGAAACAAGCTCTTCGGTTTTGGCAGCTATACCGGCGCCCGGCTCTCCCAGCGAGAGTCGGTTTCGGGCACAGTCCTGACGCCTTACTTTTTCTCAAGTGCGTGCACCGTGACCGACACGTATACGACGCCCAACACAACTGTACCCTGCTACAACAAGGTTTATGCGCCGCTGTTCGCGCTGGTCCCTACCATTACGCAGCCCTCTTCGAGCCCGACGGCACTGGTGGGGACGTACCAGGGTGTAGGCGCGAATGTCGAAAAAGATGGCAACGGCGTGGCCCGGTTCGACTATTACTTCAACCCCAAAAACCAGATGTATGCGCGTTATATTCGCGCCCGTCCCTACGAATTGATTCCCAACTTTATTCCCACCGCCGCCGAGACCTACTCGGGTCACATGGACGCGTTCAACGGGAATTACACGCACATTGGCAACCAGTGGACAGCGAACACGCGCTTCGGGTTCAACAGACTGAAGTTGAATCGTATCCAGGACGGCATCTACGAGAACCTGCCTGTGCTCACGTATGACGGCTTTAGTTCCCAGGGCGGCACGACGTTTCCGCAGCATGGCAACATCATGTCGTTCGAAGAGGGAGTGGTCTACGTTCACGGCAAGCATTCCCTGCAGTTCGGCGGCATCGCGGAGAGGACATTCTCGTCGCGCTTCAAGTTCGCGACAGCAACCCTCACTTACTCCGATGCGTTGGACTTTGCCGTCAATTTGCCGAACTCCGTCCTGGACTCGGTCATCTCCATGCCCTCTGGCTATGAGGAATTCGGCTGGACTACGTGGGAGATGGGCGGCTATGCACAGGACGATTACCGTGTGACAAACAACCTCACCTTGAACCTCGGTATCCGCTATGACTACTACACGGTGCCGCAGGAGATTCAGGGACGCGTCTACAACCGCGGCATCGACCCGAATAATCCGCAGTTCGGATACGGTTTCGGACCGTTCCGTCCCTCGAACTCGATGTACGGCGCGACCTTCTCGAATCTCCAGCCGCGTCTAGGTTTCGCGTGGATCACGCCATTCGATCAGAAGTTCGTGATTCGTGGCGGAGCCGGCCGGTACGCTATCAACCACACCATCTACGGCGGTCCCGTCGACGTCTATGGTTTGCCGGCAGCCAACGGCGCAGTCGAGCCGTTGAACTTCACCGTCAATCAGGCGCAGGCGGAGTCGGTTGCATTGAATTATCCCGTGAATGGTGCACTCTACACGCAGAATCTGGCGTCTCTTCAGGCGTCCGGCGCGCTGGGCACCAATATCGCCTTCGAAAACGTGGCCGGATATTTTCCCGACCCAACGAGTCTGCAGTACTTTCTGGGTGCGGAGCGCCAACTGCCTTGGGGATTGGTGGCCAAGGCCGATCTGATTGAAACCCGCGGCACGCATCTGAACTTTTTTGAGACACAGAACCTGCCCAATCGAACCACCAACGTTGCGCCGGTACCGAATTTCGGCACCTTCTTCCAGTTCCAGGCCGGAGATCGCAGCAACTTCAACGCCCTTGAGACGCAGCTGACCAAGACACTGCGGAATGGATTCGAGATTGGCGGCACTTACACCTGGAGCAAAGCTTTATCCCGCGGGGACGCCGATCTGCTGCAACCGACTGAAGTGCAGGACAACGCCAACCCGCAAAATGACTACGGTCCGGCTCCGTTCGATATCCGCAATCGGATGACCATCAACGGGACATGGCGGCTGCCGGTCACGCAATGGACCAACACCCAAGGTTACGTGGCCCGCGAGATTCTCGGCGGCTGGGAACTGGGTGGAATTTTCACGGGGCAAACCGGCCTGCCGATCAACGTTACCAACTCCTCATCGTCCTATCCCGCGGACCGTCCCAATTGGGCGTCGGGACCGAAGTACGTTTCCGGATACCGCAAATTTGGCACGGGGTTCGTCCATCAATATCTCAACCCGTGCATTGGAAACGTGGCTTCGCTCTCCTCTGCTTGTACGAACTACGCATCGCAAGACGAGTCCGCCCCTGCCTACAACTTCATCGCAAACGGCCCTGCAAAGGCGCAAACCGTTCCCGGCAATTTGCAGCGCTACAGCCAATATGCTCCCGGCTATCAAGACCTGGACGTGAGCCTGAAGAAGGTCTTTGCCCTCGGTGAGCAGCGGAGCTTTCAGCTGCGCATGGATGCATTCGATGTACTCAACCACACCAACCTGACCGGCGTTGTGGCCACGGTCAATTCCAGCAACTTCGGCCAGTTGACCACCTCGACTCCAGGTGGACTTTCTTCCGGAGCACGACAACTCCAAATCGGCGGGCGCGTCGAATTCTAGTTGGAAAGCAACCCCCTTGCCGCCCGGCGAGCTCGCAAACAGGCTGGCCGGGCGATTCTCTCTCTGGAGAAATATTCGTGGGTTTGGAGCGATTGTTTCGGCGCATATCAATACGCGCCTTTTTCTGCATCGCGTCGGCTTATTGTGTTTGCGTGGGGATGGGGCTGCTTTCCGGGCAGGAAGCGATTCCCGCCGGCGGATTGGATCCCGCACGAGATCCATCGCAACTGACGCTCCCCGCAGATACGGTGCCCTTGCCGGAGCAATATATATGGACGCAAGACGTAAACCCTGCCAATGCGGAGCCTGAGACTCAAGTCGAATGGGAGTTTCACCGCGTCTTCTCGCTCGCGGCTGTGCCGCATGACGCGACACTCTACGTCGCAGCATCCGGCGATGTGGACGTGTGGCTGAACGGCGTCCGGCTCCTCACGTACAAGGACGA
>Ga0181520_10009961_pt1 | contig 12922 bp, 13 predicted proteins | sample PEATcosm2014_Bin_29_FD_132451 | JGI IMG/M metagenome (GOLD analysis project Ga0181520, IMG submission 132451) | Peatland microbial communities from MTU Mesocosm Facility, Houghton, MI, USA - PEATcosm2014_Bin02_30_metaG | ecosystem: Environmental > Terrestrial > Soil > Wetlands > Peat | place...
GCAGAATCTCCGCCTCCAGCACGCAGACAAAGTCATGCGCCTTAAGCAGGGTGAGCGACTCATCCAGATCCAGATGCTGCTCCACGCGCAACCGCCCGCGGTGCGATTGCACGCTCAGCTCATGCACGCTTACGGTGTGGCGCGCCGCCACGGCCCGCACGCGGTCGAAGATGCTCTCCGCCCGCGCCTGGCGGGGTACGGTGTGGATCACCACGTCGGCCTCGGGCAGCGTGCGTTGCACCGCCTCGGTGGCCTCGCGCACCAACTCCCCGGTGTGCTCAAAGGTGTAGCGCCGGGGCAGCGCCAGAGTCAGGTCGGCAAAGTAATTGGCTCCGGCCCGCCGCACGCGCACCTTTTCCACGCCCAGCACGCCCGGCAACTGCTCCACGTCGGTAATCAGCCGCAGGCGCGTCTCTTTGGGAATCTCATCCAGCAGCACGCTAATCGCCTCGCGTCCAAGTCGCGCCGTCAAGCGCAGAATCAGCAGCGAGATCACCACCGCCGCCAGCGGATCGGCAAAGCGCAGCGCCGCAATCCCAAAATGCGCGCCCACCCAGCTTGCCGCAAGGCCGGCCAGCACCGCCGCTGAAGACCAGATATCCGAGGCAAAGTGAAAGGCGTCCGTGGCCAGCGCCGTCGATCCGGTACGGTCAGCCACCACCTGCAGCCGCCGTGAGCGCCATAAGTCCACGCCAATCGAAGTCAGCACCACGGCCACCGGCCAGACCAGATTTTGCAGCTCATGGGTGGGATGCAGAATGCGTTGAATCGCCTCCCAAATAATCCAGAAACTCGATACGGCCATCAACAGCACTTCGCCAAAGGAGGAAAAATTCTCAAATTTGCCGTGGCCGTAGGTGTGATCTTCGTCCGCCGGCCGGTCGCTCACTTGCACGGAAAAGAAGGTGAGCATGGAGCCGACCATATCCAGACCGGAGTGCGCCGCGTCTGACAGCACGCCGAGCGAGCCGGAGACAAGGCCCGCCCCGAGCTTCAGCAGCGTCATCGCCGCCGCCGCCAGCATCGAGTGCAGCGCCACACGCTGCTTCTCGGCAGAAAACCCGGCGATCCTGGAGGATTCAATACTCATGGAGTTCTTAGGTTACCGCATTTTCAAAAATTCTTCTGCGTGTTCAACCAAGTTCCGTGCCCCATCCATTTTGCGTTCTGTGCGAAATGGGTGGGAAACCATGAACCTCAATGGAAAACGACTAAACCTCTCAGCCATCCATGGGTGCCCCATCCATTTTGCGTTCTGTGCGAAATGGGTGGGAAACCATGAACCTCAACCAAGGGGACGCCGCGCCGTGTACAGTCCCGCGATTCCAAAGGTATACGGCTGCCACGCGCATTGCTCGTACCCCGCCGTCCGCATCAGCCCCAACATCTCCGGCGGCGCAGGAAAGTTGCCAACCGAGGCCGGCAGATAGCTGTACGCGCCCTTCTGCCCGCAGATCGCCCGGCCAATCGCCGGCAGCACGCGGCGGAAGTAGACCGCGTAAGCCTTGCCGATGAGGCCGCCCGGCTCGCTGAAGTCAAGAATCCCCAACTGCCCGCCGGGCTTCAGCACGCGATGAAACTCGCGCAGGCCGGCCTCGTAGTTGGCCAAATTCCTGAATCCAAAGGCTGAAACAATCAAATCCAGCGACTGCGATTCGAGCGGCAGATGCAGCGCGTCGGCCTCCATCGGGATTGCGTAGGGCTGGCCCTGCGCGCGCGCGCCTACGCCGGGTCCGCCGAACTTCTTCGCTCCTCGGCTCAGCATCTGCGGCGAGAAATCAGCAGCCGTGATGGGCCGCGAGCCGCGCGGACGGCGCTTCAGCAGAGCCATGGTCATGTCGCCGGTTCCGCAGCAGATGTCCAGCACCGCCGCATCGGGGTCAGCCAGCACCGCGCGAAACCGCCGCGCCGCCCGCCACCACCAGATCCGGTCCACATTGGCCGAGAGCACATGGTTCAGCAGATCGTAGCGCGGTGCGATCGAGTCAAACATCTCACGGACGGCGGCAGCGGCGCTGGCTTCGTCGGTCGCTCCGGGCGGTTTGGCGCCTGTGGTGGTCATCTGAATCCCTAAATCCGTCGTGTTTTATTTGAAAATATTCAAACCCGATGGCAAGCTTCACTTCAATGAGCAGGCATTGAACACGCCCATCTCGGCTTCTTCAATGCAGTTAACAAGTCCAAACTGTTTGGATAGTGAAAATTCACGAAAAACCAATGTCCCGGTGAGCCGGAAAACTCGGCAATCAAAATAGGCGTCTCCAACCGCTTACCTGATCGCACACCGTAAATCTTGGCCTTGAAGCTGGCTCCTTCTTTTATGATTCCTCCCACTTCGTATCCCTCTTCATCCGCGCTGACCAAAAAGGGATCCATGTCAATGCCGATGATGTCACTGCATTTGGCCTGGGCTTCGTTGTCTTCTTTCAACAGTTGCCGAAGTTCGGGAGTAAAAACCGTGCTCTTGTTCCGGATAGCGATCTCCGAATATGTCTTTCCATCCACTTTCTGCGCCACCGGAAGATACCACCGATAGAACCCTTCCACGAAAGCTCGCGGCGATTGGGCTGTCACCCACGTGTCTTTTGTCCGCGCACAAACAGAGGATGCCGACGCAGAGAACAAAATCCAATAACATGCCATTGCAACGGCAATTTTCGATTTTCTCATATTGCCTCGATCCGGATACGTTATTTCAAGTCATAACTGCGAATGAGAATTCCCTCAGGGGATAAAGCCCGTTTTGTTTTGCGTCCTTTGCGGCACGACTGAAGTCGTGCCCTGTTACAAAGCCATGCCTGTTCAGAGTTTATCTAACCGCGCCAACTCCATTAGCCGCGCTAACTCCATTAACTCCGCTAACCGCGCTAACTCCGCTCAGCGGCTTGCGCCAGCATATACTTTACCGCGGCTTCCAATTCTGCTGGTGTAACATCTTCGACTACGCAGGCGTTGCCGATGCCTTCCGGTAAGACAAAACGTCTTACGCCACCGACGTTCTTTTTGTCGCCGCCGGTGGCTGCCACTACTTTGGCTGTGCGCAGCTTCAACGATGGCAGTGGGCCGTAAAGATGAACCAAAAACTCCAGCCGGTCGAATTGCTTGGGCGAGATCTTACCCCGCTCACGGGCGAGATAGAGCGCGGCAATCATTCCCCAGCCCACCGCCTCGCCGTGCAGCAGTTGCTTGTAGTGCGTAGCCTGTTCGAGGGCGTGGCCGACGGTGTGGCCGAGGTTCAAAATCATGCGCAGGCCGTTCTCGCGCTCGTCGAGATTGACCACGCCGGCCTTCATGCGGATGGAGGCGGCGATGACCTTCTCCAGCGCCTTGGGCTCACGCGCCAACACCTCTTCCGCATGCTCCTCCATGAAGCGCACCAGCGCACGGTCGCGGATGATGCCGGATTTGACGCTCTCCATCAGCCCGGCGCGCAGCTCACGGTCGGGCAGCGTGGCCAGCACGTCGATGTCGGCAAAGACGGCGCGCGGATGCCAGAAGCTGCCGACGAGGTTCTTACCCTCCGGCAGGTTCACGCCGGTCTTACCACCCACCGACGAATCAACTTGCGCAAGCAATGTCGTCGGCACCTGAATGTACGGGATGCCGCGCATGAAGATCGACGCGGTAAAGCCGCCCACGTCGCCGACGATGCCGCCGCCGAAGGCAATCAGCAGGCTGCCGCGATCTCCGCCCGCCCCGGCCATCTGCCGCAGCAGGCTCTCCACGCTCTTGAGCGTCTTGTGCCGTTCGCCGGGCTCCAGAAACATGACAATTGGCGGCTCGGCGAAGGAAGTCAGGAAGTCCTTCCCCCACAAGCCCCAGATGGGCGCGGAGGTCAGCACAAAGACCCGGCGGGGCAACTTGCCGATGACCCGCTCAATGTGCGGCGCAAGCGATTCCACCAACCCGCTGCCCGCCATGACGTTATACTTTGCCGAAGGTGTCTCTACTCGAATCGTTTGCACAATACTCTTATCGTAATGCACTCCAGGGGCAAAAAGATTGGCCTAGCGGGCATCGGCAGGATTGGATGGGATTTCAATGGTGACCAGCGTGCCGCGGCCCGGATTGCTGACCACGGTGAAGCTGGCCTGGTTGCCGTAGAGCATTTCCAGGCGCTCGCGGACGTTTTTCATGCCGATGCCCGCGCCAGGGCGGCGCAGCGCGGAGCGAGGCCGGTCGCCCATTCCGACGCCATCATCGGCCACTTCAATGCGCACACGGTCGCCTTCGAGGCGACTGCGCAGGGTGACGGTTCCGCCCTTTAGGCGCGGTTCCAGGCCGTGCTTGATGCTGTTTTCAATCAGCGGCTGCAGGAGAAGGCTAGGCACGGAAACGCCCAGCGTGCGCGGGTCGATCTCCTTTTCTACGCGCAGCTTTTCCGCGCCAAAGCGCACCACCTCGATGTCCAGGTAATCGTCGGTGAATTTGAGCTCGTCGCTGAGCGGCACGGAACTCTCGTGATCCTTGAGTAGCGCGCGCAGAATATTGCTCAGCTTGACGATCATCTCGCGCGCCAGCTCTGGCTTTTTGCGCACCAGCGAGGCAATCGAGTTCAGAGTATTGAAGAGAAAATGCGGGTTGATCTGGCGCTGGAGCGCGTCCAGGCGCGCCTCTAGCAATAGACGCTGCTGCTCCTCAAGCTTGATCTCGATGCGCAAGGTATTCCAGACCTTCAGCGCAATGCCCACGCCGATGGGCGCAGCCAGCCACACCAGCGCCTGCACCCAAAGGCGGCTGGCCAGCAGCGCAAAGAGGCGGTGGGGATAGAGATGGGCGATCCAGTCGCGGCAGGCCTCGGCGGCCACAATCAGGAAGAGCATGAGGAACTGGCGGTCAATGCGCGGCTGGATCAGGTTGCGGCGAATCCAGCGATAGAGGCTGAGGTCGATGAGAGGAGTGAAGGACCAGATCTCATCCTTCTCAACAAACCAGCCCAGCAGCCCCGCCGTCAGGCCCAGCGCGGCGTTGAAGGGCAGAGCCAGATACTCGTGGTGATAAGCGGCTGGAGCCGCCAGCACCAGGCCGCCCAGCACGGCCCAGCCCGGCCCCAGCAGCAAGCCCAATAGAATCACGGCGGTAAATGAGATGTCGGCGGCCAGGAAGTTGGGCACGGCAAAGCGAATCCAAACGCCCAGGGTGAGTGGAACAAGAAAGAAGACCAGCAGCGCCAGGGTCTGGCGAGGACTGCGCTGGGGGGCAAAGAAGAGCCGGCGGAAGGTTGTGACGCGCGCCAGGACGCTGGCCACGGCAGCCACCACGCCGAGCTTGACCAGCAGCGTAATCAGAATCAGATGATCGCTCACCGCTTTGTATCCCGATGCAGCGCCTTCACCTGGTAGCCGGCGCGCTTCAGCTCCTCGGCAATCTCCTCGGCCATCATCACGCTGCGATGCTGGCCGCCGGTGCAGCCGAAGGCGACCGTCAGGTAGCTCTTGCCTTCTTCCACATAATGCGGCAGCAGATAGAGCAGCAGGCTTTTGACGCGCTCCAGAAACTCCTGGGTCTGAGGAAAGCCGCGCACATAGGCGGCCACTTTAGGATCAAGCCCGGTGAGCTTCCTGAACTCCGGCACAAAATGGGGATTGGGCAGGAAGCGCACATCGAAGACCAAATCCGCGTCCAGCGGCACGCCGTTCTTGAAGCCAAAGCTCAGGCAACTGACCAGCAGGCGCGTGCTCTTCTCCTCCTGGCCAAAGCGAGCCTGAATCTGCGCGCGCAGCTCATGCACGTTGTAATTCGAGGTGTCGATGAGCGTATCGGCGACGTTGCGGATGGGGTCGAGCAGTTGCCGCTCCTCCACAATCGAACGGGAGACCGTCTCCATGCGCCCCAACGGATGCGGCCGCCGCGTCTCGGAGTAGCGGCGCACCAGCACGGCATCCTGCGCATCCAGAAAGACGACCCGCGTGCGCAGCAGCTTCTTTACGCCTTTGAGAATCTCCGGCAGGCGGTCGAGGGTCTGGCCCTCGCGGACATCAACGACAATCGCCGCCCGCTCCACCTCGGCGGATTTTTCAACCAGAGTGGCAAAATCCGGCAGCAGCTCCAAGGGCAGGTTGTCCACGCAGTGGTAGCCCAGATCCTCAAAGGCGCGCAGCGCCGAGGCCTTCCCGGAGCCGGAGATTCCGGTAACGATGACCAGTTCCTTGCCCTTCTGGACCTCCGCGTGCGCAGCGGGGGCCTGAGGCGACGGGTTTGAAGAAAGCGTCATGGCCACATCGTACACTGAAAAGCTGCCATTTGCAGTCAGTATGCTTGAGGAATTGGAGTGCGAGTTGGGGTTCGTGCTTCCCCGGTCTCAAAATCGAGACCGGGGGCAACCAGTCATTTTGGGTAATCAAAGAAACGAACCACTTGCCGGACGGGTTGACAACCGAAAACCGTAGCGATACAGTTTCCTTATGATCAAGTCGTTTCGGCACGCCGGGTTGGAGAGGTTCTTCAGGACGGGCAGCAAGACCGGAATCCAACCACATCATGCCGAGAAGCTGAAGAAACAGTTGACCACTCTCGACCTTTCCAAGGGCGAAGACGAAATGGCGAAGGCAACGCCCGCGTCATGGAGACTGCACGGGCTGCAAGGCAAAGAGAAACACTGGTCCCTCTGGGTGAACGGCAACTGGCGCTTGACCTTCACATTTGACGGCGAGGACGCGATCCTCGTGGACTATCTGGATTACCACTAGGGAAAGGATACTATGACGACAGAAATGTTTGACCCGGCGCATCCTGGAAGCATTCTCCGCGACCATCTGGAAGGCTTGAATATCACCCATTTCGCCAAGCACATCGGCGTCTCGCGGGTTACGCTCTCCAAGGTGCTCAACTGCCGGGGAGGCGTCTCGGCAGAGATGTCGCTGCGACTTTCCGCCGCGCTGGGGACGCGCCCAAGCTTCTGGTGGGAGATGCAGACCAACTACGATTTTGCTCGGGCAAAGCGAAAAAAGCTGCCCGTCATTCAACCCTTCCGCAAAGCTGCCTGACGACTGGTCCCCGATTTGTAATGCCTTGATATTTCTAAAATTTTATAAACTCCACTCACCCCGCTCGGCCAGCTTTTGCGCCGCAGTTGGCTCCAGCGCGGGCGAAAGCAGCGGCCCTTGGCCTAACTCGCAGCCCATGCGGAGGAGCGCCTCGGCTTGCTCCACCGTCTCAATGCCTTGCGCCACCACCTGCACGCCCAGCTTCAGCCCCAATTGAATCAACGACTCTAGAACGGCCACTTGGCGGCCCGTCTGGGTTGCGGCCGCGGTCAGCTTGGGGTCCAGCTTGAGCACATCCACCGGCAGGCGCACCAGATGATTCAGCGGCGCGAGAGCGGAACCAAAATCATCCACGGCCAGCCGGACGTTGCACTCCAGCAGCCGCTCGAAGAGCTCCAGCGCGCCCTTGGGATTCTCGCTCAGCGCGCTCTCTCCTACTTCAAAGAGCAACCGCGTTGGATCGGCCCCACTGGCCGCCAGCGTTCTTTTCACCTGGGCAATCAGATCGGGGTGATAGAACTGGCGCTGAGTCAGATGGATGGCCAACGTGAGTTGCGCTTGCGGCAGCCTCTTGGTCCAAAGCCTCAACTGACGGCAGACCGCCTCCAGCTTCTCGCGGCCCAGGCTGATCGAGAGGCCGGTCTCTTCGGCCACCGGAAGCAAGCTGCCAAAATCAGCCACCGAGCCGTCAGGCCGCCGCCAGCAGAGTTGCGTATCCAGGCCTTCCAGCTGAACTGTAACCGGCGCGCCCGGCTTCAGCTTGCAAATCGGCTGAAACCACAGCTCGAAGCGGCGCTCCTCGATCACCCGGCGCAGCTCCTGCTCGCACTCCTGCAAACTGGCGGCAGCCACCTCCAGTTTTTTGTCAAAGATTTCAATGCGCCCCCCGCCGGCCTGCTTGGCGCGATACATGGCAAAGTCGGCGTCGCGGATCAGCAACTCGGGCGCTACGTGGTCCGGTCCGGCAATGGCCACGCCGATCGATGCGCCGACAGGAACGGAGCGCCCATCGATCTGAAACTCCTGCTGCATGGCATGAAGGACGCGGAGGGCCATGTGTTCAATGTCCGTGCTGGTGAGGATATTTTCCACCAGCACCGCAAACTCGTCGCCACCGAGCCGCGCCGCCGTGTCCTGCGGGCGCAGCGCCCCGCGCATGCGCTCGGCCACGGCCACCAGCAACGCATCGCCGACGGCGTGGCCCATTGTGTCGTTGACCTCTTTAAAGCGGTCCAGGTCCAGAAAGAGCAAGCCGCAGTTCTGGTTTCGGCTGCGCGCCCTGCGGCTGAAGGCGAGTTTCAGACGGTCAAGGAAGAGCGCGCGGTTGGGCAGCCCGGTCAGCGGATCATGCAGCGCGTCGTGCTGCAGCTTGGCCTCAATCCGTTTGCGGTCGCCTATGTCACGGTAGGAGAAGACGAGTCCATCGCCGGCAGCGCCCGTCCCAAGCGGACGCGCCTCCAGAGCCACATCCACCAGGCCGCCATCCTTTTTTTTACGCACCGTATCGAGCGAGGCAAAGCCAAACTCCGCCAGCTCCTTGGCGAGTTGCGCGTTCTCCTTTGCATGGGAGTCCGGCACAATCAAATTGCGCAGATCTTCGCCACGCACTTCTTCAACGGTAAAGCCAAAGATGCGCGTAAAGGCGGCGTTCACAAAAACCACCCGATGGCCGCGCTCAACAACCACGGCCTCTGGAAGGCTGGCCAGCAGCTCCTCCATCAGACGAGGCTGTACGGGCTCGGATTTTTCCGGCAGGCTCAAGTGATTGATCCTAAATTGCTTTTCCTTGATACATTCGGAGTTCTGGATGCCCCACCCCCGCCGCGCATTTGTTTATGCGGCCAGGGTGGGATACGACAAACCTCAACCCGGGTCTTACGGAAGCTCGATCAGTTCCACCTCGCCATCCCGGCGGCGATGCAGCACATATTGCTCCCCCGACAGGTTGTGAAAGATCAGCAGATCCCGATCCTTGGATTCAACCTCTTTGACCGCTTCCTCAATGGTCATGGATCTCTCGGCAAAGGCCTCGCCGCTGGTGACGACATGCGGTTCGACGACCGTCTTGCGCGTGGGAGACTTATGCACGGCGATCACCGCGCTGGTTTTTTTGCGGGGGCGCGCCGATTTTGCTTCAGCAACCTCGGCCTCCTCAGACTGCGCGGCGCGGGCTTTGGACCGAGCCACGGGAGGCGCGGAGATTTCCTTTTCTTCCTTGGGCAGCCGCTTGCCGTCAATGCGCCGGTCGCGATGCCGCCGCGCCTGGTTCTCGGCGTGCTCCAGAGCCGCGCGCAAAGCCGACTCCAGCGTGTCGGCCTTGCCTGTGGCCGCAATGGTCTGCAAGCGCGCCTGAATCGTGACTTCGGCGATCTGCTCGCGCTTCTGCGCGCTGAAAACAATGCTGCCGCGCGCGCTCTTGCCCAAAATGCGGGCAATCCGTTCCATCCCCTCCTCGGCCTGCGTGCGCAGCGCCTTGGAGATCTTCACTTGCCGGGCGGTGTACTCCACTTCCATGGTCAACCTCCGCTTCGTGTTCTTCTCGCAGCCATTAAAAAGACTGGAGAACTTCGGATTCTACAGCATTTGCCCGTCGGATGCACGGTCAATAGCGTGAAAAAAGATTACCAAATGGGTAAAAGGAATGGAATTCAGAATGGAATATCGACAAGAGGCTCTTGCGGCAAGCGATTACCCGCTCCGCTGAAACGACGCGGCAGCAGGTGACCGGCTGAATCCGTTACTATCATGAAGCGGAGAAAGACACCATGGAACGAATGCTGGCAACACCGGCCGATGCAGAGATTATTCTCAGGCTCTATGAACTGCGTACCGAAGCAGTGATGCGCCAGGCGCGCGCGTGGATGACCGGCGAGTTCTGGCCGGCGACGGCGGAGGAGTTTTTTGCCGTGGCGGAAAACCCGGCCGACCCGCATAACGCTTGGCTGCGCCAGGTGCTCACCTATTGGGAGATGGCGGCGGCGATGGTGCTACATGGGGCCGTTTCAGCGGAGTTGTTTGTGGATTGCAATGCCGAGGGGTTCTTTCTGCTGGCCAAATTTGCGCCGATTCTGGAAGGCATCCGCGAGAAAAATCCGGGGTTCTTGTGCAAGACCGCAGAGCTGATCAACCGTTTTTCCGCAGCCGCGCAGCGTTACGAAGCGGTGTTGAAGAATGTGGAAGCGCGGCGCAACAGTCTGCCCGCCCGCCAAGAGGCTCACGGCCAATATTTTTATCCCCCAAAACCATAAAAATTAGTTGCCGAATCCGGGCCTTGGGCGCATCATGGAGATCATGTAAGAATCTCTCTCACCCGGAGGATTTCTATGAGGCGTGCTCTTCCCCTTATGTTGGCCGCTCTGAGCCTGACCGCCCTGACGGCCAGCGCCAGTGGTTCTTCCAAAATCAACGGCTGGATCTCTGACTCCATGTGCGGCGCCAAGCACGCTGGATCGGGCGCGGCCTGCGTTAAAAAGTGCATCCAGGAGATGGGCTCCGCGCCGGTCTTTGTGGATGAAGCCAAGAAGGACGTTTGGACCATCGACAATCCAGAGGCGGTCAAGGATTTCTATGGCGACCATGTGACGGTGACCGCAACCGCCGATGAGTCAAAGAAAAGCGTTCATATCGACTCGATTGCCGAAGTGAAGTAGCGGGTTCTGGCCGCTTCACGCCGCACCTGCTGCTAACGCTGAGGCCTCTGGCCTGGATGTTGCTCTGATTGAACCGGGATTTGGGCCGATAGAGAGAATTACAGATTGGACCGGAAGAGCCCATGGCGCGAGCAGTGTGGAACGGCAAGGTGTTGGCCGAGAGCGAAATGACGGTGAGTTTGGGCGGGAGTGTCTACTTTCCCGATTCCAGCCTCAAGAGGGATTGCTTTCGTCCCAGTTCCACCACCTCGCATTGTCCGACCAAGGGTCAGGCGCGTTACATGACCGTGCTGGTCAACGGGGAGGAAAACATGGACGCGGCCTGGTATTATCCCGACCCAAACCCGGTGGCGCGCAAAATCAAAGGCCACGTTGCCTTTGGGCGGGGCATTGAGGTTGTGGATTAACCTCTCCAAAGAGGATGGAGTTTCAGCCTCTCGTGTGATACATTTACCCCATGGAACTCAAGGGGTTAGCGAAGTTCGTGGTGTTGCTGGCCGTTTTGCTGGCAGTTGGGTCCGTTGCCGCCAAGCCCGTTGATCATCCCGCCACCAAGCCGCAGACCGCGCCGGTCTCGTCCACCTCAGAGCCGCCAAGCACCGCCGTGCCAGCTTCCGTGACGGACACGCAAAACACTCTCCACGATTATCCGGCACAGCACATCACTGTAGCGAATCCGCCTCCCACGCCGGTGGTGTGGACATGGCAGGAAGAAGTCGCCTGGGCCGCCAATCTGGTGCTCGTCGTATTGGGGTACGCCGGCATCCTGATGGCTCTCTCGTTGCTGAGGAAGATTGAGCGCCAGACGGGCTACGCGGAGGCGGTTGTTGAAGCAGCCTCGTCCACCGCTCATGCCGCGCTGTTAAATGCGCAATCCGTCATTCAAGCCGAACGGCCCTGGATTTTGATCACGGTTGAGCCCTCACGAAGCATGGAAAACAGCTTCACCGTGATGGCCACCAACCGCGGCCGGACGCCCGCCCGCATCATTGAAACCATGGAGCGCTACAAGATCGCGGTTGATGAAAAGCGCCTTCCGACCAGCCCGGAATTTCGCAACGAGAAGCGCAACGCTCCGTTTGCGCCGATCATCTTGCTGCCGGGTGAGTTTACGGCGATCAAGCCATTCAGCCGGGATGATGTGAAGGCGCTGTGCGACTCGGAGGAGCGCTTCAAGCGCATTGAGACGTGGGAAGAAAAGGTCTTTCTATATGGAAAGGTGATCTATCGGGATCTGATTTCAGCCTCGGACGGCCCGCCTCATGAGACGAACTGGTGCTGCTGGTATATTCACGGGCGCCAGAATAGCGGCCTGGTGATTGCCGGACCTCAGGAGTACAACTCCCACACTTAGAGTTATTTACATGGTGCAGCGTCTTACAAATTGCGGCGTCTTACAAGTTGTAGCGCTTTACAAATTGCGGCGTCTTACAAGTTGTAGCGCTTTACAAATTGCGGCGTCTTACAAGATGTAGCGCCGGCCTCCTGGCCGGCTGTCGCGTGGACCTCCTGGTCCACGCCTTACTCTTGCAAAGGTCAATGGGATGAGCTAGAAGCGTCAGTGTACGTCGGAACAGGCTGCGGAAAAAAGGAATGAATTTGGGTGAGAGCCCCCCGCAGGGGCTAAAGCCCCGTTGATTTTGTGGGCGTTGTCGGCACGACTAAAGTCGTGCCCTGACGCTTCTGGGCTCTTTATTTGGTTTTGTTGCAGCTTATGGAGCTCATCTTTTATTATCAGTGCCTTGCGGAACGACTGGGAGCTTATCCGTTGACTGAGGAAATTCTCTTTTGGGTTTCAGGCCTGTTTGGATTGGGCGACGGCTCTTGCGTATTTCTGGTTTGTTTAAGAGTCAACGTGGACCAGGAGGTCCACGCCACAGCCGACCGGGAGGTCGGCGCTACAATTTACGGATAAGTTCTAAAGTCGTGCCCTGACGCTTCTGGGCTCTTTATTTAGTTTTGTTGCAGCATATTAAGTCGTGCCCTGACGCTTCTGGACTCGTTATTTAGTTTTTTTGCAGCCTGTGAAGCTCATCTTTTATTATCAGTGTCTTGCGGCACGACTGGGAGCTTATCCGTAGATTGAGGAAAATCTCGTTTTGGTTTCAGGCCTGTTTGGATTGGGCGATGGCTCCAGCGTATTTCTGGTTTGTTTGAGGCTCAACGTGGACCAGGAGGTCCACGTTACAGCCGGTCTGGAGACTGATTACATGACAGCGCCGGCTCCCCTCCAACCGAGTAGACTGGTTGCGTGTAAACGACCAAAAAGCTCGGAAGGAAAGGAGC
>Ga0181520_10009964_pt1 | contig 12920 bp, 8 predicted proteins | sample PEATcosm2014_Bin_29_FD_132451 | JGI IMG/M metagenome (GOLD analysis project Ga0181520, IMG submission 132451) | Peatland microbial communities from MTU Mesocosm Facility, Houghton, MI, USA - PEATcosm2014_Bin02_30_metaG | ecosystem: Environmental > Terrestrial > Soil > Wetlands > Peat | place...
ACTTTTGCCCGCTGGCGAGGCGCGAACGAGGCGCATATCCGCATGGATCTGTAACGAGTGAGCAACGAAGCCAGCGGGCAAAAGGACCAGCCAGACCCGGTACAGTTATTTCTTCCAGACGCCTTAGGAAAACAAGCTTGTCGACATTTGAGCACAGAATATGAAGCACAATCAATTATGAATACCCCCATCCTCGCTCGAGACTTGGCCAAGCAGGCCCCGCATAGCCCGCGCGAACGCCTTGCCGGCTTCGTCATCGCCAGCCGGGCCGTCGATAAATGCCGCGCCAGCCTGGCCGGAACTCTGGGCGAATACCATTTCGATTGTCCGCTGGATAATATGCTCTTCAGTTTCAAAGGCATCACCGGCGAGCAGTTCAAAACCGCCGTTCAGGCTTCGACCACTTATGAAGAAGTCGGCGCCTGGCTCCAGGTTAACGGCTGCTTGAAGACCCCCGCCGAAATCAAGTCTTGGTCTGATGAAACGGAAGCCGGCAGTCTGATGAAGAATCCGGAAAAACGCTCTTACTTTATCGAGAGTTGTTCCCATCTCGGCCTCAACCCGCAGATGAATACCACTTTCGACTGGCTCGAAGCGGACGACCGCGAGACCTTCAGGCCAAACCGGAATTGATCTCCATGCTCGGTGCGTGGTTCGCCTGAGTCGCTGGGATTCTCTGCTATCTTCCACCCATGAGAACCGTCTGGCTCACTCTGGCCTTGGCCTGCTGCTCTTCCGTGGGATGGAGCCAGACCAATGTCCTCTCATTGGATGACGTCCTGGACTCGGCGCAGCAATGGGCTCAGGAGAACATCGACCCAGCCGCCTTGCGGCAGTTAAACGCCGCCGACCGGCAAAAGGTCCAACAACTCCTCAAAGACCTTCAGCAACAGTTCCAAGGCCAATACGTTCTGGACCTGGCCGCCTTCAGGGACACCGCCAGAGCCGTCCTGCCGCTGCTGGAAAGCTCCGAGGAAACTCTGCCCTACGCTTTGTGGCTCAAGCCTCAGATCGAATACCTGGACGTGGCGGATCAGCTCCTTCTGACCATTCCTCCGCCCAACCTCCCACCCGGCGAACCGCCCAAGCCCCGGCCCAATCCGCCGTCTCAAATCGAGCGCGAAGTCTGGATCAAACGGCTGACCGAGCGGCCCTGGCCTCCCATGGCTAAAGCGTATGTGACCCGCCTCAAGCCACTTTTTGCGGCCCAGAAGATTCCCCCCGAGCTGGTCTGGCTGGCCGAGGTGGAATCCGGTTTTGACCCAAGGGCCCGCAGCCCTGAAGGCGCCGCAGGGCTCTTTCAACTCATGCCCGCCACCGCTGAGCGCTTTGGCCTCAAGCTCCGCTCTCCCGACCAGCGATTCCAACCCGAGCCCAGCGCGACCGCCGCCGCCAAGTTCCTCCGTCTGCTCCACGACCGCTTCAAAGACTGGCGTCTCGCCCTGGCGGCGTATAACGCCGGCGAAGGTACCGTCCAGCGGTTGCTGGACGGCAACGAAACCAAGACCTTCGACGCCATCGCCACGCGCCTGCCCGCCCAAACGCAAATGTATGTGCCCCGCTTCGAGGCGGTCCTTCTGCGCCGGGAGAAACTCAAATTAGAACAGTTCTGAGGCGCAAGCCTGAGGAGGAGCCTATTATCGGGACCGTCGGGCGTACGACCAGGCCCGGCTGCGACGCCAGGCTGCCGTTGGACGGCGATTGGATGGAAACCCGGAGGTTGCGCAGGTGGTCCGTTACTCCGAAGACGTTGAGCAGCCAGAGGACTACGACCACCACCACCACGATGTTGATGATCTTTTTGATCTTGCCATCCATGGGGATGTAAGTGTTCACCAGCCAGAGCAGAACTCCGACCACGATGAGGCTGACTACAATTGTGATTAATGACATATTATTACCTGTTCTCTTTTTACATGCTCTTTCTTTTGCTCCGGGTTCGTATCTGTGCGACATCCTTTAGCGTGTGCCGTGCCAGCACTGGACCGTGACCGGCGGGCTCCAAACCGAGCTCCATGAAGACCCCATGGCAAACGTGCAAACGCCCTGTTCACAACCACCTGCCCCGCGTCTTTTCCTCCCCATGAACGGATACCGCCCCACCACCGTTGCCTCCGCAATATGCAAGACCAATCAGCCCCCACGGTGCAAGTTGCACGATGCTTAGGTTCCACTCTTCCACGCCAGCACCCTTCAATTGATTCTATCTGGCTTTGAATCAATAGGTTGCGGAAACCAGCCTGAGGTTGGCCCTGCTCTAGCTGAAAGACGGGCGTGGCATGAAAAAACGTCCTGCATATCCAGCGTGGAGCAGTTCGGGCTATTCGCTGCCAACCGCTGCCTTCCCCGCGCCCGCAAGGATGTCCGACCCGCCGGAGGATTGTCGCCTATACACCATGCACTTTGCATGATATGCTAAGATTACCTTCATTGGCCGGACGCTTATGCGCTCGACTCGACGCAGGGAAGCGCATGATTTACCGATTCCGACACGGGATTATCGGGCCGTTGGCCATATTCTGGCTGATCGTCACCGTAGCCAGCGTCGTGGTGAGCGCGGCGGCTTGGAGCCGCTTTTCCAAGAGCATCACCGTATCGGCTGGGGCTGAGCAGTTCCGCGAATCGACCAATCAGCTCCTATGGGTCCACCGACTGACCTGGATGGGTGGGCTGCTCGGGGTCGGGTCGGGATTGTTCGCGCTCTATTTCTACAGGGTCGATTACCTCCAGGAGCGAGCGCGAAGGGAGTTGCTGGAAGCAAAACTGCATGCCGAACAATCCGTGCGGGAGAAAAGCGCCTTCCTGGCCAATATGAGCCATGAGATTCGCAGCCCCATGAACGCGATCCTCGGCTTCAGCGAGCTCTTGGAGCCGGAGGGGCTCACACCAAAACAATCCCAATATGTCCGGGCCATTCGCGACAGCGGCGCCGCCCTGCTGCGTCTCATCAACGATATCCTCGACCTGTCCAAGCTCGAAGCCGGGAAGCTGGAATTGCACCCCGAGCCTACGGATATGCGCGATTCATGCGGGTTTCTGCGGACCGTTTTCGGGCAGCAGGCGGTCATGAAATCGCTCCAGCTTCAATTCGACCTCTCACCCAACTTGCCCCGCGCGTTGTTGCTCGACCGCCTGCGCTTGCGCCAGGTGCTGGTCAACTTGCTCAGTAATGCCATTAAGTTCACCGACCGGGGTTGCGTCAAAACCCGCGTCTCCTGGGAGGGCCAGATAGACGGCCGCAGTGGCACGCTGCTCATCGACGTCGAGGATACCGGCATCGGAATCCCGGCTGCGGAACTGGACGAGGTCTTCAAGCCTTTTGTCCAGGTGCAATCCCAGCGTGCGGCGGAAAAGGAAGGGACCGGCATCGGACTATCCATTGTCAAGCGCCTCACCGAGCTGATGGGCGGCAGCCTGGCCGTTGAAAGCAAAGTCGGCAAGGGCACGCTCTTCCGCCTGCGGTTTGCCAATGTTTCCATCTCGGGGCGCCTGCCGGTGGGCGATCACGCCGAACCGGGTGGCGCGGTCGAGTTCAATGACCTGGCCCCCGCCACGATCCTGGTGGTCGATGACAACCAGACCAACCGCGCCCTGATGGCTGGCATATTCGAGAAAACCCATCACCGCATTCTGTTTGCCACCAACGGGCGGGAAGCCCTGGCCTGTCTGGAAAAGACCAAATTCGATGTCGTGCTGCTCGATATCCGAATGCCGGTCATGGACGGGCGAACCACACTGGCCGAGATCCGCAAGCAGGCAAGTCTGGCATCCCTGCCGGTCATCGCCGTCACGGCTTCGAGCAAGGCCGGCGATGAGATGGAGTTGCAAAACCAGTTCAGCGCCTTCATTCGCAAGCCCTTCTCGCGCCAAACTCTCTTCCTCGCCCTGGCTCAGTTTCTTCAAACAACCTCCCCCGGAAATGGACCGAAATCTCAAAATCCCTCGCCAAGTCTCGAGGGCCTTTCCATCCCTTCAGACGACAAGGCCGCTCAGTGGCAGGATCTCGTTCTCGAACTGCGCCGCCAGCAGGCAACCGATTGGCCCTTGTTGCGCGACAGCCTGGCGGTTAATGAGACGCGGGCTTTTGCTCACAACCTTTTCACTCTCGGTCAGGCGGCGCATTGTGCTCCGCTGGTGACCTTTGCCGCTACGCTCACCACCTTTGCCGACGCCTACGCCATCGGCCAGATGGAACAGCATCTCGCTGCGTTCCCCAAACTGGTCGAGTGGATCGAAACTTCCTCGGCCCAAATCCAACCCCATGCCGTATGAGGTCTCAATGAAAGCTCCGGCCATAGAAACCAACGCCGGCTGCCTGCTCGTCGTCGATGACCAGGAATCCAATATCCAGGTTGTTGGCGCCGCCCTTGGCAGGCTCGGCTTCGAGATTCTGCCCGCGGCCGGCGGAGCCCAGGCCTTCCAACGGCTGGCGGTTCACCGGCCCGACCTCATCCTCTTGGACCTGCTCATGCCGGAGATGGATGGATTCGAGGTCTGCCGCCGAATCCGCGAGCACCCGGATTGGGCCGAAATCCCCATCATCTTCCTCTCCTCGGCCGACGACAAGCAACTCATCGTTCGGGCCCTGGAAACCGGCGGCGTGGACTATATCACCAAACCCTTCAACCAGGCCGAATTGGTCACCCGCGTCCGCACCCACCTGGCCCTCAAACGGGCGCGAGACGAATTGAAGCAGTTGGCCGAGGACCGGGATGAGTTGCTCGGCATCCTCACCCACGACCTGAAAAACCATCTGGGCGGCATGGACATGAGCGCCCAATTGCTCCGGGACCGCACCGAGGCGATGGCTGACCCGAAGCTGCGGCTGATGGCCGAGAATATCTCGGTCTCGAGCAGCCAGATGCTTACCTTCGTGAAGGAATTCCTGGCCAATGCCTCCGCCGACCATGGCCTGAGCCTCAAGACCGGCTCGGTTAACCTGTCGGACGCCGCCGCTCGCGCCGCCCAGCAACATCAGGAGGCCGCCAAGCGCAAGCTGCTTGTGGTCAGAGTCGTCCTCCCCCCCAACGGCACCTTCGTCCAGGCCGACGACGCGGCCCTCAACCAGGTGCTCGATAATCTCCTGTCCAACGCCATCAAGTTCTCTCCCCCCGGCAAGCAGATCCGCCTCACCGTCTCCCCGCCGGGCGCCAGATACGTCGAATGCCAGGTCCAGGATGAAGGGCCCGGCTTTAGCGAAAAGGATAAGATGCGGATGTTTCACCGCTATGGCCGCCTCTCGGCTCGGCCCACGGGAGGCGAACCTTCCACCGGCCTGGGATTGAGCATCGTCAGGAAGCTCGTGCTGGCGATGCAGGGTGAATTGGCTTGCGAAAGCACGCCCGGCAACGGCGCCACCTTCGCCTTCCGCTTGCCTCGAACCGCACTGCCTCATTGACGCTCTTATATGGACTTCCTGGTCATTGACGACGACAAGACGTTCCGAGACGCCACCTGCTTGCTCATTGACAATGAGGGCCATTACGCGGAAGGCGCCTGTTCGGGAGAGTTGGGCCTCACCCAGTTAAAGGAAGGGAGGTTCGACGCGGTCCTCCTCGATCTCAACCTGGGTTCGGAAAACGGCCTCGACGTTCTGGAGCATATTCTCAAACACCAGCCCAACCTGCCGGTGGTCATGTTCACCGCCCAAGGCAGCGTGAAAAATGCCGTGGAGGCCATGCGCCGCGGAGCGGTGGACTTTCTGGAAAAGCCCTTCGCCCGCGAACAGTTCCATCTGGTGCTCGCCCGCGTGCAGCGCTTCCACCAGCTTAACCAGAATATCGAGCGGCTGGAACGGGAGGTGAAGGACAGCAACGCCCAGAGTCCTGAGATTCTTTTGGACTCAAGCACCCCGCTCATGAAAGAGGTCATGGACACCCTGATGCGGGCGGCCAAAACCCCCGCCTCGATTCTGATCCTGGGCGAAAGCGGCACCGGCAAGAGCGTGGTGGCCCGCGCCGTCCACCAGCAAAGCCTTCTGGCGAATCGACCTTTCATCACCGTAAGCTGTCCCAGTCTGTCCAGGGAACTCCTGGAAAGCGAACTCTTCGGCCACGTCAAAGGCGCGTTCACCGGAGCCTTGCGCGACCATTGGGGCAAAGTCAAAGCCGCCGCGGGCGGAACTCTTTTTCTGGATGAGATCGGCGACCTGCCCTTGGAAATCCAGCCCAAGCTCCTGCGGTTGCTTCAAGAACGCGAATACGAGCGTGTGGGCGAGAATATCACCCGCCAGGCCGAAGTGCGCATCATCGCCGCCACCAGCCAGGATCTCAAAAAACGCGTTGCCGAGAGTGCCTTCCGCGAAGACCTGTATTTTCGCCTCAACGTGATCACCGCGGAGATCCCTCCGCTCCGTCAGCGCCCGGGCGACCTCATTCGCTTCGCGGAGCATTACTTCAAGCATTTCTGCGCTCTTTGCAGGCGCCATCTCGAAGGGTTTTCAGAAGAGGCCTCAGCCGCGGTCCGCGCCTATTCGTGGCCGGGAAACCTGCGGGAGCTGCGCAACGCCATCGAGCGCGCGGTCATCATGGCCAAGGCCGCCAGGATTGGCCTGGAAGACCTCCCCGCGGAATTGCGCGGCCAGAATATTCCCGGAGCCAATGGCAGCGATGCCGATCTGCAGGTGGGTTCGTTGGTCTCTATGGAAAAACTGGAGGAGGCGCACATGCGCAAAGTTCTGGAACGAACCCCCAGCCTGGCCGAAGCCGCCGAGGTCCTGGGCATTGATCAGGCCACCCTCTACCGGAAACGCAAAAAGCTCGGACTGGAATGACGGCTGCGTTGAGGCCGCACATTATCCCGAATTCTGCCTTCGGTTGTGTCCCGGAGGGACTATTGACAATAGCCCAGCGCTTTAGCGTTGGAAAACCGGTGCCCGGCCCATCGAGTCCCGTACGGACGGCTGAGGGGCGCTGTCCCGGAGTTTGGGCGACAACCCGCCCCAACCGCTCCCGCCTAGGCTCCCTCGCCTCCTCCGGAGGAGAGGGCTGGGGAGAGGAGGCCTCTTTCCATATGTCATCCAAACTCGGGGCCAGTGGGGGCAGCGTGAGGGGATTCGGTCTCTGTTAAGGGATCCCATTTCCTGGGTGCGCCGATCGAGATTGGCAATAATGCCTAATCGGAGCCCGCAGCCGCGAAGCGTTTGGCGTGGGCGCCATGCCCGCGCTTTTCCTTCGTCAGCTCAACGGGGCAGCCGCGGCACCAGTCGTCCATTCCTCCCGCGCGCTCCGCCCCAGCAGCATCGGGTTGCTGCACGGCCTCATTGTGCTTCCAGAAGGTAAAACTGCTGTGGCTGGCCGGGAGTCACCGCATTCGTGACGGTGAAGGTGAAGCTGGGGTTGGTTGCCGGCAGGTTGCTCGCCGCTGGCGTCCATTGGCTCAACGGCAGGGTTACGTTTGAGCTGGTGAGCAGCGTATAGGTTTCGCCCGCTACGGCATTCACCACGTTCAACATGAGGTTGGTGCCGGCTGGCGTGAGGCCCGTGATTTTCAGCGGAGGAATCGTCAACCCAAACACCGTGCCCCAGATCGAGCTGCCTCCCGCCTCCGTCGTTCCATAAAGGGTGCTCCCGGAATACAACAGCTCCGATTCGGGGTTCGCTCCGTCCGGCGTGTTGGTGAAATCAGACAGCACCGTGTAGCCGAGGCCGTTGGTGCTGATGGAAAACACCGTGCCGTGCAGCGTGCCGCCGCCACCGCGCGTGGTTCCGTATAGCGTGCGGCCCGACAGCGTCAAAACCGCATGCGGCCTCAGCCCGTCCACGCCGTTGGTGAGAAAATGATGCAGCACCGAATAGCCGCTGCCGTCGGTGTTGACGGCAAAGAGAGTGCCGTTGCCATTGGTCCCCCCGATCTGGGTGGTGCCGAACAATGTCGTGCCCCCCAGCGTCAATCCCGACTGCGGGAACGCCCCGTCCGGAGCGTTGCTGAACGCGTGGAGCACGCTGAAATTGGAACCGTCGGTGCCCAGCGAAAACACCGTCCCATAGCCGATGGCCCCGCCGCCATAGGCCGTGCCATAGAGTTTTCCGCCCGATAGCACCAGATCCGACAGCGGTTGCTCGCCGTCCGCGTTGGCCAGGGGGGTGCCCGAGGGCACGCTGAAATTGTAAAGCGCGGTATAAGGCACGCCGTTGGTATTGATCGCAAAGACCGTGCCCCAGCCCGGGTTGCCGTAGCCCGCGCCGGACGCCGTGCCATAGAGCGTGCCTCCCGCCAGCGTCAGCCCGGCGCTGGGCATAACCCCATTCGAAGAAGGATTGAAGTGATACAGCACCGCGTATCCGTAAGCATCCCCGTTGGTGTTCAGCGCAAACACAGTGCCAAAGCTGTTGCTCCCTCCGCCCGACGTCGTGCCATATAACAGGTTGCCTGCCAGCGCCAGCTTGCCCAGGGGATGCGCCCCATCCGGCGGCCCGGCGAAGCCGTGCAGCACCCGGTAGCCGGTGCCGTCCGGGTTAACCGAAAACACGGTCCCGTCCGTAGCGGGTCCGCCCTTCGACGACGTGCCGTAAAGCCTCCCGTTCGCCAACAGGAGACCAGCGACTGGGTCCGCTCCATCCGAACCGTTGGTGAACGAATACAGCACAGCGTCGGTCTGTGCCGCCAGAGGCCCCGGCACGATTATCCCCGCAATCGCCGCCAGGATGAGAATGGGTCGTTTCATGGTAAATCCGCTTTCCGAGTTCCGGTGATGTTCCCCTTCAGCGCTTGCGAAACTGCCTAACTGACCCCGCCACGCCGTGCCCGCCAGACCTTTTTGCCCCTGTTCCCCGGTGATTGCAAGCTCAAAACCTCTAAGATTGACTCTAAAGCGCCTGCGGATTATGCTTATTGTCATAGCAAAATGAAGCCATCCAAAAGGGGACTGCCCCTCCTCCTCGATTGTTGTGCCTGTTTCATCGTGGCAGCGCTTTTGTCGGCACCCGCAGTCTTATCCGCGTCCGAATCCGTGACCGCGCAGCCGCAAGTCCTCAGCGGCCATGTCCCCAGGATCACTAAGAAGCTTCCCCCGCAGGGCAGGCTCGACGCCAGTTGCCGCCTCGAGGTGGCCATCGGTTTGCCGTTGCGCAATCGCCAGCAGCTCACCAACCTCCTCGAAGACATTTATAATCCGTCCAGTCCGAACTTTCGCCATTTTCTAAAGGCCGATGAGTTCGTCGCGTCATTCGCCCCGAGCGCCGAGGATTATCAATCCGTAATCGATTTCGCGAAAGCCCATCGCCTGGCGGTTACCCATACCCACCCCAACCGCACCCTCGTGCACGTCAGCGGTTCGGTGGCCGACATCGAAAAAACGTTTAACATCCACATGCTGACCTTCAAGCACCCTAAAGAGAATCGCAATTTCTTCGCGCCCGATGTCGATCCCTCATTGGATCTGGCCACGCCGGTCCTGGCGATCAGCGGCCTGGATAACTATGTGAAGCCCCGCCCGCGGATGCACGTGTCGGACGCGCTTTCCGGGCCACGCGTCCGGCCCTTGGGCGGGGGTGGCGGCGGCGGTGGCGGCGGCGGGGGTGGCAACAACACCGGCCCGTTCGAGGGCTTTGATTTCCTCGATGCCTACGCCCCCAACGTTAAGCAGGATGGCACTGGACAGTCGGTCGGGCTTTTTGAACTTTTCGCTTTCTCCGAACAGGACATCGAGGACTATCAAGATGAGTCCGAGATCTCTTCCTACTATCCCTACGTCAACGTGGTGCCTGTTTTGATTGATGGCGCCAGCGGCGATGACACGGACGTCGATTACCTGGATGACCCGGGTTACCTGGATTATGCCTTCGAGGTCACGGGCGACATTGAAATGGCCATTGCCATGGCGCCGGGGTTGAGCACCGTGCTGGTCTATGAAGGTCCTACGCCCCAGGATGAGCCGCCGCTGGGCACCAATTATATCCAGGATGCGACCACAACGGACCAGATCAACGATGTGCTCAATACCATGGCCACGGATGACTTGGCCAACCAACTCAGTTGCTCCTATGGGTTCGATATTAATCTCTCGACCGTCCAGATTTTCCAACAATACGCCGCGCAAGGGCAGAGCTTTTTCCTGGCCAGCGGCGATGGCGGTGCGTATCCGGCGGCCATTGACGAACCGGCCGACGACCCTTACGTCACGGTTGTGGGTGGAACCACGCTGACGACGACCTCGGCGGGAGACTGGGCGTCGGAAACCGCTTGGCTCACGCCAGCCTCGGACGATCCCCTGTATGGTTACTCGCCCGAAGCGGCAACCGGCGGAGGAATCAGCTTTGCCTATAGCATCCCGGCCTGGCAACAGGGCATTAGCATGACCGCCAACCAGGGCTCCGCAACCATGCGCAACCTGCCGGACGTCTCCTCGGTGGCCAACAACATCACGATCGTGTGGGGCAACGATTTTCTTGGAGAATCATCTGACTGGCCGGAGGGGGGCACCAGCCTGGCTGCCCCCCTGTGGGCCGGTTTGCTCGCGCTGGCGAACCAACAGGCCGCCTCCAACCACCAGCCCCCGGTCGGCTTTGCCAATCCCGCTCTTTACGCCATCGGAAAAAGCACCAACTACCACTCCTGCTTTCACGACATCACCACTGGCTGGAACACCAACAGCTCCAGTCCAACCAAATATCAGGCGGTTGCCGGCTATGATCTCTGCACCGGCTGGGGCACCCCTAACGGCGATAATCTCATCCCGGCCCTCTTGTCGCCGCCTTTGGACAATCTGCGCATCGCCTCTCCGCTCGGCTTCTCTTCCCAGGGCCGCAGTGGCGGGCCCTTCAGTGTCACCACCCAAACCTATACCCTCACGAACTCCGGTTCCACGCCTTTGACCTGGAGCCTGGTCAATACTTCGAGCTGGCTGACCGTTTCGCCTGCCGGCGGCACGTTGAAACCTGGCGGTCCCGGCGCCACCGTGAAGGTGAGCCTCAACGCGAATGCCAACAGCCTTTTGATCACCCACGCCAGCGGCAACGTCACCTTCAATAATCTCACCGCCGGCACGACGCAAAATCGCCAGTTTGACCTGTACGTGGGCAACGGCGGTTTTGAAACCGGCGACTTCACTTACTGGACTTATGTTGGCGACCCGACCCTCAGCTTTGCGCTCGCAGCCGATGACGTGGATGTTGGGGGAACCAATGCGCTCGATGACCAGCCGGATGAGTTGTTTGTGCATTCCGGTATCTACGGCGGTTACCTGGGCCAATGGCCAACCGGCGGGACGTTGTCCCAAACCGTTCCCACGATTGCGGGCCAGGAGTTGCTGGTTTCATTCTGGTTGACGAGCGTTCCCGACGATCAGGGAGATACCACCCCTAATGCTTTCGCCGCCAATTGGAATGGTTCGACGCTTTTTTCCGGCGCGAACCTGCCTGTGTTTGGCTGGACGAACCTGCAATACATCGTTTCCTCGGCCGCCGCGAGCGGAACTCTGGAATTCGATTTCAATAACACCCCCGGAGCGTTTGGCCTCGATGACGTGACCGTGCAGACGCTTCCGCCACCAATTCTAAACTCCGCAAGGGTCTCCGGCGGCGATATCAACCTCAGTTGGAGCGCATTCGTGAGTGCCTACTATCAAATCCAATCCAGTACCAATCTCGCCCAGCCCGGCTGGACTAACGTCGGCAGCCCCTTCCTGGCCACCAGCAATCCCATGCAGGTTTCCCTGCCGATTGGCAACGCCCCGAAGCGATTCTATCGGGTTGTCATGTCACCGTACGAGGTGACGCTGCTTCCCGCACCGAGTCTAAACTCTGCAAAGGTCTCCGGCGGCAATATCGACTTCAGTTGGGGCGCATTCACGAATGCCCACTATCAGATCCAATCCAGCACCAATCTCGCCCAGTCCGGCTGGACTAACGTTGGCAGCCCCTTCCTGGCCACCAGCAACCTCGTGCAGATTTCCCTGCCAATTGGCAACGCTCCGAAGCGATTTTATCGAGTCGTCGTGTCTCCGTAGTGGCGCCAGGCTTCGAGGGTCCATCCGCTTTCGCTCCGCGAAGTGCTACCGAACTCCAGAAAACGCCGGGAAGCAATTGTCAACCGACCGGGCTCTTGACGCCAACGGCGTCCCTCATACCAGGGCACACGCCCCGCTGCCATTAAGTATGAGTGACAACCGTTGCCCTTCGGACGTAGCGCAGACCTCCGGTCTGCTGTAGCGCAGGCCTCCGGCCTGCATTGACATCCGAACCTCACTCGCTCTTGGCATTCACTGTGCGCTTCGTCCCCGCCACCCCAGGCATACTGGAAGTCTGCGCTACAGGGCCACGGCGTATTCGTCATCCAAACTGAATCGCAATGGGGCGCCAACCCTGGGTCTCCCAGGCCATAACCATTCCGAGCGCTGAAAGCGCGACTCACAACGCTACCCCCCACAACTCCCGCCCGTCGTATCGGATGCGGCGCCTCGCTCGGTTCGGGTCGCCGGCGAGTGGCGGCCCACCGCCAGGTGCGTCCCGCCCCGTGTTCCACTGTTCGCTCGGACGAAAACCGGGATAGCAGCACTCGAATCGCCCTCACTCCCGCCCCGCTGCCACGGAATTTGAGTGACACCACGGCCCGCTGCGCGGCAACGGCCCAATTCGTCGGCGGCTTCTCCGCGCAAGCCAGAGGCTTGCCAGAGGGTAGCCGGGGGTCGCAGCCTGGCGAAGACCCCCGGGTTGCGGTCCCCGATCTCCCCTCGACCCCGGAGGCGTCGCAGATTCCCGGTATCCCTTCAGGATAACACTTTCAAGGTGATCGTCTCTTGACTGCCTAACACCGAACTCCAGAAAGCGCCGGCAAGCAATTGCCATAAAGGGGTCAGTTAAGCATATTGTAATATGCTATTGACAGCCGAACAGGATTTCGCTATCCTGCGTTTATGGCTCGGAAGTTGCGCATTCAATATCCCGGGGCGATCTATCATGTGATGAGCCGCGGGGACCGGC
>Ga0181520_10009965_pt1 | contig 12920 bp, 8 predicted proteins | sample PEATcosm2014_Bin_29_FD_132451 | JGI IMG/M metagenome (GOLD analysis project Ga0181520, IMG submission 132451) | Peatland microbial communities from MTU Mesocosm Facility, Houghton, MI, USA - PEATcosm2014_Bin02_30_metaG | ecosystem: Environmental > Terrestrial > Soil > Wetlands > Peat | place...
TCATGGGATGTGGATTATCTCAAATACGACTGGTGCAACGTCCAGGGATTGAAAGCGCCCGAAGCCTACAAGAAAATGAGCGATGCTCTCCGCGCCACCGGCCGGCCCATTCTTTTCAGCCTGTGCGAATGGGGCAACAGCCAGCCGTGGCTCTGGGCGCGCGGCGTTGGGCAGTCATGGCGGACCACCGGCGACATCACCGCCTGCTTCGATTGCGTGGTGAACCACGGCTCGTATTCCGACTGGGGCGTGTTGTCCATTCTCGACAAGCAGGTCAACTTGCGGCAATACGCCGGGCCGGGGCATTGGAACGATCCCGACATGCTGGAAGTTGGCAACGGCATGAGCATCAATGAAGACCGCGCGCACTTCACGATGTGGTGCATGATTTGCGCCCCGCTGATTTCCGGCAACGACCTGCGCCACATGAACCCGCAAACGCTGGTCATCCTGACCGACAAGGACATCATCGCGCTCAATCAGGACAAGCTGGGCATCCAGGCGCTGAAGTATTCCGCGAATGACGGCGTGGAAGTCTGGTTCAAGCCCTTGAGCAAGGGCGCGTGGGCGATGTGCGTCCTGAACCGCAACGCCACGCCGCACGCGTTTTCGTTCGACTGGAAAAATGAAAAGGTCTCGGACGACCTCTCCAAACGCGACGCGCACTTTGACACGACCACTTACAGTCTGCGCGATTTGTGGACCAAGAAAGACATGGGCACGACCAAAGATGTGCTGAAGGCTGAAATTCCCGCCCACGACGTGCTGGTGCTGCGGCTCGCCAAGCAATAATCGTCTAATAAACCGGCGTCTTCGCGTGTCATATAATTAAACCGTATTGAAATGAGCGTAGCGGCTTTCGGCAGAAAGCCGCGCTTTTCGATTTCCAAAGGTTGGCGGCGCTCTACCGAGACGCCGCTACGGATGCCTTTGGATTTGCCGGTGCAAAGGGCCGGTCTGCGGCCAATGTCACCCGCCTTGCGTGAATGTATTTCGCGCCGTCCGGGTGAGTCCCGTTCCGCTCCTTGTTGATCCGCGCCATCCGCGCAATCAATCCGGATTGCGGGCCATCATTCCAGCCCCGGCGAGTTGCGAATCACGATGCCGCTCACGTTGTCGGTGAGCGCCGAAGCCTTGACGCCGTCGCCCGCCTGCGCCTTGAAGTTGTCAATCTCCAGCCCGTTCACGTCAGAGCAGGTGATGGCCGGGCGGAAATCATTTGTCTTGAAACTCAAATTGAAGTTCGCCAGCTCCAGTCCCTTGACGTGCCGGGCGAACAAACCGTAGGCCGGCATGACGCCGCGCGGGTCGGGATAACCCGTTCCCAGTTCCCTGGGCATATTGGCGGCGTCGTTCGCAGTGCCGCCGCCGTTGTTGACAATGCGGATGTTGTTCAGCCGGACGCCTTCCACCGGATGGCCGGGCAGCCCCATGATTTCGATGCTGCTTGCCCCGCCGACATTGTCCGCGATTACATCGGAGATTGAAATGTTCCGGCACACGCTGGCATTTGTCACCGCCGGACCGCGATTGCGCTTGCCGGTGGTGATGTAAATCGCGTAATCCGGCATGTCCATCATTGTCAGATTGTTGATCGAAATATTTTCCAGGATGCCGCCGTCCACTTCCTCCAGCGCCAGGCCTTTGCAACCGCGGAAGGTGCAGTTGGCCACGGTGCAGTTGCGAAAGCCACCGGTGGCTTCCGTGCCGAATTTGATGCGGCCATAATGACTGGCGCTCGGTTTCATCGTGCCGTCGAGCAGCGTGCCTTCCTCGAAACCCGACACCTGGCAGTTCACGATGGTGAGGTTTTCCGTGAGCACTCTCCGGCCCAGGGCGAAACTGCTTTTGGGACAAAGCCCGTCGTCGTTCGGCGAATTGATGCGGCAGTTGGAAACCATGGTGTTGCGGCAACAGTCAATGTCAATGCCGTCGCGATCCGTGTCCATGGTCACGTTGTCCACCGTCATGTCGTCGCAGCCAGTCACGAGGATGGCGAAGTGGCCGCCGTGGAAGATGGTGATGTCGCGGATGAGCACGTTCCGGCACAGCTTGAGCGCGAGCGCCTTGTTGCCCAGGCGGCATGGCGGATAATTTGTCTTCATCGGCACATAACCGGCCGGGCTCCAGTTGAGAAAGCCGCTCATCTGGTCCAGCAGCCGGTCATCGCGCACCAGACCGCCGCCGTTGATCATGCCGTGTCCGCTGATGAACACGTTCGTCAGGTTCTCGCCCCAGACGAGGCTGTTGTGGAAATAACAATGCCCGCCATCCTGATACGGATTGTTCGTCCACGGCTCCGTCAGGTCGTAGGCGTTCAGGTTTTGCGGCGCACCCAGAATCGTCGCGCCGGCGTCAATGACCATGTGGATGTTGCTTTGGAGACGAATGGAGCCGCAAAGATAAGTGCCGGCGGGAACCAGCACCGTGCCTCCGCCCGACAGCGCCGCGGCGTCAATCGCGCGATTGATGGCCGCATGATCCAGCGTTTTGCCGTCGCCCCTTGCGCCGAAGGCGCGGACATTGAAGACCGCCTTGCCGCCCGTCTGCACCGAGCGGCAGCCGATGGCAAGTGTCAAAACAAGGGTGAAACAAAACAGGAAATGGAGGAAGCGTGTCGTTTTCATGGTTGATTTTGGGCGTTGTAATCCATCGCGCTCGAAATTTCAATGCGCAAATTTTATCCAGTTCGGTGGTCAAACCTTGGATTCACCAAAGGTTTCACAGATTGATGCGAAAAGCGCGCGGACCATTTGTCGCGCCTGTTTTGGCGTCGTGCGATACGGCGGCATCAGGACCACGACATTGCCGACGGGGCGGGTGAGGACGCCGCGCCGGGACATCGCCTCGCAAACACGGATTCCAGCGCGCTCGCGCAGGACAAATGGCTCGCGGGTCCGCCAGTCTTTGACAAGTTCGATTCCGGCAATCAAGCCAGCCTGCCGGATGTCGCCGACACTGGGCAGTTGCCAGAGTGATTTCAATTCGTCGCGCAGGACGGTTTCGAGTTTTTGCCGCGCGCGGATGGATTTTTCACTTTGCAGAATTTCCAGGCTGGCAAGCGATGCCGCCGCGCCAAGCTGATTGCCGGTGTAGCTGTGCCCGTGGAAAAAGGTCTTGAATTCATGATACTCGCCGAGGAAGGCGTCGAAGACTTTCTGCGTGGTGAGCGTCGCCGCCATCGGCAAGTAGCCGCCGGTCAAACCTTTTGCGAGGCAGAGAAAATCCGGCTGGACGTTTTCGCGCTGGCAGGCGAACAAGTTTGGTTCAGTGTTCAGGGTTTGCGGTTTGGAGTTATTGCGATGCAAACCCTGAACCCCGAACCCCGAACCCTGAACTCCAGTTCTGCCAAACCCCGTCATCACTTCGTCCGCGATAAGCAATGCGCCGTTCGACCGCGCAATCGCCGAGACTTGTTTCAGCCACGTTTCCGGCTGCGGAATCATGCCCGCCGCGCCTTGCATCGCCGGCTCGAAGACGAATCCGGCGTAGGCATTTCCCTTTCGCTTTTGCGCCACAAACTTTTTTTCGACGGCACCGACGCATTCCCAGTTGCATTTCCGGTATTCCCGTGCGTCGGCGCGCTCCGGCTTGGCGCGGTTGAAAGGGCAGCGATAGCAATACGGCGACATGACTTTGTCGGTTTTGAAGAGCAGGCCGTCATAAGCCTTGTGGAACAAATCAATGTGGCCGAGCGCGACCGCGCCAACGGTGTCGCCGTGATACGCGCCTTCGAGGGAAAGAAAGCGTGGTTTTGCCTTTGGCCCGCGTGTCCGCCGGGTGAACTCGTAAGCCAGTTTGAGCGCGACTTCCAGCGCCGTCGAGCCGTCGTCGGAGAAAAAAACCTTGCTCAATTGCGGAGTGCGGAATGCGGAGTGCGGAGTGGCGGCTTCGACCAGTTTTTTGGCCAGCAAACTTGCCGGTTCATTCGCGAGGCCGAGCGCGGACGAATGGGCGATCTTCTTGAGCTGCTTTTGAATGGCGGAATTGATTTTGGGATGATTGTGTCCGTGGAGGTTGGTCCAGATGGACGAGTTGGCGTCGAGATATTCCCGGCCATGAACGTCGCGGAGCACCGCGCCATGGCCCTCGGCAATCACAATCGGCTCGCGCGCCAGCCAGTCGCGCATCTGCGTGAACGGATGCCAGATGTGCGAGTGATCCAATATTGCCAGCTGGTGCATCGAGATTTTGGATTTACGATTTTGGATTTACGATTTCATTCAGCGCGTCGGCGAGATGCGAAATATCCGCCGCCGTGTGCGCTGCCGTGAGCGTGACGCGCAGACGCGCCTTTCCGCGCGCAACGGTGGGATAACGAATCGCCGGGACAAAAATGCCGCGTTCGCGAAATGCGGCGGCGGCGGCAACAGCCTCGCTTTCGTCGCCGATGATAATTGGGACGATGGCGCTCTGGAATTTTGAGTTTTGAATTTTGAGTTTTGAATTCAATTCCAGAATCCGACGCTGCAATACATCCTGGCGCGCCTGACCTTCGGCGGATTGGACAAACTGAATCGCTGCTGATGCGGCGGCGGCCGCGGCGGGAACGGGCGCGGTGCTGAAAATAAAGCTGCGGGCGCGGTTCACGAGCAGGTCAATCAACGCGCGCGAGCCGCAAATGTAACCGCCGCTCGCGCCCAGCGCCTTGCCGAGCGTGCCCATCTGGATTTCGATTTGTCCGCTGACGCCAAGCTTGTCCGCCAGGCCGCGCCCATTTTCGCCTATGATTCCGGTCGCGTGCGCCTCGTCCACCATGAGCCACGCGCCGTATTTCTCCTTGAGCGCGACCATTCCACGCAGCGGCGCGGCATCGCCATCCATTGAGAAAATGGATTCCGTGATGATGAGCGTGCGCGCCACACTTTGGACTTTGGACTTTGGACTTTGGACTCGCTCCGCCCATTTCAATTTGTCTTCCAAATCGTTCAAATCATTGTGGGCAAAAACGCGGAGTTTCGCGCCGGACAACTTCGCGGCGTCCACAATGCTGGCATGGACGAGCTTGTCGAGGATGATGATGTCGCTTTTGCCCATCAGCGCGCCAATGGTCCCGATGGCGGTCGCGTAACCGGTGGAAAAGGTCAGCGCGGCTTCGGTTCGTTTGAAGTCGGCCAGCGTTTCCTCCAATTCATGGAATGGCGCGAGCGAGCCGCAAATCAAGCGCGACGCGCCGGCGCCGGCGCCGAATTTTTCAACGGCCTTGATTGCCGCCTCCTTCAAAACCGGGTCGTTGGCAAGGCCAAGATAATCGTTGGACGAAAAATTTAGGAAAGTTTTGCCGCCAATTTCGATGCGCGCCCCCTGTGCGGAGTCCACGCGGCGCAGTTCGCGGAACAAATTCTGTTCGCGGACGGCGTCGAGGCGGCGCTTCAGCTCCAGGTTGAAATCATTCACGGCGCAATGGCCCATTTTCCGTCAATCATGCTGGCGGAAACGGTTGACGCATGATGCAGCACGGCGTCGTAAATGTCCGCATTTTTCCCGGCGAAAGGAATCGCGATCAAATCGGCGCAGGCATTTTCCGAAAGCTCGCCGATTTGTCCGGCCATTCCCAGCGCCTTCGCGCCGTTGACGGTTGCCATGCGAAGAATTTCAACCGGCATAACGGTTTTGTCGGCGGCGGCGAGCCGGCGCATTTCATCAAACAGGTTGAGTTCGAGTTTTTGATGTTTGGTTTTGCGGACGGTGGCAAGGCTGTCGGTGCCGAGGCAAAGATTGACGCCGGCGCCGGCAAGCTGCCGGCGCGGAAACGGCGGATGGCTGAAATAATCGTGGCTGCGCGGGCAGTGAACGACATGGACGTGATGCCGGCCCAGCAATTCGGCGTCTGCGGGCGCGAGCAAATTGACGTGAATGACGGTCAGGTTTTCGCCGAGCATATCGTTGCGGGCGAGGTGGGCGACGGGCGAGCCGAGGCCGCAATCGGAGTTGTCGCGCTGATTGCGCTTGAGCCAGTCGAACATCACGCCGCGCGAATTCTGGAACATTTCAAATTCCTCGACTGATTCGGCGGCGTGCGTGGCCAGAAGCCAGCCATGCCGCCGCGCGGTCTCGGCGGTGAGCCGCAAAAGCTCCGACATGGTGGAGTAGGGCGCGTGCGGGGCAAGTCCGGCGGCATTGTGGGAATTTTTTTCGAGTGAGACGATTTTTTCCACGACCGCGTCGAGGATGGCGCGGGGTTCGCGGCGGCTTTTGACTCCGGTCATTTCGAGGAAGGAAAAAACGCGCAGCGGCGTGGCGCTCCAGGCTTCCGGCAGCAGTTCCGGAACACTTTCAAAATCGGCGACGGTCGTCGTGCCGCTGCGCAGGAGCATTTGCGCGCCATCGAGCCACGATTGCGCGAAGTCGGAGTAAGTCCAGCCGCCCTTGGCCGCGGTGATGAGCTTGATCCAGTCGGTGAAACTTTTCGGCGGAAGAAATTCGCCGGCCATGCCGGTGTAATCGAGATGGCAATGGGCGTTGACCAGGCCGGGCAGCAGGATGACTTCGCCGAGGTCAAGGACGTCGTGATGCGTAATGCGTGATGCGTGATGCGTGAAATTCTTCCACGACCCGACTGCGGCAATGCGGTTGCCGGAAATGGCCACAGCGCCATCCGCAATCGGAGGCTGTGACACCGGCAGAACTGTCCTGGCGCGGAGAATCATGGGAAGGTGACACGCAACAGGCGGCGCGGCAGGAAGAATCATGTCACCTGACGACCGCCGCCTGTCAGGATTCCAATGCCGAGTCCTGGCGGCGCAGTTTGGTTCGGGCGGCGACCTTGTGTTTCTTGGCCTTGTGCTTGTTGTGCCGCTTGCGGATTTGCTGCTCGATTTTTTTCGTGACGCGGTCAATCGCCGCATACAAATCGCTTTCGACGTCCTCCGCAAACAGGTCCGGCCCGCGCACGCCCAGGCGGATGGAGCAACTGAACTGTTTCTGCGGCGCGCGGGTGTGGTCGTGTTCCAGCGTCACACGCGCGTCCACGGCGCGCTGGTCAAAATGGTCGAGTTTCACCAGGCGGCCAAGGACGTGATCCTCAATGGCCCTGGTCAGCTTGATATTGTGTGTCGAAAGAATCAATTTCATGTGTTCAAGATGCAACCGGCGGGCGATAAAATCCAGTTTTTACTTGGCGTTGGTCGAATGCAGCGAAAATCATGCCAATTTGCTTGTCTCCCGGCCGGATCAGATTAAATTGAAACACAAATGGCGCAAGGCTTACAACTGACGCAGCGGCTGTCGCAATCGCTGGTGCTCTCGCCGCAAATGCAGCAATCGCTGGCGCTGCTCCAGGCGCCAACGCTTGAACTCAAGGCGTTGGTCGAGCGTGAACTGGAGCAAAATCCCGTCCTCGAAGAGGTCGCCGAACCGGAAACTGAATTGCCCGACAAGCCCACTCCGGAAGATGATGCCGCGCCCGCCGAGCCGCCATTTGAAGCGGCTTCGGAGCAGGGGCAGGGCACCGAGGCGCCCGTGGACGATTTTCAGGTGGAGTTCGACCGGCTGGTGCAATTGGACCAGGAATGGCGCGACCATTTTGCGCAGACGAATGTCTCCGTCAGCCGCTCGCCGGAGGAGGAGGAAAAACGCCAGTTCATGTTCGACTCGCTCACGGCGGAAACGTCGCTGGCGGAGGCGCTGATGGAGCAGATCCGCGAAGCGGATTTGACGGATGAACAGCGCGGGATTGCCGAGCTCATTGTCGGCAACATTGACGATTACGGCTATTTCAAGACCACCATTGCGGAACTTTCCGGCTCCACAAGCCTGCCCGTGGAAAAAATTTCCGAAGTGCTGAAAATCATCCAGACCTTCGACCCGCCCGGCGTTGGCGCGGGCGACCTGCGCGAATGCCTGATGCTCCAGCTTGAACGCGCCGACCGCCGGGAATCCCTCGAATACCGCATCATCCGCGACTTCATGAACGAGTTGGGCAAGCGGCGCATCCCGGACATCGCGCGCGGCACCAGCCATTCCGTTGACGACGTGCAGGCCGCGCTTGCCCGCATCGCGCGGCTGGAACCGCGTCCGGGCCGCGCCTTTCTGCCGGACACCGACCAGTATGTTTTGCCGGAGGTTTTCGTCCAAAAAAGCGGCGACGAATTCACCGTGACGACAAATGACGAGCACATTCCGCATTTGCGAATCAGCAACACCTACAAGGACCTCATGGCGCAGGGCGAAAATTCCCCGGAGGTGAAGGATTACATCCGCGACAAAATCCGCGCCGGGAAATTCCTCATCAAGAGCCTGCACCAGCGCCAGCAGACCATTTCGAGCATCGCCAGGGAAATCGTGAAGCGGCAGGGCGACTTCATGGAAAACGGCGTCGCGCAGTTGAAACCCATGACCATGGCGCAAATCGCCGAAGTCGTGGGTGTTCACGAAACCACCGTCAGCCGCGCCGTGTCCGGCAAATACATGCAGACGCCGCAGGGCGTGTTTGAGATGAGATTTTTCTTCACCGCCGGCCTGCACACCACGGGCGGAGCGGACATCTCCAACGCCAGCGTGAAGGACATGGTTGCCGAAATTTTCAAAAATGAAGACCCGGCCCGGCCATTGTCCGACCAGGAAGTCTTGAAAATGCTGGTTGCCAAGGGCATCACCATCGCGCGCCGCACCGTCGCCAAATACCGCGAGGAATTGAACATCCTGCCGTCAAATCTGCGGAAGGTTTATTGAACCCATAAATCGAAGTTCAACCACGGAGGAACACGGATAATCAGGTCTTTACGATTACGCGGACGACGGGGTGGAGGAAATGTTGTGGCCATTTCCCCGACGAGGCGTCGCAGCCAGCCACAACGTTGCTTCTATTTTTGAAGCCGACTATTCAGCCTATCAGCATATTAGCAACCCCGTCATATCTTCCTCAATCTAAATCCGACAATAACACAAACAACTACCGCCGTAATAATGCCGCAAATAAAATCGCCTCGCACACCCAAAGTGCTGCCGGTCACAGGCAGCCAAAGCGGCGCACACAAACCAACAAGCGCTCCAAGCACCATCATCAGAATCAGCCGCTTCTTGACGCTCTGCCGCGTGGCGTCAACAGGCTGTGCCGCTATTGCGTCTGCGGAAACCGATGGCTGTTGCTTCTCCTGCTTCTGCCGCTTGATGTAATAAAACGTGAAACCAAGTGGAACAAAAACGCCAATAATCAAAACCCACTGAAACGCCTCTGGAATGTGAAGCGGCTTGGAAAACACGTTCAGCATCATCATCGCGCACGCTGTGTAGCTGGCGATATAAAGTTTGGTGCGTGTGGTCATGGTGCTGGGTTGCCTAACAGATAATGGACAGCTCGGTATTCAGCCTATCCTTTCCCAAGTTCAGTCCATCCTGTTTCACAAGAAGAAGTGTAAGCTGGACTGAACCCGTTGTCACGCATAAAATTGCATCATTTATGACCTCACGACCGCCCACTGCAAACGCGGCGCAGGCACCGCCGGGCAATTTGTTGTGGAGCGCGACGTTGACGCCGCTTCAACATCGTCAGCCTGTAGATCAATCGTTTCTTTCACTTCCACGCGGACAGTGAAGCGGCCTGAAGGCCGCGCGCCGGGGGAACTTGTCAGATGCACACGACCCGCAAAGAGCTTGTGATTGTTAATTTCGGCCCCACGGCTTATAGATTGGCGTCGGAGAATTTACCGCCTTAAAAACTTCGCCACGGCTTCGGTGCGCGTCCGCACCTGCAATTTTTCGTAGATGCGGCGGATGTAGGTGTGGACGGTCTCGTAGCTGATTTGAAGTTTGTCGGCAATTTCCTTATACATCAGCCCCTGGCTCAAGAGGTCGAGCACCTGCTGTTCGCGTTCGGAAAGGTTTTCGGCGGGCTGCGCGGGCGCGGCTTTCTGGAAAGATTGGACGACCTTGCGCGCGATGTGCATGGTCATGGGCGAGCCGCCGCGCTTGACTTCGTGGATGGCTTCAATCAGCTCCTTGCTGGAGGTGCGCTTGAGCATGTAGCCGCTCGCGCCGGCGGCCAGGGCGTTGAAGATGTTTTCCGTGTCCTCATAAACCGTGAGCATCATCACCTGCGTCTGCGGCAGGAGCGGCTTCAATTGCCGGACGCACTCCACGCCGTTCATGCCGGGCAGGTTGATGTCCATGAGCACGACGTCGGGCTTGACGTCGGGCAGTTCCTTGAGCGCGTCCTCGGCGCTGGGATGCTGGCTCACGCAGCGGAAGCCCTCGGCGCGGTTTAACACGCGGGCGAGCGTGCCGCGCAGCTTGTCATTGTCCTCAACGATGGAAATGGAAATGGGCATGGCTCAAGGCGGAACGAAGAATGCAGAATGAAGAATGAAGAAGCAAGACCGGCGCTCACCGAAATGAAATTCTGCATTCTTCATTCTTCATTTCAGTCCGATTGGCACCGTCAGCCGGACAATTGTTCCCCGCTCCGATGCCGGGCCGATTTCAAATTCGCCGCCGATGTCCTGCATGCGCTTTTTCATGTTGCGCAGGCCGTTCCGGTTTTGCGGCGCGGGCTGGTTGCCGGTTCCACGGCCATTGTCTTCGATTTCGAGGATGAATTGACCCGGCTCCAGACGCAATCGCATCCGCGCCTCGGTCGCCTGCGCGTGCTTGACGATGTTGTGGACGGCCTCCTTGAACGCGAGAAAGACGTTGTGGCGGACTTCCGGCGGTATTGAAATCGCGGGCAATTGCGCGGGCAAATCCGCGCGGCAGCGCAATCCGGCCAGCGCGAGATATTCCTGCGCGTATTTGCCGGCGTAATTGACAAGGCCGTCCAGCGTGTCGTTGGCGGGATTGACGGCCCAGACGATTTCGTCAAGTGAGCGTGTGGTTTCGCGGGCGGTCTGGGAAATCTGCTGGGCGTGCTGCTCGATTTCCGCCGGCTCGTTCTTGTCGGCCTCGGCCATTTCGCCCAGCAGCGCTACTTGCGTGAGGTTCGCGCCGAGCTGGTCGTGGAGGTCGCGGGCGATGCGGGCGCGCTCGCGTTCCAGCGCCTCGCGATGCTGGAGCGATTGCAACTGGCGGTGCAATTTTTGCGTGGAAAGGTAGCGCACGACGGCGGCGACCATTGCCAAGATGAAAACGATGGCCGCCGCGCGGAACAAGCCGGTCTGCCAAAATTGCGGCTGCACAATCACTGTCAGAACCGCCGAGTCTGGCCCGCTCCAGATGTTGTCCTCGTTACAGGCCTGGACGTGGAAGCGGTAATTGCCTGGCGGCAGTTTTGGATAGCGCGCGACGCGGTCGGCCTTGGCATCAGTCCAAGTCGTCTCGTGTCCTTCCAAAACGTATTTGAACCGGACCAGTTCGGGCGCGGAAAAATTCAGCGCCGTGTAGCCGATGTCCAACTGCTCGTAGCCGGGCGGGATGACGATGGATGCCGGCCAGGCTGAATTCAGCCGGTTCGTCTTTTGCTCGTGCTTATCCACCAGAACGGATTCAATCAATACCAACGGCGGCTGAAGGTTGGTCTTGAGCTGCGCCGGATCCACCGATGCAAGTCCCTTGATGGTCGGAGACCACAACCGGCCGTCGGGGGTGCGGCAGGTGGCGGGTTGCGAGCCGGCGGAACATTCGCGTGTCGGCAGGCCGTCGGCTTTGCCATAAGTCCGGCAGGAAATGACGTTGCTTGTCCCGGCGGCAAAATCGTTCAGCGATTGCTTCTGAATGCGCATCAATCCCACGTTGGAGCCGATCCACAAATATCCAGCATCGTCCTCGCCGATGTAATTGATGCTGTCGCTGGCGAGTCCGTTCGCGGTGGCATAACGCGTCCATTTGCCGTTCTGGAGCCGGGCCAGCCCGTGGCCGCCGGTGCCGATCCACAGGACACCGTCCTTGTCCGCGTAAAGGCAGGAAATGTCATCGCCGGGCAGGCCGTTTTCAGCCTGGCGATAAACCGTGAATTTTCCGTCCTTGTAAAAATTCAATCCGCGGCTTTCCGTGCCAACCCAGAGATTGCCGGCGGCGTCCTGCGCAATGGCGCGGACGGCGTTATCCGAAAGGCCGTCGCGCGTCGTGAGCAGTTTCCATTTTTGCCCGTCAAAGTTCGCGAGGCCGTTTTGAGTTCCGGCCCAAAGCTGCCCGTCCCGTCCTTCAAACAGCGCGAAAATTTCCCGGCCCAAAATTTCCGCGTCCGGGGCGGGAACAAAATGATTGGTTTGAAACAGGAACAGACCGTCATCGCGCGTGCCGGCCCAGACCTGCTGTTTCTTGTCCACCAACACTGTCCAAGCGTTGGAAGCCTGTCCAATGGCAAAATCTTGAACGGTATTGGTCGTCCAATATGACACACCCTTGGCGTTGAAGGCGGCCCACAATCCGCCATGGTTGTCCGCCGCCAGCGATTGCGCCGCCCACGGATTCATTTCAGCCGGGGTGGTGAAGATTTTCGTTTTGATCCGGTTCAAACCGCTGCCGTCGGTGCCCACCCAAAGATTGCCTTCGCGATCCAGGCACAGGGAAAGGACATAAGTTGACGACAATCCCTGCTGCGTGGAGAGGTGACGGCATCGCCCATCCGCATCATACCAAAAAACGCCCGCGCCGAGCGTGCCGACAATCAAACCGCCGTTGTTGTCCTCGCAGGCGGAAGTGACGATGGCATTTCCCCACGGGCTTGGTCCGAAATTCTTTTCGAGCTGGTTGCCCGCCCATTTTTGAACTGTTCCGTTGAACAGCCGCCAGGCGGTGTTTGTTGCTGACGGCACTTCCATTCTTGCCGCCCGGGGCTGTATTTTGGCGGAAATAATGCCGGGGTAAGAATTCATTTTGCCGTCGCGATAAATGGAAAGTCCTCCCACGGCGGAAAACAGGATGTTGCTGGGGGAATCTTCTTCCGCGTAAACGACCTTCCCGACACCCTTCACGCTTTCATCGCTGAAAACCCGGATTTGTCCATCCTTGATGGCAAGCAAGCCGGACGACTCGGTTCCGACCCA
>Ga0181520_10009967_pt1 | contig 12919 bp, 12 predicted proteins | sample PEATcosm2014_Bin_29_FD_132451 | JGI IMG/M metagenome (GOLD analysis project Ga0181520, IMG submission 132451) | Peatland microbial communities from MTU Mesocosm Facility, Houghton, MI, USA - PEATcosm2014_Bin02_30_metaG | ecosystem: Environmental > Terrestrial > Soil > Wetlands > Peat | place...
AATTTTTCAGCCTCGGCACCAACGACCTCATCCAGTACACCCTGGCCGTGGACCGGTTGAACGAAAAAATCGCGCACCTTTACGAGCCGACCCACCCGGCGATCCTGCGCCTCATCAAGGCGACCGTGGACGCCGCGCACGCCAACGGCATCTGGGCCGGCGTCTGCGGCGAGATTGCCGGCGACCCCGTGCTCGCGCCGCTGCTCATCGGCCTGGGCGTGGACGAATTGAGCGCCGCGCCGCCGGTGATTGACGAGGTGAAGTATATCATCCGCCGCATCAAATTGAGCGAGGCGCAGACGCTGGCCGAGTTCGCGATGCAATGCGAATCGCCGACGGAGATTTTCGCGCGCTGCCTGGACCTCGCCCGCGCCTCCGCGCCCAGCCTGTTTGAGAACAAGGCGGATGGCGCGAACTGAACTTCATTTGCGGTAACCACACCGCAAATTAATCGATATTGAGTGGTTCAAGCAGCGGTATTCCGCCGTGTTCGATCCATAATTCCAATTCGTATTGCCATTTATCGCTGTGAAGTATTCGCGAGACATCACGTCTGTAACTGTGCAAAAGCTCGGTTTTGCTCAATTGGCTGAGTTTTTTCCAATCAACAATTTTCATCAGGTAAATTGCATTCCCACTTTTGGGACATTCCAATACAGCCCGACCTTTGGCCTTGAAACAAAAACGACGTAACCCTCAAAAGCAGCTTTGCCTACATAAATTTCACTTGGATTAAAGTGGTAAACAAACTTCAAGCGTTCAATATCGTATTCTTCAATTCCGGTTTTTGACTGTTTGCTGTAATGTCGAATCAAATCTTCCAACTGGGTATGTTGGGGTTCTAACAATTCCCAAGAGACAGATTTAACTGGCAACTCAAAATCAACCTGAATTGTTTGTGGTTCAGGCTGTTGTCCTGACCCATTCTGCAAATTATCGGTCTGACATGAAATCAACGGCGGATATGAGCAGCGGCACGATAACGCGTTACGAAATGAAGTTAAATCCTCTTTTTGGAACCTAGAGGGATGATATTTCAACATATCGTCGAACATCTTTTGAATCTCAAGAGTGCGTTTTTGCTCTTCGCGTATCCGCTTCTCCAATTTATAAATTCTGCGTTCTATTTTTCGGCATTTTATCTCTGTCGGTGGATACAGCTCATTTGGCCTAATTCGCTCGGTTTTCTGACTAGCTTTTCGGGTTGGTTCAAGTTCTATCAGTTCTTTTTGTAACTCCATTTTCCGAGAACTACATCTGCTGATTACTTCCTTACTCGTCTCGTTCTCAATAACCAGGCTTTGAAATTGAGGCTCTTGAAACGGATCTTGAATTAGTGACTCAGCGAAATCCAAAAGCGATAAAATAGCATCTTTCGATATTGATATTTTATTAGGCAAAAATGCATTTGGATACTTCAATAGAATGCAGTCATCTATTATTTGCTTCAAATCTCCGAATTCGATCCCATCACTCGTCATCCATGTCCCGTCCTGCGCCTGAATTGGAGAAAACACGATTCTCTTTTCGCTTTTCGGAATCGCTTTTCCCGCTAAATCGGCTTGATACCGCCCATTTCTGAAACAATCATCACAGAACAAAAAGTTTCCGATCGCCCAAAACACAAGACTGCATTTTTGGCAAGTCGGACACGATTTTGTTATCACACTCATAACCGGTCACCGTGTTGCTGTTACTATTTTCGCCCAAGCTGGCCAAAAGAAACGTCGCATTGCAGTTGGAAAGCTAATCACTTTGCGGTAAGGACAAGATAATTCTTTTTGCCTTTGCGCAGAAGCAGGTGTTTGCCGAACAGCAAATCGTTCGTCGTCACGGCGCGCGTGGCACTGGCTTCGCGCACGTTGTTGATGTTCACGCCGCCGCCTTCGATGTCTTTTCGCGCCTGGCCTTTGGATGGACACAAGCCGGCGTGAACCAAAAGCTCCACCAGTGGAATACCAGCGCCGTCCAGCTTGGCTTTCTCAATTTCCTTCGTCGGCACTTCGCCGAGAATCAAATCAAAGGAATCTTCTTTTATTAAATCAATGCTGCCACCAAAAAGAACGTCGCTCGCGATCCAAGCTTTGCCAGCGGCATCTTTGCCGTGAATCAATTCCGTCATTTCTCCAGCCAAAGCTCGATGCGCTTCGCGGGCGTCAGGGTTCTTTTTATGCTTTTCTTCAAGTTCACTGATTCTTTCGCGAGCCGCCAGAATTTGCTTTGCGTCTTTTGGCATTGTAAAACATTTCAGGTAGCGAATGACATCGGCGTCCGCAGTGTTAATCCAAAATTGGTAAAATTTATAGACGCTGGTGCGTTTCGGGTCGAGCCAGATGGCACCGGCCTCGGTTTTGCCGAATTTCGTGCCGTCGGCGTTCGTGATGAGCGGCAGTGTGAGTCCAAATGGACCGGGTTCGTTAGGGCTAAACAATTTATAGAAAGGTCTCTTCTTTCGGCAAAGGTCAATACCGGCCGTGATATTGCCCCATTGATCGCTGCCGCCGATTTGCAACTCACACCCATATTCTTTACGCAAATGGAAGAAATCGAACGCCTGAAGCAGCATATAACTGAACTCGGTGTAGCTGATGCCAGTTTCGCGGTCTTCCATCCGCGCGCGGACGGATTCCTTGGCCACCATCTGGTTGACGGAAAAATGCTTGCCGATGTCGCGCAGGAAATCGAGAAACGAAATGCCCGCCGTCCAACCGGCATTGTCCACCAGCCGCGCCGGATTCTGTTTCGTTTCAAAATCGAGCAGCTTCGCCAATTGCACCTTCACGCTGGCGATGTTGCGGTCGAGGATTTCCTTGGTGAGCAACTGGCGTTCCTGTGTTTTGCCGCTGGGATCGCCGATGGAGCCGGTTGCGCCGCCGGCGACGGCAATGGGATGGTGGCCGAGCAATTGAAATCGCCGCAGCGCGAGCAGCGGCACGAGATTGCCGACGTGCAGCGAATCCGCCGTCGGGTCGAAGCCGCAGTAAAGCGTGACGGGCGCGGCGATTTTCTTTTCCAGTTCCGCCGCGTCGGTGCAATCGGCGACGAGGCCGCGCCATTTGAGTTCTTCCAGAATGCTCACGCGGGCAGGATAAATTGCCGATTGCCGGTTGCCAATTGCCAATTGGCCCAAATCCTCCTCGTCCTTGTCCTCGTTCTCGTCCTCAATTTTGGATTTTGAGAAAGAGGATGAGGATGACGATGAGGAGGATTGGTTCACTTTGGACTTTGGACTTTGGACTTTGGACTTTAATCTTCGCGCGTGTCACAGATGTTGAAATCGTCCGGCGCGATGGCCGGCGCCACGCTCGTCAGCCGCATCCTCGGCATGGTGCGCGAAATCGTCTATGCGTGGTTCATGGGCGACAGCAAAGTCGCCGGCGCGTTCATCTTCGCGTTCCAGATTCCAAACCTGTTCCGCCGGCTGCTCGGCGAAGGCGCGCTCACGGCGGCGTTCATCCCGATTTTCAAGGAGAAGGAAAAAACACACGGCGAAATCGAAATGTGGCGCGCGGCCAACGCCGTCATTTCCGGGCTCGTCATCGCCGCGAGCGCCGTCATCGCGGTCGTGATGATTGGAATTTCAATCGCGCTGGCCGCCCATCAGTTTTCTGAAAAGACGGAACTCATACTGCAACTGTTGCGCGTGATGTTTCCGTATATGCTGCTCGTGTGCCTCGCGGCGGCGTTCATGGGCATGCTCAACGCGCGCGGTCACTTTTTCATCCCGGCGATGGGCGCGACGATGCTCAACGTCGTGATGATCGCGTCCGTGCTCTGGCTCGCGCCGAGATTCGGCGCGGGACTTCCAGCAGGACAACGGCTGCCGGTGCAGATTTTTGCGCTCGCCTACGGCGTCCTCGCGGCGGGCGTCGCGCAGGCGGCGTTTCAACTGCCGACGCTCTGGCGCGACGGCTTTCGTTACCGCTGGGTTTCGCCCTGGAAAAACGAAACCGTCCGGCTCGTCGTCACGCGGATGATTCCGGGCACCATCGGCGTGGCCGCGTTTCAGCTCAACGTGACGCTCGTGCAGGTCATCGCGTATTGGATTGATCCGCAAATCAACGCCTCGTTCAACTACGCCGTGCGGCTCATGGAACTGCCGCAGGGAATGTTCGGCATTTCGCTCGCGACATATCTGTTGACGGCGTTGAGCAGCCTTGCGATTGAAAAAAAATATCCTGAATTTCGCGCGACGCTCCGGCAGGGCGTGGGTTCGCTGCTGTTTGTGAATCTGATCGCGGCGATTCTGCTCGTCATTCTGGCCGAGCCGATCGTTCGGCTGCTTTTCGAGCACGGCGACAAATTCACCTCCGCCTCGACGGCCCGCGCAGCGTTCGCGCTCGTCTGCCTCGCGCCGGGGCTGGTCGCGTTTTCCACCGTCAATGTCCTGGCGCGCGCCTTTTACGCGCTTGGCGACACGAAAACGCCGATGAAAATCAGCATAGCGTGCCTGGTGATGAATTGTCTCCTGGCCGCCGCGCTCGTCGTGCCGCTGCGGCAGGGCGGACTTGGAATCGCCAACACCGCAACTTCGGTTTGCAACGTCTGGCTGCTGTTTTACGCGCTGCGAAAAAAGCTGGGGAAACTGGAAATGGAACCGGTGCGGAAAACTTTTCTGCCGCTGGCGTTTGCCGGAATTGTTGCCGGAGCCATCGCGTGGTTTGGCTGGCAATTTTGGGAAAATTCAATCGGTCACGCGACAATCGTCTTGAAAATCGGCGCGGTCTTTGTTCCGGCAATTGCGGCTGGTTTGGTTTATGGAATCCTCGCGCTGGCGCTGAAAATTCCGGCGGCGAAGGAAATGACGGAGTTTGCGCTGGCGAAATTAAAACGGTAGGGACGCCGCGCTGCGGCGTCCGGTCGGCGCAGCGCGCCGACCCTACCACTCAAATTTTCACCACCGCAGTCCAGCAGTTTGCCCCAAACTGCGATTTGAATTTTTCCGCCAGCGATTCGCCGGAAGGAACATTTTCGACGATGGCGAAGGTCGTTGAGCCGCTGCCGGACATGAGCGCGGCCAGCGCGCCGTTTTCGCGCAAAAATTCCTGGTAAAGCGCCAGCACGGGAAACTTGTCGAGCGCGGGCGCTTCGAGCGAATTGTAAAAGCCGCCAGCGGCGGCAGGCCAACCACTGGATTGCAGTTTTGAAATCAATTCCCTGGCCCGGCCGTGTTTGCCGTTCAACGCCGCCGGAAACCGCGCCAGATTCTGGTAAGCCCACGGCGTAGAGATGCCGAAGCCGGGATGAATCAGGAGGAACGCTTTGCCGTCAAGCGCCGGAAAAGGCTCGATCGGCTGGATTTTCTCGCCGCGTCCGGTGGCCAGCGCGGGTTTGTTTTGCAGAAAAAACGGGATGTCGGAGCCGAGCGCGGCGGCAATCTCGAAAAGTTTTTCCGCAGCGAGCGGCTGGTCAAACAATTCGTTCAGGGCAAGCAGCGCCGTCGCGGCGTTGCCGCTGCCGCCGCCGAGTCCGGCAGCCAGCGGGATTTTTTTCTCCAGATGAATCTTGATTCCGGCGGAAATTTGCGCCGCCGGGAAAAACGCGGCGGCCGCGCGGTGAACGAGGTTTTTGGAATCGGCCGGCAGGCTGTTTTCGCTGCAGGTCAGTTGAATCCCTTTTCCGCCGCGCTCAAAAATGAGTTCGTCAAACAAGTTCACCGGCTGCATGACGGTTTCGAGTTCGTGAAAGCCGTCGGCGCGCCTGCCGAGGATGTTCAGCAGCAGGTTGACCTTGCAGGGCGATTTTTTTTCAAGGGACATGGGCAATTCACGAAAGCAAAACGCGCCAGCGGAAAACCGCCGGCGCGCTGGGTGATTGAAATGGCGTCACGTTCAATTGCTGAACACGCTGAACCGGCTGCCGGGAATGAACGGCGCGACATCGCCGCCGCTGAAGCCCATGAACGTGTCGGTGTCGAACACGCCTTCCGACACGCGGCCCGGTTTGTAGCTTTCGGGATACGCGGGGCCGGGACCCGGTATCATCTGCCGGTTGTTGACGTAGCGGGTGAACATGGGCTGGTAAGGCGGCAGCGGGAAGGTGGCGACCTCGACCAGGCCGAGCGTCGTGCGCTCCACCGTGCGGTCAAAACCGTGAATGAAGCCCGCAGTATAACCGACATTTGGCGAATCGAACACGGTGGTTTGCTCGACGCTGCGGCGCAGCTCACCCATGCGGGCAGGCTCAAACATGTTGTTGATGCCGCGGCCGAGTTTTTGTTCCGGCCCGGCGCAGCCGGAGGTGAACACCGCGGCAAGGGCGACGGCAACGAGGAAAGGCATGGCGTTTCGCATACGATTTTTAATTTAGTTGACGAGCCAAAACTACGCCAAATCCGGCGGTTGTAAAGCGCGTTTTACAGGTTGATTTATAGACGGATCAAATGGCGTCATCAATGAAAATGTTGTTGCGCCGCCGACAGGCCGTATTTCCAGCCGAGCCAGGCTAGGCGCGCGGCCAGCAACAAAACGATGAGCGCAAGCAAAAGCAGGCGTCGCGCCCTCGCCCGGTCCGGCTGGTCCCAATACCACGCAATCCAGACGGTCAATTCGTAGAGCGATTGCAGCGGCACAAACATGACGAGCTGGGTGATCGGCTCCGGCGTCGTCAGCACCGCACCGAGAATCAGGTTGATGACAATCATGTAGCGGCGCGCCTTGGACAGCATCCCGTAATCCAGCACGCCGATTTTCACGAGCGTCAGAATCACCACCGGCAGCTCGAACCCCAGCCCCATGCCGAGCAGGAATTTGCAGACGAAGCTGATGTAATCCTCCGCGCGCCACTGCATCGCGCCGAGGCCGAGCCAGTTGGAATACATCTGCGCCGCCGCCAGCGCCACCGGCATCAACACAAAATAACAGAACGCCACGCCGATGAGAAAAAGCCCGCCGCCGATGGCCAGCCCACGATAAACGTATTTCCGCTCGCGGATTTTCAGCGCCGGAAAAATGAACGACGCCAGGAAGTAGAATATGAACGGCGACGCCAGCACCGCGCCGCCGTAAAGCCCGACCTGGAACGCCACAATGAATCCGCCCGCCGGACTCAAGTTGATCAGCTCGATGCTCATCCGCTGTGCGGCGGCGATGGCGGCGGGGTTGTCGCTGACGCGCCAGCCGAGTACCCGGTTGGTGCCGAGCGTGAGCGGCTCGATGGTGACGGCGACGAAACGGTTCGTGCCGAGGTTGAGCGACTCCTGCTGTTCCGGCGTGAGCTTGAAATTGCCGAGGTGGTTCGTGCCGAAGCTGACGACGGCAATCTGGTTCGTGCCGGAAAAATGGATGGGCGCGTGCGTCAGCGGCCACTTGATGATTTGCACGACGACGTTTGCCGCGAACAGGCAGATGAGCATCCCCAGAAACAGCGCGACGATGCTCTTGATGAGCATCCAGCGGAAATCTTCGAGGTGTTCGAGGAAGGTTTTGACCGGGCCGCCTTCGGCCTCGTCAGGACGCTCCGCTTCTGGGTCGCCGGCCATGCGAAAAAAGCCGCGCCTCAAGTCTTGGGCGGAGGATTGGATTGCGAAACAGGCATATCGGCCTGCGAGGGCGCGGGTGCCGGGGGCAACGCGGTCTTGGCCGGCGTCTCCGTCTGCGCGTTGTGAATTTCATCCGTCACTTCGCGCGTCGCCTTCTTGAATTCCTTGATGCCGGTGCCCAAGCCCTTCGCCAGCTCGGGAATCTTCTTGGCGCCGAACAAAAGCAGAACCGCGAGAATGACAATGACCCATTCCCAGCCGCCCATAAAACCAGCTATCACGACTTTCATAAATATGATTGAACAACCGAAGCCTACGCCCTTTTGGGGGGATAGTAAAGCCCCAAAAAGAAAGGCCGCGCGAACGCGGCCTTTGCGGTTCAAAAAATGCTCAAGCCCCGGGCTTGGGATGCAGCAGCACGAAATCGTCGCGGCGGTTTTTCTGCCACGCGGCCTCGTCGTGGCCGGGATCAGCCGGCTTGTCCTTGCCGTAGGAGCGGACGAAGACGCGCGTCGAATCCACGCCCAGTTTGGCCAGCGCCTCGCGCGCCGCCAGCGCGCGGCGTTCGCCGAGCGAGCGGTTGTATTCCTCCGTGCCGCGCTCGTCGCAATTGCCCTCGACCAGCACTTTCGTCTTGGGATCGGCGCTCAACGCCTTCGCCACCTCCTGCAAATTCACCTGCTCGCTCTTGCGGATGGCGGCGCTGTCGTAGGCGAAATGAACTGTGAACGCCGCCAGCGCGGCGGGATCGGGATTCATGCCATACATATCCTCCGACGGCGGCAGCGCAATGCCGGTTGTATCCGGCCCGTTGGGAGGAGTATAAGTCGTTGCTCTTTCCGGTCCCGAATTCCTTGTCGTTGGCACCTGGTCAACCGCCGGCGGCGGCGTTGGCGCGGCAGGCAACGCCGTGACCTTGCCGGTGGTGTGTTTGCATCCCGTGGCGGCCAGTGTGGCGGCCAGCGTGAACGCGAGTGAATAAACCAATGTTGTTTTCATATTTTTCCTTGAGGTTAAATGTTTGTCAAAAATTCAAATCTTAATTCATGTCTTTCCGCCAAGCGGGTTCGGAATCGCTTCCGGCTATCCGTCCCACATCCTTGACTTGTTTCGTGAAAACGTCAAGCACGGACAGCGTTTGCTGGTAGCGGACCGAATGGCTGAAAATCAGCGTCCGCGAGTTCGGCGACCACGACGGAGCCTCGCCCGGCACCAGCACCACCGGATCCTTGCTGCCGTCTGCCGGCATCACGCAAATGTCAAACTCGCTGGTCTGCGACGTGAACGCAATCCATTTTCCATCCGGCGACCAGTCCGGCTCGGTCGGATTTGGCGCGCCGCGAGTGGGAATTGTCTGAACCTCCCCGCCGTCCGCCGACACCTTGGCCAGCAGCCGCCGCCCGTCAATTTTCGTCGCGAAACAAATCCATTTGCCGTCCGGCGACCAGCACGGCGACGATTCATCCTCCGGCGATTTCGTCAGCCGCTTCAAATTGCCTCCGTCCGCGTCGGCCACATACAAATCCACCCAGCCGTCCTTGTCCGAAATCAGCGCCAGCTTCGTGCCGTCCGGCGAAACCGCCGGGCTGATGTTCAAGTTGCCGTAATGCGCGACGAGGCTGCGCTGGCCGGCGGAAAGGTCGTGGAAATAAATGTCGGGATTTCCGAGCTTGTAGGAATTATAAAAAAGCGCCAGCCGCCCCGGCGCCCATGACGGATGGGAAACAATCACATCGTCATGCGTCACGGGCTGCGCGTCGTGGCCGTCAAAATCGGACACGTAAATCTCGCCGGCGCCATTGCCCGTCGGCTGCGCCTTGAACGCGATTTGCGTCAGCCCGATGCCTTTTTTGCCGGTGATGGTGAAAACGATGTCGTTGGCGAAGGCGTGCGCCTGCCGCCGCAGATTCGTGCCGGTGTAGCGGTTCGACAAAATCACCTTTTTCGCCAGCTTGTCGGTTACACTGCCGGTCACGCTGTCTCCGGCGCTGCCGCTGATTAGATATTGCGCGGCGTCCGGCGCGACGAACGAGAAGCCCTGGACATAAAGATCGAATTTCAAAACGTCCGCAACCTCGCCGCTGAAACCGTCCAGCGAAACGGGGATGGGCTTGGTGAGGCCGGGAATATCGGCCCGTTTGTTAATCTGAATGGCACCCGAATCCTGCCCCGGGCAAAAATTGACCGCCGCGCCGGTCAGAAAAATTGAAAAACAGATTTTCAGAAAGTTTGGGAAGTTTTTTTTCATTCGAGCATCCGTTTGGCTTTGAGGTTAAAACTGATTTCAAAATCCCGTTCCGATTTTGATTTGTCAGGCAGTGGCGGAACCGAAGAAACCCGGTCCAGGGCGCGCCGAACTGAATCATCGGCTTTGGCGTCGCCTGATGGCGTGATGATCCGCGCGTTGATGACCGTTCCGTCGCTGGCGACAGTTATTTTTACGGTCGTAATGGCTTCGTCGTTGGCCATGTCGTTGGGCGTCATCCATGCGTTGTAATAAATTGTGGCCAGCGCGTCCCGGTAACTGGCGTAAGCCACGCTGCTCTCACCCGGCATATCAACCGTCATGCCCGGAGATAAATTCTTCTTCAAATTTTGGAGCGCCGTGCTGATGGCTCGCGTGTCCCGCTGCGGAGTGGTGGCCTGCGTGGAAATCTTCGGCGCGACGCGCGCGACGAGCTGTGTGTTGACCTGGATTTGGTGCGGCTTGGGTGCGGGCGTTTCCGGCGCCGGCTTCACCGGTTTCGGTTCCGGTGTGAACAGTTTTTCAAACCGCTCGGTGAGCGTTGGCGGCGGCGTGACGACCGGTTTTGGCTCCGGCGGTTGCGGCGCGGGCTGAACCGCCGGCGTTGGCGGGACTGGTTGCGGCGGCGGAGTGACAATCGGCGCAGGCGCGGGTGGCGTGGCGTTGCGAACACCGCTGTTGAACGCCGCGTAAACTAGGTTGGCTGGAATCACATCGAGCAACTGCGTGTCGTCCGGTTTGGGTTGTGGGTTGAAAAACGCCGAGCCGAAAACCAACACCAGCAGCAGCAGCAGGTGAATTCCCGCCGTGGCGATGACGCATTTTTTCTGGAGCCGGTTCATCGGTCGGGTGTCGGTTCGGTGCGCAGCGAATAGCGTGTGATGCCGCTCTTCTGGCAGCCGTCAATCACCTGCGCCACCAGATCGTAGCGGCTGTCCTTGTCGGCGCGGATGTAAACGACGAGGTTCGGGTTGCCGCGATATTCCTGCGCAAGCCGCGCCACCATTTGCGGCAGTGCCATCCGCCGCTTGTCCAGCGCGTAATAGCCGGTGCTGGAAATCTCCACGGTGCGGATGTCGGACTTGTCCAGATGCTTTTCCGTCTGGCCGCCGCGCGGCAGTTTCCGGTCAATGCTCTTTTCCAGCAACGGCGTGGTGATGACGAAAATGATGAGCAGCACGAACGCGAGATCCAGCAGCGGCGTGATGTTGATTTCGCTCAACGTCACCAGATGACTGCGTTGTGAGAATCGTCGCATAATTCTATTTAACCACGGATGGACACGGATGAGCTGACGAATGACGAATGGAGACCTCTGCAAAAGTGCTGCCGGCGTCGCGCCGGCAGAAGCCACGCAAGGGATTCCCGTCGGTTCTGCCGACAAGATGTCGGCAGCACGTTGTTTTGCGGAGGTCTCGAATGGCAAAAAGGACGTTGAACTGCCATTGACATTCGACATTCGTCATTTGTTTATCCGGGTGCATCCGTGGTTTCATTCGTCGGCCAAAAATTCCGTTTCCATCCGCGAAACGAGTTCCTGCGCGAAATTGTCCAGTTCGACCGTGAACGCGCGCAGATTGTGGACCAGCCAGTTGTAGGCGAACATCGAGGGAATGGCCACCAGCAAACCCGCGACGGTGGTACTCAACGCGGCGGACACGCCCGGCGCCATCGTGGCCAGCGTGGCTACTTCCTTTTGCGCGATGTCGGCGAACGTGCTCATCACGCCCCAGACCGTGCCGAGCAAGCCCATGAACGGCGCGCCGCTCGCCGCGATGGACAGCAGGATGAGGCCGGATTCCAGCTTCAGCGATTCCTGGGCGACGGTGTTTTCCAGCGCGCGTTTGACGTGTTCCATGTTCTTGAGACTGACATTCTGCTTGGCGCGTTCACCCGTCGGCCCGCGCAGCCGCGCGTCGAGTTGCACGCAGCCGACCTGATAAACGGCGTAGAGTGGGCAGCCTTCGACATGCAGTTTGCGGTCAAAGATGTCGAGCACTTTTTTCTGCGCGCGGAATTCCTCGTTGAAATAGCGGTTTAATTTGCGCGCGCGGCGCATCTGGATGGCTTTGGAAACCATCACCGACCACACGATGATGGAAAAAATCAGGAGGAAGACGATGATTGCCTTTGCGGGCACCGTCGCCTGGTCCCAAACGTAAAGGAGTTCCGCCTGCTTGGAAGCGGCCCCCACGACAATAAACGATAATCCGTTCATATACCGACAATTCACCTGGTCGTGAGGAACCGATTTGGCGGCCAAGCGGCGGACTGTCGAGTCATTTTCCGCCGTGCCAATACCTACCCTTTCCGCGAAAATTTTGCAACGACTTTTTTTGCTGAAAAACGCGCTTTGTCTCCGGGCAAAAATCCCATACAAGAAGGCGGTGTCCCGACCCCGTTTTATCGTGTTGCTGCTCGTGATGGGCACGCTGGCGGTTTATCTGCCGGCGGCGTATCACGGCTTCACGCTTTATGACGACGGCGATTACGTCACCGAAAATACCATGGTTCAAAACGGCCTGACGTGGGCCGGCTTCAAATGGGCATTCGGCTGGCATGCGTGCAACTGGCATCCGCTCACCTGGCTGTCGCACATGGCGGACTGCCAGTTGGCCGGCGGCAACCCAAGCGTGCCGCATTGCGAGAACATCCTGTTTCACGCGGCGAATGCGGGTTTGCTTTTCACTCTGTTGCTGCGGCTGACCCGCCCTCGCGCGGACGCCCCGGCGCGGCAAGCCGGTGGAATTTGGCCCAGCGCCTTCGTTGCCGCGCTTTTCGCCTGGCATCCGCTGCGCGTGGAATCCGTCGCGTGGATTTCGGAGCGCAAGGACGTGTTGAGCACGTTCTTCGCCCTGCTGACGCTGCTGGCCTACACGCGTTACGCGCAGTCGAGAGCCGAAAGTCGAGAGTCGAAGGCCCAAAATGCCGCTCTGGTTCTCGACCCTCGACCCTCGACCCTCGACTATTTTCTCGCGATGTTTTTCTTCGCGCTGGGTTTGATGGCCAAGCCGATGGTGGTGACGCTGCCGTTTGTGATGTTGCTACTGGATTACTGGCCGCTCAATCGGATGCGGAGCGCGGAGTGCGGAGTGCGGGATTTCGCAAAGTTGCTGCCCGAAAAAATTCCCTTCTTCGCGCTGTCGGCGGCTTCGTGTGTCGTCACATTTCTGTGCCAGCATCACGGCGGAGCG
>Ga0181520_10009971_pt1 | contig 12918 bp, 4 predicted proteins | sample PEATcosm2014_Bin_29_FD_132451 | JGI IMG/M metagenome (GOLD analysis project Ga0181520, IMG submission 132451) | Peatland microbial communities from MTU Mesocosm Facility, Houghton, MI, USA - PEATcosm2014_Bin02_30_metaG | ecosystem: Environmental > Terrestrial > Soil > Wetlands > Peat | place...
CCGGAAACATTGCCGAAGACGGTCAGCTGCCCGCTTCTCGATCCGCTCTGAGAGGGGTTGAAGGTGACGGTGATCTGGCAGGCGCCTGCGAGGGCAACGGAGTCGCCGCTGCAGTTGTCGGTTTCGGCGAAGTCGCCGGTGATGGTGAGGCTGGCGATGTTCAGGTTGAAATTGCCGGTGTTGGTGAGGGTGAGGGTTTGGGGGGCGCTGGTGGTCTGTACCTGCTGACCGGGGAAGGCGAGCGATGCGGGGAGGATGGTTGCGGAGGTGGGCGCGATGCCCGCTGTCGCGAGATCGACCTGCCAGATGCCTCGACCCCAGGTTGCGGCGCGCAGGGTTTGGGTCGCGGCCTGGTTGAACGTCATCAGGCCGACGACGGGTGCGTTCGGCAAGCCACTGCCGTAAACGTTCCAGCACGCGCTGGTGGGTGTGGCACAGGTGCTGACATTCTGCGTCACGTAAACGCCGGAATCCATGGCGACGTAGACGATGTTGGCGTTGTTGGGATCCACGACAATGCTGTTGGCGGGCACGGTGGGCAGATTGGAGGTAATGTCGGTCCAGTGCGCGCCCGCATCGGTGGAGCGGTAGACGACGGACTCCGAGGCGTCGAACCCGGTGGCGCCCTGCAGGGTGACATAGACCGTCTGACCGGTTGGATCGTGGGGATCGGGATCGATGGCGGAGATGCTGTATTGCTGGGCGTTGAAGTGCGCTGCTCCGGAACCCTGATTGGTGACCGGCGAAGAATAGCGATCCAGCCATTTGGTGTTGGAGGCCTGCGATGCGTTGTCGATGGCCGCGGTGAAGAGATGGCCGGGGACGAGCCCGCCGCCTTCAAAGCCACCAGCTATGCCCGCGTAGAGCTGTTCGGCCCCGTTTCCGGATGAAGAACCGGCGGTAATCGGCTGCGCCGCGAGAGCGCTGATGGCAGCGTTGCCATCGCAAAAGGCTCCCTGGTCCTTGTCCAGCATGGAGCTGAGGAGATTCGCCTGACTCCAGCCAATACCGGTGGCTGGGCCGCGCCAGACGCGGCAGGTGCCGAGGATCACATTGGCCGTGTCGACCGGGTCGAGAATCCAAGGAGCGGGGACCTGCTCGAAATCGTTCTCTACCTGCGCTTCGCCGATGGCGAGGTTGCCGAAGCCTGCGATGCTGCACGCGGTTCCAGCGGTGCAGCGGTTGATGCCGACGGGGGTTTCTGAGGTGGCATACCAGTTCTGCGGGTCGGCCGGATCGATCGCGACTCCGTTGCCTTCGCCATTGAGCACCTGGGTCCATGCGGTGGCGCCGGGAGCCGGCGCAGCGGTTCCGAGGTCGCCGAGGGCTGCCAGCCATGTGGATGGATTGTTGGGATCCTCGCTGAAGCCTTCGACTTCGGCCAGCGAGCCGAGACCGCCGTTGAGATTCTGAAAGTGGGCCGCGTCATCGATCGAGCAAGTGGTCTTCTGCTGATTGACATCGTCTGTGGATCGCCAGAGGCCGCCCACGTTGCCGAAATAGAGCAGCCCGGCAGAGCCAAAGGTGGGATCGATGGCGAACTGGGCGGGCGCGACCTGGGCCGCGGCACAGGTTTGGGTATTGGTGGTGTTGCGCCAGACGCAGCTATTGGCGAGGCTGCATCTCCATATATCCTGGGCGCCGGCGAAGAGCAGCGTATCCTGCTGGGACGGGACGGCCGCGAGCCAGAAATCGGCATCCGCCTGGGCGATGATTCCGCTGGCGGTTGGGGTTTGAAGAGGCTGGTCGGCAATCTGGGTGGCGAATTTGACGGTCGAAGAGGCGCATTGCCCCGAAGCGGCATGGCAGGCATCCTGCCACAGACCCTGATCGAGATTATGATCGTCCACGGTGAGGGCAAAGATGTCGCCGGTGGATGGCTGAACCGCCAGCGCCCCGCGAAAGATGGGACACGCAGGGGAGCCGGTGGTTCCCGGATTGGTGGGACACATCGCGGTGGTCAGCAGCAGGCCTGGCTGGTTGGCGAGCCGGGTGAAGGTGATGCCATCGGTCGACTCGTAGTAGCCGTGGAAACGGATGGCGGCATAGAAGCGCTGGCGGATGGGATTCCACGCGATTGCCGTGGCAGGGTTGCCGAAATTGGTTTCGTATTGTTCCCCCTGGATCACCTGGGCGCCATCCTCAATGGTGGCGAAGTGCCAGCTGTTGCCGGCATCCTGGGAGTAATACAGCCCGGTGTCGTTGGTTGTGCCTAATTGTGCAGAGACCGTGGACTCGCTTGCAGGCTGGCCCACGGCGGCAACAACCAGATTGGTGTTGGTGGTGCTCCAGGCAAAGCCGGCGAATGCGCTGCCGAGGAAGCTGTACCGGAGGCCCTCGTCGTCGAGGATGGTAGCGGTAATGAGGCTCCAGGTATTTCCTCCGTCGGTGGAACGGAGAAGGCCAGCGCCGTACCAGGAGCTTGATCCGTCATTGGGGTTTCCGGTGCCAGCGAGAATCACTCCGGTACCGCCCGGCTGCACGGAGACCGCGCCGATGCTCAGCGACGTGAGGGAGGCGGAGGACCAGACGCTGAGGGTATCGGTAAGAGGGGTGAAGCTGACGCTGGCAGCGGTTCCCGCAGCGTTGGAGGATTTCCAGACTCCGCCGCCGGCGGTGCCAAGATAGACGGTGTTGCCAGAGGAATCGGAGGGATCGGCTGCGATGCTAGTGACCGGCCCGGTAACCAGCTTCCACGCCGGGGTGTTGACCTGGAGCGGCCCAACCGGTAGCCACACAGTGGAAGGGGGCTGAATCGGAGCGGAAGCATCACGGTCAGGCGACACAGGGGCGGGCGCGGCGCGGCCCCACGCGGGGATCGCAGATGGGAAGGGCGTGCGGCGAGCCAGAAAGGCAGAGTGGGGATGTTGGGGTGAAGAGCCAGGAGAAGTCTGGCGGTCGGAAGCGGAGGGTAGTAGCTGGGCCCTGGCTTTGGCCCCACCAGGGAACGCAATGGCCAGGAGGAGGATAGCCAGCGCCACGCGGCAGTGAATGTTGCGACGACCAGCCCGATGGCTGGTTTTCAGGGATTTCATCGGCCCCACAACAGCGCCGCCTAGCCACTCAGGCGCCTGAGTCAATCTCTCCACGAACTTTCACCGTGCGAACGACGTCACGTTCCCGAGCCGGTGTCTCCGCGAGAATCAGACGAAAGCGCGGGGACATGCCGGCGAGATGTGCCCATTATTCGGGGACGGAGGCCGCGTGCGTACATTACTTTTGTCAGCTGAGGGCACCAGTAGTACCCTGTGCGAGTCGCGTTGGGAAAATTGGGGAAAGGGTGCTTCAACGGGGGGAGAGAGTTACTGGGCAGTTACCAGGTGACAGGCGCCGAGGATTCCCTGGGGAGGGATCGCTGGAGAGTCTACAGTTCCTGATTCAGACCAGCTGAATAAGCCGTGGGCCGAGCAACGGGGTGGCTGACTTTAGCCGAGGAGTACCTGCCGGATCGGATGCGCGCGGCAGCCTCATAGTGGATGATCGACTCGGCGGATTCCGCCGCGGCAGTCTCAGCGGAAAACAGGCAGGCGCTTGCGGTGCGCCAGAGAATTTTCACGTCGCTACTCAGGGTTGCGGTGCGCATGTATTCCAAATCGAGCTGAGCTTTGGCCGGCTTCACGAAGGTCTCGTAGAAGATTTCGAGCTGGTCCTCCGGAATTTCGGAAAGAAACTCCTCCTCTTTGCGGAAGGCGAGGGTGGCGACTCCGGTGATTCCTGGGCGGCAGGGCATGTGGAGGGCTTCATGATGAGGGAGCTTGGGGCGCGGGCCAACGAGGGACATATCGCCGCGGAGCACATTCCAGAACTGGGGCAACTCGTCAAGCTTGTAGCGGCGCAGGAGAGATCCAATGGGAGTGATGCGGACATCGCCGCTGACGGTGATCGAGGAGTTGCTGCCCTTCCTTGGGCACATGGAGCGGAACTTGTAGAGGGTGAACTCCCTGCCGTTGCGGCCCATGCGCAGCTGGCGGAAGAAGACGGGACCCGGCGAACCCCACCAAACGAGAGTCGCGGCGACCAGCATGACCGGGAGGAAGGCGATAAGCGCCAGGACGGCAACGGTGAGGTCGAGGAAGCGGCGCAAACCGGAGAGCGCCCACGAACTGGCGAGTGTGGCAGCCGGAACTGGCGCGTCATTCCAGGCAGTCGATCTTGCAGCGGTGGAACCTACAGCAGCAAGACGCGAGACATCCTCTGAGTGGTCAGCGGTGTCCGGAGAAAAAATATTATCAAATGAAAGCGAGCTCATTCCCACCCATCACAACGGCTTTGGCATTCTGACTTGCGCAAATCCCAGGGATAAACAGAATCAGCGTTTCGGCGGGCTGACGATTTAGGTTGATGAAGTAAGTTGTTACTAAATTGTAACCAATGATGTTTTCGTGTTTCTGGGTTGCAGTATACCGTGGAAGCCAACGGAGCCAAGATCAAATCTGATTACGGGGGCACGAATGTCACATCAGGACTATTACGACAATAACCTTCCCAAAATGGGTACTCAATCCCCCGAAGGTATACAACGTTCTACACACCCGGCAGCATGCTAGACTGAGGTCACAGCGGTCATCCTGCACGATCCAATGAAGCAAATCCCTTTCCGACGCGTTCAGCGCTCTCTTTCCGATTCGTGCATTACCACAGTATGACGAGACAATTCGGCTCGCTCCTTTTGGCCTTGAGCCTCGCTTTTGTGTCTCAAGCTGGAGCACAGGACAACGTTCCTGGTAACGGACAAGGCACGTCCGGGAATCCTGATTGCAGCGATCCGCTCCTGGCGAATTCGACACAGTGCAGTGCGCAGAATCAGAATCCGATGCCGCTGTCTCCGGCGGGGCCGCCGACGGGACAAACGGGTGGGCAACAGCCTTCGTTCTTCGATTATCGGGATAACGAGAATTTGACGCGTCAGCCCGGGACACGTGCCCAGCCGCAGCAGAACATTCCAGCCGAAGCGCTGACCGAATTCCAGAAATTCCTCGCCTCGACGACAGGACAGGTCCTGCCGATCTATGGTGCGAAGCTGTTCCAACAGGTTCCCTCCACATTTGCGCCGCTGGATTTGACGCCGGTACCTTCCGACTACGTTATCGGCCCGGGCGACGAAATCCGTATCCGTGTCTGGGGACAGGTCAATTTTCGTGCCGATACGCGGGTCGACCGGTCGGGGGAGATTTACCTGCCGCAGATCGGCCAGGTGCAGGTCGCGGGAATGCCGTTTTCGTTACTGGATGCGCGGCTGCGCTCGGCGATAGGAAGGGTCTACCGCAATTTCGATCTGACTGTGGACGTGGGACAGATTCGTGCGATTCAGTTCTACCTGGCCGGGGAAGCCCGCCGACCGGGCCTGTACACGGTTAGCTCGCTGAGCAGCCTGGTGGACGCGCTCTTTTCGAGCGGCGGTCCCTCGGCCGGGGGTTCTTTCCGCCACATTGTTCTGCGGCGTGGGGGAGTTCAGGTCGCCGACTTCGACCTTTATTCCCTGCTGGTGCATGGGGACAAATCGAAGGATGCCACTCTGCAAAACGGGGACGTGATTTTTATTCCGCCGGCGGGTCCCCAGGTGGCGATGACGGGGAGCATCCGGAATCCGGCCATTTATGAATTGCGGGCGGGCGAATCGATGGCGGATGCGCTGGCCGACGCGGGCGGGGCCTCGGTAGTGGCCGAACAGGCGCGCATCTCGATCGAGCGGATCGACGAACATCGCGACCGCTCCGCGATGGAGATCGCGTGGGACGCGGCGGGCCTGGCGACGCCGCTGGCCGACGGCGATCTGGTACGCGTATTCTCGATTGCTCCGCTGTATCAGACGACGGTTACGCTGCGCGGCAACACGGCCAATCAGGGCCGGTTCTCGTGGCATCCGGGGATGCACGTCAGCGAGCTGATACCGGACAAGGATTCTCTGATCACGCGGAATTACTGGTGGAAACGAGCGCAGATGGGATTTCCCGCACCGGAATTTCAGCCTCTGCAAAGCTTTCCAGGCCTGACCCAGCCTTCGAGTCCAATGGAGTTGCCGATACCAGAGCCGGTAGAAACGGGCACGGGGAGCGAGCCTGCCCTCACCGGGCAAGAACAGCGGATTGCGCCGGGAGCGGCACAGCGCTCGGGCAGTGCGGCGCTGGCGGTTGAGCAGCCGGCGCACGCGACATCGATGCCGACCACGACCCGTACGGAAGTAGGTTCGGTGGCGCCGGAAATCGACTGGGACTATGCGGTGATCGAACGGCTGGATCGGCCGAGTCTGAAGACCATCCTGATCCCGTTTGACCTTGGGAAGCTGGTACTCCGGCACGATGCAACTCAGGACCGTGTGCTGGAGGCAGGCGATGTGGTGTCCATCTTCTCGCAGGGCGACATCCGAGTGCCGATCGTGCAGCAGACGAAATTTATCCATCTGGAAGGTGAGTTTGTTCACGCCGGCATCTACACGGCGCAGCCGGGCGAGACGCTGCGCGACCTGGTGCAGCGGGCGGGCGGGCTAACGGCGGCGGCATACCTGTTCGGCTCGGAATTCACCCGGGAAACGGCGCGAGCGATTCAGCAACGCCGTATGGACGAATACGTACAGACGCTGGAGATGCAGATACAGCGGGGCAATCTGACTCTTGCAGCATCGGCGGGCTCTTCTTCGGCACAGGATCAGGCCAGTGGCGCAGCGGCCGCCCAGAACAGCGAGCAGGCATTGCTGGGCCGTCTTCGCCAGATGCGGGCCACCGGGCGGATCGTCCTCGAATTCAAGGCAGGGAGCAGCGGGCTGGATATCCTCCCGGATATCGCGCTGGAGGATGGGGACCGTTTCGTGGTGCCTCCGGTACCGGCAAGTATCAACGTGGTGGGCTCGGTGTACGACCAGAATTCATTTTTGTACGAGAACAGCCGGCGGGCGGGGACGTATCTGCACCTTGCGGGCGGGCCGAATCGGGACGCCGACCGGAAGCACATCTTTATTATTCGCGCGGACGGGTCGGTCATCAGCCGCGAAGCGGAGAGTGGAATCTGGGGCAACGAGTTCGACAACCTGCGTATGAATCCGGGCGATACGATTGTGGTACCTGAAAAGACGTTCAAGCTGTCGGCCCTGCGCGGGGTGCTTGACTACTCGCAGTTATTCTCGCAGTTCGCTCTGGGAGCGGCAGCGCTCAGCGTTGTGAAGTGACGGGACCGGCCGGCGTTTGAAACTGTAAGATAAAGGACAGCGCGCTCACCTCGGGGATTCGGCCGTTTTCATGGCGACAGAAACACACTACTCCGATTTGCAGGAACCGACCGCGGCTATTGCGCCCGCGCCACGCCGCACAGAGGGCGAGGAAGAATCGGAGATCAGCCTGTTTGACTTGCTGATTTTTCTGGCCGAACGCAGGCGAACGGTACTGGTGGTCCCTGCGGCGTGCGCGATCGTGGCGATTGTGGTTTCCCTGCTTCTGCCTAACTGGTACACGGCCACGGTAACCCTGTTGCCGCCGGCGCAAAATTCTTCTCTCGGCTCGGCAATCGCGTCGCAGCTGGGAAACCTTGGTTCGGTCGCGGCGCTTGCCGGCGGCGGGCTTGGCATCAAGAACCCGAATGACATGTATGTAGGGATGCTCAGGAGCCAGACCGTCGAAGACGGCATGGTGAGGGATTTTCATCTGCAGAGCGAGTACCATCAGCGGCTGGTCTCGGGCGCGCGCAAGGTTTTCGAGGGGCACACGAGCGTGGACGGATCGGGGAAGGACGGACTGATCCACATTTCGGTAGAAGCGCGGAACCCGCAGCGCGCGGTGGAGCTGGCGAACGGCTACGTGAACGAATTCCGGGACCTGTCGAAGAACCTGGCGATTACGGAAGCGCAGCAGCGGGCGACGTTTTTTGAGCAGCAACTTCTGCAGGCGAAGAACAACCTGGCGAACGCGGAGGTGAGTCTGCAGCAGACCGAGCAGGCAACGGGACTGATCCAGATGGATAGTCAGGCGAAGGCGCTGATCGAATCCGCAGCGAGCCTCCGTGCCCAGATCGCGGCCAAGGAAGTGCAGATTCAGGCGATGCAGACGTACGCGACGGGGGAGAATGCGCAGGTGGTGGAGGCGCAGCAGGAGTTAGAGAGCATGCGCGGGCAGCTGGCGAGGCTCGGCGGATCAGAGGAGAGCGCCAATTCGCTGATGCCGCCGAAAGGCAAGCTGACCGAGGCTGGGCTCACCTACGTTCGCAATCTGCGGGACGTCAAGTACTACGAAACGATCTTCGACATCCTGGCGCGGCAGTTCGAAATCGCGAAGCTCGACCAGGCCAAGGAAGGCGCGCTGGTGCAGGTGGTGGATCCCGCGGTTCTGCCGGATCGCAAATCGTCGCCCCACCGCACCATCATCGTTCTGGTGTCGACGGTCGTGGGTCTCTTCCTTGGAGTCCTGGCGGCTTTCGTGCAGGCAGGTTGGGCTCGGCTGGAGGACGACCCCCTCTCGGGGGCAAAGGTCGCCGAGCTTCGCCGTGCATTGCGCAGCAAGGGCACCGCAACGACGGCATAGAAAAGCGGCTGCATTGGTGGGCGAGGCCGACCCGCGCGCGGAGTCTATTCCGGCAGTTCCTTTGAGCCCACAATCGTGAACTTTGCCGAAACTCCGCCGGGGTTCGGCGCGGAGCCGGGTGAACTTCCGCCCACAAAGATCCGATAATCTCCGGCGCGCACGGCGCGATGCCCTCCGTCATCCACTTCGCTTAATTGCGTGGGGTCGAGTTGGAAGTGTGCGACGACGCTGGCGTGAGGCGCGAGGTGCAAACGCTCAAAACCTTCGAGGCTGCGCCGCGGATAACCGCTGCCGGCGGGCGGAATCAAATAGAGTTCCGCCACTTCATCGCCGGCGAGATCGCTCGTATTGGTGACTCTGGCTTCGGCGGTAAGCTGTTCGCCTGCCTGCAAGGTTCCAGTCGATAACTTCAGATCCGAATAACGATAAGTCGAATAACTCAATCCATAACCGAACGCATAGAGCGGCTCGCCCGAGAAGTAGCGGTAGGTTCGGTTGTTCATGCTGTAATCGGTGAAGGGCGGGAGCTGATCGTCGGAGGCGTAGAAGGTCACCGGCAGCCGGCCCGACGGGTTGGACTTCCCGGTCAGCACGTCGGCGATGGCCTCGCCGCCGGCCTCGCCCGGATACCAGGCCTCGACCAGCGCCGCCGCATGATCGTTCGCCCAGTTCGCGGCCATGGCGCTGCCGCTCAGCAGCACCACGACGACGGGCTTGCCGGTTGCTGCCAGCGCCTCCAGCAAATCGCGCTGGGTCTTCGGCAAGTCGATGCTGGTGCGGTCGCCGCCCGCGAAGCCCTCGACGTGGACCGGCATCTCTTCGCCTTCGAGATTCGGCGAAATGCCCACGAAGGCCAGCACGATGCCGGAGGCCTTCGCGGCCCGCACTGCTTCGTTGCGCAGGGCCTCGGCGGGCGCTCGCCACTCCAGCGAGATTCCTGAGCCCAGCAGCGGAGCCCTGAAGACATACTCGACGCGGATGCTGTGCTCGCCGGTATCGGCAATGTCGAGCTCGACCGGGGCGATGCGCTGCGCGCGGCGGTTCGCATGCTGCGTGCTGTCGTAAAGTTGTTTGCCATCGAGCCAGAGCGCGAAGGTTTCCTGGTTTCCGCAGCGAGAACAGCCGGGCTGGCGGATCGAGAGCTCGTAGTTTCCAGGCGCAGGCGCGGTGAAGACTCCGGTCCACCGCACGCTGTAGTTCGTCAGCGGCAGGGCAGGCGCGGGCCTGGCGCCGTCCCAGTCAAAATCGATTTGCGGATCGGAGCGCACCAGCAATGGGGATCCGGAGAAATCCGGATTGGGGAAATATTCGCCCCTGAGGCCATCTTCCTTTGAGCCGGGCTCGGGATGCAGCGCGGTTCGCGGCACCACGAGGGGCAGCTCGTCGACGTATCCCGATCCCTGTGCGTAGACAACGGCGGCCTTTCCGCGCAGCGCGTCCTCGATGCCGTCCAGAGGCAGCGATGGATGCGACGGGATCGCGTTGTAATTTCCTTCGATCGCGGCGAGCGAAGCTGCGTTGGGACCGATGACGGCGACGCGCTTCAACGCCGGCTTGAGCGGCAGCGTTCCATCGTTTTTGAGCAACACGATGGATTCCTGAGCCGTCTTCAGCGCCAGCGCCCGGTGCTCGGCCGAGTCGACTTCGGAAAACGGAAGGCGCGCATACTTCACTTCGGAGGGCGGATCGAACATGCCGAGTTTGAAGCGGGCGGTGAAGAGCCGTCTCACCGCCGCGTCAATTTCCGACTCGGAGATGAGATTCTGGTGAACCGCATCGACCAGGGCGTTGTATTCCTGCCCGCAACTGGTGTCAGTGCCGGCCTTCACGGCGGTCGCGCTGGCGTGGGCGGCGTCTGGTGCAAAGCGATGCCCGGTTGCGGAATAGAAGTCGCCGATCGCACCGCAGTCCGAGGTCACGAATCCATGAAAGCCCCAATCCCGGTAGAGGTGTTGCTGCAGCAGCATGGTGTTCGCGCAGGCAGGGACGCCATCGATGGAGTTGTAGGCGCACATGATGGAGCCGGCGTGGGCCTCGGCGATGGTGGCGCGAAACGCAGGGAGAAATGTGTCTTCGAGGTCATGGGGGCTGACGTCAACATTGAACCGATGGCGCAGCGACTCAGGCCCACTGTGCACGGCATAGTGCTTCGGCGTCGCGATGGTGCGGAAATACTTCGGATCGTCGCCCTGCAGGCCTTCGACGAACGCGACGCCCATGCGGCTGGTGAGAAATGGGTCTTCGCCGTAGGTTTCCTGGCCGCGTCCCCAGCGGGGGTCGCGGAAGATGTTGATGTTCGGGGACCAGATGGTCAGGCCGTAGAAGATGTTGTGCAGGTTGTCGCGCATGGCCTGCTCGTATTTCGCGCGCGCCTCGACGGAGATCACGGTGGCCACCTGATGTTGCAGGCTGGTGTCCCAGGTTGCCGCGAGGCCGATAGCCTGCGGGAAAAGGGTCGCGTAGCCGGAGCGGGCGATGCCGTGCAGCCCTTCGCTCCAGTAGTCGTATTCGGGCACGCCAAGGCTGGGAATCGCGGCGGCGTGATTTCCCATCTGTGAGACTTTTTCTTCGAGAGTCATGGCATGGACCAGCGCATCGACGCGCTTGTCGAGGGGCTGGGAGGAATCAAACCAGATTTGTCCCGCGTGCGGCAGATCGGGAGGCGATTGAGCCAACGCCGCCGGAAGCATTGCGGCGCAGAGAATCACGGTCGAACGCTTCACACCAGGGAACACAGCATGACTCCTTCCGAAGTTGGTCCGATTCAGCCAGTCTGGAGGAAACGCTCCCTCAGCGGCGGAAGCCGGATTCAGTTCACGTTCCCAACGGCACGGCTTGAAGCCGCGCCCCTTCAAAGCACAAGGCCCTGAAAGGCCCGCCTTCTTTTGCGGCCATAACGGCATGATTCCCACACCAAAACGCTACCCTCGGGCGTGTTGGGAACCCCGGCTGAAGGTCATGCCCCTTCACTTTTTCTTGCCGAAGGCGAGTTTCTCCTCAAGTTTGAAGCTGCTCCTTTCAAGACAGCGAAACTTCATCAGAGGTGCGTTCCATTTCCGAGCCTGAAGGCCCCGATCTCGTGCTCTTCAATTCCCCGGCCTGAAGGCCGGGGCTTCTACCGTCGTCCGGCTCACGCCGGACCTTCATGTGCAAAGATGCTGGCTGGAGCTGTGCCATTTCAAAGCGCAGGGGCTGAAGTGTCTGCGTGAGAACGCGATTTTTGAGATTGTCGACCACAATATCTTGCGGTATTCCAAAATTCAAATCGCAAGCTGTGGCCTGCAGAACTAGTTCTCACGCAGACACTTTAGCCCCGGTTTATTTGTAGTCCTTTCGGCACGAGTCAAACTCGTGCCCTGATACATAAGCGGCTGGTCACCAATCCCACAGTGTGCCATCGAGCTTGCGCAATACGGGCAAATACGCCCGCTGGTAAGGATACTTCGCGGCGAGTTTTTCATCGAGATCCACGCCGAGGCCAGGTCCATCACCGGGGAACATGTAGCCGTCGTCGAAACGAAAGGTGTGCGGGAAGACTTCGTTGGTCTCCTGGTTGTGGGGCATGTGCTCCTGGATACCGAAGTTGCGAATGGCCAGATCGAAATGCAGCGCCGCCGCCATGCACACGGGGGAGAGATCGGTGGGACCATGGCATCCGGTCCGCACGTGAAAGAGGTCCGCAAAATCGGCGATTTTTTTGAGCGCGGTGAATCCGCCGGCATGGGTCAGCGTGAGCCGCACATAGTCGATCCACTGATTGCGAATCAGGTCGTGCACATCCCAGATGGAGTTCAGCACTTCGCCCGTTGCTATGGGGGTGGTGGTGTGCTCGCGAATCAGGCGATACCCTTCCTGGAACTCTGCCGGGACCGGATCTTCCATCCAGAAAAGATGAAAGGGCTCGAGTTCTTTGCCGAGGCGCGCTGCCTCAATCGGGCTGAGGCGATGATGGCAGTCGTGCAGCAGATGGAGATCGTCGCCGAACTGCTCACGGACCCGCGCAAAGAGCTTCGGCACGTGCAGCAGATACTTCTCTGTAGACCACCGGCTCTCCGACGGCAGGCCGCGCTCCGCCGGCTCGTAGGGCTGCGGGCCCTTTGGGACGCCGTACGCCGCGTCGAGGCCGGGAATGCCGCTCTGCACGCGGATGGCCTTGTAGCCCATCTGCTTGTGCCGGGCAACGTCGTCACAGGCCTCTTCGATGCCGGCGCCGTGGGCGTGACAGTAGACGAGCACGCCGTCGCGGCTTCTGCCACCGAGGAGGTTGTAGACGGGCGTGTTGAGCGCCTTGCCCTTGATGTCCCACAGCGCCATGTCGACGGCGGCAATGGCCGACATGGTGACCGGTCCGCGCCGCCAGTACGCTCCGCGATAGAGATACTGCCAGATGTCCTCGGTCTGAAATGGATCG
>Ga0181520_10009972_pt1 | contig 12916 bp, 10 predicted proteins | sample PEATcosm2014_Bin_29_FD_132451 | JGI IMG/M metagenome (GOLD analysis project Ga0181520, IMG submission 132451) | Peatland microbial communities from MTU Mesocosm Facility, Houghton, MI, USA - PEATcosm2014_Bin02_30_metaG | ecosystem: Environmental > Terrestrial > Soil > Wetlands > Peat | place...
CGCGGGCGGGCCGGCGCGGTTCATTCACGCGTTCACCGAGCCGCTGGCGTTCGGGCTGATCGCCCCGCCGGGCGAGGTCGGCGCGCACATCGCGTGCGGCGAAGGGCAGTCGCTGGGCATCCCGATGTCGTTCGGCGGGCCGGGCCTCGGCCTGTTCGCCGTGACGCAGAAAGACATGCGCGCGATGCCCGGGCGGCTCGTCGGCGAAACGGTCGACGCCGAGGGCAAACGCGCGTTCTGCCTGACGCTGGCGACGCGCGAGCAGCACATCCGCCGCGAAAAAGCGACGAGCAACATTTGCACCAACCACGGCCTGATGGCGACGGCGGCGACGATTTACATGGCGCTGATCGGCCGCGGCGGCCTGCGGAAGCTGGCGGAAACGAATCGCGCCAAGGCGGAATATCTCAAGGGCCGGCTCGCCGCCTGCGGCGACGTCCTGCCCTGCCCCACGTTCAACGAATTCGCCTGGGCGCCGAAAAAACCGGCCGGCCGCGCGCTGGCCGCACTGGCCGAGGCGGGCATTCTCGGCGGCGTCCCGCTGCCGGATTCAAATGTGATATCCAACGCCATTTTGACGTGCGTCACCGAAATGGTGTCGCGCGAGGAGATCGACCGCTATGTCGAAGTCGTACGGTCCCTGTGACGTGCCCGGCGCGCGGGGCATCGCGCTCTGCGAGCCGACGCTGTTCGAACGCTCGACGCCCGGCCGCGTGGGCTGCAGCTTGCCCGAGGACGACGAAAAGGCGGAAAGGCTGGAAGGCTGGGAGGCTGGGAGGCCGGAGATTTCGCAACTTGAGGCCGAGCTTCTTCGCGCGACGCCCGCGGCGTGGCCGGAGCTTTCCGAGGTCGAGGTCTTCCGCCATTTCGTGCGGTTGTCGCAGTACAACTACGGCGTCGACAGCGGCCTGTATCCGCTCGGCTCCTGCACGATGAAATACAACCCCAAGCTGGCCGAGGACGCCGCACGGCTGCCCGGTTTCGGCGGGGCGCATCCGGCGGCGCCGCACGCCGGCCTGCTGCGGCTGATCGGCGAGCTGTCGCGCGACCTGGCCGAGATCGCGGGCATGGACGCGGTCACCTGCCAGCCGGCCGCCGGCGCGCACGGCGAACTGACCGGCATGCTGCTGGTGCGCGCCTATCACGAAGCGCGCGGCGACAACCGCACCACGGTGCTGATCCCCGACACGGCGCACGGCACGAATCCGGCCTCGGCGGCGATCTGCAATTATCAGGTGCGCGCGATCGCCTCGGGCCCCGACGGCATTCTGACGCCCGAGGCCGTCGCGGCGGCGATGGACGAAAGCGTCGCGGCAATCATGATCACCAACCCGAACACGCTGGGCCTGTTCGAAACGCACATCGAGCAAATCGCCAAGATCGTCCACGACAAGGGCGCCCTGCTCTACATGGACGGCGCCAACCTCAACGCGCTGCTGGGCGTCGCGCGGCCCGGCGATTTCGGCGTCGATTTGCTGCACTTCAATCTGCACAAGACTTTCGCCACGCCCCACGGCGGCGGCGGGCCGGGCTCGGGGCCGGTCGGCGTGAAGAAGCACCTCGCGCCGTTTCTGCCGGCGCCGCTGGTTGTGGCCGACGGCGCGGGCTGGCGGCTCGACGAGGATCGCCCGCAAAGCATCGGCCGCGTGCGCTCGTGGTTCGGCAACGTCGGCATGCTGGTGCGCGCCTGGACGTTCATCCGCGAACTCGGCCCGGCCGGCCTGCGCCAGGCGAGCGAGATGGCCGTGCTCAACGCCAATTATCTGCGGGCGCGCCTGCAGGATTTGTACGCCGTCGCCTACGACCGCCCGTGCATGCACGAGATCGTCTTCAGCGACAAGAACCTGCCCAACGGCGTGACGACGATGGAACTGGCCAAACGGCTGATCGACTACGGCTTTCATCCGCCGACCGTGTATTTTCCGCTGGTCGTTCACGGCGCGATCATGGTCGAGCCGACCGAAAGCTTCGAGCCCGAGGCGCTCGAAGGCTTCATCGCCGCCATGCGCGCGATTTACGCCGAAGCGGCCGACAACCCCGACTTGGTCAAGCACGCGCCGCACAACTCGTTCGTCAAAAAGGTCGACGAAGTGGCCGCCGCGCGCAAGCCGCGGTTGACGGCGGACATGTGAATTGCGGATTGCGGATTGCGGATTGCGGATTGAAGTGCGCTGAACGTCTCGGGCTTCGCACGGGGCCGCGGGATGCGTCGGACCTGTCAGACGTGTCAGCCCCGCGGACAGGCTCCGCGTTCCGCGCGAAGCCCGGCAGAGGTTTGCCCGGAACATTCCGCAATCCGCAATCCGTAATCCGCAATCTCGTCGCCCTGGTGGAGGAATGGTAGACTCAGGGGACTTAAAATCCCCGGCCCTTTATCGGGCGTGCCGGTTCAAGTCCGGCCCAGGGCAATAGAAACCCGGAATGGCGAATGCGGAATGAGGAGTCAGCCGTAGACTCGCCGGCGAAACATCGTCGTCGCCGGCTTCGTCGTCGTTGACATCGTCGTCGCTGGCGTCGTCGTCGTCATCGAGCGGCGGATGGCAATTCGCGGGCGTTGTGGCCGCGAGCAGAATCGGCGTCATCGTCATGGCATGCGCCCGGAGCCGCGGGATGTGGGCGGCGCCAAAGGTCGAGCTGCGGTCGATTTGCAGCGTCGCCTCAACGTCATACCCGCCGTTCTGGCCAACCGGCTCGTTGAAGGAATAAAACATCCCGTTGATTGGGTTGGTTCCCGAAAGCCCCGTCTCCGGCTGCGAGTGATTGCCGGCGTAGGTAAAATCTCCTGGCGGCGACGGCGGGTCAACGGTCACCTGAGCGCATCCCACGAAGCTGTGGTCCGTCGCCGAAACGACTTGGCCGAAAATGACGCCGGCGCCCTGATCCAGCGAGATTCCGGCAAGGCCCCGCACGGTCGCGACAAGGAAATCCCACGGCCAGGTTCCCACGCCCACAGAATCCCCCCACAAGGGGCTGACGTCGACGTTGTACACGAAGCTGTCAACGTAAAAATCGGGCGAAACATCGTCGTCGGAGGGGTAACTTCCTGCCGCGCTCGGGCTGGCCTTCACGCCCACCATTGACACGGGGGCCGAAGGAATCGCCAGCGCGAAACGCCCATCGGCGCCCGTAACGACGGGATCGGCGCCGTCCAGCGCGTCGCCGGTGGCGTTATTCAGCAATTGGACCTGCGCGACGATCGGCTGGTCGTCGTCCGCGCCGCCGGGCCACACCACCTGCCCGCAAACGTGGCCGGCGGGGCAAGTCGTGTCGTTGTCGTCGTTGTCGTTGTCGTTGTCGTCGTCAGCGATGTCGTCGTCGGCGGGCGAGAGGTCGTCATCGGAAGTTTGGTCGTCGTCATTATCATCGTCATCGGCGATGGGATAATGGACATCGCTGCTGCTCGAACCGCTGCCGCAGCCGGGCGCAACGGCGACGACTGCGAAGGCCGAAAAAACAAGGAGTGCGACGTGAAGAATCCGGGGAATGGTTGTCTCCGCCGCGTTCGAATGACTATTTTCGCCGTCGGTCCGCTTTCCGCGCGGCCGGAAAAACGGCTGCGACCGGATTCCCCGCAGGCAACGAACCGGCGTCAAGACGGGCCCCGACGCAGGCCGCGAGCATTGCGGATTATTGGCAAGCGGCACTGATGACCGAAATGGCGTGGTTTCCACCGCAATCGTGCAGCGTCATCGGCTGCCATTCCGTGCCTTCGGTCGCGTAACACTCCGCCTGCGTTTCGTAGTCGGCCAGCCCGTTGGGCTCCCACCAGCAGCAGCCGCATTGATCCGCGTTGGCGGTCGCGTCATCGTCGGCGGCCGCACTGCTGGAACTGCTGCTCGATTGGCTGCACGCGGCAAAGGCGAGAGCGAGTGCAACGGCCAAAACGGCGACGGTTACGAGCAAACAAACGCGCCTCATCGTCATCTCCCTCGCGTGGATCGAAATGGTCGCATCGTCCCGGCGTTCCGCCCGACCGGAATGCGGGATGCGGCATTACATGCCGACCGGTGCGCCGCGTCAAGACGGGCGGGCAACACTGGGCGCATTCTACCGCGCGAGGGCTTGCGCGATCGCCGCGCCAACGCCGCCGGCGATGCCGCCGCCGACGATGCCCAGCAGCGCGGCCAACGATTGATCGCCGTAGAGCAGGCCGACGAGGATGCCGAGGTTGGCCGCCAGGGCTCCCACCAGCGCGCCGCCGCCGGCCGCCTTCGGATAGCCCCCTTCGGCGTTGCGGCCGTAGGCGAAGCCGACGATCAAGGCGACGATGGCGCCGAGCGGCGTCGAGGCCCTGAGCATTCCCGGCGAGTGATGGCCGATGATCGAGACGAGTATTCCCACCGCGCCGCCGATGGCGGCCCATTTCACAATTCGCGTGACGGCGTCGGGCTTCGCTTGGGCCATGATTTCTCCCCGCTTGATGACGCCTTGAGTGTATTTTGAACGCGCTCGACATGTCAAACTGGGGTCGTCGTCGCCGGTGTGTGTTCTCGGACCGGATCGGCGCCGGCCTGATTATTTCCCCGGTTTGTCTGCCGTCGCGACCAGACCCGCGGCCACATCGTGCGCCATGCCCGCACCCGTCAGGTAGTAGGCATACGCCGTGTCGCCGTCGAACTCGACCTTGTAAAAGGCGGCCAGATAGCGGTTCGCCAGTTCCCGGATTTGTTCGAAGTCGCCGCCGCCCGTCGGGCAGATGATCGCCGCGGCGTCGATGACCGCGTCGGGCAGGTCGCAAAACGTCAGGTGGCCGCTTTTCTCGATTTCGATTTCGATCGACGGCGGGTTCGCGTAGAGATAAAATTGGCGATAGTCGGCGTTCAGCGGCGCGCACAAACCGCCGTCGGAGCTGCCCAGCAGCAGGGTCGGGATGTGAATATCCGGCATCAATCCCGGCGTCACCGCGGGGTACGCGGGCGTGTTCAACGGGCTCGTGTCGACCGGGTCGATCGTCCCCGACGCCGTGACGCGTTTGTCGTCGTACGCCGTCAGCAGCGAAATCTTGCCGCCGAGCGAATGGCCCGAGGTTCCGATGCGCGTCAGGTCGACTTTGTCATAAAAAATCGACCCCGCCAGTTTGGCCTGGCTCTCGACCCAATCGATGATGGCCGACGTCGTTTGCGCCAGGGCGAGGTGCGAAATAACATAATTGTCGCGCAGGACGACGATGTAGCCGTACGACGCGAGGTGCTCGGCGTAGGAAAAGTAGAGGCTCATCGGCAAGGCGAAACCGGGGCCGAACACGATCAACGGCCGCGGGCCGTCGGCGTCGTCGATGCCGGCGCCGGCGGCGGGATAATAGGCGCGCAACGGTTGGTCTTTGTTCGAACTCGGGTCGTGAAACGTCAAATCGGCGTAACCGAAATCGTAAGGCCCCGGTCGCGCCGGATCCGGCGGGGGCGAGGCGTCGTCGTTGTCGTCATCGTCGACCGGCGAGGCATCATCGTCCGGGGCGGCGTCGTCATCGGCCGCGCCCGACGTTTTGTGGCCCGCGGAACCGCAGCCGCCCATGGCCAACAGCAGGGCCGCGAGTACGCTTACGCCAATCAGGATCAGTGTTCTCATGATTCGCCTCCGCGTCGCGCCGTTCCGACCCGGTATCGTTGGAAGTTACTCGGGGCTTATTGCAAGATCAAGCGCGGAAGCGAACCGCGCGCCCTTACGAGGGGCATTCTCTACCCTCTGTTTTGCGCCGGGGCGACCGGAACCGGAATGTAGAATGGTGAATGGCGAATGGCGAATGGCGAAATTCGCGCGGCATCGCCAATTCTTCATTCGCCATTCGGCGGCGGTGGGCTGCTCTACACCCGGATTGCCCCGTCACCGCCGGCTGCCGGCTGAGCCTCTTGCAAAATTCCCTGTAGAGGTCAGCCCCGGAGGGGCGCAGGTAATTAGCCCAGCAATTTTATTGCTGGGACTTCGGACCGGTCCGAACTCTCCCATCCTTCCGCAACCCGTGGAGACGGGTGCAGGCGCCATTCCCGGAATTCATTCCCGGTCCCCGCCGAAGATCACAAATATCTATCGTCGAATTCGATGCCGTGTTTTCTCAAGATGGCCGCCAATTCCTCCTGAAAAGTCGTCCGTCGATGGTGCGTCTCCTGCTCGGCAATGTACGCCGTCGTCTTCGCCAATCCCGACGTGCCGACCGAAAATGCGCCGTAGCCCTCCTGCCACGCAAATCCCGCCCGAGTCGGAAACATTTCATGAATCCACTTTGACGTTTTCGCCTTGACTGCGCGCATCATGTCCGCAAGTGAAATTTGCGGATGCAGCGAAATCAATAAGTGCACGTGATCTTCCGTGCCGCCTGCCGCCAGAAGCGCACATTTTCCTTCGCGTAAAATGCCGCCCATGAATGAAAACATATCGTCCCGGAGATCGGGCGATATCCACCGGTGGTTGTCGCGCGTGCGGAACACAACGTGAAAAAACGAAGCAGCGTAAGTGTGGCTCATCAGTGCATGTTACCCGCCTCGCCGCGATATTGAAATCGCGGCGGCGACCGGGAATGAATTCCCGGGATGGCGCCTACACCCGTTCCACGGGTTGTGGACCACGCGCGAGAGACCCGGAGAGGCGCCCGAAACCCAGCAATGAATTGCTGGGCTAACCACCTACGCCCCGCCCACGGGGCTTCGACCGCCGCGAATCGCTTCGCGGCACGAAAGGAATTCGCAGATAGCGGTCCGGCATACCAGTACGAGAGCAGCCAATGCTTCGGGATCGATTCTGCAAGTGGCTCGACCGCCGGCTCTTCCCTGGCGCCTGCTAACTGCTGGCTGCTGCCTCCTAGCTACTGGCTACCGCGGCTCATCACGCCGCCGCGTTCCGGATCGCTTTCACCAACTCCTCGATCGGGCCGTCTTTGGCCAAATAACCGACGGCGCCGGCCGCGCGCATCTGCGCCGCCATGTCGGCCTCGGCGTAGGTCGACAGGCCGATCACCCGCACATCCGGCGCCTGGCACGAAATGATGCGCGTGGCGTCGATCCCGCTGACGAGCGGCATGCTGACATCCATCAGCAAGACCTGCGGCCGTAATTGCCGCGCCTTCTCGATCACTTCCCGCCCGTCGGCCGCCTCGCCGACGATCGCCAACCCCGGCGTGGTTCGGAGCAGTTCCACGATGACCTGACGAATCGCGGCGTGGTCGTCGGCGACCAGCACGCGGATCGGACCCGGCGCCGGCGATTTTGCTCTGGCGGCCGCCGGCGACGCCGCCTCGTCTGGCTCGGACTCGTCGCCCCGGGCGATCGGCGCCGTCACCGTCGCCCGCGTGCCGCGGCCCGGCGCGCTGTCGATTGCCAATTCGCCGCCGATGAATGCAAGCCGTTCGCGGATGCTTTGCAGCCCGAACGTGCTGCCGGCGTTCAGCGCGGCGTCGAAGCCGTGCCCCTCATCGGCCACGACGAGGCGCAGGTTCCCATCCGCGGTTTGCGCAACCGTCACCTGGGCGCGCTTCACGCCCGCGTGTTTCACCACGTTGAACAACAGTTCCCGCACGGCGCGAAAGCTCACGAAGCGCAAGTCCTCGGGCAACGCGATGTCCGCTTCCGGCGCGGCCACCTCGATCTCGAGCCCATGCGTGTCGCGCATCCACTCCGCGAGCCACGTCAATGCGCCGAGCAGATTCTCATTGTGGAGCGCCGGCGGCGTGAGTTCGATCGTCAGCGAGCGGCTGGCCTCGATGGATTTGCCCAGCAGTTCGAAAAGGCGCTGGCTCTCCGCTTTGAGATCCGGCTCGGTCACACTCCGCGCGAGCGACGAGGCGCTGAACCGGGCCGCCACCAGAAACTGCTGCAAGTGGTCGTGCAGCACCTGCGCCAGCCGCTGCCGTTCACGGTCCTCGGCGTGCGCCACTTGCACCGCCAGCGTGCGCAATTGCGCCGCCCTGCGTTCCAACTCGGCCGTGCGCTCCCCGACGCGCCGCTCGAGCGAAGCGTTGAGTTCGCGAAGTTCGTCCTCGGCCTTCCGCAAATCGGTGACATCCCCGATGGCCACGGTGCAACCGACGATCCCCTCGTGCGCATCGTGCACCGGCGCGGCGCTGTTGAGCACAAAGGCCCGGGCGCCGTCGAAGCGCTCGATCACCAGCAACTGGTTCTCGACGCGTTGCCGATTCTTCACGCACTGCGCCGCCGCCCATTCCTCCGGCTCGACGAGCCGGCCGGTGTCCGGCCACCAGGCCCGGAACGCGGCGTAATCGGCGACGGACGCCATCGGCGGCACGGGGCCGCCCCAGACCCGCTCGAACGCGGCGTTCGCCTGCACGATCGCCCCCGCCGCGTCCACGATCGCCACGCCGACCGGCAGCGCGTTCATCACGGCTTCCAGGCGGCGCTTGGCGTTCTCGGTTTCGGCGTGCGCCTGCTCCAGTTCCGCGGTTCGCGAGCGCAGCGCCTCGGCCTCTTTGCGCGCCGTAACGTCGCTGACGGCCGCGCGGCACACGGGCGCGCCCTCGTCGTCCTTCGCGAGCGTCGCCTCGAAAGTCGCCCAGACGCGGCCCCCGTCGGCCGTGGAAAGCCGCAACTCGCAGGTCTGCGCGGCCCCGGTTTGGAAAAGCAATTCGCGATGCCCGCGATAGAGATCCAGGTCGTCGGCGACGATGAAGTCGGTCAGTCGCCGGCCCGCCAAGGCGCCGCCGGCGACGCCAAGCAATATGCCGGCGGTGCGGTTGGATTCGACGATCAGGCCGCTTTCCGTCAGAATCAAATACCCAACCGGCGCATTCTCGAACAGATCGACATACGCGATGCGGCTGGCAGACAACTCGTCTTGCGCCCGACGCAACTCTTCGTTCTGCATCTCCAGTTCAATTTGGGTGACCTGCATCTCATGCAGCAGCCGCTTTGCATCGGCATCTTCACTCGCTGGAGGCGCATTCGCTCTTTTTTCGAGGAGCTTTTCTTCCGCGCGATTACGCAAACCAGTGGGGTCCAAGCGGGAACGTTTGCTTTTTTCCATGATGGGCAACTCCCTTTCCCGCCGGAGCCGCCCCGAACGCCGCACGTTCCGGAAAAAGCGGTTCTTGAGGTAATGGGTAAGTCGCCGGCGGCCCCGCGGCAATCTTGCTAATTTCCCGATGAATGCCGTCAGGGCGATGAAACAGAGCGCAATTTTTCCGTCACGCGACTGGCGTCGCGGCCGGCTATCCTCTAGCCCGAAAAAACCTTCCTTTTTTCGTCCGTTGCGGGTTCCAGCAACAGCTTGACTTGCTGTTTTTGCAGCGGTATGAGTGAGTTCCATTCTCAAACATGCACGCAAGCGGAATTTCATTTTTTCGAGGAGCGCAACATGGCCCGGAAAAAGCCGGAAATCGATGCGGATCAGAAATCACTTCCCAAATGCCCTACTGGCATCGCCGGCCTGGATGCCGTGACCAACGGCGGGCTGCCGCGCGGCCGCCCAACGCTCGTTTGCGGCGAAGCCGGGTGCGGCAAAACGCTGCTGGCGATGGAGTTCCTCGTTCGCGGCGCGGCGATGGGCGAACCGGGCGTTTTCGTCTCTTTCGAAGAGCGGCCCGAGGACCTAATTCAGAACGTCGAATCGCTGCATTTCGACGCCGCCAAACTCGTCGCGGAGAATAAACTCGCTTTCGAGTACGTCTACGTCGAACGCAGCGAAATCGAAGAAACCGGCGAATACGATCTCGAAGCGCTGTTCATCCGCCTCGCCGCGGCGATCGAAGCGGTGGGCGCCAAACGCATCGCGCTCGACACGCTCGAGGCGCTGTTCGCGGGCCTTGGCAACGAAGGCATTCTGCGCGCCGAGTTGCGGCGGCTGTTCCGCTGGTTGAAGGAAAAAGGCCTGACCGCCGTGATCACCGCCGAGAGCGGCGAAAAGACGCTGACCCGCCACGGCATGGAGGAATACGTTTCCGACTGCGTGATCGTGCTCGACCACCGCCTCGTCAACCAGATGGCCACGCGCCGCCTGCGGGTGGTCAAATACCGCGGCTCGGCGCACCAGACCAACGAATACCCGTTCCTGATCGACGACGCCGGCTTTTCCGTGCTGCCGGTCACGTCGCTGGGGCTCGATTACGCGGTTTCGAGCGAACGTGTCACGACCGGCCTGCCCCGGCTCGACACCATGCTCGGCGGCGGCGGGTATTACCGCGGTTCGAGCGTGCTGGTCTCCGGCACGTCCGGCACCGGCAAGTCTTCGATGGCCGGCTTCTTCGTCGACTCGACGTGCCGGCGGGGCGAACGCGCGCTGTATTTCGCGTTCGAAGAATCGCCGGACCAGATCATGCGGAACATGCGGTCCATCGGGCTCGACCTGAAAAAATGGGTCGATAAAGGCCTGCTTCATTTCCAGGCCGCGCGACCTACGTTGTACGGTATGGAAACGCACCTCACCGCCCTCTACAAAGCGATTCGCGATTATCAGCCCACTTGCGTAGTCGTCGACCCGATCACGAGCTTCCTGCACACGAGCGACGCGATCGAAACGAATGCCATTCTCCTGCGGCTGATCGGCCTCGCCAAAAGCGAGCAGATCACCACGATGTTCACCAGCCTGACGCCCGGCGGCTCGGTCGCGGAAAGCACGCAGATCGGCGTTTCGTCGCTGATGGACACGTGGATCGGCATCGCCGTGCTCGAAGCCAACGGCGAGCGCAACCGCCTCATGTGGGTGCTCAAATCGCGCGGCATGGCCAATTCGAACCAGGTGCGCGAGTTCCTGATCAGCGACGACGGCATCGAACTCGCGGACGTGTACATCGGCGCGGGCACGGTCCTCACCGGGTCGGCGCGGGTGGCGCAGGCGGCGCGGGAAAAAGCGGAGGCGGAAGCGCTGAGCAACGAGTTGGCGCGCAAGAAACGCGACCTCGAAAGCGAGCGCGCGGTGACCGAGGCGAAAATTGCGGCGTTGCAGGCCAGATTTACGGCGCGCGAGTTGGAATTCCAACAATTCGCCGAGCAAGACCGGCTGCGCGAGGCTGCGGCGGCCGATGAACGCGATAAGCTCGCCGCCCTGCGGCGGGCGGACGCGCCGACGTCAAAGCGCGGCGGGAGGAAGCCGAAATGATTGCCGAGGCAACCGAAAAAGGGAAAAAGGCGAAGAGCAAGACCAAAGCCAAATCGGCCCGGCCGGCTGCACCAGACGAGGATTTCTGGGAATTGCGGCTCTACGTGGCGGGGAAAACCAGCCGCTCGGTCCTCGCGCTGGAAAACCTGAAACGGATTTGCAACGAGCGCCTCGCGGGGAAATACCGGATCGAAGTAATCGACCTGATCAAGAACCCCGCGCTGGCGAAAGGCGATCAGATTCTCGCCCTGCCGACGTTGGTGCGCCGGCTGCCCGAACCCGTGCGCAAGATCATCGGCGACTTGTCGAACGAAGAACGCGTGCTCGTGGGCCTCGACCTGCGCCCGCGGTAAGGAGTTCCTACGATGGCCAAGGCCGCCTCGACAGAAAAAAAGAAACTCGAAAAAGTCGTTGACGAAAGCGCGCCCGAGCAGGGCCAACCGCTGTGTTACGTCCTGCGCCTGTACGTCACGGGCATTACGCCCAACTCGCGTCGGGCGGTCGAAAATGTCCGCCGCATTTGCGAGGAGCACCTGAAAGGCCGTTATGAACTGGAAGTGATCGACATTTACCGTTATCCCGGCCTCGCCAGCGGCGAGCAAATTTTGGCGGCGCCGACGCTCATCAAAAAACTGCCTTTGCCCCTGCGGCGGCTGATCGGCGATATGTCCAACGAGGAAAAAGTGCTGTTCGGTCTGGATCTGCGCCCGGTCGCCGAATCCGGAGCGAAAAAATGAGCAAGGGCGACGGCCAACGGCGCGGCGCCGGCGACACCGCGCTTCGGGCGGAAAACGAGGAATTGCGCGCGCGTCTGGCCGAGGCGCGGGAAACGCTGCGGGCGATTCAGGAAGGCGAGGTCGACGCGCTCGTCGTCAACACGCCCGCCGGCCCGACGGTGTTTTCGCTCAAGACCGCCGACCTGCCCTACCGCGAGATCGTCGAAACGATGAACGAGGGCGCGCTGACGGTCGGCCGCGACGGCGCGATCCTATACGCCAACGACCGCTTTTTCGAGATGGTCAAAGCCGCGCCCGGCGGCGTGTTCGGCAAAACGTTCGCCGAGTTTGTGGCGGAAAAAGATCGCGAACGGCTGGCGGCGTTTCTGAGCGGCAGCGTCGATGCGCCGGCGCGCGAACGCCTCGAACTTTTGGCCGTAGACGGCTCCCGTGCGGTCGTCCAGGTTTCTTCGCGCGTCTTGCCCGAGCAAGGGCCGGCGGCCGTTTGCCTGATCCTCTCCGATGTTTCCTCGCTGGAACGGGCGCACGCCGAGATCGCCGATCGCCGCAAGCACGAAGCGGAATTGCGCGAGCAGCGCGAGTGGCTGCGGGTGACGCTGGCCAGCATCGGCGATGCGGTCCTGGCCGCCGACACCGAGGGGCGCATCACCTTGCTGAACCCGGTCGCGGCCGCGCTGACGGGCTGGACGGACGAAGAGGCGCGCGGACGGCCGCACGGTGAAGTCCTTCGACTCATCGTTGAAGACACGCGCGAGCCCGGCGAGGATATCGTGGCGCGCGTGCTGCGCGAGAACAAAATCTTCATGCTCGCGAACCACTCGGCGCTGATCGCGCGCGACGGGCGCGTGATCCCGGTCGAAGACAGCGCGGCGCCGATCCGGGATGCCGCCGGGAAGACGGTGGGCGTGGTGCTGGTGTTTCACGACGTGACCGAAAAACGCCGCGCGATCGAAGCCCTCGCCGAGAGCGAGGCGCGATTCCGCCACGCCGAACAGGTCGCCAACGTCGGCCACTGGGAATGGGAGATTTCGACGGGCGCGGTCCATTGGTCGGACCAGGTGTTTCGACAAGTGGGCGAAGAGCCCGCCTCGTTTGCGCCGACCTATGACGACCTGCTGCGGCGCATTCACTCGGACGACCGC
>Ga0181520_10009975_pt1 | contig 12914 bp, 8 predicted proteins | sample PEATcosm2014_Bin_29_FD_132451 | JGI IMG/M metagenome (GOLD analysis project Ga0181520, IMG submission 132451) | Peatland microbial communities from MTU Mesocosm Facility, Houghton, MI, USA - PEATcosm2014_Bin02_30_metaG | ecosystem: Environmental > Terrestrial > Soil > Wetlands > Peat | place...
ATGGTCACTGGGCTACCCTCCTGGGGGCATGGCTTGTGGCCATGACCCGCTATGGTGTTGATACCTGGAGGGTAGCTCTTTTCGTCTCTACCTACAACTGGCGAACGCACCCGGTTTCCTTTACAAGCTGCGCCCCGTGTGCTATAGTCCGTTCACTGTCGCATGACCGTAAGCTTGGATTGCCGCCTATCCAGCGACATTCTCGGCTTACGGCGCGCCGCTTTGGGTTTACGCCTCACGGTGCGACAGCGATCCCGTCATTGCGGGACCGTAAGGATATGCAGGTGCCAGCATGGCTCTCGACAAGCAGGACAAGCAAGAGATCATCGACAAGCATAAGCACCACGAGTCAGATACCGGGTCAGCCGAAGTCCAAATCGCTCTTCTCACCGGCCGCATCGCCTATCTGACCGGGCACCTCCAGCAGCACAAGAAGGACCACCACTCCCGCCGCGGACTTCTGAAGCTGGTCGGGCAGCGACGTCGGCTGCTCAACTACCTGCGCAACAAAGAGATCAGCCGGTACCGCACGCTGATCGAGCAGCTAGGCATCCGGCGCTAGACGGCGCGGGGGACGTCAGGAACGGACACGACACAAGAAACGGTGCGAGAACAGGGCGTGAGGGGATCCATTCCGGGATTCAGAGGCGGCATTGCCGCCTCAGGGGCCGACTTGAGCGCCTTCGCGCGTAGCCGAAGGGCAGCGAAGGGCGAGAAGCCGGCTCATAGGGATAGTGACGCCGTCGCGAACGGCGGCCGGACTATCCCAACCACTACGCGCCACGACATTGTCGGGGAGCACGGGGATTCAGGGAAAGCAGGGGACGGCGATCAACGGCGGATGGCGGAGAGCAGACGGTCGGAGGCCCGCGCGCCTCGCGAGCGTCTGCGCTTGTCATCCGCTGTTTTGGCGTCCGGGGTTTGCACTCCGGGATGCCTCCCCCCTTCTTTCCCTGACTCCTCGGCCCTTCCGATGAGTGCCGGGCGCCAGACACAGGAGATGTCAGATGATTCATGAAGTCACAGCACAGTTCGCCGGAAGGCCGATCAAGATCCAGACCGGCCGAATGGCGAAGCAGGCGGACGCGTCGGTTGTTGTAACCTACGGAGAGACGGTTGTCCTGGTCGCGGTGACGGTCACCGATGACCCGATCACAGCCAACTTCCTGCCGCTGCGGGTCGATTTCGAGGAGAAGATGTACTCGGTCGGGCGCATCCCCGGCGGGTTTTTCAAACGCGAAGGCAAGCCCTCCGATGATGCGGTTCTCGTATCGCGCCTCATCGACAGGCCGATCCGCCCGCTGCTGCCCTCCGGCCTGCGCAACGATGTGCAGGTCGTCGCCACTCCCCTCTCCGTTGACCCCGCACATGCCGTCGATGTGGTCGCGATGATCGGCGCTTCGGCGGCGATGCACCTGTCTTCGATCCCCTTCGCCGGGCCGTTCGCCGCGGTGAGAGTCGGGCGCATCGAGGGCGAGTTCGTCGTCAATCCCTCCTACGAGCAGCTTGCGACCAGCGACATGAACCTCATCATCGCCGCAACCTCCAAAGGCGTCATGCAGATGGAGCTTGAGGCCGATCAGGTTCTAGAAGACGCTGCCGAGGCCGCCATCCGCCTCGCCGAGGAGTCCTGCCAGCCGGTCGTTCAGGCCATCGAGGAACTCCGCGAGAAGGCCGGCAAGCCCAAGCGCGACATGCCCCTTTGGGCGCCCAAGCCCGAGATCGTCGCGCTGGTCGAAGGTCCCTATAAGGAGCGCATCCACGCCGCCGTCGAGATCGTCGACAAGATCGAGCGCTACCAGGCCATGCGCCAACTCCAGGCCGACGTTCTCGCCGAGGCGGGCGAGGGGTTCGCCGGCTGCACCGCCGATGTCGACCAGGCCGTCGAGAAGGTCATCAAGAAGCGGATCATCCACATCGTGCTCGACGAGCACCGTCGAGTCGACGGGCGCGCAATGGATGAGGTTCGCCCGATCGAGTGCGACGCGGGGCTTCTCCCGCGCGTGCACGGCTCGGGCCTGTTCCAGCGCGGCGAGACCCAGGTCTTGACGCTGGCGACCCTCGGCGCAGTGCGTGACCAGCAACTCGTGCGGACCCTCGAGGACGAGGAGTACCGCCACTTCATGCACCACTACAATTTCCCGCCGTTCTGCGTCGGCGAGGTCCGGGCCATGCGATCGCCGGGACGCCGCGAGATCGGCCATGGCGCGCTCGTGGCGAAGTCGCTGAAGGCTGTTCTCCCGCCGGATGAGGAATTCCCGTACACCATCCGCCTGGTCTCGGAAGTGCTCGAGAGCAACGGCTCGTCTTCGATGGCATCGGTATGCGCCAGCACGCTGTCCCTCATGGACGCCGGCGTCCCAATCAAGGCTCCGGTGGCGGGGATCTCGGTTGGGCTGATCTATGAGAGCGAGGACCGCTTCGCTTGCCTGACGGACATCCAGGGCCTCGAGGACTTCTGCGGCCACATGGACTTTAAGGTCGCGGGCACGCGGACCGGCATCAACGCCATCCACCTGGACATGAAGGTCCAGGGCCTGCCGACGTCGGTGCTGCGTTGCGCCCTCGACCAGGCCCGCCAGGCCCGCCTATCCATCCTCGACCTGATCGTCGAGACTCTCCCCTACCCGCGCACGGAACTGTCGCCGCACGCGCCGCGCATGGTCGCCCTCAGCATCGACCGCGAGAAGATCGGCCTCGTGATCGGTCCCGGCGGCAAGAACATCCGTGGCCTGCAAGACCAGTTCGAAGTCCAGATCGATGTCGAGGACGATGGCACGGTCCTGATTTTCGGCGTGGACGCCGCGCTTGTCGAGGGGGCGCGCAAGCAGATCAGCGACATGACGCGCGGGGTCGAGATCGGTGAGGTGTTCGAGGGCCGCGTCACGTCGACGACCGGCTTCGGAGCGTTTGTCGAGCTGATGCCCGGCCGCGAGGGTCTGGTGCACATCAGCCACCTCGCCTGGGAGCACATTGACAAGACCGAGGACGTGTGCAAGATCGGCGACATGATGCAGGTGAAGGTGATCGACGTTGATGACGAGGGGAAGATTCGTCTGAGCCGCAAGGAATTGCTGCCGCGCCCGCCGGGCGGTGGCGGCGGGGAGCGCAGCGGCGGTGGTGGCGGAGACCGCGGCCGTGGTGGCCCATCGCGTGGTGGTGGAGGCGGCCGTCCGCCCCGTGCGGGCGGCGGTGACGGCGAGCCGGGCTCGGGTTCGTACTTCCGTGAGAAGAAGCGCTAAGCGAAGCGCGCAAGGGACCGTAACACCACAAGGGGCGCCCATCAAGGCGCCCCTTTTCGTTTGGAAGAGGCCGCTACGAGATCAGTAGGTATGGAGGTGGCGCAATTGGTCGGCGAGACTACTGGGCGATTCCGTCTTCAGCAGGTTGCGCATCCAGGCGAGCACCTTAGTGAAGTTGACGTAACCCTCCTGCTCGCGGCACACAACGATCCCAGAGTGATGCCACCCCTGCTCTGCGTAGTCCGCCTGCAACTCCTCGAAATGGTCCGTGTTGAAGGTGACGACGACCCTGTTCTCCTTGACGGCCGTGGACAGGATGTCCTCGTCCGGCAATGACCGTAAGTCACCCCGCAGGCTCACGGCCTCGGCCGAATAGCCCCACTCGTTGAGGACGAACTTGAGACACGGGGTCACGTTCTCATCGATCAGGAACCTCAGCTTCACCGAGATCGCACTCCGTCGTGCTCGAAGCGGTCCACGTTGTCGAAAACGTCCCGTTCGATCTCGGCCGCGTACCTCGGGATCTCAGCGTACCGCAGGGCTTGGTCGATCTGCTCGTCCCCGAGGCCGGTTTGCATGCGCAACTCCCGACGCGACATCCCGGTGCGCAACCAGTAGACAATCCGCCATACCGGCGTTCGCGTCCCCGCGATGGCCGCTCTTCCGCCGACGATGCCCGCGCGCTTCACAACCCAGGGCAGGTCCGGTTCCGGCTGTTCGTAACCCATCAGGAGGTAGACGAGTTGCCGCTCCGGCGGCTCAAGGTCCTCCTCGGCTGCCGCCCCTGGAAACACGGAGATTGTGCCGTCTTCCCTGACCATCGCCAGGTCCGCAGCCTCGAGTCGCGCCAGGGCAGCCCTTTGCCTCTCGTCGAGAGCATCGACTTTCTGCATCACGATCCGTTTAATACGGGCAGCCGCAGCCATTGTACCCACCTTCTCCGGCGCCGCCTGACCTACTGCCAGAACGCATTGCTATTATACCACGGTCCCAAAGCCCCTACTTCAGTATCTGGAACATGTTGTGGTAGTCGTCCGTCCACAGGGCGATCTCTTTGACATCCCCGCGCGGCACGATGTGGCTGGCCACCTGCGGCTCCCTCGCCCACGTGCGGCTCTTCGTCAACACCATGTACTCAGCGGTGTAGGTGGTGTACTGGTCCCCCCTGTCGCTGAACTCAAACGCCTGCATCCCCATCGCCTCCGCCGCCTTGTAAACCACCGGGCGCAGATCCAGCATCCGGTTTGTGATGTTCACCACGATCATGCTGTCGTCATTGCGAAGATGCCGGGCGTACACGTCGAACGCCTCCTTCGTGAGAAGGTGCGCCGGCACGGAATCGCCGCTGAAGGCGTCCATCATGAGCACGTCATAGCGCATCGGCTTGTCCACCAACTCGCGCTCCAAAGACAAGCGGCCATCGCCCATGACGATATCGTTTTGGGCCGGGCAATCGGTCACGAAGGTCAAAAGGCCCGAATCGCGAGCCAGGTACACCACATCCGGGTTGATCTCATAGTAACGCAGGAAATCCCCCCTGTTGGCATAGACCGCAAGCCCTCCGCTGCCCAGACCGAGGATGCCGATGCGCAGTGTGCGCCGGGTCGGGTCCGCCGACAGCCGGCGGGGATGATACTGCAGGGCGAGACCGATCCCGGTATCCGGGCCGAAGTACGAGCAGGGCATGCGGCGCTTCTCGGGGGCCAGGAACTGGAACCCGTGGATGATACGGCCGTGCAGCAACACGTGGGTGTGCCACTCGGGCTCATCCGGGTTGACGTCATTCACCCAGCAGATGCCGTAGAAGTTGCGCATGCTGTTGGGTTGCTCCCGCATCGTCCAGCTATGCGCCCAGGTCAGGGCCACCGGGACCGCGAGGACGCTGACCGCAATGGCTCCGCGCCCGAACCACTTGCCGACCACAGGGATGAGCCGCTCGTCGTGCTGCATGACGAACAGGCCCAGGAACCAACACAGCACCAGGCCGATGTAAAGCTCGTAGAAGTCGCGGAAGATGAGCGGGGCGATCACGCCCACGAACAGCCCGCCGATCGCGCCGCCGATCGAGATGCCCAGGTAGAACGATGTGAGGTACCGCGGCCGAGGCTTGGCCGCCACCACCTCGCCGTGGCAGACCATGCAGCAGGCAAACAGGGCGAGCGAGAACGCCGCGATCTGCGTGCGGACGCTCATTCCCTGCTGCTTGATGATGACCCAGCCACAGATCGGCACCAGGAGGAGCAGCGCCGGGACGAACGCCCTGCGGATGTACCACCGCGGGCTGTCGAAGCAAATGATGAAGGACAGCAGATACAGGCTCAGGGGGACGATCCACAGGAACGGAATGACCGCGACCTGCTGGCACAACTGGTTCGTGATCGCAAGCAGGAGCATCGAGGCAAGCGCCGGCAGGCCGATCCACAGCCACTTGACGTGCCAGGTGGGTGCGGTATCAGGGCCGGTCCCCGCGGCCTGCGTCGCCGCGACCGGAGCCGGCGCGGGCAAGTCCTTGACGAAGTACGCGCAGACGGCGTAACCGCCCACATACACCACATACGCAATCGCCCATATCCAGGCCTGCGCCCGAACCGCCAGGGCCGGCTCCACGATGAACGGGTAGGTCAAGAGCGCCAGCAGCGAGCCGACGTTCGACAACGTGTACAGCCGATAGGGCGACTTGCCGACATGGGTGCGGCTGAACCAAGCCTGCAGCATGGGGCTGGTCGAGGCCAGGATGAAATACGGCAGCCCGACGGAGGCCGCCAGAAGCTGGACAATCCGCCACACCGGCCAGTTGACATCCGGCGGCTTCCAGCCGGCCCCCGGGAGGATCGGGGCCTCCCACGTGGTGGCGAGCCAGCCGAGCAGCGCTACGGAAGCGGCCAGCAGCACGCCGTGGACGACAGCCTGGGCACGAGGGCGCAGGCGGCTGATGACCAGGTGAGCGTACAGGTACCCGAGCAGGAGAATGACCTGGAAGAAGAGCATGCACGTCGTCCACACGGCCGGCGTGCCGCCGAACCACGGGAGGATGTATCTGGCGATGATGGGCTGGACCTGGAAAAGGAGAAACGCCCCCAGAAAGATTGGAGCCACGTACCGTGCCATGCGAAGTCCCTCGCCCGAAGGATAGCGTCCGATGCCGCAGGGGACACCGAAGCGTTGACGGTCCAGTTTAGCAGAGGAGAGTCAGACTGTGAAGGTATAGATAAGCCCTGTAACCGGCATGGCTGACGCGCGGCGTGTTCCGGCGCAAGATCGGGGAGGCAAGTTCAGCGCGACGGAAGCCTCTGTCATACAGACGCGAGAAACAAGAGCGTGACTGTCAGGCAAGCGGCGATGCGCGTGGCGGCCTTCGTCTTACTGCAGTGTGCCGCTAAGGATGAGGAAGTCGTGGTCGGTCGTGCCGAGGTCGAGCGGGCGACCCGGGGCGATAGCGACCCGCGAGGCGACGCCGGTGTCGAGGTCGATAAGCGTCATCCCACGCGGCTTGAGCGCGAGGTTGATGGTCACGTTCAAGGGCAGGGGCTTCCGTATGCGCGTCCAGCCTTCGGCGGGGTCGGACGTTATTTGCGCCGAGCCGGCGACATTGCGCAGGTAACAGAGGAAGATCGCGACGTTCTCGGACAGGAGATACTGCGCTTCGTAGCCCTCCGGGACTTTGACCTCGGGCTGGAGGCGGGCGACGGAATCGGCGTCGGCAACGTTCAGCCGCGTCGCGTAGGACGAGTTGTCGAAGGTGAAGTCGAAGTCCACGCCCCGGCGGAAGCACGCCTGCGCAATACGGCCCATCGCAATGTGCATCGCGCGCCCGGCGGGCGTCTGGAAGAAGCGGTCGTCGGCCAGCGAATGAGCGACGCTGATGCCGACCCTGGGCTTCGCACGGTGGAAATGAGCGAGGTCCAGGCGGCTCATTACCTGCCGGGCGATGCGGAACTCCTTGACCGGCTCGTCGCAGGTGTCCCAGAAGAAGCAGCCCGGCGTGCCGGCGCATAGCTGGGCCCAGATGGCGTCGCGCGCGCCCAACCGCCGCACGGCGGGCGCAGCCTTGTACCATTGGTCGCCGTAGGACTCGCCGGAAAAGGCGGGCTTGCCGAGGCGGCTATAACGGGCCGTCACCGCGACGGTGACGCCGTAGTCCATGTCCTTGCTTGTGCAGTCGCCGCTGGGATACGTGTGATACGTGTAGAAGTCAATCCCGGTTCGCCGCGACCACGGCAGCGGATCGGCGTCGAGCAATGCCGCGCCGAGGTGGCTGACACAGATCGGTGTCGAGGGGTCAAACTCGCGGATGAGACGAATCTGGTCCTCGGTCCAGGAGAAGAAGCCATCGGGCTGCTCGTTCTCGATCTCGTAGGCGAAGATGTCAGGATTCGCGCGAAGACGCGGGATGAGGTCGGTGAGGTAGTCGCGCTGGCAGGCGAGGACGTCGGGGTCGCTGAGCGCGTCGGTGGGCTGCACGAGCATCCGCTTGTCGACCAGGAACCGGCGGCGGTAAGGCGGGAGGGTTCGCAACTCGTCGGGGGTGTAGCATGGGAGAACGCACTTCTCCATGCAGTCGGCGTTGAAGTACGACGCGTAGGTGGCGTACCAGGACTCGTGGAGAGTGACAAGGAAGCGAAGGCCATAGGGCCGGGCGACTTCCATGTAGTGCTCCCAGCGGCGGAGGAGGCCGAGGTTCACCTTGCCGATGGCGTCCATAGGCTCGGCGCCGAGCTTGGTGTGGTCGCGGAGCATGACCCGGACGGCGGTGACGCCATTGTCGCGCAAATAGGCGAAGTGTTGGCGCAATTGCTCGTCGCTCCAGTCGGCGATGGAGGACGGAGCCGTCACGCCGCGGACGCCATTCTCGACCGTGTGGACGAAGTTGCCGTAAAGGCCGCCGAAGGGCACGAAAGGCCGTCCGTCGGCGTGAAGGAAGTACCCGTTGGAGCCGAGGCGCACCTGATCCGCGCGGACCGGCGGCGCGACGATGATCTGGGCGGACTGCCCGGTGAACCCCGCCTCGTCGGCCACGGTGACAGTGACGCGGGCGTAGAGGTCGCCGGGCAGGCGAAGGCGGACCGTCGCCTGGCCCCGGCGGTCGGTGGTGATGGCGGATGGGCTTGCCGACCCGACGCCGCCGACGGAGATCGAGGCTTTGTGCCCGGTGATGGGGCACGCCTCGCCGTACTCGCCGAGAAGCTGCACTCGGACCGGGATCAGAGCGCCAGGCAAACCGGTGCGGCGCTCAGGGGTGACGGCATACGAGGCGGGCCGGCCATTCGCGGTGGATTTGACGTGTATCTGGAGAGAGGCATTACCGGCAGTGAGCGTAATCTTGTCGGTCACTCCGGGGCGGCCCGATGCCTGTACGGGGAAGGCGGCAAGACCGCTTTCGTCGCTCATCTTCACCGAATGGCGAGCAGACTTGCCACCCGGGTCGGGGGACAGCAGGGCGGCGTCGCCGGCGGATGAGATGTCGCATGTCACGTCCGTGCCGGGGATTGCCACGCCGTCGGAATCCAGCGGGCGGGCTTCAAGCCGGAAGCCCCCGCCTGCAGTGATCGCGCCATCGCGGACGTTGGTTGCGATCGAGGCCACGGCCGCCTGCAGCGGCGCGAGAAACTCATCATCCACCCAAGCCGTGCCGGGGCGGCGGATGTCCATGCGGGCAACTCCCCAGGCCGCATCATCGGGAGCCGTACCGTCAACGTAGCGCTGCTCCCAGTCGCTGCCGTAAGTGAAGGAGGCGCCGGAGACGCTAATCCAACCGCGATCTTTCGCAAGCCAGACGATGAAGAGCATCCCCTCAGCCCCCTTCGGCTCGCCGCGAACCCATGCGCGGAAACGGTAGCGCTGGCCGGGCGTGACGGGGACGGTTTGCTCCAGGCTCACGGAGGGGTTGTGCTCGGGGATGGTGGGCGCTTCAAGGCGCATACAGCGCTGGCCAGAGTGCGCGCCGCCCGTCTGCAGGACCCACTTGGAGTTCGCGTCGCCATAGTTACGGGACCAGCCGCCGGCGGGCATGCCGTCGGGGCCGGTATCGCCCTCGAAACCGGGGTTGGAGAGAAGGTTGCCGGGCGCCCCGGCAGCGTGGAGGGAAGGCACAAGCGCAAGAATCAGACAGGGCAGAAAGCGCATCGCGCGATAACTCCTCGGGTGCGCTCGCGAAGGGGCGCGGGCGCCATCTGGGCAGGGGGCCGACATCAGGCCATGCGTCTGAATTCGTGAGTCGAGCAGCCGCCTGTCTGGTGTCGAGGTTCACCCTCTTGACTGAAGGCACCTTCCCTGGGCCTGGGGGCCACGATGAAACCTCCTCGCTCCAACACCGCGGCGCTCCTGTTACAACGACGAGTGCGTCTTTCAATTGTAGGCAGTATACCTACGCCGGTTGTGCGGCCCTGATCGGCAATGAGATGCGATGCGGAGAGATGGACGGCGATTGACCACCGAGACACAGAGAACGGCAACGTCCCTTTCCCATTGTCCGGGAAATGGGGTGCATATCAGGGCCGCTTCCCAGCCGTTCTCTGTGCCCTCTGTGTCTCCGTGGTTTGACGCCGTTCGCCCTTCATCTTGGGACACGGTCAGCCTCTGACAACATTCCGAGCGCTTCGTCTGCCGGTTGTCAAAGTGGCGCAGTTATGAAACTATCCGCCCTGTCGTAATCACCCAAGTCCCATCAATCCTGCGCCCTTCGCCGTTCCTTGTCACCAAGCTTGCGGCAGTCCTACCTACAATCAGCGGGCGGACCCTACAACGACGACCAGCCTTGCCTTCGCCCCTTTGGGAAGCCTATAATCCGTTCGTTGGTATAGCCACAATGCCACTCAGAACCGACCAAATCCTACTCACTCGGAAGTGACTCCCCGTGCCCAAGATCATCACCGAACTGCCCGGACCGAATTCCCGCAAGTACATCGAGAAGTCGCGCAAGTACGAGCCACAATCCATGAGCGACCAGATCCCCCTCGTCTGGGCCGAGGCCCACGGCTGCGTGGTCATCGACGTGGATGGCAACGAGTTCCTCGACTGGACTTCCGGTGTGCTGGTGACCAACGTCGGCCACTGCCACCCTGAGTATGTCGCCGAGATCCAGGACCAGTGCGGTAAACTGCTCAACTGCTATGATTTCCTGTCCACGCCCAGGGCCGATCTCGCCGAGAAGCTCGTGCAGATCACCCCGCCGCACCTCGACCGCTGCTTCCTCGTCACCACCGGCACCGATGCCACCGAGGCCGCCATGCGCATGGCCCGACGGGCGCACAAGGGGTGGGAGATCCTCGCCTTCCACGGCGCCTTCCACGGGCGCACGTATGGCGCGGCATCCGCCGGCGGCTCGATGGGCGTCAAGAAGGGCTTCGGGCCGATGGTACCCGGCTTCCTCCATGCCCCGTTCCCGTATTGCTACCGCTGCCCGTTCGACAAGACGTGCGAGGACTGCGGGATGTTTTGCCTTAAGCACCTCGACTGGGTGATCTCGAAGGAATCGTGCGGTGAGCTTTGCGCGGTCATCACCGAACCCTACCAGGGCGGGGCCGGCAGCATCACCCCGCCGCCCGGCTACATGGAGGGCCTCGACGCCTGGTGCAAGAAGAACGGCGTGTACTTCATCTTCGACGAGGTGCAATCATCCTTCGGCCGCACCGGGAAGATGTTCGCCTTCGAGCACTATGACATCAAGCCGGACCTGGTGACTCTCGGGAAAGGCCTGGGTAGCGGCGTGCCGTGCAGTGCTGTCATGGGCACCAGCCAGATCATGGACGTGCTCCCGCCGGGCAGCATGGGCAGCACCAACGGCGGCAATCCGCTCAGCAGCCGGGCGGCGCTGGCGGCCATCGGCATCATGGAGAAGGAAGACCTGGTGGCGAACTCCGCGCGAATGGGCGCGATCATGGGCGACCGGTTCCGCAGCATGATGGCCCGGTACGAGCAGATGGGCGACGTTCGCGGCAGCGGCCTGGTCTGGGGCCTCGAACTGGTGACCGACAAAGCCTCGAAGACGCCGGACAAGGACCTGACCCGCCGGCTGGTCAATGAGGCCTACCAGCGGGGTCTTTGCATGATCGCCCCCATCGGCATGTACGGCAATGTGGTGCGCGTTGCGCCGCCGCTGGTCATCACGGAAGCGGAGACCGAGGAGAGTCTGGGCATCTTCGAGGAGGCGTTCAAGGCCGCAATCGGCTAATATTACTACGCCGGTTGTGCGGCCCTGCTCGGCAATGAGATGCGATGCGGAGAAAGGGACGGCGATTGACCACAGAGACCACAGAGGGCACAGAGAACGGCAACGTCCTTTAAGGCCTATCGTGGGGCCGGCCGTTTCCCAGCCGTTCTCTGTGCCCTCTGTGGTCTCTGTGGTCAATCGCCGTTCGCGCTTCATCGTAATGTTAGGGCCACACCGCGACCTACGTCGCGCATTTCCGATCTGCTTCACGTGACATGGCCAAGTGCTTCGCTACATAAAGTTGCATTTTACCATGAAAGATCGACGAATTATTGGCCGTTTTGTGCTATCCTGTCCACACTGAAGAAAACGGCAATGGCGGACGGTCAATGACGAAGCGAATCGGAGGCGGCGAAGCATGGACCACTGGCATGATGCGGTGCACTATGTCGGGATCACCGGCGGAGCGCTGGCCATTCTGGTATTCCTGGGCGGAGCGACGCTTTACCTGGGCTTCACCTTGCCCGGAAAACCCTTCAAGCATCCGATACGACGCAAGATCCGCATCGCGCACATGAGCGGCGGCGCGCTGGCCGTCGGATTGGCATTGACGCACTACATCGGACGCAGGATTCAGGCCGGTGAGTACGGCTTCGAGATGGCCCCGCCGTTCTTCGCGGGCGCATGCTTCCTGGTAGTGGGGCTTTCCGGCATCCTGCGCTATTGGACACCCAAGCCGCTGCGCAAACGATGGATGATCTTCGCGTACATCCACCGATTGGCGGTCGCGGGGGCGCTGTGCATGATGGTCGATCACGTGCTACACGAGGTGAGCCGGTTCGGCAAGCGCTGAGGCGCGAGGGGTGCTGCGAAGCGCTATTGCGCAGGGTGATCGATGCGCCAATGTGACGGCTCCAGGCGGCTCCCGTAGCGCAGCCACTTGCTTGCCCCGGGGTGCGTCTTTCAATTGTAGGTAGTATTGCTACGCCGGTTGCGCGGCCCTGCTCGGCAATGAGATGCGATACGGAGAAAGGGACGGCGATTGACCACAGAGACACAGAGGACACAGAGAACGGCAACGTCCCTTAACGCCTATCGTGGGGCAGGCCGTTTTCCAGCCGTTCTCTGTGCCCTCTGTGTCTCTGTGGTTCAATGCCGTTCGCCCTTCATCTTGACGGTCAGCCTCTGACAAGATCTCGAGCGCTTCGTCTGCCGGTTGTCAAAGCAGCGTAGCAATGGTAGGTGACCGGCGGTAGCCGGGCCGTATTCAACAGCCAAAGGACAGGCCGTCGGGGTTATGCTGCTGCGGGACTATCCGTCATGCCGTAATCCTCCAAATCCTATCAATCCTGTTCACTTCGCCGTTCCCTGCCGCCACGCTTGCGGCAGTTCTACCTACAATCGGCGGGCGGCCCCCTTGCCCCCAGGAGCATCGTTTTTACGCACCACGCCAAGCCCTGGAGTGTCGCGAGCCGTGCAGAGCGCGGCTACGGACGGGGACCTTAGAGCGGGTGGCTGCCAGG
>Ga0181520_10009976_pt1 | contig 12912 bp, 8 predicted proteins | sample PEATcosm2014_Bin_29_FD_132451 | JGI IMG/M metagenome (GOLD analysis project Ga0181520, IMG submission 132451) | Peatland microbial communities from MTU Mesocosm Facility, Houghton, MI, USA - PEATcosm2014_Bin02_30_metaG | ecosystem: Environmental > Terrestrial > Soil > Wetlands > Peat | place...
AGAAAAGTATTTCAAAAACAGTGATTGTCGAAAATTCCATTATTATCCAACCCTGTTTTATTGGCGAAAATGCTAAAATTACCAACTCTATAATTGGTCCTCATGTTTCAATAGGAGAAAACTCGACAATTGATTTTTCAGTTATTACCAACAGCATCATACAATCAAATACTAAGATATCATGCGTTAACCTTGATAATTCAATGATAGGCAATTACGTGGAATATTTTGGCAGCAAAAAGGAAGTCAGCATAGGCGATTACACAGTATTAAGTTAAAAACTATAAATGAATAAAATTAAAGTCATACTGTTATCCTCTCTTTCGTTGTTCGTAATATCTTGCGGAATATTCAAGCATGGTCATCAAACTGTTATTACCGAGGATATAAAACTCGATAATACATCCGACTTTATTGATGGTTGTAAAGAAAAAATACTTGGTGATTATGATAAAGCTATTGCTACTTTTCAGTCGTGTATTAAAACTGATCCATCAAACCCAGCACCGCTTTATGAACTTGCCGGTATATATTACCAGCAGAAAAATTATAAAGATGGGTTGCCCCTCATGGAAAAAGCAACCAATCTTGAGCCTGAAAATCAATGGTTCCAGTTGCTTTATGCTAATTTGCTGATAGCAGAACTCCGGTACAAAGATGCTTTAGCTGTTTATGAGAATTTAGCAAAAACTCATCCTGAAAATATTGAGTATTTCTTCGATTGGGCTGCGGGGTACATATATTTAAACAAATATTCCGATGCAATTGATGTCTATAATATGATAGAGGAAAAGACCGGCGTTAACGAAGATATCTCTATGCAGAAAGAAAGGATTTATCTTATGCAGAACAAGTCTGATAAGGCTATTGAAGAAATTCAGAAACTTATAAATGCATTTCCTACTGAACCGGATTATTACAACATCATTGCCGATCTGTACCTGAAAAACAAAATGGAAGATAAAGCCCTGGAAACCTATCAGAAAATTCTTTCAATAGATCCGAACAATGGCAATGTGCATCTTTCTCTGGCTGATTATTACAGAGAAAAGGGGGAGAAAGATAAATCATTTGAAGAATTGAAACTTGCTTTCGCCAGTCCGGGTGTTGATATTGATACTAAGGTTAAGATATTGCTTTCTTATTATTCCGTAACCGAAAAATCAGATCAGCTTAAAGAACAAGCTTACACTTTAATAGATATATTGATAAAAGCGCATCCAACGGAAGCAAAGGCATATTCTATTTATGGTGATTTTTTATACAGGGATAATAAACTTAAAGAAGCTGAAGACCAGTTTCTGAAAGTGATGTCTCTTGATAGTTCCAAGTTCGAAATATGGGAACAGATACTGGTAATAGAATCGGAATTATACGATTATAAATCAATTGAAACCAGTTGCAAACACGCTCTGGAGCTTTTTCCCGAACAACCTCGGCTTTATTTGTTTTATGGCGAAGCTGAATATTTTCTCAAGAAGTACGATGACGCGCTTACTTCACTGAACAAAGGCATGGCAATGGTTGTTGATAATAACGATCTTTTGAAACAGTTTTACACTTTCTTAGGAGATGTAAATGCCGCGAAAAATAATTATTCCGATGCCTTTGCCAATTACGACAAGGCTTTGATAATTGACCCCCTTGATTATTATGTTTTAAACAACTACAGTTATTATATTTCAGTTCATGGAGGCGACCTTGACAAAGCGGCCGATATGGCCGAGAAGGCGGCAGAGGCTAATCCCGATAATGCTTCATTTCTTGATACGTACGGATGGGTTCTTTACAAACAAGCTAAATATACCGATGCAGAGAAATGGTTAAGCAAAGCTTTGGAAAATAAAGGCGATTCGAGCGCTGTGATACTGGAGCATTACGGCGACATTCTATATAAATTAAACCAGCCCGACAAAGCACTGGAGTATTGGAACAAGGCTAAGCAAAAAGGAACTGGCTCTCCCTTGCTTGATAAAAAAATAAACGATAAAAAGTTATATGAGTAAGCGAATAACCGGCTATATTGTTTTACTGACGGGCCTTGTGCTGGTATTTTTTATTGCGTGCAATCCGCAGAAAAAGATCATTAAAGAGCCTATTAAAGTTAAAGGCGCCGATTATCTTATTCAACAGCTTAAGAAGAACGAATTCAAATTCAAAAAGCTTAATATAAAGTTTTCTGTAACGGCTACGATTGACAGGCATGAGAATACTTTTGGAGGGAATATCAGGATCAGGAAGGACAGCGCTATATGGCTTTCCATTTCGCCGGCCCTTGGCATTGAAGCTTTGCGCATACTTATAACCACCGATTCAATTAAACTACTGAACAGGATAGAGACAAGCTATTTTGCAAGCGATTTCAAGCTAATTAACAACATGTTAAAAACTGACCTAGACTTTGATATGCTTCAATCAATACTTATGGGAATTGATTTTTCAACTTACCGGAACGATGTGTTTAAGGCATCGGTTGATGGCGACCAATATTTGTTAAGCACCGTGGGCAGGGGAAAACTAAAAAAGCTTCTTAAGAGTAAAGAAGACAGCCTTCGCGTATTGATGCAGGATATATGGCTCGACCCGACGACATATAAGATTACTAAAATCAGGATAAAGGAACTAAAAGCGAACCGTAAACTGGAAGCCAGTTATTCCGATTTTCAGAAAGAGGACAGTACTTTTTTCCCAAGGAAAATTGATATTTCAATTACCGATGATAAGAAAAAGATGGATATAGCTGTCGAAAATTCAAGGGTCAGTGAATCAGGAACGCTTGAGTTTCCATTTAATGTTAGCAACAAGTATAAAAAGAATTAAAAGTAACTTTGTGTTTTATTAAGTTAATGAAAAACGGGTTTATTGATATAAAAACTTATCGCATTCATTGTTGCTTTGTAACAGTGGTATTGCTTCTTTTGGCCTCCTCTCAGTCCTTTGCCCAGTGGACAAAAGAGAAGCTGCAGGAAGACAAGCAACAAATTGAGAACGACATTGCTTATTCCAATAAACTGCTGGCCGATACCAAGAAGAATAAACTTATTTCGCTTAACCAGATTCTCATTCTCAATAATAAAATAAACCAGCGCGAAGAACTTATGGGCAATATCAATTCGGAGATACTGAATATTGATGAAAACCTTAGCAGTAATTTCAGCGAAGTGGTTAAGCTTACCGACCATTTAAAGCAATTTAAGCAGGATTACGCAAAAATGATAATCTTTGCTTACAAAAATCGCAATGCCTTTAACCGCCTTATGTTCCTGTTTGCATCATCCAGCATTAACCAAGCCTTTCTGAGGCTAAAATATTTACAATTGTACGCCCGCTACCGCCATAAACAAGCCGACCTGATTATGAAAACAGCAGTTTCGCTTACTGATAAGATAATGCTTCTTAAGTCAATACGCGCTGAAAAATCAATCCTTCTGAAAAATCAGGAAGATCAGAAAAAATTACTGGCACAGGAAAAAAGTGAAAAGAATAGTTCGGTAAAAAAACTGATGCAAAAAGAAAAAGACCTGGTCAGAGCAATTAAACAAAAAGAAAAAGAAGCAAAAAAACTACAGCAATCAATTGAAGCAATTATTACCGACGAAATAAATAAAGCTACCGAAAAAAACAAAATCGGACCCGTTACAGAGGAGAATAGTCCAAAAATTGAGGTTTCAAATACTTCAAAAGAGCTAGGGCTTACTGATGCTGAAATGACCCTTTCAAATAATTTTAATTCAAATAAAGGTAAATTGCCGTGGCCTGCCGAAAAGGGCATAGTTACAAGCACTTTTGGCGTTCACCCGCATCCTGTTTTCGGCAATATCAGTGTTAAAAATAATGGCATCGACATTTCAACTGAGCAGGGAGCCAAAGCCCGTGCCGTGTTTGATGGTAAGGTAACGGGAATTATTTCTGTTCCCGGCGCTAACCAGGCTGTTATTGTGCGTCATGGCGAATACCTGACTGTGTATTCCAACCTTTCGGCGGTATTTGTAAAAACAGGCGAGGCCATTAAAACCAAGCAGGATATTGGAATTGTTGCCACTGATGCCGACGAATCGAAAACCGAACTCCATTTTGAAGTATGGTATGGCAAAACCTTAACCAACCCCCTCGACTGGCTTGTGCCGAATAAGTAAAAAGCTGTTAATTGCCTTTTTGAGCCTACTTTGTATAACCGTTAATTTTCGGGAAACGTTATTCGCGCCACTGAGCGAATGAAATATTCCAGGGAATCAGTCATTCATTCCCGGGAATCCAACTCTCGCTCCCAGGAATCCAACATTCGCTCCAGGGAATCTGACTCTCGCTCCTAGGAATCCACCACTCATTCCTGGGAATCCAACACTCATTCCAGGGAATCCAACACTCATTCCAGGGAATCTATCACTCATTCTCGGGAATCCAACTCTCGCTCCTGGGAATCCAACACTCATTCTCGGGAATCCGCCACGCATTCTATAGAATCTGTTGTTAATTCTACAGCCGGAATGAAATATCCAGTGGGATACTTGTCTCATCCCTGAGGATAAGTGTTCCATCCTGTAGGATACGTGCCTCATCCTTGAGGATAAGTGTTCCATCCCGTAGGATGCGTGCCTCATCCTTGAGGATAAGAGTTCCATCCTGTAGGATGCATGCCTCATCCTTGAGGATAAGAGTCTCATCCCGTAGGATACTTTCCTCATCCTTGAGGATAAGTGTTCCATCCCGTAGGATACGTGTCTCATCCTTTAGGATAAGTGTTCCATCCTGTAGGATACGTGGCTCATCCTTGAGGATAAGTGTTCCATCCTGTAGGATGCATGCTTCATCCTTGAGGATAAATACTTCATCCCAAAGGATAAACGTTGTATCCTTGAGTGCAAGTGTAATTACTACCCGTTGATTTTAAGGGAGCTAATTGCTATAAATTAGCAGTTATAGCGGCGGCAATATTGGTGAGTTCTTCAGCCGTGAGTTTTAATTTGGGTCTGCTGAAATCAATATCGTGTACGCCATTAATAGGGATAAGGTGAATATGCGCGTGACTTACTTCAAGCCCCACTACAGCCACACCCACTTTAGCGCAGGGGATTGTTTTTTCAATAGCTTTGGCAATTTTTTTCGCCAAAAGGCAAAGTTCGCTGTAAAGTTTGTCGTCCAAATCGAAAAGGTTATCAGTTTCCTGTTTCGGGATAACAAGCGTGTGGCCTTTTGCAAGGGGATTTATATCAAGAAAAGCGAAACATGTAGCGGTTTCTGCAATTTTATACGAAGGAATTTCTCCTTTAACTATTTTAGTAAAAATGGATGCCATATCAATCTTTTTACCTTTTAATTTCAATTATCTCAACAGTAAGTTTACCGGCAGGAATATTGATTTCAACTTGGTCGCCAACTTTTTTACCAAGCAAACCCTTTGCAATAGGCGAGGTTATGGAAATTTTCCCGGTTTTCAGGTCAGCTTCGCTTTCAGGAACAAGCATATAATTCATCACCGACTTATTCGCCAGGTTTTTAATCTTTACTTTAGAAAGAATAAACACTTTCGAATTATCTAACTTCGATTCATCAATAAGCTTTGAGTTACTTACAAGTTCTTCGAGTTTGGATATTTTCAATTCCAGCATAGCCTGTGCATTCTTTGCTGCATCATATTCGGCATTTTCCGATAAATCGCCTTTATCGCGCGCCTCGGCAATTTGTTGCGAAATCAAATGGCGTTCAATACTTTTCAGCCTGTTCAATTCTTCTTTAAGTTTATCAAGGCCTTCTTTAGTATAATACTTTGCATCCATATTGTATTTATTAAAAAGTTGTTCATCCTTAATACAACATAAAGAATCCCGTGAAACCGGGACTCTTTATGAAAAGGAAAAAAATTAATTATAAACTCTACTTATAAATTGATCCTAACGCCTATGCTTTGTGTTCCCTGGAAAGGATCAGTAGCCCTGTAAGAATAGTCAATGCCAAATGAAGTTTTTTTATCTTTACTTAAAGGAACTTCCACGGTAAATCCGGCACAAGGCCCGGTATAGGCGGTTGTTCTTGTTGAAGCTTTAGTAATGCCATTTTCATAATCATAGCCTCCTCTTAATAGCAAATAACTTTTTAAACTATATTCAAGTCCTAATATATATTGGTCGTTGGTAAACGAATTTGAAGTAAAATTACCTGCAAGGGTTATTTTATTACTTTTATTAATAATAAAATCGTAAGCCGCGCCAATATTAAGTAAGGAAGGAAGTTCAAAATCGGCTGAACGTTGTTCTACTGTAAAAAGATTGGCATTACCATTGGTAGTAATATCTGTTCTGAAAGACAAACCATCGCCGGTAAATTTCATAGTCGGTCCAACATTTTTAAGAGAGATACCGAAATGGATATTATCATTTTTGCCTGTTACATATTGAATACCCGCATCAACTGCAACTCCCTGAGCGGATATATCGGAAATTGATTCGGATATAATTTTAAAAGTAACACCTCCATATATGCTATTCGAAAAAGCTTTAGCATAAGATATTGAAATATTCATCAAACTAGGCGAAAAAGTACCAACTCCGCCTTCAGGAAGGTCGACTGTGGTAATTGGAATTTCACCAAAAGACATGGACATAACTGCAAAACTAAGCACTCCGGTCTTGCTAACTCTCTGAGAAAGTCCAAAATTATTGATATTTACACCGGAACCCATTAACCAGCTTGTTCTTGAAAATATCAGTTCGGTTTTATTTATGAAAGCTGTACCGGCAACATTTAAATAAATAGATTCCAGCCCGCGATCAGTTGAGGAATTGGCTCCGCCCCAACCAGAGCTGCGTGCCCAGGGATCAATTAAAAGCTCGCCGGCTCCAGCCTGACCTGATCTGTCTGCATTTCCTGCATTTATACGAGTAATAGAAAATAATGTAATAACTGCAAGAATAGAAATCTTATAAACCTTTTTCATATATTTGTTATTATACGTTTATACAAAATTTAAATACGTTATTTAGAATGAATTAAGATCAATGGGGCGTAAAGTTCCAAACCATTTAATTACCTTTTCTCCAATACCGGGTGCATTTACATAAATAAGATACAATCCTCCGGCAATAGGAACACCTGCTGTATTCTTAAGATCCCAATTAAGATCTGTTGTTATTGGATTATCTCTGGTATATTGCCTAACCAAAGTACCATTAACCGTATAAATAGATATTGTACATTGTACCGGCAGATTGGTAATTTTAACCTCATTGTCAATCTGATTAGCTTCATAACCCGAAAAGCCATAATAAGGATTCGGGACAACATTAATTAGATCCAGTGCATTTTTTGCAGCTTCAATATTATCAGTAACAGTCGCAATATCGGAAGTTGAAAACTGATACATTGGATTGTTTTTATTTTTTGGGGCTGAAGAACCATGTGTTGAATAATTCTTTTTATATGGTTTTGATACTCTGATTCTAATTTTCACATCAGTTGACAGCCAGTCCTGACCAGGAACAGCTACCGGAATTCCTGCATACATAAAATCTTTGAAAGCATTTCTTGCAAATGAACTAACAGTAAGGTGTTTAGAATAAACTAATTTATTGTGAATCCATTTTCCCGCATCGTATTTTGGGCAACTATTTGTATCATCTCCATTATGGCCAACAATGTAAACAAAATGCTCGCCACCCCAAAGAATTCCACCAAGATTAGTTAATAAATTCGATGTCGGATTAAATTTCATATCTTTTCCGTTTTCGCTTCCTAATGCAGAATTTTCACCAAATATGATATTTAATCTTTCTCCAGTTTCAACATTAATGGCATACCCGGGAAACCATCCCATGCCGGATTCTCCAATATAATTAGGATCATTAATATTTGAACTTGACCCCGATCCCACAGTAGCATAAGTAGTCTGGTCCAATGCTATAGACTGATGTGCTCTTAAATCAAATTTTTGGGTATTTCCTTCGTCAAGTGCAGAATTAAAGGCTTCACATGTTTCCAGAACCGGGCACCTTGACCACTTACTTGGATCCGAAGTTAAAACAATATCAACGCTGCCAATATTTTCAAATTCATTCAACTGAAAGGCTGAACCACTAGGACCAGGGTACGCAATTCCATAACCGGTTACCTCAGTATTTGTAGCGGGGTCAACAGCGGTACTATTTGTTGCACAAAGGGCATAAGGAGCCCAAGTGCCATTAATAATTTTCTGATAATACTTTTGCGGGTCAAGCCATTGAGAAACAGCCTGATTGTAATTGTAGTCATTATTAGCAGGATTAGTAAGATCGTGATTGGTTCCAGATCGGATCCAGTTCCAGAATCCACCACCATCAATATCGGGAATTCCTCCCAGCCAGTGTTTTGAACTGTCGGTATAAGTAATAGAAGATTCGAGAAAACCATTATTGGGCGCTAAAATAGCTGTTATATCACAAGTTGCACAACCCCCTAATTTGCCCACTGTATATAATTCATATTTCCCTCCGTTCCCTCCTATGCTCCATGTCTGAACAATGTCAATTGATATTCCCCTGTCAATAAATAGTTGTTCATTATTATATGACGTATTGGTGTCAGAATGAATTGTATCTCCGTTACTATTATCTATTAGTATCCAATTGGCTACCTGCATAGTTGCGGTATCTCCTCCAGCATCAATATCTGTCTGGTGTGAAACCTGATGAGCTTTATAGGAATAAACACTATCAAAGCATAATGTGTATGAAGTCTTTTTAACATTAAGTGGATCAATAACCTTTACACTAATAGGGCCTGCCGAATTCAGGTATTCAGGTGTCAGCATAGAGTCATCTCTTAATATTTGGGCTTCAGATTCCGGGGTTAGATCAAGAATGTTCCCTCCATTTCCCTGACCTTCAATGCGAGTAATTTTAGGACCAAAGCCATATTGAGCATTTTGTACTGTGCCATTTGATTCTGGAGCAGGGTTATGAGGAATACCTGTATAAACTTGAATGTTTTTTCGTCCTGCAAGATAAGGTTTCTGTTGTCCTAGTAGTGCGCTAACACCCAGAATACCCGTGGACTGGTTGTTTGGATCCTGTGAGTATGTTAAATAATTATTATAGGCATATGATAAAGCCATATAATAATATTGCTTGTGATTAACAAGAGTTTGTACCCCTGTAGCAAATTGGTCAGCTGTAATAACAAAAGAATGAATAATTCCGGTATTTGCTCCAACAACCTCCTGAACCGGTACATTGGCTCCTACAGCTTCATTATAAACATAATTAGTTAAAGTGCCAATTGGGTTGCCCGACTTGTCATAATTTACAATGTCGCATTGTGCAACTAACCGTGCCTGAGTGGGATCTTGAAGATTGGAAACAGATACTGAAGCATTGGCTAATTGGTAAATCTGATAACCTTCAAAACGGTATAATGAATCAAAGCGAGGTAAATGTTGCTTTATTAAAGTATCAGGATTAACAATTGACGGGTCAAATTCTCTATATTTTTCCGGATCGTTTAAATTAGTTTTATTATTAATGTACAGAATTAATTCTTTGTCAAGTTCCTGAATGGTTAAATTCGGTGCATCAGGGCCATCAACAACTTTAAAGCAGTTATTAAATAAATTCTGACATTTGTCATCGGCTTCGTCTAATACTCCAACTGATGCCCATGCGCTGCCCACTGTTGCTCTTGCCCATGGTACGCCTACTGTTATATAATTAACTGCACCCGGCTGAAGTGTGAATGGTCCTGCCGATTGCAAAAAACGCCTGTCACCGGGCTGGTTACCAACGGCTTTTTCTGTCCAGTTTTGCGTACAATTAGGTGGCTGTCCAGAGGTTGACCATTCGCATGGGTCGGTATTCCCGGGAAACATGAAATCACATTCCGGGCCGCAAACACCGGGACCGCCGGTATGAGCGTTCCCCCCCCACAACATTTGAGTTCCATCTTTCCATATTCCTCTTAAATAATTATAATAATCAATAGCGATAACAGGGTCACTTATTGCTTCAGGTGCGCCCATATCGGCATTATCGAAATAAATAAATCGCCTCATGCCAAAACGTTCATTATCAACTATTCCATCTCCAAAATTCACTCCATTTATACTAACATCACACATCTGATGACCACTGGCATCGAGTTTGGGGTTATCAATACCGTCAGGATCCATATAAGGGCCCTGGAAAAAATCCATGCCTATAGCCGGAGGATTGGCTCCATAAGCCTGAACTTGCCCGGAACCGTCAATATCAGTTCCATTGTAACAATATCCCATACCTCTGGGTATATCACAACCCACATAATCATCGTTTGAAAAACCCAAATCAGGGTCACACCATTGACTCATATAAGTTTCTGTTAAAGTATAGGTAGAACGGTTAATGATTTCATAACTATAAAAAGTCATATTGTTAATTTCATCATTCGTAGAAAACGCAAATGCCTGTGCGCGAATTTCCATACCAATCGGAGCTCCTTTTGATTCAGTATGTACGTTTCCTTTGTCATTAAAAACCCACCATAAGGTCTGGTCTCCTTTAATACACTGGTCGGCCTGTACACCTCCAGTTTCACATCCGTATTCTGTTCCCATAGTAGGTTGGGGAGGTTTTCCCAAATTTGCCGCGTTATAAGGGCAAAGAGAGTTATTAACATCATAGTATGGGTAATCGCCTAAATTAGGATCATACTGACCGGTTCCGCCATTATCATAAAACGGGGCAAGATAATAACATTGATTTTTTGTTATATCGCCGTGAGCAGGCCAATTTGCAATGTCAGGTGGAATTTTGTAATCAGGATAACAGGATGGGCATTTCCAATGGGCAATAAACTGGTCAACTTCTGCCCTGGTAATTAGATGATGTTGGTCATATTGTTCGCATGTAGGAGCATCAACCGAAGCGTAGCCGTCAATGGAAAGAGGACCTGGCCAATAATCAACACCATAACTTCTGTATTCTAATGCAGCTAATTTAAGCTGTCCGTTAATATCAATTCCGCCTATCCATAATGCCCCTGCAAACATAGAGGTTTTACCCGAACCTTTAGGAATTTCATACTTGGATATGTTAATAAGGTCCCACCACATATCGCCACCGGTATTGATACGAGTCCTGACATTATTAATGTCAAGATCTGTATGTCCGGTTGCAGGAGAACAAGCTTCTGCATCCACAGCACCTACCCTACTGCCATTCCCATTCTGACTTTGTTTGCTGCCATTTTTATTGTGAAATTTGTCGGCAAAAGCCATATTTATTAAAAGAAAGCAGAATGCTGCTAAAAAAATTGGGCGAACATTATTTTTCATAATCGTGATATTTATTTATCAATACAAGTAATAATTATTAAAAACTTAAAACAATATTAAAAATCAAAAGAAGCGCCTAAACGGATTCTCCTTGGTAAGCTATAATTTGATGGATTATTAATATTCAGTGCATACATTTCTCTGTATGACTGAACATTTATTTGTTCATTAATTGCTGCCTGATACATAGCTGCTGATAGATAACCATCGTCATTCGGATTTCCTGTAGCAGCATAAACAACCATAATATTCTTGGTATTCAGCACATTTAACACTTGTAAATAAACATTAAGATAGGCATCCTTTCTGTTTTTAGATTCTTTATTGCCAAGTTTTAATTTAATGTCTTTATCAAGACGTGCATCTATTTTAAACTGCCACGGCAATCTTGATCCATTAAGAGATCCCTGTAATACAGGAACTTTATTCCCTTCAATAGCAACAGGAATAACTTCAGCCGATTTTGAGTAAGGAACGCCAGATCCACCGGAGAAAGTAAAATTAATACCGGTATTTTGTAATAAAGCTATTGTTTTCACTTTATCACTACCTTTAATTTTCCTTGTCCAAACAGGTCCGTTATAATGCTTCCCTTCGGAATAACGATAGTCGATAACGCATGAAAGAGTATGGCGCTTGTCAAAATCCAATGGCATAGTAGTTCTGAGATTCGGCTGTCCTGAATTAACAAGGTTAATACCTGATGTAGCGTTAGAACCTGTTCCGTCAGCAAACTGAAGAGTATAGTTTGCTTTGATCCAAATATTATTTGTTCTCCTTAAATCATAAGAGATAGTTGCTCCTTTTACAGTTCCAAAATCTATGTTAGAATAAGATATATATGATTTTGGATAAGCATCAATATAATTAAATACTTGAATCTCGTCTTTCATTTCGCGATAGAAAGCCGAGAATTTGAGTGAGGAGGAGTTAGATAATTTCTGCTGGAACCCTAATTCAAAATCAACTGTTTTTTGAGGCAATAAATTAGGATTGTCAATTTGTGTACTATTTGGAATGCTGTTGATAAACAGATAACTTGTCGGATCAAATCGGTCAGTACCGGCAGTAGGTCTTTGCGTCAGCACATCGTAATGAGCAAAAAACAATGCCACATCTGAAATCGGGAATGAAAATGAAATACGGGGCATTACATTGGTTTGTGGATTATATTGTGTAAAGGAACTTGCTGAAAGTGTCTGGTTATTCCTATCAACCAGTAACGGAGTTGCACCGGATGGCATAATGGAAGTTGGGTCAGAAATTTGAGCGCCTTGTGAATTGTACCATGTGTTCCCGTTCCTATAACCAACAATACTTGTTGGATTAGTAACATTGTTAACATAAACCACATAATTAGAACCCATATTGGAAGGAGTAGTAAACTGATTACCGCCTAAATCAGAGACAGTAACTTCAGAAACTGTTTTGGCAGGATACAAACAATAAGGATCCTTTAGGACATCCTGATTTGCATCATATCGATCAACTCGTACCCCGACATTAAATACTAAATCATTAAAAGCAAATTTGTCCTGCACATAACCGGCCATATATATTGGTTCAAAAGCGCCAATTCCTCTGGTATAATTTCCAAAAGCATCTTTTGAATTGAAAAAGTCACTAAGTGTAGG
>Ga0181520_10009977_pt1 | contig 12911 bp, 5 predicted proteins | sample PEATcosm2014_Bin_29_FD_132451 | JGI IMG/M metagenome (GOLD analysis project Ga0181520, IMG submission 132451) | Peatland microbial communities from MTU Mesocosm Facility, Houghton, MI, USA - PEATcosm2014_Bin02_30_metaG | ecosystem: Environmental > Terrestrial > Soil > Wetlands > Peat | place...
AATATGGACAAGATAGCCGGCCAGCAGAAAGAGGCATTAAAGCAGGAGGCAAAAAAGAACCTCGGCATAGAAGCCGGCGATATTACTCCCGAAGAGGAATCGCAGTACGGGTTGTCCTCGGCTTCCGGAGTCATCGTCATGCAGGTGACACAGGGCTCTACAGCCGAAGCGGCCGGTGTAATGGCAGGCGACGTTATCCATGAAATGAACGGAAAGGCCATAAACAATCTGGAGGATTTTAATGCGGCGTCGTCAAAAGCGGCAAAAGGATCGCAGGTGGTGCTGTTAATTGAGCGGGGAAACACAATGGTGTACCTGGCGTTCACAAACGAATAAAAATATAAATTAATATTACGGCCCTTCTTCAGAGATGGAGAAGGGCCGTTTTATTTTAATTAAAAAGCAATTCACAACCAAATTTCACCTTACAAAACAACCTTTTTTGCATTTCGACGTTTAAACGTAATAACCCAACCTCTTTATGAATTGACAAGGGCTTTATTATGATGTATTATATATATTAAGGAAGCTTTATCATCCGGTTATGTCATATACTTTGATTCCTACCACTATAAGGCCGGGTGAAAGGTGAAGGGGACAATGACAAAACTAACGTCCAAATTTCTCGCCTCGTTATTTTCAACCATTATTATATCATTATTTTTTGTCGTATCCTCATTTGCCGCAAGCGGCGGCAAGGTAATAAGCGTTACAATGAGCCCTTCAACACCTAATTTCGGCGACCTTGTCACGATAACAGTCAAATACTGCGCGCAATTATATAATTCCGAATACATCGCCATAGCGATAAGCTCCTCACCGACAAAATCAAGCGCGGATCTTTCCGCCAACGGCCAGATATTTGTCGTGAGTATACAGGGTGTGGATGTCGCCACGGCATTGCCTGATGGTGGAAACCCAGGAGGCCAGATAGGCTGGATTGCCAACGCGAACCCCAACGGCGGTACATCAAACTGCCAGGACTGCTCGCCGCAGGCGGGTAATATTTTTACCAACACATACAATGTCCACATACCACCCGCATCAGATTATCCGGGATGTAATATAAGCCAGCTTTATATCCACGTAGCTTTAAAAGACGCTAATATGGCCGCAAGCGACTGGCTCGCCGCAGGAGATACGGGAGCATGCAACAGCGAGCCTGTGCCGGTTGACTGGACAATGGGAACCCAGGCGGCGGGATTTACAATGAGCAAAACCACGGAAGGCGAAGTACAGGCGCAGGGCGACCTTGTTCTATATTCCATAAATTATACATACTGGAACGGAACGCTCACGTTAACGGATACAATACCCGGCGGAGGGGATTTAAAACTGGTATCATTCGGGCCCACAGGAATGACAGGCGGCACAGTGACCGGGCCGGCGATAGGGTCAACTGCGGGAAATTTCACATGGGTACTGCCAAACAGGACGGGCATGCCTGGAACAGCGGCCGGCACCGTATGGATGCTTTATCAGGAGACTGCAAACCCGCCGACAATGGGAAAAAATTACGCGAACAACGCTCAGGGAACAATGCCCGGAGGAACTCCGTCAACGTTAAACGCGGTCGCAAACTGCATAGTCGGGCAGGCGGCAATCACCATCACAAAGGCGCAGAGCGAGGCAAACCCAAATTTCGGCGATATGATAACTTATTACCTAACATATAATGTAAACGGAATGCAGCTTGTGGCATATCAGTCTTTTGACGACCTTGCGCTGGGCACATATGGAAGCATGACTGATGAGACAGGCGCGCCTCCGACAGGATGGCAATTCGCGCCGCAAAACGGGGTTAACGGGGACTGGACAGTATCAGATGCCTGTAATACCGGAGACAGGATAATAACAGGGCAGGTAAATACAACTTCCACATATCCGGGATTATTATATTCAGGAATTACCGGAAGCGCCCTGTGCAGCGGCATAGTATATGGAGAAGCTTATATAAATCCGGAAACATATGAAGGCGCCGATGCCCTTATGTTCTTCAGAAATGACGGGCTTGTCGGAGGCAAGGCGTATGCGGTTGTAATATCTGTCGATAAAAACATAGGCGGATATACCGGCGGTAATATTGATTTCCAGGCATGTACGCCGGCATGCATATGGCCCACACCCAACTATATAGGAGCAAACCCGGCGATTACCAGCAATAAATGGTGGTCCATTAAGGTATGGATAGACCCGGCAAACCAGTATCATTTCCAGGCAAAGGCGTGGCCGAGAGGGTCTCCTGAGCCCGCGGGATACCAGATAGACTGGACCGACCCGAATGGCGCGGCAACCGGTATGTCCTGTACCAACGGTACCGCGTGGAAGGCCGGGTTTGGAGAACAGGGAGGCGACACGGCAAGCCCTTATGTTCAGGATTCATATAACAATTTTGAGATATTCAACCCGAGAGTATCGGCAAGCACGGTTGTATGGGACACGGTGCCAAACGCTGTTGGCGGCATATCTGACGATTCAGTATTATATGTCGGCCAGCAGGGGCCGTATGCGGTAGTATCTAACGGGCCGAGCCTTGTTTCATGGAACCTCGGCAATGTTTCAAACGAGGGCGGAACATTCACATGGTGGGGAACGGTAAATTCATGCAAGCCCATAACAAACCAGGGGTTTATAAACGGCGCATCGCCTGCTGTGGCGCAGGTTTCAAATATAGTTATAGCAAATCCTTATTGCCAGCCTGAAACAGGAATAACAAAGACGGCAAATGTGACGCAGGCCAACATGGGCACCACAATAACCTGGACAATAACCTACTGCAATGACGGAGAGGGTGATATTGCCAATTATACAATTACCGACCCTATGCCTTCCGGCATGCTTTTTGTGGGCTGCACCAACGGATGCTCTTCCGGCGGCGGTACTGTTACATGGAACCTTGGCACCCTTACAAAAGGCACCTGCAACCAGACGGTAAAATGGTGGGGAACAGTGACCGCTATACCATTTAATCCGCTTACAGCGAAGGAATATTTCGCCGCGGTTCCGGATACAAGCGTAATTATTGAAAAGGAAGTCTTAAACAGTTATTCAGCTGAAATGCTTCAGCAGAAAGTTTCTCTCCTGAAAGGGGATGATTAATATTTTCAGGGCCCTGTCCGCTGAGTTTAAGAGATGGCTGATACTGGCGGTTTTTGCCGCTGTTGCGCTGCCTCTTTTTGCCAATACCGGCCTTGACCTTAAAACTTACACAACAGCGAACCAATGTACGGGCAATGGAATGACGGTTGATTTTGCCATTATTAATAACACAGGGGCCCCTGTAAGCGGGCCCTTTACAATAGCTGTATGGATAAATGATGTGGGCACTCCCAATATAAATTCTCCGCAGGTAGCCGGCAATTATACTTCGGCATATCCATCCACAGCAGGATGGAACCAGGCAGGCTCCGCGTCAAATTTTCAGGTCAGCGCTTTTAGCTGCGCCGTGCAGGGCGCCACGCAGATGATAACAGAGGATTTTACACCGCAGAATCCAATTGCCGCAGGCGGATGGATGGCCGGTTCATTTCAGATTTATTTAAACGGCTGGCCAAGCCCGATGGATACGGGCTGCGATGATTATTCTGACCCTACAGCCGGCGCATATACGGATTACAGCCATATATGCCTATACAGGGGAGGCGTTCTTGAAGTTGAACAGACATCTCCTGGAGTAAATGACCCGAACACCGGCGTTCCTCCGTGCTCTGTTCCATCGGCCACAGCCACTCCGACAACAGTAGGTAAATTAAACTGCGCGACAGACTCCAACGGAAATATGAGCTGCGCGTTTGTGGCCCTGCTCGGCAACAGCCCGACTTTCACGCCGACATCCACAATGACCGACACAAGGACAATAACACCGACATTTACACCGACTTTTACGCCGACAAATACGCCCACTTACACGCCGACTTACACAATGACCTATACAAGGACCGCGACTCCGACTTTCACTTCCACACCCACATATACCCCGACATACACGCAGTCTTTTACCTCAACCGACACGCCGACGCCGACCGACACGCCGACCTATACCCCGACATACACCCAGTCTTATACCCCCACTTATACTTCGACATATACCGCCACGCCGACCTATACCGTTACAAGCACATTTACGCTGACGGTTACCATGACCAATACGGTATCATCAAATACACCCACAAATACACCCACATTCACGCCGACATATACCGCTACACAGACATATACCGCCACGCCCACATATACCGCCACATATACGCAGACTTCCACATATACACAGACTAATACTCCGACAGCAACCCCCACCCAGACCGACACATACACGGCCACGCCGACCATAACGGTTACTACGCCGTATACTTCAACAGACACGCCGACCGTAACACCGACATTTACCGACACGCCTACATATACGCCGACATCGTCGCCCACGGATACTTTAACGGATACTCCGACATTTACCGACACGCCGACATATACGGCAACATCATCGCCGACTTATACACAGACGGATACGCCGACATTCACGGATACTCCGACATATACGGCAACGCCCACGGATACGGCAACCCCGACCTACACATTTACAACGTCGCCCACTTATACTTCAACCGATACTTATACTTCAACTGACACACCCACATATACCGCGACCCAGACGTATACCCCGACTTATACCGTTACATATACATACACCCAGACCAATACGCCCACTGACACCCCTACTGACACCCCGACTTATACTGACACGGATACTCCCACTTACACATTCACTTCAACCGCCACGCCTACATATACGCCGACTTATACGGCAACGCCCACATATACCGCCACCCCTACCAATACGCCTTCGCCTACGATAACGCCGACTCCTATACCATATCCTTATTTGCTGACGATAAGCGCCTACAATGAGGCCGGCGAGCTTGTTAAAGTTATAGCTTCGTCGCCGGTTTCCGCGCAATTTACAGGCGCGTACATGATGGTAAGCGGGACCGTGGTGGATTTGTTTGACCCCTCTGACGGCGCCCTGACATTAAGCCTCCCAAATCTGGACGGGCCGGGACAGAACAGCGGCACGATGACCTTCGCCTGGAACGGCACCACCAACGCAAACCAGGTTGTCGCACCGGGAAATTATTACATAAAATTCAGCACCACAGACACATACGGCCATGTTGACACAAAAATTGAGGATATTCAGGTACTTTATATTCAGGAATATGTGCAGGTAAACATTTATAACTCCGCCGGGGAGCTGGTCCGCAGGCTCCAGACGCCGTATAACGGCACTTCTGTGGTGAGCCTCGGCGTTGACGATGTCCTGCAGGTGGGCAAGGATATGACCGATATAAATATAGGTTACGCGCCGGGGGGCAATATAGAGTGGGACGGCAAGAATAACGCCGGGGAAATAGTATCCTCCGGCACATATGAAATGCAGGTTGTGATTCAGACGGACCAGGGCACAAGGATTGTGGCTTCCAAGACGGTTGTGGTGTTAAACGCCTCCGTGAGCGGCATCATAACCAATATAAAAATAAAACCGAACCCGATAGTGGTTACAGATTCAGCTTCCAAGAGCGTGGTATTTCAGTGGGCGGCATCCGGAAATGGCACGGCTGTCATCCGTATATATAATCAGACGGGTGAACTTGTAAAAACAATTAACGCCACCCTGGCGGACGGTGTTGCCGGAATCACATGGGACCTGACCACTTCGGGGGGAAACGACGCGTCAAGCGGAGTTTATATATGCGCAATCAGGGCAAACCAGGACACCGGCGAGGCTGAAACAAAAATAATAAAAATGGCAATAATAAACAAGGTTAAGGAAGACCAGTAGGCATATTTAATGGAACGCTCTGTTTTAAAAAAAACTTGAAATCCCCGCGGAAGGTATTATAATATATAACATATGAAGGCGGGAAATAAGCCAGCGAGGTGCGTTATGCCGGAAGGCCAGATTTATATTGAAAAAAGAAAGCATAAAAGGGTCGATAAAAAAGTTACGGTAACATTTAAAGTGGTTTCCATGCCTTCTGAGATAGAAAAAATAAAATCAGCGGCGGAAAAAAACGAGACCGAGACCGCGAATATCAGCGTGGGCGGCATACAGCTTATTAATGACGCCGGATTAAGCCCGGAACAAATACTCAGAATTGAAATAAAACTTGAAAGCGCCAAAACGGCCATAATAACTTTTGCCGAGGTAAAATGGTCCGCGAAAGACGACAACATAAAAAAGTACAGGACAGGAATCGAATTTCTTGTACTTAAGGACGAGGATAAAAAACTCATAGAAGAGATCGTCGGATAACATATTGTTCCATAAAACCGCATAAAACCGGGCAGCCCCCCGGAAATACATTCTGCCATGAGGCAAACACAGCAATCCCCGGAGGACAATCATGAATTATTTTAAGACATTTTTGTTAATGGCCGCATTAACCGCGCTTTTTATATGGATCGGAAATTATCTCGGAGGGACCCACGGGATGATATACGCTTTCGGGTTTGCCGTGCTGCTCAACTTTTTTTCATACTGGTTTTCCGATAAAATTGTCCTTTCAATGTACGGCGCAAAAGAGATAAAAAGGGAAGATAATAAGCTTCTGTACGCCGCGGTATCAAACCTTGCCGTTAAAGCCGGGCTGCCCATGCCGAAGGTTTATATTATTAACGACTCCATGGCCAACGCCTTTGCGACAGGGCGTAACCCGGAACACGCGGCTGTTGCGGTTACCTCGGGGATACTTGAGATACTCGACGCGGCGCAGCTTGAGGCGGTTCTCGGCCATGAAATGACCCATATAAAAAACCGCGATATTCTTATATGCACCCTGGCCGCGACATTTGCGGGCGCCATTACAATGACAGCCAGGATGGCGTTCTGGTTCGGCGGCAGCAGGAACGACAACAGGGGCGGCGGCGGAGGAATTATAATGCTGATTGTGGCGCCAATTGCCGCGTTCCTCATACAGATGGCTGTTTCACGCTCGCGCGAATACGCCGCGGACAACGGCTCGGCTGAACTCACGGGCAGGCCGCAGGCGCTGATTTCCGCACTTGAAACCCTTACCGCAAGCGTCAAAAAAAGGCCGGCTGGAGACGAAGTCCAGCCTGCGACGGCGCATATGTTCATAGTGAACCCGTTCAGCGGGGATTTTTTTGCTTCAATATTCTCAACGCACCCCACGCTTAAACAGAGAAAAGAAAATCTGGAAAAATTCAGGTACCGCTGATGAATATAATTCCGGGAGGTTATTTTGCCGATTGATTTCCGCGAAATAAGTCTTAAGATCCTGACTGATGTCTTTGCTACACACCGCTGGGCCAGGGAAAATATTGAGGCCAACATCAGGGATATTGACGCCGAACACCAGGACATTAGAAAAGTTTACGAGCTTGTTTACGGGGTGCTGAGGAACAAGAGCTATATTGACCATTACCTTTCCCTGTATATCCAGAAACCAAATTCCGACATTATTCTCATGAATATTTTGAGGATAGGTTTTTATCAGATCATGTATATGGATTCCATCCCACCGTACGCCGCCATTGACGTGTCGGTTGAAATGGCAAAACGAAGGATGCATTCGCAGGCTGCGGGTTTTGTCAACGCGGTCTTAAGGAACGTCCTGCGTGAAAAAGGGCGCGGAATAAGGCTGCCTGGAGAGGGGAAGGCCGGGGGCGGGGAAAGGACGGAGTTTCTTTCAATCAAGTATTCATATGAACCATGGATGACCTCTTTTATGGAAAATAACTATAAGGATAATGTTGTGGAACAGATTCTTGCGGCAGGGAACATAAAACCCCCTGTTTTTTTAAGGGTCAACACCATGAAAGCCGGAGTTGAAGAAGCGATGAAAGAGCTGAAAAAATCCGGGGTGGAAACCGAAGAGATAAAATTATTAAAGAACTGCCTTCTGGTAAAAAAGGGCGACCCGATAAACACACGAGCGCACGAGGAGGGGCTATTTTATGTGCAGGACCTTGCGTCACAGCTGCTTGGCAGCTTTGTCGCCGCCAAAAAGGGAGAGGCCATAATAGACATAGGATCCGCGCCGGGCGGAAAGGCGGCATACTTTGCAATTGACTCAAAAGGAAAGGCAGGCATCGCCGCTGTAGAGCCAAATGAAGTAAGGCTGAAGGTAATGGAACGCAATTTTGTACGGCTGGGGATAACAAATGTGGAATTTATAAAACACGACGCCACCGCGGACATACCGGCCTTTCATGACAGGGCCGATAAGGTTATAGTGGACGCGCCGTGTTCCGCCCTCGGCGTGATACGCAGGCACCCTGAGAAAAAATGGTGCCTTACAGAGGCCGAACTTAAGGAGTTCCCGAAGTTACAGGCGGCTATTTTAAATACAGTAAAAAACTGGGTTAAAAAGGGAGGGTGGCTCTATTACTGCACCTGTACAATAAACCCGGATGAGAACTCAAAGCTGCTCAACAAATTCATGGAAAAAAATGACAATTTTAAATTATTTGACATAACAGAAGGAAACAAGAAAATGAAACCTTACAGGCAGGGTAAATATTTTATTTCACTTCCCGGTAATAAAGACAATATGGATGGATTTTTTATGGGCATGATGAAAAGGGTAAAGTAAATACAATTAATAGCCTTATTTTTAAGGTAAAAAAAACATCAAACTTCATTAATATCCCGAAACCTTTTCCGCCGGAAAAACTCTAAAATTAAGCGTTTAAACATGCTAATAATTGACTTTAACGTGAAATATAGATATAATACTTTTGCGTTAAATAAGAACGTGATTTCTTATAGCGAACCGGCGTTGGTAGGGAGGATAATCTCTCTATATGTATATTATTTGAGGAAGCTGATGAATATTAAAAAATTGTTTATTGCAGCCATCACATTGCTAATTATCCCGGCGATTTCTTTTTCCGCTATTAATGTAAATATCAATTCAGGCAATCCGGTTCTGCCATTTCCCCAGTTCCTTGATTACGCCGGCGGGATCCATTCGCTGGCTTATTACGGTGTTCAGCCGGACGGAGTATCACACGCGGAAATGGAACAGTGGGTGCGTGACGCCTGGAAGATACATTCCAATGAGCTTAATTATTCCGGCACCATTACATATGGCGGGCAGACAATAAATCTTATAGTTGACACCTCATCTCCATACTGTTCCGAGGGGCACGGCTACTTCCTTCTTGGCGCGGCCCTTATGTGCGACAAGGACGCCTTTCTCGGATTGTGGTGTTATCTAAACGAAAATGGTTACTTCAATAAGACCATGCAGTATTCAACCGGCAATGTTATAAATCCAACCTACAAATATGGCGCTCACGCCCCTTCGGTTTACGGGCCCGGATCTGACACTGCCGCGGACGGCGACATGGACATCGCCATGGCCGCACTTATTGCGTGGAAGCAGTGGGGGGACAACACCGGATATTACGCTCCGGGCGGCACGGGCCCGGCGGGTCCCGGAGGAAATGAAATACAGTTTAAACAGATGGCCCTGGACATGATGCGCTTTCTCGTTGAAAAGGATCAGGGAGACAATGTGGGCGACCAGTGGTGGACCTCTGGAGACATAGGATTTGACGGTTATCCGCGCGGCGGGAACACGGGCGGAGGCTCGGGCGGAGAAACAACAGCATGGGGCGCGACAACCGGACTTGCCTTATACGGCGCGGGGCCGCAGTTTGCCGGACCAAACACGAACTATTATGATTACTGGGGGTCGGGATATCTTGACGCTTTTGCCTGCGCTCTTGAGGCAAACGGCGATACCAGGGATACAACCACTTACACAGGCGGCTGGTCCAACGTTAACCAGTTCTTAAGGGGCGCCGCAGCCGACGCATGGGTACAAAACCAGCTTGCCACAACACACATTTATCCGGTAACGGGATATTACACCGTTAACGAACCGGCTGAAACAGCGACATTCGGCAGGTATAACGGCGGCGAAGATTTCAGGTCAATCTGGAGAAAGGCAATAGATAATATATGGTTCGGAACACCGACAGCCACATGGAACCCTACGACCCATCAGCAGGCTGCGGGAGCAAATAATTATCAGTACAATGCCGCCGTGGAATTTTCAAATTTCATTAAGAACTCCACGTGGTGCACCGCATACGGAAGCAGCCCGGTAACATATAATGGTGTTGCCGGAATGATGTATGATTACTCCATGGACGGCGCTTCAGAGACGACATTTCATCTTAACTGGATATTCGGCACAGGAGCGGCAGCCATACTTACAGGGGCAAGGGATTCGGGAGACTATTCAATCGCCGGGGAATTTTTCAGGGAACTCATGATACTCTGGGACGCCGACACTGTCGGCGACGGGTATTTATCATCTGTGCCGCATTATTTCCACGGCATATTCAGGCAGCTTGGTTTGATGATCCTTACCGGAAATATGCCCAATCCATGTAACATTCAGCCGACCGCAAACATGAAGATATATAAAGCCGTAAACAAAACATATTCGTTCGCCGGGGATACCTTAACATATTACCTTAACTACAGGAACTACGGCTCGCTCGCCGCGACAAACGTATATGTCCGCGATACGCTTTCGACAGAATTCAATTTTGTCTCATCCACCCCGGCCGCGACATCGCTGGGAGGCAATGCCTATCAATGGGGGCCGTTTACTGTAACCGGCATGCAGAACCAGAATATAAACGCGACGCTCGGCGGCATCACCATGGTTGTCCAGGTGAGCCCCGCCGCGCCAATTTCAAAGATTTGCAATGAAGCGGATGTTTACTGTTCAAACGGCTCGGGCTGGACCTCCAACGGAATTCCAAATGACATAACGACAACCTGCGAAACAAACTGCGTGGATATAGTTCCGGCCGCTTTAACCATTACAAAAACAGCCAGCGCATACCTTGTCAATTCCGGAAATACGATCACATACACCCTTCAATATTGTGATTCCTCGAATGCCGGCTGGATAAACGGCGGCAGGAGCGGGGTGAATTTCTCTTTCGGCGTCGACCATGTCCCCGGCAACGAATCAACGCTGACATTTTATCTGCTTGCCAACCATGAGGCTGTGGAGCCGGTAATAAACTGGGGGGATTACAGAATATCTTATTTTGTGAATTCGTCATATCACGGCGCAGCGTGGAACGTTGACCTTGATTATGTCAACGGTTTCCCGACCGGAAGCCAGATTGTTTCAACCGAGGACCTTGTGCCTGGTTCAGACGGAACCGGATCGTGGAATCAGCGGATAATACTTCAGTTCGGGCAGGCGCTTACAGAGCCCACGCATCAGCTCTATAATGTCGCTGGCGTGGCCACACTGATTCACATGGGAAATACTTTTATGCCGTTTATTATTAAAGGCAGGATACATGCCGGAAATAACAGCCAGGACTGGACAACCAACTGGTCACAGCCAGCGTCATGGGAAACATCTGTGCAGACCGACCCGCAGTGGCCCATATCGCCTGACTGGACAAAAGGCGACGGAACATCCGTTCCTGTAACGAAAATAAACAAAGACGCCTGCCAGACATCGGCGCATTCGGTAAACAATATACTTATAGAAGAATGGGACGGTTACACCTGGCGCAGGGTATTCGGCAACGGGCCGCAGCCCGGCAGGGAAGTTGACAACGTGGTAGTGACGGACTCGCTTCCCACAAATGTTTCATTCGGCGGATGGGTGGGAACGGCCGGCACAAAGACAGGGACAACCCTCCAGTGGACAAAAGCGTCAATGCTTGTAAGCGAGTGCGACACGGCCCAATACTGGGTGACTGCAAACGCCATTGGCTGCCCGGGAGCCGACCAGTATGCCAATAATATGGCTTTTGTATCCGCAACTGATGAGTTTCCGGTTTCATCTTCTGTAAGGGTTACTATTACGTGCGCCGCAGTGCCGACTTCGACTCCGGCGCCTGCTTCACTGACAAAAACGGCAAACACTACAACTTACAATACGGGAGACCCAATAACTTATACGATAAGCTACGCGAATACATACGGCTCAATTATAAACGACCCGCTTACAAACGCGGCGAACTGGACAAATATGGGCACCGGCACCAACCTGACAGTCGGTGGCGGAGAGGTCGCCAGCGTCAGCAATCAGAATACTGTCATGACATGCAACACTTCCAACGGGACAAACGGCACAATAATAGCCACAATGCATGTGGCAAGCAATGCGACATTTGGCATATGCGTAAGGCACACCGCAGCGGCCGGGATGGCAAATGGGGTTTATATAACCTTTACCCCCAACCCGCCCAATAACGGTTCCATACAGTTCTGGAACGGGACCACTCAGGTCGGGGCGACGCAGAGCGTCCTCATAAATGACGATTTTGACCTTAAAGTGGTATTAAACGGCGGAACGATTTCATGTTACATAGATAATTCACTTACAAATAATTTCGGGTCGGTAACGCCTGTTTCAATGGCGGGTATGACCGTCCAGCAGGGTTATGCCGGCGTAATAAACGGAACGCCGACAAACACAAATTCGTATTCCAACGGCCATTATATTTCAACGTGGCAGACGGCGCTGGATACTTCCTATAATACAGCCATAGTGGACACACTCCCCGCAGGCGTTGTTTTCGTCGGCGGCGACAATGGCGCCGCTTCCGCGGCCGGAATCGTAAGCTGGCCCACTATAGCGGTGCTCAACCTCAACCAGGCAATAACCTATCACTGGTGGGGAACTGTTTCAGGTTCGTGCCAGAATGTTACAAATACCGTGCAGGTTTTTCCGCAGGGGATTTTAACCCCGATAATCGCGGCAACGGTTGTGAAGGTCAACTGCGGTGCGACAACGCCGACGTTTACGCCGACAAAGACAATGACGTTTACGCCGACATATACTTCCACATACACGCGGACAGCAACGCCGACATACAGCAGCACTGCGACCGGGACA
>Ga0181520_10009978_pt1 | contig 12910 bp, 15 predicted proteins | sample PEATcosm2014_Bin_29_FD_132451 | JGI IMG/M metagenome (GOLD analysis project Ga0181520, IMG submission 132451) | Peatland microbial communities from MTU Mesocosm Facility, Houghton, MI, USA - PEATcosm2014_Bin02_30_metaG | ecosystem: Environmental > Terrestrial > Soil > Wetlands > Peat | place...
AGTCGCTTCAGTTCCCTGGTGCTCATTGCTGTCCGATCCAATCCGACCTCCTTCAGAGGTCTTTAGGATAGGGGACATTTTAAACGAGGCCACAAGGGGACATTATCAAAGTGGCGCGACACGAAGAAGGCACTAAGAAGGCAGCCCAGGAGCGCCGCCCCACCTACCGTCGCAGTGTTATTCTGAACACGCGGACCTGAAAGATCTTCGGAGAAGACTATGAAGAGAATTCTGAATGTCAAGAGGCTGGCAGTCCTGCTGGCAGTCTCGGGTTGCCTTTTTGCCGCGGATCCGACCTTTCTGCGGCGGCAGGTATCGGACGTCACTCCGCGGCCTGACGATTTGACGGCGGCCGGCGCACACGGCGCGTCCTACAAGCCCCTCTTCGGCATCGGCGACCAGGACGTGGATCAGCTCAAGGCCGTCGCCCGGTATGGCGAGCTTACCGTCGCGCCAGGCGGGGCCAGCGCCACCGTGAGTTACCCGGCCGAAGAGCAGCTCTACTTCGTCATGGAAGGCGCGGGAACCCTGCTGTACAATGGCCAGCCGGCGCCGATCAAGACGAACGACTTCATGTACCTCCCCGTCGGCGTCCCGCACGGGGTGGCGAATTCGTCGGGCGCGCCGGTGAGGCTGATGGTGATGGGTTATAAGATCCCCGCCGGCACGAATGTGCAGCCAACGCCCAGCCTCATGCTGGCCAATGCGGACGACGTCAAGTTCCAGGATTTGGGACAGCACGGCGACACCTCCCACTTCAGGCTCTTGATGGGCCCCACCAACAGCACGCGCGACAAACTCGCTTCGGCGTACGTCATGGACAGCCTGTTCATCATGGACTTTGACCCCGCCGGGACGAACATCCCGCACAATCACCCTACGGAGGAAGAGATCTACCTCCTGATGAGAGGGTCGGGCGATATGGTGGCCGGACGCGACGCGGACAGTAAGGACGTGCGTCACCCGGTCACGGCAGGCGCCGCATTCTTCTTCAAGCCCGGCACCGAAGTCGGCTACTACAGCAACGCCAAGGAAGGCCAGCCGCACGATTTGATGCTGGCCGTGCGCTGCCGCGTTGCGGGCATGAGCTTTGGCCGCGGCGGCAGAGGAGCTCCGGCCGGCGGCGGCGCGCCGGCAACCCCGCCGGGACGTCAACAGTAAGCGCGCACTTTAGGCGGCATGGCTTTTGGCGCGCCGGAACACGGCCACGGCGTTGTCGCGATACAGCTTTCTCAGCACGTTGTCGGGCAGACCGGCGCCATACAGAGACCAGTGATAGGTATGTAAGGCGGTGTCGTAGAAGTGCTCGTCCTCCGTCTCCAGCAGCCGGAACGAAGCGCTGAACATACCCTGGTTGTAGGCGTAGTCCGTTCCATAGAGAATCCGGTCCGAGTACTTCTGGAAAAACCGATTGACGGTTCGCGGGATGGGCCCCAGTTCCTCGAAACGCGCGCCTATATCCACGTAGAGATTGGGATTGCGGTCGAACATCTGGCCGAGGCGCGTGAGGTCGTATTCCAGATTGGCGAGGTGACAGGCGATGAAAGTCGTCTTGGGGTGCTTCCGCACGGCTGCTTCCAGGCTCTCAATCAGGCCGTTATGCCCCAGGATGCCCGGCTGTTTGTCGTCGATCCGCCAGGTGTAAGCGTTCATCAGGCCGTCGTTGGTCCGGTCCATCGGCTGGTACGCCCAAATGGGATCGGATACGTGGATGTTGACCGGCATGCCCAATTGCGCGCAACGGTCCCACAGCGCGTCCATGCGAGCGTCGTCCGGATGCGGTCCGGGCGTGGAGGGCGCCGTCCCACGGCCCGCCGCGCCTCTTCCTGCCCCGGCGGCCGCGCCCGCGGGCCTGACGGCAAATCCGTGGCCCTTGTCGCTGAGCTCGCCCACCCCAACCGCGCCCGCGGCGTGACAGGCTTCGAGCGACTTTACCGCGCCCGGTCCGAATCCCGGTTCGTTGGCGCCGGTCATGTCGAAGCCGCACCACGGATCGAACCGGCCGGGATACTTGGCATACGGCTTGGCGGCCTCCTCGAAGCGGTCGGCCGTGCCGGCGCCGGTGAAGATCACGGTTTTCTCAACGCCCACCGCATCCATCATGCGAACCATGGCGTCGAGTTGGTCGATAGGCTGCGCGCCGTGGCAATGCACGTCGAAGACCGGGAACTTCGCCTTCTTGATGTCCGACTTTGGAACGCGGTAAATGGATACCGGCCGGTAGTCCTTCAGCAGAAGTTTGTCCGGCGTGTCGGGCCCGGCATCCGGCGTCGCCTGCGCGGGCGCCTGCGGCGAGGGAGCCGCCTGCGCGAGCGCCGCTCCGGACAGCAGCATCATCTGCCTGCGGTTCATATTGCGTTCTCCTCCTGGTGGATTATCGTAACTCTGTTAGTGGGCCGCCGTCGCGCTGTGCCGCGTCTTCGCCTTCCGCATCACCAGCGCCAACGGCACAATCGCCAGGAACACGATGCCCATAATCCGGAATACCTCGACGAAGCTTAAGAGCGCCGCTTGTTGCTGAACCATCCCATAGAGCACCGCCTGGCTCTGTCTGCCGGCCGTGGTCAAGTCCGATCCCTGCATGACGAAAAGGCCCTTTGCCTGCCTTAGGAGGTCCTGCGTTTGCAGGCTGTAGGGCGTCACGTGGGAGGCCAGAATCGATTGATGGAGTTGCGACCGCCGCGCCACCCACGCCGTAACGAATGAAATCCCGATGCTGGAGCCGACGTTGCGCATCACGCTGTACAGGCTGGTGGCATACCCGGTCTCCGCCCTTGGTATGGGGTCCATGGTCAGCGTGGTCAATGGCACGAAGATAAACCCCATTCCCACGCCCTGATTGATCTGGACCCAGAAAATATCCCACGTGCCCGATTGCAAATTCATCCGCGAGTAGCTGAAGAACGCGATGCTCGCCACCGCGAATCCGAAGACCACCATCCAACGGCCGTCCCAGCCTTTGCCCAGCAGATAGCCCACAAGAGGCATGCACAGTGCCGTGCCCACGCCGCGCGGGCTGGTCCAGATGCCGGTGGTGACCGCCGTCCACCCGAGCAGCGTCTGCATGAACAGCGGCAGCAATACCAGGCTGCCGTAGAGCACCAGTCCCAACACCGTAACCAGCGTAATGCCGGCGGCGAAGCTACGGTATCTCAACAACCGTAGATGCACCAGCGGGTCGGCGCCGTAAAGCTCCCGGAAGACGAACGCCGTCAGCCCCACGACCGCAAGCACCGCCAGCGTCAGAATGAAACCGGAGCCGAACCAATCGAGCTCCTGGCCCTTGTCCAGCATGATTTGCAGCGCGCCCATGCCCATCGCCAGCATGCCCAGTCCCCACAGGTCGACGCGCATGGTCCCGCGGCGCCGTATATAAGGAGGATCGTAGAGGAATAGCGAGATCATAATCAGGCTCGCAATGCCGATCGGCAGGTTGATATAGAAGACCCAGCGCCAGGAATAGGTATCCGTAATCCAGCCGCCGAGGGTCGGGCCAAGGGTTGGGGCCGCGATGATGCCCAGGCTCCAAAAGGCCATCGCCTGGCCGCGCTCCTGCGGCGGAAACTCTTCCAGCAGGACCGCCTGCGAAAGCGGCTGCAACCCTCCGCCGGTGATGCCCTGAAGCACGCGAAAGAAGATCAGCAGCGGCAGACTCGGCGCGAGCCCGCACAGGGCGCTGGAGACGGTGAACCCCGTCACCACCGTCAATAGCAGGCGCTTGCGGCCGAAATAATTCGCCAGCCATCCGGTGATGGGGAGGACCACGGCGTTGGCCACCAGGTAGGACGTCAGTACCCAAGTGGCTTCGTCGGTGGTGCTGGAGAGGCTGCCGCCGATGTGCGGAAGACTCACGTTGACGACGGAAGTGTCGAGCACCTCCATCACCGCGCTTGCCATGACGGCGCTTGCGATCAGCCAGCGGCCGGCGTGCGGCGGGATCGGCGCCCCCGTGCTCATTTCACTTGTCGCAACCGCCGGGTCCCGAGGCGCCCGCTTTGCCTCCGCGCCCAATAGCCTCGACGATCATCTCCGCCACCGGCGCTTCGCCCAGTTCCGAGCTGAGCAGCATGTGATAGAGGTGCAGGTTTTTCCAATCGCAACCGAAGTACAGGCGGATGAAGTCGGCGCGCTGCTGGTCGGTGGAACGCATCAACTGTTCGATGTTCGTGCCCGCCGGCACGCGGCTGCGCAGGCGCGCGACGCGCTCGGGCCTCGGGGCATGCACAAAAACGTGGAGCGCGTCCTCTTTGTCCTGCAAGACGCACTGGGCGCCGCGGCCGACAATCACGCAGTTGCCCCTGGAGTGCGCCTCCAGGATCAGGCTTTTCCCCAGCGCGGCCATGGTTTCCGCATCGAAGACCGCGGAATCGGCCGGCGCCGCGACTCCCTCGAACGCTCCCTGCCAAAGGCCGCGGCGGCTGACGCGGTGCAGCCAGGAATCGCAACGCTCGTCGAAGCGCCGCGCAAGGCCGGGGTCCACCTGGGCCGATCGGGCGATCGCCTCCACCAAGGCCTTGTCCAGCAGATGCCATCCCAGTTGCTCCGCAACCGCGCGCGCAATCAGGCCTCCGCCGCTGCCGTATTCGCGCCCCACTGTCAGTACACGGAACATGCGAGTCTTCTCCTATTTTGCGTAAGAACCGGCGGGACGGCGAATCCCGTCATTGGGAAAGCGGCGCCGCCGCGCGGTCCACGAACCAAAGCGCTTGCCGCGCTCCGATCTGCGCCGGATGCTTCTTCGGATCGTACGCGTCGTGGAACACCGCGCGAAGGGCTTCAGCCTTATCGGCGCCGGCCACCAGGAGCACGGTATTCCGCGCGGCTTCGAGCGCACCGGGCAACAGCGTCACGCGCCACTGGTTGAATTGCGGCGCGAACACGGCGGCGGCGATGCCGGTGCGGTCTTCCGTCAGCGGCGAGCCTGGAAACAGGCTGGCCGTATGCGCGTCGGGGCCCATGCCGCGGTGCACGACGTCGAAGCGCGGCAACTCGGCGCCATCCAGGTGGAAGAAGCCGCGGATGTCCGCAACGTAGCGCGCGGCGGCTTCGTGCGGGTCCATCTCGCCGTAGATCCGATGGATGTTGGCCTCCGGAATGTGCGCCGGCGCGATCAAGTGTGCGTAAGCCAGCTTGTAGTTGCTGGCGTCGTCGGTGGGCGGGACGCAACGCTCGTCCACCCAGAACAGGTGTACGCGGTCCCAGGGGACGGCGCCGGCCGCAAGCTTGTCGAACAACAGCTTGGGAGTGGAGCCGCCGGAGACGGCGAAGCTGGCCGTTTCGCGGTGGGAAAGCGCGTCGCCCAGAAGCTCGGTCACACGTTCCGCGCAAGCTTCCGCGGCGGCGGACGCACCGGCGGCGACAATGGGAGCGGCGCTCATGTGATGGAAGCCGCGGCCAGCCGCGCGGCGGTTGCCAGGGTACGCTCGAAGACCGGGTCGCGGCGCACGATTCCAAGCTCCTCGCTCATCAGCAGGTAGTCGGTCGGCTGCGGCAGATTGGTAAAGTGGGAAAGGCAGCCGGCCTCAACGCTCAGGCGGTCGTCATGGCGTTCCAGGGACACGTGGAAATCGCCGCCCGTCAAATCCACGCGAAGCGCGCGTCCGGTGAGTTCGCGGCGCGGCTGCCAGGTCAAGTATGCGTGCACGCCCGCATCGGACAGAGCATTCGCCACCCACGCGCCCATATACCAGGCGAATACCGGCGGACGTACCCCCGCGAACCCCACCGCGACGTTCGAAATGTCCGGCAGGCGGGCCTGGCATTCGCGGCTTTCGAAGACGCCCGAGAGCATCTCCCGCCAGCGCGTCAGCAGCGTCCAGGAGAGATCGCCCAGGATGGCTTCGCCTTGCGCCATTTGCACCAGCATGGGCAGCGCGGCCTTCTGGTCTTCGAGGCCTGAGCTGTCCACAATGGCTTTATCGGCGATGGCCGCCAGCTTGCGATACTCCGGCGTGCCCAACAGGCGCGCGCTGCGCCACCATAACAGGACGGGCAGATCCGGCGCGGCGAGGGGCGGCAATAGCGAAGGCAAATCCGCCAGCGAGGCTGCCGACGCCGTAATCTCAATGCGCTCGCAGCAAATCTGGCGGCGCTGGCCGAAGGGCATCCAGCATTGGGAGTAGACCCGCTCCGCCAGAGCCGGCGCGCCTGTCCCGCCCAAGCGGACCAGGATGGTGCGGGCCGGGTACTCCGGCATGAGCGCGGCGATGGTTTCGCCAAGGGCTTCCATGTCGTCGCCCTCTTCGGCCAGGACGATGAGGGTCATGGAGCACGCGCGCAGCACTCCTGAGCCGTCTTCGTCGTGTTCCTGGCCGGTGGCCGCCCACAGGTCGGCCAGCTCGCGGAGAATGCGGTCGGCGGATATGGAGGCGGCCATTACGGCGCCCTCCATGCGTGGCCGCGGCGCGCGAGCATCTGCTCGGACGCGGCCGGGCCCCAGGTTCCCGCGGCATAGTTCGGAAAATCGAACGCGGTTTCCCGCCACACATTCTGGATGGGTTCCACCACCGCCCAGCTTGCCTCCACCATATCCTGGCGGGTATAAAGCGTGGCGTCGCCGATAATCGCGTCGAGCAGCAGCGTCTCGTAAGCGGAGGGCGAGCGCTCGCCGAAACTCGATCCGTAGTTGAAGTCCATGGAGACGGGCCGCAGCTCGAAGGCGGCGCCCGGCCGTTTCGAGAGAAACTTCAGCGAAATGCCCTCCTCGGGCTGGATGCGGAGTATCAGCAGGTTCGGCGTGCCTTCCGCGCCGCCGTGGAAAAGCGTGAGCGGCGCCGGGTTGAACTGGACGGCGATTTCCGTGACGCGCTTGGGCAGCCGCTTGCCGGTGCGCATATAAAATGGCACGCCGGCCCAGCGCCAGTTTTCGACAAAGAACGTGGCCGCCGCGTAGGTATCGGTCGGCGATTGCCGTTTCACGCCGGGCTCCTGGCGGAAGCCGGGCAGATCCTCGCCGCCGACGCGCGCCGGTCCGTATTGGCCGGGGACCGCGTTCACACGAATCTCATCCGGCGTCATGGGTCGTATGGAGCGCAGCAGCTTCGAGCGCTCATCGCGCACCGAAGCCGCCCGGAAACTGGCGGTCGGCTCCATGGCGATGGTGGCCATCACCTGAAGCAGATGGTTCTGGATCATGTCCGCCAGCGCGCCGGCTTCCTGGTAATACGCGCCGCGCCCCTCGACGCCGATCGATTCGGCGGCCGTAATCTGCACGTGGTTGACGTAACGCCGGTTCCACAGCGGCTCGAAAATCCCGTTGCCGAACCGCATTGCCAGGATGTTCTGCACGGTTTCCTTGCCCAGGTAGTGATCGATGCGGTAAACGTCGGATTCGTCGAATACCTGGTGGATCTGGCCGCTCAGCTCCCGCGCGCTGGCCAGATCGCGCCCGAACGGCTTCTCCACCACCAGCCGCCGCCAGCCGTTGCCCTTTCCCAGGCCGGCCCCGCCCAGCCCAAGGGCGGCCGCGGCGTACTGGCTGGGCTGCAGCGAAAGATAGAAGAGCACGTTGCCGCCGGTCTGGCGCTCCTTTTCGATTTCCGCCAGCTTTTGGCCGAGGCGGACGAAGAGCGCCGGGTCGCCGGCGTCGCCCGCCACGTAGAACAGCCCGCGCGCGAAGGCGTTCCAGACGTCTTCGTCGAACTTGGTGTCTTCGGAGAAGCTGCGTACGGCCTCGCGCATCTTGTCGCGGAATCCGTCGTCGCCCAGCGGCGTGCGCGAGACGCCGATCACCGCGAAGCCCGCCGCCAGCCGGCGGTCAAAGGCCAGGCGGTAGAGCGCCGGGATGAGCTTGCGCTTGGTGAGGTCCCCGGAAGCGCCGAAGATTACGATGGCGCACTCCGGCATCCGCCGCTCAAACCGAAGCGGATCCTGGAAAGGGTTCTCCAAGGGCATGATTTGCAACCTATCGCGGACCCGCGCCGCCGCTCGAAGTAATTGCAGAGCCGCGAACGTCAGAGAGCGGTACGCCCGCCGCTCGGGGCGCCACGCTAGCGGGGCCGGTATGCTCGCGCCAGATCCAATTGCCGGATGGCTTCATCGCAAGCGCGGATAGCCGCCGCCTTGTGTCCGCCAAAATCGTGCGGGGCTTCCATCATGTAAGCCCTGGCATCCCGAATTGCCGTAATGGCGGCGACCAGCCGCGGATGCATTTCGCCTCTTTGCGCGAACATAACGGTTCCAGCGCTGAGAACGATGCCGAGCACGATGCCTGAGATGAATTTCATTTGCGTTGTCTCCTTATGGCCGGCGCTTTCGAGCGCCGCTTGAGAGAATCTTACGCGAAGATCCGCGCTCGCGCAACTCAGATGCCAGTCCGCGGTGCGCTCGCGCACTCTATGTCATACGCCGTATACAAATTATTAATGGGGTCTTCATACCGGATCGGTTAAAATAGGAGGGAAGTAATCGCTCAGAAAGGTTTCAAACGAATGGCAAGCAAGAAAACCTCCTCGAATAATATCGTCATGTCAACCGCATCCCCCGCCCGCAAGAGAACCGAACGGGCGCGTTCCGTGAAGCCTGTGGAAACTCCGAGCCTGACCGGCAGCACAGCCGCCGTGGAGCAGGTTACTACGCTGGCGAGCGCTCCTACTCAGGACGAGATCGCAAGCCTGGCTTACTTGTACTGGGAAGCTCGCGGCTGCCAAGGCGGTTCGCCCGAAGAGGATTGGATTCGCGCCGAACGCGAACTCCGCGCGCGCCCCCTGGCCGCCCACGCTTAACTTCATTCTTTAGTTGTATTTCCGCAGCACTGCGAGCAGCCGGCCTTGAATCTTGACGTCCTCCGCTCGAACCAGGATAGGTTTTAACGCGGCATTCGCCGGTTGAAGCCGAATCATGTCTCCAGGCTCCCGGTAGAACCTCTTGAGGGTGGTTTCGGAACCACCCACCAGTGCGACCACGATGTCACCTTCCAGGGCTTCGGTATCCCGTTCCAGCAGAATGAGATCGCCGTCGCAGATGTGATCCTCGATCATGGAATCGCCGCGCACTTCCAGGGCGTAGGTGTTGCCGTTGCCGGCGAAGTCCGCGAAATTGAGGGTTTCGTGCTGCTCCATGGCCTCCACCGGAGCGCCCGCCGCGATGCGCCCCATCAGCGGAATCTCCGGCATCGGTTTGGGCCGCCGCTGCCCCGCCAGGTACTTCTCGGACAGCTCCAGGGAGCGGCTCTGGTTGAAACCGCGCGTCAGGTAGTTCTTCGACTGGAGCACGGAAATGTGCTTATGCACGGTGGCCAGTGAAGCCAGGTTCAGCCCGCCCGCGATCTCCTCAAAGCTGGGACTGAAACCATGCTCATCGATAAAACCGGAGATGAAATCGAGCACCTGCTTCTGCCGCCTGGTCAGCGCCATGTAATACCCCCTGGGCCTATTGTGGGCGAACAAAAAGGGAAAATCAAGAGGAAATGTGTCCCAAAGCGCGGGCGCGCCCGGGGGGTCTGACAACTTGTGGAGCCTATCGGTGAACCAGGCCCGCTTCGCGGTACCGAACTTCGATCCGGCGCGGGACGCAAGAAGGTGACGACGCATCTTCGTCCTCGGGCGAGCGGTACATCCCGGCACGCGGGAGGCATGTCCCCGCAACGGCGCAACGGGGGTAAATCCGCGTGCACGGGTCGAAGTCCGAGATCTCCGTTTAGCATGCTCGATGGATCGCCACGGACGATTGTACTATCGCATGTGATATTATTTATCGGAGGCGCCTTCTGCGGCTGGTTCTCGATACCGACGTGGTTGTAGCTGCTCTAAGAAGCGATCAGGGAGCCTCCAGACAATTGCTGATCGGCGCTTTGGATCGCACGTTTGAGGTGCTTGCTTCCGTCCCCTTGGTCATCGAGTACGAAGCGGTTCTGACGCGACCTGAGCACCTTGACGCGAGCGGGTTGACGTCGCGGGAAATGAATGAGGTCCTCGACGCTTTGGTAAAGGTGTCGGTTCCGGTCCACTTCTGGTTTCTGTGGCGCCCGCGATTGAAGGACCCGGCCGACGAAATGGTGCTCGAAACGGCGGTGAACGGCGAAGCTGATTGGCTGGTCACTTTCAACGTGCGTCACCTTGCCGCCGCTGCGCGCGAGTTCGGGATTCGAGTGATGCGGCCATGCGATGCGTGGCGGGAGATTCGAAAGCATGCGAAGAAGTAACGTTGCCTTGCGTCTGCAAGAGTCGATATTGGAGGAGGCGCGCCGAGTTTCCGAGACCGAGGGCGTGGCTCTCAACCAATTCATCAATGTCGCGGTGGCCGAGAAGTTGTCGGCGCTTCGCACCGAAGAGTATTTCCGCGTCCGCGGACAACGTGGCGATGTTGCCAAGGCCAAGCGGCTCCTGAGACGCGCCGGACGCGGAAAACCTCCGGTACCCGGCGACGAAGTGGCCTGAACCTCAAGCAGGGGCCGTCAGCGCAAGGCTCCGCGGTCCGAGGGTCAAAGGAAAGGAATCCCGTTTTTCGATCACGCCGGCTTCCAAGCTGGCGGCGGATGTATACTTCTGGTGTGAGCCAGGTTGCCGCGGCACTTTTATTCTCGTGGCCGTTTCTGGCGTTTGTGAGCGCTGGCCCCTTCCCCAGGGTGCTGCCGCCAGATAGCGATCTTCATCTGACAATCCGAGAAGACCCTTCGAGCAAGTTGCCACTTGGGCCAAGTTGCACCGGCGATACGGCGCGGAGCTTATTCTGCCGGGCATTTGTCCTCACGCTGGAGAATGCAAGCCCCCGCGCAATCCGTGTTAGCCACCCCGCCTGCAACGAACCGACGATTGTTGTCGAACGGAAGAACCCTTTGGCGTCCGGTGGATGGTGGCCTATTAGTCAGAACAGATTTGAGCAGTGTAAACCGCTCGAATGGACGAATCTCCGAATCGCGCCGGGAGGCCGGACTGAGTACGCCACCAGACTGATTTCGGAGCGCCGCTCCGTCGATCCCCTTACGCCCCTTGCACCTGGCTCGTACGTCCTTCGGGCAACGTGGGAGCTTTTTGGCTGCACCGAAGCCACCGAGGGGGTCGACTGCCTGTCGCCACTTGAGGCGGCGGGAGCGTGCTTCGAATGTCAGGAGCCAGGGTACGCCGTCTCAAACGAAATAGCGGTCGAATCGCCGCCGTATCAACCGCCCGGCCCGATGAAGTTCACGTTCGACGTAACGCCTACTGCAGGCGCTGTGCTCAATGGAGCGTCCAGCTTCACTACGCCGGGTTGCCCCGCGGCCGGCGGCTCCAGCAGCGCCGACTGCATCCTATTCCACTTCGTGCTCCGCAACAAGGGCGCGGCAGTGCGGGTTACAAGTTCTTGCTCTTCAGGTGCTCCCTGTTCTTTCGCTGGCATCCTTCCGGAGTACCGGAGCACCGGAACTGAATGGAAACCCGTGCCCGTGCTTCACGACCAACGCCGCTCCGGCTCCGGCGCAGCTTTCATGGCCGTAACGCCTCTCCTTCCCGGGGCCGTCATCGAGGGGGACTTCACGCTGCGTTCCCTTGGACGGGATGCGACGCCGCTGCATCTGCCGGGAGACTACGAGGTACGCTTCACCTGTTGGCCCAGTGCTTGCTTTGCTTCGCCCGACGCTTCATTCTGCCTCGCGAACCCTGACAAGGCGGATCCCATTTCGTCGCCCGAGATCCCCCTGCGGATTCCGTAGCGCGAAGAACTCCTCCAGGCGGGCAAGACCGTCGGCCTGATTCGTGCGGTTGTCCGTGGGTCTTTAGCGGCCCCTGCCTTCAGGCTGGCGGCATGCCGGTCTTGAAGTGGGGTTCTATTCCTTTGACCGCCCCGATTGCGGACTCCATTGGTCCGCTTTGCCGCCCGGAATGTCACAGTACCGTTTCTGCCCCGAGGCCGCCTGCTGGACAAAGCCGCCGTTGTCGTTGCACAGCACTCTTTGGACTAGGTACGCCGGCAGATTGTCCTTTATTCCGATTATAAAAATTCTGTATAATCGAAATTGGTCGAGAACGCGAAACCGATCCAATGGCTCGGAGACAGTCGTGAGCGCCTGCGTCGTTTCCCTCAGGAAGCACGCCGCGAAATCGGTTATCAGTTGAGCTTGATTCAAGCAGGACGTTCGGCGGTCGATTGGAAGCCGATCCCAATCGTCGGCGCCGGAGTCATTGAGATTCGAGTCCATGCGGAAGGTGAATATCGCGTCTTCTACGTGGCCAAATTCGAGGACGCCGTCTACGTTTTGCATGTCTTCGCCAAGAAGACCCGGAAGGCGCCCTCGCTCGACGTTGAGTTGGGTAGGAAACGCTACCGTGAGTTGGTGGAAAGGCGGATGTGATGCGAGCCACAAGGGGCAGTGAGAATGTTTTCGCAGACTGCGGATTCCCGCCCACCGAAGCGGAGAATCTCCGCATCCGCGCCAAGATGATGATGGCTTTGACCGGCTATATCCAGGAGAGAAAGATCACTCAATCTCGCGCTGCCAGAATCATGGGTGTATCGCAGCCGCGCATCTCGGATCTTGTTCGGGGCAAGATCGGGCTATTCACAATCGACACGTTGGTCAACATGGTGACCGCCGCCGGCCTGAAGGTGGATGTCGCCATAACTACCGGCACGTCAAGAACGAAGAACCAGCGAGTGGCCTGATTCCGCGCCGCGCATGTGTTCCGATGCCCGGTTCCCATGACGAAGCGTAGCGCCTGCGTCCACCGGTCACGTCGAACCTCGATTTCTATTTCCTTCCCTATCAACAACCTGCCGCCCGACCCCGTCCGAACCTCCTATGTCCCTCAGCTACTCTGAGCCCGTCATGATAACTACGAACCAACTCCAGGCCAACCGCCTCAACGCGCAGAAATCCACCGGGCCGCGAACCCCCGCTGGCAAGCAAGTCTCCCGCTTCAACGCCCTGAAACACGGCGTCGATGCCCGTCAAACCGTCATCCCCGGCGAAAACCAGGCCGATCTCGAATGCCTC
>Ga0181520_10009980_pt1 | contig 12908 bp, 10 predicted proteins | sample PEATcosm2014_Bin_29_FD_132451 | JGI IMG/M metagenome (GOLD analysis project Ga0181520, IMG submission 132451) | Peatland microbial communities from MTU Mesocosm Facility, Houghton, MI, USA - PEATcosm2014_Bin02_30_metaG | ecosystem: Environmental > Terrestrial > Soil > Wetlands > Peat | place...
GAAAACATATGTTTCGCCCATGACCGGTTGCGGAAGTTTTCCGTTCGCAAAGTAAGGCTTCAGATCATCGGCTGTCGGCACGTCCGCCGGGGATTTTTTGTTTTCCAAGGCCCACTCGTTCTTTGCGGCGTCAATCTGGCGGAGATTGTTGATCGTGGAGTTGGCCTGCGAAGTTGCCCGCGCCTTGATTTTGGACGCACTCAAAGCCGGCAACAGCATCGCCGCCAGCACCGCGATGAGGGCGACGGCGACAAGCACCGGAATGAGCGACGGCATTTCGATCCGCTTCAGCCAGAACAATTCCTTCTGCTTCGGGCGCGGCGTCTTGAAATGCGCGAGCAATTTTTTTCGCTGCTCGTCGGACAGTTTTAGCGCGGCGCTTTGCGACAAATCCGATTCCGCCGGTCTGACGGAGACTTCGCGCACAAGGCCGATGGCGCGCTTGAGCCGGTCGTGCAATCGCGCCAGTTCGGCGTCCTGCGAGATGGCCCAGCGCAAGAGCCGGGCTTCTTCCTCGGGCAGTTCGCCGAGCAGCAGCGCGGTCAGCTTGGCCTCGATTTCTTCGCGTGATGGTTTGTCCGGGTTCATGGCACAACTCCCGTTTTCGCCAGTTCAACGGCGATGGTTTTCAGCGCGTGATGCAGGATGAAGCCAATGTTGCCCGCCGTCAGCCCCATCCGGGCGGCGATGTCCTTGTAGGAAAGTTCGTCGTTGAATTTCAGCCGGACCACTTCGCGGCTGCGCTCGTCCAGCGCGTCCAGGCTGATGCGCACCAGGCCGATGCCTTCGAGCCGGATGATTTGTTCGTCCGGCAGCAGGGCGGGATCGGCGGCGTCGGCGTCGGCGTTTTCATTTTTGGAAGATTCATTGAGCGAAACGGTTTTGCCCGCGGCGCGGCGGTGGTTGAGCGCGAGGTTGTGGACGGTGCGGTAAAGCCACTGGCGCGGCTTTTCGACCTGTTCAAACTGGGCGTGTAGTTTCATGAACGCTTCCTGCACGACGTCCTCCGCCTGCGGAAGCCCGCCAGTGTAACGCAGCGCGTAACCCAAAAGCGGTGACTCCAGAGCTGTGAACAGCTCCTCGATCGTTTCCCACCCGGGCGGCTTCGCGCTGGTTTCGTCTGGTCGCATCACGGCCATTCTCGGCGAGGCTCCATATTCAATCTCGGATAACCCATCCGTCAAATCCCAAAGGACATCATGTTCAAAGGTTATGACACGCGAGTTGGCGGTTTATTAGCAGAAATCGGAAAATATGTCGCGGTCAGTTTTGCCCGGTAATGGCAAGGCCCGGCCGGGCGTGCCGTTCGTTGCCGAAATGGAAAATCACGCGAAACGGTCAAATTCAAGGGATAAGCCAAAACGAAGGCGACACTGACATGATTTTTAACGTGGTTGTAATTACCGCGTGAAGCGCCGTAGGCGCGGCATCATTGTAGAAACCAGACCCAAACAAATTTCAAGCTCCGTCAGGAGCGGCATCTTCGGGAAATCATTCCCCGCCGGTCTTGAAAATGTATCGCGGATCATATTCCATGCCGAACTTCTCCAGCGGCGCAACGTATTCCTCCCGGAAAGATTTCTTGGCGTGATGTTTTTGCCGGTTCTCAATGTAACGGATCACCGCGCGCCGCCCGCCAGCGTGTTCCACACCTTGGCCGACTGGCACGCCCGAACCGAGAGCAAGCACCGGGCGCGAAGCCCGAAACCCGCCATCACGTGATGATACTGGACGAAGATTGATGGGAGCGCAGGCGTCTCGCCGGGCACATTCCCATGCCCAAAAATTTTCGCGGCTGACCGCCGATGTCGTTCAGCCGCGCAGCCATTCGGCTGTTGGGACCTCGCGAGTCGCGCCGAAGCCGTGGCGGAGGCGGACGCCGTCTCCTGCTCGCCAGTGCGGCTCGCACCCCCGGCGCCGGTGTTATTCAGCCAGCCCGACAACCACTTCCACCGGAAATTTGAGCACCCCCGCGCCGGATTAACGCCGAAAAGCCAGTAATGTCCTGATTTGTAGGCGACGAGGTGACGAGTCGTTTGGAACAGCACTCCTAACGTCGTGCCCTACAAATTGGCACACCACCGAAATGCCGCTTGACTGGATTTTGAAAGTTGAAACACTCAATCCATGAAATCGTTCCTAATAGTCATTCTGGCGCTGGCGACCGCAAGTTTGATCGGCCCGGCCTGCGCGGGAGAGCAACCCCAAGCAGTCATTCACTTTCCGCACGAAATGGTGGACGCCACTTTTTCCACCGGGGGATTACTGCTTCAGACCAACAATTTCAAGATCATGGCCGGTCGCCGCAGCGGGCCGGGGACGGTGGAAATCCATGAAAAAGACACCGACATCTTCTATATCCTGGACGGGACGGCGACGTTTATCACGGGTGGGACGGCGAACGGGGTGACGGTGAAATCGCCGGGAGAATTTGTGGCCAAAGAGATTGTGGGCGGCGTGACGCGGCACTTGGCGAAAGGGGACGTCATCATGATTCCCAATGGCGTTCCGCACTGGTTCACCGAGACCAGCACGCCCTTTCTCTATTTTGTGGTGAAGGTGAGCAAGTAACTTCGGGTTACTGGCCCGGCGTAACCGGCTCCAGGATGCCGTTGCGCTCGTCGTGCAACAGGGCGGTGTTCAGGCCGTCCAGCACCAGAATGCCTTGGATGGACGAAATGAGTTCGGCCTTGCTCCACTGCCAGACGATGGCTCCCATCTTGTCGAATTCCAATAGCTGAATGCCTGAATTGCCGTGGGTCGGGCCGTGGCCCTGCCAATTCGCCACGACGACATCGCCGTTGGGCAAAAGCTGGAAGGAGGCGAAAAAGGAGGAATTGACAGCGGCGGGAACCTGGTCTTTGCCGCCGAATTTCCGAACGATGTTTTTGGCCGCATCCAACTCGACCATAAAGCCGCCATAGCCGGCGGAGGCCAGGGTGTCGCCATTGGGAAGCCGCACGGCCTTCCATGCATGGCCGAATTTTTCCACCGGCGCCTCCCAGATGTATTGGCCGGCGCTGTTGCCTTCACGAATCGCGGTGTCACACACCATCAAATAGGTGCCTTTGGCTGTTTGGCGCAGGAGCCGGACATAAGTGCCCGGATAGACGATCTTGTTCTTCACCTCGCCTTGGGCGTCCACGTCCAGCACCACAACGCCTTTGGACCCGCCGATGTTGAGACCGGCCACCAAGGTGTGGCCGTTGGGTTGGCGCCGGACCGACGTGACCTCATCGGTATCGGTTGGGGCCGTGGCGGGGGCAAAGTTCGTCACATCCACCAATTGCTTGCCGGTGGCGATGTCGTATTCGGAGTAACCGGTGACATTGCCAATGAGGATGCGGTTGCCGCCCACCAACTGCATGTCGCGCGGATGGGATTTGCCGATGGGCACAATCCAGTTCTTGGCGGGATCGTTCTCGTTCACGTAGAGGAGGTTGTTCTTCCCTTCGTCAATGGCGATGAATTCGTGCTTGATCGGCGCCGCGTTCAAGGTGGCGGCGCAGAGACAGGCGAGCAGGCAGGTTTTCGTAATCATGCTTAAAATTGACACAGCCTCTCCGGAAAAGTCAATATCAGGTGCAAAGCGGCCCAAGACAAAAGCAGCTTGCAAAAATGGCTGTCAGTGGTTCAATCGTCACCGTCAGCTAAAATCAGAGACCAGAAAACCAAAACAACAAATTTGCGTAGCTTCGGCTACGGGCTGCCTAGAAAACCGCGAATTTTCCAAGCCCGCACAGAAACCGACCGAGCGCGCCCCAATGGGCGCGGCTTGGCGTGCTTCTTCGACAGGCGCTTCGCGGTGCCTCGGACGAGTGGGCGTTGGGTTCGCGCCCTTTTTATTCCGTTTCCGTGCTGCGCCAAGCGCAATGGCCGCACTCAATCCATCCCGTGGCAGCCGAGGTAACGAGGCTCAAACTGATTCCCCGAAAAGTCAGAGCCTCCTCACGCCGGCTGCCACACGGAAATCACTCCTTGAGCAGTTGCCCGAAATTGTCCGCGCCGGGAAGAGGCAGGCGGAGCGCATCATGGAGGGGGTGGAAGTCCGCACGCGCGTTGGCGCTGGCGTTTGGTCCAGCGGAGGCGTTTGGGCGTCGTCATGGAAGACGGCGCAGGCGGTGAGGCCTTTGAGGCAGCGCCGTGAACGGTGATTCAGATCGTGGGTGGTGACTTCCACCGCCAGTGCAAAGTCCTTCGGCACATTGGCGGCGCATTGCATCCGTTGATACAGCGCCGTTTTTAAGTCGCGGATGCTTTTTTCCTGCGCTCCGTTGTAGCGGGGAAAATGAGGTGGATTGTTCAAGGGCAGCACGCCGAAGCGGGCCATGACCTCATCCACCGGCTGGCAGTTGAAGGGCGAACCGTTGTCGCGTTTGAGGAACAACGGAGCGCCGTGTTGACGGAACAGGCTTTCGAGATGGGCGAAAAGCCCGCCGATCATTCGGCATCAGGAGATGCCGCTCGTGACGCGCTTTTTTGCGGAACGGAACCGGCGCGGTCGTAAGGGGAATTGGCCGAACAGCGGTCGGTGGAGTGCAGCAAGAAAGCGCGTTGGTCACAGCGATTGGCAAGTCGCCCAATGCGGCGATTTGCTGATTTTATCATATTCATCTTTAGTGACGATTTCATTGACATTTAAGCTTTAATTCGTCATAAGTGACGTGTTATGAAAATAACAAAACAAGCCACAGACGAAGTGATTCTCGGTGAACTGGGCGGGCGGCTCGCCAAAATCCGGCTGGATCGCAATCTCACGCAGGCTCAACTGGCGACGCAGGCCGGGGTCTCAAAAAGCACCGTCGAGCGGTTGGAAGCGGGGACGGTGGGGACGCAGTTGTCCGGCTTTATCCGCGTGTGCCGTGTGCTTGATGTGATTGAACGCTTCGATCTGCTTGTCCCGGAACCGGTGCCCAGCCCGGTCGAACAATTGAAAATGGCTGGTCGGAAACGCCAGCGCGCTTCCACCACCAAGCCAGCCAAGCCTTCAGCCAAAAAATGGCAATGGGGAGATAAACCATGACCTTGGCCGAGGTTCAACTTTGGGGGCGAACCATCGGGGCCGTCTCGCTGGAGGAGGGGAGCAGTTATGCTGCATTCCAGTATGATCCGGCATTTGTGCAGAGCGGGATTGAGGTTTCGCCCATCACCATGCCATTAAATGATCGGGTGTATGTTTTTCCGGATTTGCCGCCAAAAACCTTTCATGGCTTGCCCGGTATGCTGGCCGATTCGTTGCCCGACCGGTTTGGCAACGCGTTGATTGATGCGTGGCTGGCGACGCAAGGCCGGACGTCCGAAAGCTTCAACGCAGTGGAACGGCTTTGTTACACCGGTGCGCGCGGCATGGGCGCGCTGGAGTTCGCGCCGGCCATCGGCCCAAAACCGCAGCAGGCAAAGAAGATCGAGATTGATGCCCTGGTCAAACTGGCGTCGGAAGTTTTGAGCCATCGCAAGAATCTGAAAACCACTTTTGCCAGCGTGGGCAGGAAAAGCGCCTTGAACGACATCCTGCGGGTCGGCACTTCCGCCGGCGGTGCGCGGGCGAAGGCGGTCATCGCCTGGAACCGCGAGACCAACGAAGTTCGGTCAGGGCAGATCACGGCGGGACAAGGATTCGATTACTGGTTGCTGAAATTTGATGGTGTCACCGGCAACAAGGACAAGGAACTCGAAGACCCCAAGGGTTACGGTGTAATTGAATACGCGTATTATTTGATGGCGAAGGCGGCGGGCGTCACTATGAGCGAATGCCGTTTGCTGGAAGAAGGCGGTCGGCGACATTTCATGACCCGGCGTTTTGACCGGCTCGACGGCGGTGAGAAATTGCACATGCAATCGCTGTGTGCGCTGGCCCATTTTGATTTTAACCACGCGGGCGCGTATGCCTATGAGCAGGCGTTCATGGTCATCCGCCAGTTGAATTTGCCGATGGTGGCGGTGGAGGAACAGTTCCGACGGATGGTGTTTAACCTCATCGCCCGCAATCAAGACGACCACGTCAAGAACATCGCCTTCCTGATGGACAAGGCCGGTCGCTGGTCACTCGCGCCCGCCTTCGACGTGATTTACAGCTTCAACCCGGATGGCGACTGGACCGCCCGGCATCAGATGACGATGAACGGCAAACGCGACGGATTCACATTGGCCGACTTTCGCGCCTGCGCCAAGAGCGCCGTGATGAAACGTGGTCGCGCCGAGGCCATCGTTGAGGAAGTCCGCGCTGCCGTGGCGAAATGGCCGGATTATGCGGAGCAGGCGAACGTGATGAAAGAGTGGCGCAATCAAATCCAACACAATCTTCGGTTGGATTTACCGCGCACATAAAAACCGAATCACGGATTCAACGACTATTGAATTCGGTTGCCTCGTCAGACGCATCCGTTACGAATAGAAAAAATCTTGGTTTCAGCCGCCATTGGCTGTGAAGTTGAAGTGTTGGGACTCCGACAAATCATTTGTGTTTTTGACTGCCAGCAAAACTGCCAGCAGCGGAGTAATAAAGGAGTAGTGCTGGAGTAATAATTCCGCATTTCGCGCGGCAAGCTCTTCGGCTCGCCCGGCATTTTCCGGTTGACCGTGGCAATTTCCGCAAAGGAATTCCCAATTTGAGGTGAGAATTGACGGTGTTCCCGCTTAAAGTGTTGATGAACAAATGGACATGAGCCAGTCAAGCAACCAGCGTGGCACGGCGGAGCAATGGGTGGGCTTCGTCATTTTGCTTTCTCTCGCGGGCATTGCGGTGGCGGTCTATCACGAACAATTTTCATTAAACCCCGCCGTGGTTGTTGCCACCACCATCGCGCCTGAAGCGGCCAAAACGGCTTCTTCACCGGCTTCGGGCGACGCGGCGTCAATCCTGCCGGCCCTGCCGCCGGAGTTCGCGGTGTTGAGCGCGCCGGAAAATTTCGGGCCGGACGACGTCTACAACAAAATTGACGGCAAGGCGGATTTGTATCTCACCGCCGGATTTGTCCACATGACCTGCCAGCGGTATGCGCTCAAGACAACCAACGACGACTGGATGGAATGGTTTGTGTATGACATGGGCGCGCTGCCGCAGGCGTTCTCGGTGTTCAGCCTCCAGCGCCGCATGGAGGCGCAGACCATTGATCTGACCCCGTTTGCCTATCAAACCGAAAATGCAATCTACTTCGTCAGCGGGCGTTATTATGTCGAGGCGGTCACGGCCATGCCGGTGCCGGCGATGATGACGGGAATGATGGCGATGGCGCGGACCTTCGTCGCGGCGCATCCGCCCGGCCCGTCGGTGATACCGGAACTGAAATTGTTCCCGCCGGAAAATCGGGAGGCGAACAACGACGGCCTGCAGATGGCGGATGCCTTCGGCTTTGACGGGTTCACAAATGTTTTCACGGCGAAATATCAACTGCCCGCCGGCGCAACCAACGTCGAGGTGCTCGCCTATTTGAAAATAGCAAAGACCGCCGCCGACGCTGCGGCGTTGCGCGACGCCTACCGTTCCTTCCTGTTGTCGAACGGCGGCAAGGAGGTTGAAGCCGGCGACGCGGCGGCGTTGGGCAAACCGATCAATTTCATGGACAGCATCGAAATCGTTTTTGCGGAGAGCAACATGGTGGCGGGCGTCCATGCCGCGCCGGATGCCGCCTCGGCCGCGAAGGTCTCGCGGCAATTGGCCGACGGCCTGCGGAAAGGAAGACCATGAGCCAGTCCAACCAGCTTGACCGGCGCGATTTTCTCGTGCGCTCCGCCAAGGCGGGCGCGGCCATCATGGCGGCGGGCGGCGTGGGTCTGTGGCTGCACGACCGCAAAGGCCCGTCAGGCAACATCGTCAGCGAATCAGCATCGCTGCCGGATTTCTCCCTGCCACCGTCCACCGCGCCGAAGATGAGCATCGTCACCGGCGCGGACCGCGTGAAGACCGTCAATCGCGCCCTCGCGGCGCTCGGCGGCATCGAACGGTTCATCAAATCCGGCGACCGCGTGGTTCTCAAAGTCAACGCCGCCTTTGCTTCGCCGCCCGCGCTGTCGGCCACGTCGCGTCCCGATCTGGTTGCCGAAGTGGCCCGGCTTTGCCTGCGCGCCGGCGCCGCGTCCGTGATCGTGACGGACAATCCCATCAACGACCCCCAAAGCTGTTTCACCCTCACCGGCATCGCAAAAGCGGTGGAAAACGCGGGCGCAAAAATCGCCCTGCCATCACCCTCCGCTTTCAAACCGACAACGCTGGCCGATGCCACGCTGATCAAGGACTGGCCATTGCTCATCGGGCCGTTTCAGGGCGTGACCAAACTCATCGGCCTCGCGCCGGTCAAGGACCACAATCGCGCCGGCGCGTCCATGACGATGAAAAACTGGTATGGATTGCTCGGCGGGCGGCGGAACGTTTTTCATCAGGACATTCACACCATTATTTTTGAACTGGCGCGGCTGGTCCGTCCCACGCTGGTCATCCTTGACGGCACCACGACGATGATGACGAATGGGCCGACCGGCGGTTCGCTGGACGATCTCAAAGCCACGAACACGATGATCGCCAGCACCGACGCCGTCGCGGCGGATGCGTTCGGCGCGACGCTGCTCGGCAAGACCGCCGCCAGCCTGTCGTTCATCGGCAAGGCCGCCGCCGCCGGGCTTGGCACCGCCGATTTTGAATCCTTGAACCCGCTCCGAGACCATGTGGATTAAACCGACAAGTGGAAAAAAATCAAGTGAGGTCCTCGCCATGAAACTCCTGGGAGCGCCGGCGTCTCGCCGGCGAGTTCCGGTTTTCGGCTTCCGACGGGTCGGCGAGACGTCGGCGCTCCCAGGGATTGTGTTACGGTTCAAGAACTTGGTGGGGCTGACCTGCCGGTCAGCCCGGCGGCACGGCAGCGCCGCCCTGCCGGCACGATTTCGTTCAGCGAGGAGGGTTAGACCATGAAAATTGTCACCGTCCGGCGCATCGCACAGATTTTTTTCTTCGCGCTGTTTGCGTGGTTTTGCGTGGCGACGACCATCGGCGACCATTGGTGGCAGTTGCGCGGCTGGCCGGTCAACTGGCTGCTGCAACTCGATCCGCTGGTGGCCCTCGGCACGTTGCTCACCACCAAAACGATTTACGCCGGGCTGCTTTGGGCGCTGGCCACCGTGGTGCTGACCATCCTGCTGGGCCGTTTTTTCTGCGGCTGGGTTTGCCCGTTCGGCGCGCTGCATCAATTCATAGGCTGGCTGGGACGCCGGCGCAAAAAACACACCGAGCGCGTGGCCATGAACCAATATCGCAACGGCCAGGTGATCAAATACTACATCCTGATTGCCATGCTGGCGGCGGCATGCGGCGGCCTGCTGGCGGAAGTTCTGCGTTGGCCGCGCGAAAATCCGGCGGCGGGCATGGTCGTGCTGGCGGCGAGTCTGATTATTATGCTCTGGTTTGCCACGCGGAAAGTGGTGAGCGGTTGGAAGCAGACCGCCGAATGGTTCGCGGGATTGATTTTCATCGGCACGGCGCTGGGATTTCTCGTCCGTCCGGAGGCGATCGTCGCGTCGTCATTGCAGACGGGATTGCTCGATCCAATTCCGCTCATTCATCGCTCGATGAATCTTGTGATTCTGACCGCTTTTGACGGACTCGCGACGGCGTCCCGGTTTTACATCGCCGCGTGGTCCATCGCCGCCGTCTTTTTCGCCGCGCTGCTTTTGAATTTGTGGATACCGCGGTTTTATTGCCGCTTCGTCTGTCCGCTCGGCGCGCTGTTTGGCGTGCTCACGCGCTGGACGCCGTGGCGCATCGGCAAGCGCCATGGCGAATGCCTCGGCTGCGAGTTGTGCGAGAACAATTGCGAGGGCGCGTGCGATCCTTTTGGCAAAATCCATTCACATGAATGTCTGCTGTGCATGAATTGCCTGCGCGCCTGCCGCCAGGCGCAGATAACTTATGGCCCGAACCGCTCGGCGGCGGGCGAGGTTCCGTCGCCCGGACTCACGCGGCGCGGTTTCCTCACGGCGGCGGTTTCCGGGCTGGCGGCGGTGCCCGCCGTGCGGCTCGCTGGCTTGATGAATCAAAACTGGAAACCCGGCGTGGTTCGCCCGCCCGGCGCGTTGGCCGAGGACGACTTTCTGGAACGCTGCATCAAGTGCGGCCAGTGCATGCGGGTTTGCCCGACGAATGTGATTCAACCCGCCACGCTGGAGGCCGGTCTGGAGGGCTTGTGGACGCCGCTTCTGAATTTCCGCGTGGGCACCAGCGGCTGCCAGCTCAACTGCATCGCCTGCGGCAATGTTTGCCCGACATCCGCCATCCGCCCGCTCTCGCTGGATGAAAAACTGGGCCGCGACAAATTTGAGGACCGGGGGCCGGTCCGGATGGGCACGGCGTTCGTGGATCAGGGACGCTGCCTGCCGTGGGCGATGAACAAACCGTGCATCGTCTGCCAGGAAAATTGTCCGGTCAGCCCCAAGGCGATTTACATCCGCGAGGAATTTCAGACGGTCCGCGACGGCGCGCGGACAATCACCGCCGCCACGGCGGACGGCCTGACGCTCGATGGCGCGGCGCTGCCGACGGGCACGCTGGGCACGGGCGATTATTTTGTCCGGCTGGAAAACGCCGCCGGCGAACGTCGTTTGATCGCGGATAATTCCGGACAGGATGTGAAGTTTGCCGGGCTGTGGGCCGCGGCTCCGGCGGTCGGCGGCCGGATTTTCATTGAGGTGCGCCTGCAAAAACCATGCATTGATCCCGCGCTATGCATCGGTTGCGGCATCTGTGAACACGAATGTCCCGTAAGCGGCTTGCGGGCCATCCGCGTCAGCGCGGAAAACGAATCACGAAACAAACGGCATTCGCTCATGGCAAGGGCCTGAACCAAACAAAGAATCCTATGAAAGAAAGTCACGTTTCCCGCCGGGACTTTGTCAAAACGCTCGGCGCTGCGGGTGTTGGCTCGCTGGTCGGCGCCGGCCATGCGCTGGCGCAATCAAACACACCTGCAACCACAACCGCGGCCAGTCCGGTCATGGCGCCAGTCAAAGTTCCCACCCGGCCGTTTGGCCGGACGGGCGCGCAGATTCCCATGCTCGCCTTGGGCGGCATGTTTGATGTCAAATCCAATCAACTGGTTCTGAAACAGGCCCGCGACTGGGGTGTGACCTACTGGGACACGGCCGCCGGCTACGGCACGGAGGCGGGCATGGGAATGTTTCTGGAAAAATATCCGGAGGCCCGCCGCGATCTGTTTCTGGTGACCAAATATGACGATGACCCTGGTGGAATGACCGCAGGGTTGAACAAATCGCTGGAGGGTCTCAAGACCGATTACATTGACCTGTATTTCCTGCACAGCCTCGACAACACCAGTTCATTGACTGATGACCTGAAGGCCTGGGTGGAAAAGGCGAAGGCGGACAAGAAAATCCGCTTCTTCGGCTTCAGCACCCATGCCAACATGGAAAACTGTCTGACCAGCGCCGCGAAGCTGGGGTGGATTGACGGCATCATGCTCACTTACAACTTCCGCCTCATGCAGACTGACGCCATGAAGGCGGCAGCGGATGCCGCCGCCAAGGCCGGCATCGGCCTGACCGCGATGAAGTCCCAGAGCGGAGGCCCGATGGGGTTTGACACCGGGGCGGACTTGAAGCTGGGCGGCCATTTCATCCAGCGCGGTTTCACCCAGCAGCAGGCCAAGCTCAAGGCCGTCTGGGAAAATCCGCAGATCGCCACCATTTGCTCGCAAATGCCGAACCTCGCCATCCTTCAATCGAACATTGCGGCGGCTTTGGACAAAACCAGTCTCACGGCGGCGGATCACGCGGCCTTGAAGGACTACGCCGCCGAAACGCGCCCGGGTTATTGCGCCGGTTGCACGCGCATTTGCGAAGCCGCGCTCGATCATCAAGTGCCGGTGGGCAAGGTGATGCGCGCGCTCATGTATCACCGCGCTTACGGCGACCAGGAGCTGGCGCGGAGTGTTTTCGCTCAATTGCCGCAAACAGCCCGGCACGGACTGGCCGGCTTCGACTGCGCGGCGGCGGAACAGGCGTGCCCGCACGGCCTGCCCATCGGACAATTGATGAGGGAAGCGGGCGAATTGTTCGCATAATGACGACCTTGTATTTAATTTGAAACCACCAGCCCTCGCTCACCGTCATAGTTTATACTACACCAAACACCAATAAAAAAAACCTATGAAAGAAAATCATGTTTCCCGCCGGGACTTTGTCAAAACGCTCGGCGCCGTAGGCGTTGGCTCGATGGTCGGCGCCGGCCAGGCCTTCGCCCAGTCAAATGCTCCCGCAGTCGCAACTGCAGCCAGTCCGGCTACGCCGGTCAAAGTCCCCACCCGGACGTTCGGCAAGACGGGCGTGCCGGTTTCCATGCTCGCCCTCGGCGGCATCTTTGACATCGTGTCCAACCAGCTCGTCCTGCAACAGGCGATGAACTGGGGTGTGACCTACTGGGACACGGCCGCGGGTTACAATGGCGGCAGGAGCGAGGGCGGCATCGGAATGTATCTGGAGAAAAATCCGCAGGCCAGAAAGGATCTTTTCCTAGTGACCAAGCATGACGGCGGCCAGATGACCGATGCGCTGAACCAATCCCTGGAGAAGCTCAAAACCGATTACGTTGACATGTATTTTTTGCATGGCATCAGTAACACCAACCCGTTGAATGATGATCTGAAGGCTTGGGTGGAAAAGGCGAAGGCCGACAAGAAAATCCATTTCTTCGGCTTCAGCACCCATACCAACATGGAAACCTGCCTGCAAGGGGCCGCCAAACTCGGATGGATTGACGGCATCATGTTGAAATACGATTTCCGCCTCATGCAGACCGACGCCATGAAGGCGGCGATGGACGCTGCCACCAAGGCCGGCATCGGCCTGACCGCGATGAAGACCCAGAGCAAAAGCCCGATTGGGACGGATACCGATGCGGATTTGAA
>Ga0181520_10009981_pt1 | contig 12908 bp, 17 predicted proteins | sample PEATcosm2014_Bin_29_FD_132451 | JGI IMG/M metagenome (GOLD analysis project Ga0181520, IMG submission 132451) | Peatland microbial communities from MTU Mesocosm Facility, Houghton, MI, USA - PEATcosm2014_Bin02_30_metaG | ecosystem: Environmental > Terrestrial > Soil > Wetlands > Peat | place...
GACAACGACGAACAGGTGCTGCTGGTCGAGCGCACAGACTGAAAGACAAGGAATCGGCTTAGGGCCGCGGGGCCGAGTGCAAGAGCCGCTCCAAAACCGGACCGGAGCCCGGTGCTCCGGCGAACGCCACAGCGGTTCCAGAATTGCTGTACTCCGGAACCGCCACTGCTGAGTGGCATTTTCCTCAAGAAAATGCCACCTTTCACTGCTCTCAAAAGGGCAAGTGAATTCTGGAACCGGTCTGAGTATGAACCCGACCCCAGCCGCTCGTCGAGCCATCCATCCGCCCCCCGGACCCACATCTCCTTTCCCGTATCTCGCAGGATCGCTGCTGTCAGCGGGAGACCTGACGCTGGCGGAGATCAGCCACATTCTGAGCAGGGCAACCTTCCTCGAAAGCGAAGATCCGCTCAAGCGCGACCGGATCCTTTCCAAGCGGAAGATCGCATTGCTCTTTTATGAGTCGTCGACGCGGACGAGAACCAGCTTCGAACTGGCGGCCAAGGCACTGGGCGCGGACACGACGCTTGTTTCGAGCCTCTCGTCGAGCATTGAAAAAGGCGAGTCGCTGAAGGACACGGGACTGACCCTCCGGGCGCTGGGAGCCGAAGCGATCATTCTTCGCCACAACTCTTCGGGCGCGCCATGGCTTCTCGAAGCCGAGACGCGGCTGCCGGTGGTGAACGCGGGTGACGGCATGCATGAGCATCCGACCCAGGCGCTGCTCGATCTGCGCACGATGCTGACGCATCTGCGTCCGGGTGTGACAGAGGTGGACGCGGAGACAATGGCGGGGGTGACGGTGACGGTTGTGGGCGACATCATGCATAGCCGCGTAGCGCGTTCGAACATGATGCTGCTGCCCCGGCTGGGAGCGCGGGTGATTTTGTGCGGGCCGAAGGAGCTGTTGCCCGAGGTTGCGGGGCAGGCCGGCCCGGGGATCAGCATCGAGCGCGATTTTGACGCGGCGCTGCACCAGTCCGATGTGGTGATGATGCTGCGCATACAAGGCGAGCGGCTGGCCGGGTTGCAGCTTGATCTCGAGCAGTACAAGGCGAACTACCAGCTCACCGGTCCGCGTCTGGCGGCGCATGCGCCAAAGGCTATGGTGATGCATCCGGGACCGATCATTCGCGGCATGGAAGTGACGGCCGGCGTGGCCGACGGAGTACAGTCGGTGATCCTGGAGCAGGTGAAGAACGGCGTGGCGATTCGGATGGCCGTGGTGGAGCGGGCGCTTACGACAGGAGGCGCGGCATGACGGCTCTGGCGATCAAAGGCGGGCATCTGCTGGATCCGGCTGCGGGCGTAGACGGACTGAAGGACATTCTGCTCAACGATGGGCATGTGGCGGAGATTGCCGGGCCGGGCAAACTGAAGCATGCAAACGGCGCAGAGGTTCTGGATGCGACGGGGTTGACCGTGGCGCCGGGACTTGTCGACATTCACGTGCATTTGCGCGAGCCAGGCCAGGGTTACAAGGAGACGATTGCCAGCGGCACTGCGGCGGCGGCGGCGGGCGGATTTACGTCTGTGGCGGCGATGCCGAACACGCGGCCGGTGAACGACTCTCCGGAGATCACCAGCTGGATGCAGGCGCCGGAGCGCGGGGCGAGCGTGCGGGTGTTCCCGATTGGCGCAGCGACGCGCGGGTCGAAAGGTGAAGTGATAAACGACTATGCGGCGTTGAAGGCGGCGGGCGCGGTAGCCGTGACCGATGACGGCTCTCCAATTCTGAAGGACAACATCATGCGGGAGACGCTGGCAGCGGCGGCGCGCGTAGGGCTGAGTGTGATCCAGCACGCGGAAGACACGCGGCTGACACAGGGCGCGAGCATGAATGCTGGACCGACGGCCTTTCGGCTGGGCCTGCGCGGGATGCCGCCCGAAGCCGAGTATGGGCTGGTGGAGCGCGATATCCGGCTGGTGAGCGAACTGCGCGATGCGCGAGCACACCTGCACGTAGCGCATACCTCGACGGGAGCGGCGGTCGCAGCGGTGCGGCAGGCGCGGCGCAACGGGCTGCACGTGACCTGCGAGGTCACACCGCACCACTTCCTGCTGACCGAAGAGCACGTGGGGATGTACGACACCCATGCCAAGATGAATCCGCCGTTGCGCGCAGCTGCGGACCGCGACGCGATGATCGAGGCAATCCTCGACGGCGTCGTGGACGCGATTGCCACCGACCATGCGCCCCACGCGGTGCACGAGAAAGAAGTGGAGTTTGAGAACGCGCCGAACGGCATTACCGGCCTGGAGACGGCGCTGGGACTCTCGCTGCGCTGGCTGAACAAGGAATGGAAGATGCCGATGGGGCGCGTGCTGAGCCTGCTGAGTGCGCAACCGGCGGCGCTGCTGGGGCTGAAAGGGCGCGGGACGCTGGCCGTGGGCAGCTTTGCCGATGTAGTGATCTTTGACCCCAAGGCCGAGTGGACCTATCGCGCGCGTGAGACCAAGTCGAAGTCGCGGAATACGCCGTTCGACGGCTGGACGATGCAGGGCCGCGTGCGCTGGACGATCAGCGAAGGGCGCGTCGTGTACACCAACTCGGCGTAGATCCCGGAGTCTTGAATGAACGCGGATATCTTGAGCTTTCACCGCATCCAATCGATCAGACCTGTTGGAATTGCGAGGAAGGGAGCGATCATGATTTTGCCGGGCGCTTTACATTTTGCACACTGGAGCCTGTTTTTGCTGCGGCTCATGGTGGCGCTGGTGTTTGGTGCCAGCGGATTCGGCCATCTGAACGCCCCGCGCGAACGCGCGAAGAGCATTGGCATGAGCGTGGGCTTTACCGTCTTTCTTGGGGCCGCGGAATTGGCTGGAGCCATCGGTCTTGCGGCCGGCGTTTTGACGCAGTGGGCCGCGATTGGATTGATCCTGCTCATGCTGGGCGCAATCTACAAGAAGATCGTGGTGTGGAAGACCGGCTTCTGGGGCGAGAAGTCGATGGGCTGGCACTACGACCTGATGCTGGTTGTGATGAACCTGGTGATTCTGTGCACAGGCGGCGGGCGAATTGCGCTGATGCCGCCGCTGTTAACAAGCCTTCGTTGACCCCTGGATCCCGCTGGTCACTGAGGTGAGACCGGAATCACCAGCCCGTAGTTATCCTTCCGGAGAACTCCGATTTGTGTTATATTTTTATATAACATGCGATTGAGGTCCACACCATGCACACAACAAATCTCCGGAAAGTCGGCGGGTCGGTCATGCTGGCGGTTCCGCCGGCGATTCTGGATCAGTTGAAGCTGAAGGCTGGAGCGACCGTGGGGCTGGCTGTGGAGGGGGATCAGCTGATCCTGAAGCCGCAGAAAAAGCCGAAGTACACTCTCGAGGAGTTGCTGGCAGGCTCCGATTATTCATATCCCATGTCGGCTGAGGACCGCGAGTGGATTGACGCGCCGCCCGTAGGCCGCGAACTTATATGAAGCGCGGCGATATTTACCTCGTCTCGCTCGATCCGACGTTTGGCCACGAACGGCAAGGCCTGAGGCCGGTACTGATTGTTTCTCCCACCAGCTTTAACGAAACCACGAAGCTTCCGGTGATTGTGCCAATCACCTCGGGCAGTGAGTTTGCCCGGCGCATCCGTTTTACGGTGCCCATCTCGGGTATTAAAACGACCGGCGTTGTACGCTGCGATCAGCCGCGCGTGCTCGACATTGCCGCCCGCGGAGGCCGTTGGGTGGACGCACTGCCAGATGAGATTCTGGCAGACGTGCTGGCGAAGACGGCGACGCTGTTCGAGTGAGAATTTACGCTCTGTGATTCTCCGCAATCGCGCGCGTCTCTCGAACCTGTTTGAAGTCCAGCGTAGCCAGGTTCATGTTGCCCTCGGTGAGAATGTGGACAGTCAGCACGCTTTTCCCCGCGGGGAGGCGGAGCTTTACAAGTGCGGGCGCGATGTTCCAGTGGTGCCACTGAAGCCAGGCGATTGGATCTGCCGCATTGAATGTGGATTCGATTGCGAGCGGTCCGGTGGCAGGCTTGCCGTTGACGTCGATCGAGATAGTTCCGCCGCGATTCGATGTGTAGAGCAGATCGGCCGCGTAGAGGCCGACGTGGGCGGTTTCGACAGTGATGTTGAACCACTCGCCGGGCTCGGTCCAGCCCACGTACAGGATCCTCTTGGGCGGCGTGACTTTTTCGTAGGGGTTGTTGTCGATCGCGTCGCCGTGATCGGGAAACTTTGTGTAAGAGATGTCGACGCTCTCGTCTTTGCGGAACTCGTTGAGGTAGCTTCCGTCGAGGGGATTCAGGCCTCCGCTGCCGCTGTTCTTCGCGTCGGAGTCGTGATAGGCGACGCCCTCGCCGCCGAGATCGTAGTACGCGCAATAGATAGTACCGGGGATCTGCTGCGGACCGCCGGAGTAGCGGCTGTCGTGAAAGGGCGTGCCGGCGTAGTGCTGAAGGAAATCGGACTTCCCGGCCCACAACGGAGACGCGATTAAAAGAGCAATCATCGCGACACACAGAATCCGGCGGGCGCGAGGACTCTTCATCTGAAGCAGCTCCCGATCAGCCTTTGCGGCGGTAGAGTATCTGAAAGTCGTAGCCGGGGTTGGCCGGGAAAAGGGCGGCGACATGGCGCAGGCGCTCGGCAAGAGCGGGCGCGGCGAGCAATGGGTAGTCCCGCTCGCGAAGGTCGTGGTAGTCGAAGTCGACCTCGAGAGAAAGCATGTAGATAGCGAGAGCGTCGGAAAAGGCCGAGTCAAAGTAGGCTGAGCGGGCGCGCTCGTCGATGACCTTCTTGCCTTGGCCAACCTGAGTGTCCTGAGCGCGGCGGCGGGCTTCCCAGGCGTCCTGGCTGGTTTCTCCGCGAACCTGGGCCTCGGCCTGCGACCAGGCAAGCGACGAAAAGCTCTCGGGAACGCCGGCGGCTTCGACAAAGTTGTGTGCGACGTTGATGAAGAACTCGAAGGCGAGTCCGAAGCGGTCTTCGACGAGCCGGGTGGAGAGGAAGACTGCCTCGGTTGAGCCGAAAGTAGCGTTGCGATGGCAAATGGCACGGTCGCCGAGCTCGACAGTGTAGGAAGGAGCGATGAAGATCTCGCCGGTGTCGGCGATGGCCAGCGGAACGAAGTAATAGGCTCGCTGTGCGAGCGCAGCCGAGAGCGCGGAAGGGACGACGCCGACGAGGTGTGCGAGATCGGCTTCGGGGACGCGGGTTTCACCCCAGGCAGCATAGTTCACGCCGTTCGGCGCGGGACCGACCTTGACCTGCGCAGCGACCTTCTCGGCGGGCCACAGTTCGATTTGTGCACTGGTGGACATGAATCTGTATTCTAGACGACGGAGGCCCCCGCGATGACGGATTTGACACAGAGGGAGCAGGGACGGGGCGGCACAGTGCTTGGCTTCCCGCTCGAGGGATTTGGCCTCTTCACAAGCCTACTGCTGGCGTTTGCGTCGGGGTTCTTCACTTTTTTTGCGACAACGGCGATTGCGATCTTTGCGCTGCTCGGATGGAACCTGATCGGGCATCATGCGGTGAGCTACGCCGACACCTACCTTTACGTTGGGTTCCCGGCGGGCGTGCTTGTGCTGCTGGTGGCGCTGCCGGTGTTTGGTGTGCTGTGGCTGCGGGCTAAAGCGCGCCGGTAAGGGGGAACGATGCCTGTCAGTGCAGTCGCAGCGGAAGAAGTTGAGGAGATTCTGAAGGTTGGGAAGGCAGGCGGAGAACCCTCATCGACCGCAGAGCTGGCACGGGCCCAAGAACTTGCACGGACCTGGATCGCGCGCCTCGAGGCCGGAGAGGTGATTTACTTTCCGCGGACGCCGGTGCCCATTCCGCAGCAGGATCTCGCGTTTCTGCTTGGCCAGCACCAGACCGACAGCCGCTTGCACAAGAACATCGCCTACAAGCCGGGAATCGATCGGCTGAGCGGCGTCGACGAGAAGTCGGCCGACAAGGCTGAAGTTGAGCGGATGCACGCAGTGATGCGGCGCTACTCGAAGAGCGTAACGGAGTTTCTGGCGGTGTTTCTGGCGCCGTATGAGCAGCGATGGACGCTCGACTACGCGAGCTACCGGCCAATCGAGGAGCAGGGTCGGGACCTGGCGACGCGCAAGCGCAACGACCTTCTGCACACCGATGCGTTTCCCACGCGGCCGGCGCGCGGCGCGAGGATTCTCAGGTTCTTTCACAATATTCACCCGACGCGGACGCGCGATTGGGTGCTGGGGGAACCGTTTGCGCGGGTGGTGAGCGAGTTTGTTCCAGGGAAGATAGAGATGCCGCAGGCGGACGGAGCTTGGGGGGCAAAGGGCAAGAAACTGGCGCAGGCGATGGGCCTGGCAGCGCTGGTGCCGCAGTGGAAGCGCACGCCCTACGACACGTTCATGATGGATCTGCACAACACGATGAAGGAAGATGAGCGATTTCAGCGCGAGTGCGGGAAAGAGAGCTTCCAGTTTCCTGCCGGGTCAAGCTGGATGGTCTACACCGAGACAGTGCCGCACTCGGTGGAGGCCGGACAATATGCCCTGGAGCAAACGTTCCTGGTGAGGCCGGAGGCCATGGTGACGCCGGAGTCTTCGCCGCTGGCGATTCTGGAGAAGATGGCCGGTGCGCGGCTGGTTTAGCGGGGCACGGTCTCTGACCGCGAAGTTCCGTTTGTTGAGTTGGTCGAATCCCAGGTCTCATCCGCCGCGGCGGACGAGACTTGGGACACCCAGTTGAATCACAACGAGAAACGACCCTGGGCCTGGAGACCGGCAGGCTTCGGATCGGCCTTATCGTACTTTGCCACCTGAACCTTGCGGGCGAGGCCAATTTTGCTGAGCAGCCAGATGCCCCAGTAGTTTGGATCGTACTCGTACCACGCGAGGCCGTGTTTCGCGCTCACCGGGTGAGCATGGTGGTTGTTGTGCCAGCCTTCGCCGCCGCTGAAGAGCGCGACCCACCAGCTGTTGCGGGAGTCATCGCGGGTTTCAAAACGCCTGCTGCCCCAAAGGTGCGTCGCGGAGTTTACGAGCCAAGTCGCGTGGAGGCCCAGCGTGATGCGGAGGAAGCCGCCCCAGAGGAGCATGCCGACTGCGTTTTTCCAACCGCCTGTCCACCAGCCGAGGCTAAAGAGGAGAACCCCGCTTGCGCTCACGGGAAGCCAGTGGTACTTGCTGAGCCAGACATGGAAGCGGTCGCGGGCAAGGTCGGGGACGTATCGGGCAAGAACGGCGGTCTGCGCATGGAGCGACTTGCCCCAGACGAGCCAGCCGGTATGGGCCCACCAGCCGCCTTCGCGCGGGGTGTGGGGGTCGCCGGCTTGGTCGCTGTGCTGATGGTGAACGCGGTGCGTGGCCACCCAGAAGATCGGGCCGCCCTCAAGCGAGAGTGTGGAGCAGAGCGCCATGAAGTACTCAAGCCACTTGGGAACCTGGTACCCACGATGGGTGAGCAGGCGGTGGTAACACATGCCAATGCCCACGTTGATGGCCAGGATGTAGAGCACGACCATCGCGGCCAGGCGCGACCAGCTGAAGAAGAAAAACGCAGCAAGCGCACCGACGTGGAAGATGACGATGATCCAGAGTGTGAACCAGTTGATGCCTTCGCCCGCGGTGGCGGCACGGCCCATGCGCACAAGCTGGCGCGCTGGAACTCCGTTCGATACCACGGTAGCCGGCGACCCGGCGGCTGACGCTGGTGAATTGGTTGCGGCTTCAGGGATGGGAGCGGATACGACAGATGCCATGGATTTTGGAGATTCCTCGAAGATTGAAAACCTGCTAACTCTAAACTGATTGTATAGGATGGCAAAATACAACTTCTGCGCACTATTGCGCAGCAACGCACCTGTTTGTTTCTTGGAAAAATAGAATTCCCTAAAAAAGTGAGCAATATTGCTCAGCTTTTTGGTTGCTCAGATTTTGACGTGATAGCGCCTTCCGGGCTCCGTCAAGGAGATGCATGACGAACGAGACGGGTAGGACCGAAGCTTTTTCTGACGGCATCTTCTCCATCGCCGCTACGCTGCTGGTGCTTGACCTGAAAGCGCCTGCCGCGACGCTGCCGTTCTGGCAGGGTATCGCTGCGCAGTGGCCCGCATACGCAAGCTTCCTGTTGAGCTTTCTGTTTATCGGGATCATGTGGCTCAATCACCATCGGCTGTTTTCGCACATCCGCCGGTCGAGCGATCTGCTGATGGTGGCCAACCTGCTGTTGCTGCTGGGCGTTGTGTGGATTCCCTACCCTACATCGCTGATGGCACAGTCGGTGTTTACCGGGCGGCTCAGAGATGCGGCGATTCTCTACAACGGCGCATACCTGGTGCTAGCCATCCTGTTCAATCTGCTGTTCGGCGTATGCGTGAAGGGCGGATTGCTTGACCGCAACGTAAGCGGTGTGCAGAACATTGCTCGAAGTTATGCAGCGGGGATTCTGATGTATTTGATCTGTTTTACGGTGACATGGTGGAATGTGCCGGTGAGCCTGGCGATCAACTTCGGGATGGCAATGTTCTTCCTGCTGTCACCCGATCAGATGGCCAAAAACTGCACGAAGCACCATCCATCTGGAGCGGAGCCGATCGAGTGAGTTGAATCGGGGCCCCGGCGCGGCTAGAGGTTCGGGTCTGCGCCGAACTCGCCGCCCCCAGTGACAAACAGTTTCTCGGCCTGGCCACGCGCAATGCGGAAGAGCGCAAATTGGCGCTGCGTCGCCCCACGCATTTCAAAGAGCAGCTCGCCGCGGTTGTCCCCGAGCGCGTCGACGGCGTCGACGAGACGCAGGCGGGGATTGTCGTCGAGGTGGGCGGCATCGGTGACGGTTTTGAGCACCACCTGGGGATTGCCGTAGAAGTCCGGCTGGGCGACAATCGTGACGAACTTCTGCTGGCCGGGCGGCGCATCGGTGTGGGCGGTGAGGACGAGAGTGGCTTCGGAGCCATAGGTGAGCTCGAACGCGGTGAAGCGCTCGTCCAGAAGCGGCGCGAGCTCAGCCGGTGGAACGGGCTTCGTGGTCCTGCGGGTTGTGGTGGTGGCCTTCGCTTTGGGAGCAGGCTTGGTCTTGAGGCCGAGCGCCTCGCGAGCGATGTCTTCAAGCGAAGACTTCATTTTGGCTTCGACTGCGGGATCGGACCAGGTGTAGCCGAAGGGATGCTCGGGGCGGTTCCTCGCATCGGAGACGGCGACAGACTGTTCAAGATCGGGCGGGAGGCCGAGGAGGCTGGGCTGCAACTTGAGTTTGTCCAGGTTGGCAAGGCCGCGCTTGAGGCGCGGGCGATCGGGATCCTCGTCGCCAGGAACGGAAGAGACATCTCCGACAGGAGACGGCGGAGCCTTCTTGTTCTTTTTGAGAACAGGCGGGGCAGGATTCGAGGGGGTCGAGGCGGTGCTGTCGCTGTCCGAGTCCTTCTTATGGAGGACCGGACGGTCAGGGTCCGCAGGCGCTCCGGAAGAGGAAGCGCCGGCAGAGGAGTCGTCTGAGTCCGCGGACTTGCTCTTGTGCAGGACGGGGCGATCGGGATCGCTGGAGGCTGCGGGAGCCTGCCCGCCAGAGGCCTGTCCGGACGTGGAGGCTCCGCCGGAAGAAGCCTCGTCGGGATGCTTTTTGCGATGGAGAATGGGGCGGTCGCCTTCCTGGTTGTCCATGCCCCACTCGGGGAGCGTTGGCTTGGGCGGAGTGCGCGGCGCGTTGGGAATCGGTTTCCATGCGCCAAAGCCAACCCAGGAGCCGAGCTGCTGGCCCGTTGTCATCAAATCGAATAGACCGACCGGCTTGCCGTTCTCCTGGAGCTCGTACTCAGTGTCAGGGGCTACGGCCATCGGCGCGGGGCGGGCCAGGTAGATGCTCCCATCCTGCATTTGGCCGTTGTCGTAGACCAGGACGGGAACGAGGCGGCTGGCTTTGGGGTTCGTTTCCGGGCCGGTCCACTCGAGGACGCCGATGGAGCGCAGCGCCGGGGCATCCTTGGCGTTTTTTGCGACCTGACCGGGATATTGTGCGTGCGCCGGGAATGCGGCGAGAAGAAAAAGTGCGGGCACCAGCGCGCGTGCGATCAAGAAATCAACGATTCTGCGCAATGACATGTGCCGCCTGCCTCGGGAATAATCTAACCTGACGGCCGCCGCCGGCCTTCGAACTCTGAATTTGAGGATAATCCCCATGGAAATCAACCAGAAAGTTGCCGACTTCACTCTGCAAACCGACGAAGGCAAGACCGTTAGTCTGAGCGACTACAAGGGTCAGCCCGTCGTGCTGTTCTTCTACCCTAGAGCGGATACCCCCGGATGCACAATTGAGGCCTGCGGATTCCGCGACACATTCAAAAAGATCCAGGCTGCAGGCGCCGTGGTGCTGGGTATCTCACGTGACACCGTGAAAGACCAGGCCAAGTTCCGCGCCAAGTACGACCTGCCGTACACGCTCCTTGCTGATGTAGACGAGAAAGTCTGCAATCAGTTTGGTGTGATGAAGGAAAAGAACATGTACGGCAAGAAGGTGTGGGGCATCGCTCGGACGACGTTTGTGATCGGGCCTGACCAGAAGCTCTTGCACATCTTCCCGAATGTGACGCCGGAAGGCCACGCGGAACAGGTGCTGGCCCTGCTGAAGGAATGGAAGAAAGCGCAGAAATAATGGCCGGGAAAAAGGGACTGGGCGGCGGGACGGGCCGACTGCCTGGCAGGCTTGTGGCGCGGAGCTTCTTTGAGGGGCCGCCTGAGCGTGTGGCGCGGGCCCTGCTCGGCAAGGTGCTTCTGCATCGGGCTGAGCGTGGCCTGCTGGCTGGTCGCATTGTGGAAGTGGAGGCCTACCTGGGGCCGCACTGCGATACTCCCGACCCGGCTGCCCACTCCTATCGCGGACCTACGCCGCGAAATGCCGTGATTTTCGGTCCTGCGGGGCATGCGTATGTGTACACGATTTATGGGAGGTATTTCTGCGCGAACATCTCCTGCGAGGTGGAGGGACGGGCGGGGTGTGTGCTGCTGCGGGCTCTCGAGCCCTTGATGGGCACGGCACAGATGGCGCGGAATCGGGGACTCAGTGCGGGGGTAGCGGCGAAGGAGTTGACTTCAGGACCGAGCCGGCTGTGCCAGGCGCTAGGCCTGACGCGCGAGCAGCACAACGGGCTGTGTGTCGTGGACGAGGGCTCGGCGCTGCAGGTGTGGGACGACGGATTCGTGGCAGGGAGGGTGCTGACGACAGCTCGGATCGGGATTAACCCGGCAAACCCCGCGCTCGAATGGCCTCTGCGGTTTGCGCTTGCGGGGCACCTGTGCGTTTCAGGTCCGAAGCGGATGCGGGGATGATCGCTCGTCAATCAGAGGATGCAGCCTCAGCCGGATGGTCGATGCGTGTGCGCCCCAAAAAGGGCGAGACTTGGGCGGGAGCCTTCACGAAGGATTCAGGCGGCGTTGGGTAAGATAGTCAAAGTTCCGGCAAAACGAGCATTCCCCATTCCCACTCAGGAGAATTCAGGTTTGAGACCCTCGACGCCTGTTCACCATTGCGGCAGGATAGCCCTGTTCGCGGCCACACTCACGATGACCATCGGCGCGCGCGCGCAGCAGCCCGCACCGCCCGCGCAGGGCAGCCCCGCGAATGGCAACCCCGCCCCTGACGCTACGGGGCAGGAGCCTCAGCACATCCATCCCGCGCCGACCAACCTGCAGGTGCTGCCGAAGAACCTGACCGGGGAACAGGTGCACGAGATTATGGAAAAGTGGGAAGGCTACCTCGGCACCAAGTGCAGCACGTGCCACGCGCCCGACCCAAAGAACATTGGGCCGAACGGGCGGCCGCGGCTGAACTATGCCGACGACTCGAAGAAGGAAAAGGCAACGGCGCGGCTGATGTTCAAAATGACCGAGATGATCAACGTGGACTACATCGGCAAGATCGACAGCTCGGGCGAGCCGGTGACCTGCGGGACCTGCCATCAGGGGCATCTGGGACCGGAGCCCTACAAGATTCCGAAGGAGGACCATGATCATGACCACGATCACGACCATGACGGCCCTCCGCCACCGGGCGCAGCGGCTCCAGCGAAGTAGCGGCGCTGCGGAAATTGTCGCGTTGCGCGGGATGAGCGGGAGGGCCAAGGGCCCTCCCGTTTTCTTTCTTGCTGCTGTGGGTAAATGCTCGCTGGACCGTTCAACTCCCGGCCCGGTTACGCAGGCTTGCGGGTGAAGTCACCGCTCTTGCCGCCGGTCTTGGCTTCGAGCTGTACGTTGCGAATGACGATGCCCTTGTCGAGAGCCTTCGTCATGTCGTAGACCGTGAGTGCAGCGACGGCGGCAGCGGTGAGAGCTTCCATCTCGACGCCGGTAGGTCCGACGGCGGCCGCGGTGGCGGTGATGCGAACCCCTCCATCGACGACTTCGGCCTGCACGTCGACGTGGGTGAGCGCGAGCGGGTGACACATGGGGATGAGGTCAGCGGTGCGCTTGGACGCCTGGATGCCGGCGATGCGCGCCACCTGGAGCGGGTCGCCCTTGGGATTGGCGGGCAGCGCGGCAAGGACGGCCGGGGAGAGCTCGACGAAGGCCGAGGCAGTGGCTGTGCGGCGCGTCGGCTGCTTTGCGCCAACGTCGACCATGGAGGCGTTGCCGGCGGAGTCGAAGTGGGAGAGCCCAGGGCCGGAAAGTTTGGTTCGCGGGGATTCGGACATAGTGCTCCTCAGGACAGCAGAATGCGGACGATCGCACCCTCTTCAAAATTTGACACGTAATCGGGGATGACGAGAAAGCAGTTGGAGCGGGCAAACGCAGCAAGATCGCCGGAGCCGTGCCATGGGACTTGAGCGACACTGGGGAGCGCCCCATCGACGGAAGCGAAGGTGCACCAGGCGGGCAAGAAGCGCGTGAGGCCGGGCCTGGCGCTGCGGCTGGTCGACTCCGCGAGCTGGGCAAGAGCAAAGCGCGGGCTGGGCGCGCGGCTGCCCGCGAGCGCGGCCAGA
>Ga0181520_10009982_pt1 | contig 12907 bp, 8 predicted proteins | sample PEATcosm2014_Bin_29_FD_132451 | JGI IMG/M metagenome (GOLD analysis project Ga0181520, IMG submission 132451) | Peatland microbial communities from MTU Mesocosm Facility, Houghton, MI, USA - PEATcosm2014_Bin02_30_metaG | ecosystem: Environmental > Terrestrial > Soil > Wetlands > Peat | place...
CTATGGCGAATCAAAATAACATTGGCACATCGTCCGGGTATTCCCGGCGAAAATAATCGCGCCACGTTTGCGTGTGGCGCGTTCGTCTTGAGGCGTCCGCTATATTATCACCCGGTCATTTCGCAGTTGACCCGCTACTCCCCTGTAACGAACCGCCATAAAAATTGACAGGGGCTTTGATTTCGTCGGACATTCGCCACGACGCCCGCGTTGCGCTGCATTTGATGCAAGGTGCGCTTTTCGCGCTCATTTGGTAAAAGCAAACCATAAAGCAACCAGGCAGACTGCGGCAGATTGGGAATCTGTTTTTTCAGATTGGTTGCTTTATAGTTGCTTTATCCGCATCGGTTTGGACAAGAGCGCAAGAGACGGGAAAAGCACAAAAGCGCACGATCCTAAAAAACAGCTTTTTGATAAAAGCATTGAAAACATTGCATGAAAATCACATTATCCCTTGCTAAAAAAGAGTGGTGGTAGGTGATGGATTCGAACCATCGAAGGCATAGCCAGCAGATTTACAGTCTGCCCCCGTTGGCCACTTGGGTAACCTACCATCCGCAAAATTAGACACAAATTAAGCCAGACCGCTGCGCCCTACTCAAGTTCAAAGTTCCGTGTTCCGGATTCGAGGTCATGGCCGCAGAGAATCTTTGAACTCTGAACACTGAACCGTTAACCTGTTTGGATGTTCGATTCGTTAAGCGGCAAGCTCCAGAACGCATTCCGGGACCTGCGCGGGCTTGGGAAAATTTCCGAGGCCAACGTTGCCGATTCCCTCCGTGAAGTCCGAATGGCGTTGCTGGAGGCCGATGTGAATTTCAAGGTCGCCCGAGATTTCATCGAGCGCGTCAAAACCAAATCGCTCGGCGCGGAAGTCGTCGCCAGCGTCCAACCCGGCCAGCAAATCGTCAAAATCATCCACGACGAACTCGTGGACCTGCTCGGCTCAACCAACGCGGGATTGAAGCTCGACGGCAACCCGAATTCAATTTTAATGGTCGGCCTGCACGGCTCCGGCAAGACAACTTCCAGCGGCAAGCTCGCGCGGTTGCTCCAGAAGCAGGGACGCCAGCCACTGCTTGTGGCGGCGGATGTTCACCGTCCGGCGGCCATGGACCAGCTGGAAACGCTCGGCAAACAGATTGAAATTCCTGTTTTTCTCAAGCGCGGCGAAACGGACGTTTTGAATATCGCCCGCGAAGCGCTCGACTTTGCAAGAGCCAACAGCCGCAACGTTCTCATTCTCGACACCGCCGGTCGGTTGCAGATTGACGAACCGCTTGTGCAGGAACTCGTCCGCCTGCGCGACTTGGTGAAGCCGCAGGAAATTCTGCTCGTGCTCGACGCCGCCACCGGCCAGGAAGCCGTCAACGTCGCCACGCATTTCGATCAGGCGCTGAATATCACCGGCTCGATTCTGACCAAGCTCGACGGCGACGCGCGTGGCGGCGCGGCGTTGAGCATGAAGGCCGTCACCGGCAAACCGATCAAGTTCGCGGGCACGGGCGAAAAGCTGGACGAGTTCGAGCCGTTTCATCCCGAACGCATGGCGTCACGGATTCTCGGCATGGGCGACGTCGTCAGCCTCGTCGAAAAGGCCGCCGAGGCCGTGGATTTGGAGGACGCCAAGCGCATGGAAGAGAAGATGCGCAAGGGCCAGTTCACGCTGGAGGATTTTCTGGAGCAACTGCGCACGATGAAAAAGCTCGGCTCGCTCGAAAGCATCGTCGGGATGCTGCCGGGCGGCGCGGAAATGTTGAAGCAGCAGGGCGACCTGTCGAAACAGGAAAAGGAATTCAAGCGCATGGAGGCGATGATTTGCGGCATGACGCCGCAGGAACGCAAAAACCCGCAAATCCTGAACGCCAAACGCCGCATCCGCATCGCCAAGGGCAGCGGCGTGAGCGTGACGGAATTGAACACGATGCTGAACAAGTTTGGCCAGATGCAGCAGATGATGAAGAAGATGGGCAAGTTCCAGAAAATGATGGGCAAAATGGGTGGCGGCTTGTCGGGAATGTTGAGGAGATAATTCCAATTGTCTGCGCTTGCGCGAAATTGCGGAACACAATAAAGTTTTCAGTCGGAACACGCATTACAATTGAATGCCATCGCACCTCGAAATGCTGATTCCGAAGTCACTGGCTGAAGTCATTTTCCAGTCCGTGATGACTTTAATCATTGTTATTTTCGCACTTCTCGCCGTGGTTAATTTGTGTTTGTGGATGGCGGTGATTCCTTCGCTAATTTGGTTGGCCTTCGTTACCATGTGCATCAAATCATCCGCTCAACAAGATGGCGGGCTGCGCCCATTTCTCATTAATGTCATGGGTGACTTGTTCGGCAAAAAGTTTGTCGAATGGAATCCAAATGCCCCACAACCTCAGTGCGTCCGCTTTGGGTTTCAATTGCTTGGTCGTCGCTTCATCCAGAAGAGCTTTCAGATTAACAAAATCGAATCCGTGTCGTGGCACACGGGGCAAGCCAGCAGCATGGCAGGTCGAGAATTAAACGATTGGAAAGTGTGGATGTATTGCGACAGTGGCGTTCAAAAGCCGGATCATATCAACTACGGCATTGGACCAGCCGTGCGTAAGAGCCGCACTGAAGCTCTCGGCTTATCTCTCATTTCATTTCTTCGGAATGCTGGCGTTGACCTAGTTCAAGCGGATGTCCCTAATTGTTACGTAAGGCCAACGTAGTTCTATATGACACCACGATTGAATTTTATTCTTCAAGCAATAGGCGGCGTTGTCCACGTATTTTTCCGCCCACCATTTCAGTCCGGCGCGTTCTTCCTAGGACATTTTACGCTGCTGTGGAAATGGCCGGCTCAATCGGCAGGGAAACGCGAACGATGCCGTGCTGTCCGGTCTGCGGCGGGATGATTTCCAGTTTGCCGCGGTGGGTCTCGATGATTTTCTGGCTGACGGTCAGACCCAGGCCCAGACCGACGTTGCGCGTGGTGAAAAATGGCGACGGAACTTTTTCGGCGGCCTCGGCGGTGAAGCCGGCACCGTTGTCCTGAACCTCAATCTGCACGTCCTGTCCGCCTTCGCTGTTGATCCCGGTCTGCAGGCGCACGCCAATCGTCGGCGTCTTGGGATTGGCCTGAAGCGCGTTGAGCATGATTTCGGCAAGCGCGTGCTTGAGCGCGGCGCGGTCGCCGGTGATAACAATGGGCTTGCCTCCGTTCTCGCATTTCAACTGCGCGGCCTCGGCCGGCTGGTGTTTGCGCGCTTCCTGATAGGCTTCCTCAACCAGATTTTCGACCGCGAACGCCTCCTGTTCCAGGCGCCCTTCATGCGCGAGGAACCGCATCTGGTTGATCAAACGCGAGACGCGCTTGACGCTGTCGGCCATCGCGTGGTCGAGGGATTCGCGGAATTCCCTGTCCTTGAATTTTTCGCCGAGCAACTGCTGGTGCGTGGAGAGCGGCACCATGGCGTTGCCGACTTCATGCGCGAGGCGGTCGGCCATGGCCTTGATGAGGCGCAGGTTGGCGGCCTCAACCTCCAGATGCTGCAACTGCTCGGTCTGCGTGAGGTCGTCGGCGGTGAGCAGCGCCGAGACGGGCACGGCGGAATCGCCCCGTTGAAACGGCACGACGCTGATGTTGTAAATGGTGCCCGGCGAATTTTCCGGTTCATGGCGGAACGGCCCGATGGCCGCGCCGGTCTTCAACACCTGGTAAATTTTTGCGCCGAGCACCTGCGGGAGGTCGCTGAATTCCAGTTCGCCGGTGCGCTTGTTTTTCTGCCCGAAGTGGCGGCGCGCGGCCTTGTTGGCGTGGAGCACCTTGAGGTCGCGCCCGACGACGATGCATGCGCTGCTCAATTCGCGCAGCACGTCGGTCATCATCGCGTGGTTGCCGGCGAGCTGGTCGTGCAGCCAGATGTTGCGGAGGGCGAGGCCGACCTGTTCGAGCAGGTGGAAAATGAGTTCCAGTTCGGCGTTCACGAGCGGCTCGCCGGTGACGCGCCCGTCAAACACGGCGACGCCGGCAATCCTCTCGCGGTCGGGGATGGGAACAGCGACCTGTGCGCCCAGGAGTTCAAATTCCTTTTGTGTCTCGACATCGGCGCGGGCCTCGTCGCTGTCGCGCCGCAGGATGCGGCCGAGTTTGGAAAGCTGGCCGCCAATGCCGGAGTCCAGCGACAGTTCAAAATGTTCGAGCAGGCCGGAGGAAAGACCGATGGAGGCAATGGCGCGGAGCTGGTGGCCGTCTTCCGGTGAAAGCGCCTGGGCGAGCGGCGCGACCGGATGGTTGAGGAAAATGGCGGCGCGGTTGACGCTCAAGATTTCGCGGAGGAACATCAGGAATTGTTTCAGCATCGCCTCGGCGTCCAGCGAATGCGTCAGGATGGACGAAAAATCGCGCAGCATGTCGAGGGTCTGCGTCGCGTTGGCGAACCGGGCTTCCGCGGACGACTCCGCAGCCTGGCGCGCTGCTTGCGCCGGGATTTGCGCCGGCACCGGCATCTGGGTGGCCCGCTGGGCCGGCACACTAAACAAGCGCTCCAGCAATGAATTCAACAGCCGGCTCCGAACGGGTTTGATCAGCACATGGGTGACCCCGTGCAGGAAGGCTTCCTCCTCCCATTCGGACTGGCTGTAAGCGGTGTAGGCTATTATGGGCAGTTTCGTAGCGCGACGGCGGAGCCGTTCGATGACCCAGACGCCTTCGACACCCATCAGGTCAATGTCCAGAATGCACACGCCAGCCAAACCATGCGTGAGCAACGGCTCGGCCTCCTCGACCCCGAGACGGTGAACGACACGGTATTGTTCCGGATTCAGAGTTGCGCGAATCGTTTCCGCGAAATCCGGATGAGTGGACAGAACCAAAATGGTTTTCATCAGTTCCTCGACAGACCAAACTTTTCCCGATGCCCATCGCCACGCCAATCATTCCACAACCATTGCCCGCAGGTCAATGGAAACTTGAAACGGCAATGTAACTTTTTGCAAAAAGCCCTCGCAAAATCCGTCAACCGCCGGCAATCAACTTCCGCCACAGATCTTCGTTCAACAACGCCTTTTGGAGAAAGCCGGTTTCATCCGGCGGCGTCACGACATGTTCCGGGTGCAGGGGCAGACGGAGTGTGAAGGTCGTGCCATAGCCGGGCTGGCTTTGGGCGTCAATCTTCCCGCCGTGATGATGGACGATGAAAAAACAGGCCATCAGATTGATGCCGTATTCGGACGGCACACAGTCACGCACCACAAACGGGTCAAAAACGACGCGCAGCGCGTCCTGCGGCAGTCCCGGGCCATTGTCGGCGATTTGCACGACGATTTCCGGTCTCGCGCCGCTGCCTTCCAGATTCGCCGAAAATGACACGCGGCTGCCGGCGGGCAGCGTGGCCAGCTCCTCCTTCAACAACAGTTCAAACAGCCGGCGGAATTTGGAACTGTCCACCCTCAGCGCGGGCAGCGAATCGGGAATCCGGTTTTCACCTTCAATCCGGCGCGCGGCGAACCGGTCGCTGAACACAGCCAGCGCGTCGTCCACGATCTGGCGCAGGAACACCTCGTCGGCGAACGGCGCGGAGGGATTATCCGACGCCGTCCAGAGGTCTTTGAGCAGGCTGTTGATTTTTTCCATCTGCGACTGGACGTTCTGGTGGTAATCCTTCCAGAATTCGGGATTGCGCAGGCCGTTCGTGTTCGCCCGCTCCTCGGCCATTTTTTTCGGCGCGAGGTCGAGGAACGTTTTTACCGCCACGAGCGAGTTGCGGATTTGATGGCTCAAGCCGGCGGCGAGCAGTCCGAGGCTCACGATGCGGTCGGCGATCATCATGTTGCGCAGCACGGACATTTTTTCGCAAAGCAACTGGTCGCGCTCGGTCTGCACCATGAAAAATTCGAGTCCCTGCCGGAGCGTCAATTCGAGTTGCGGCGGATCCCACGGCTTGGTGACATATTTGTAAATCGCGCCGTTGTTGACGGCGGCGATGGCGGCGTCCATGTCCGCGTAGGCGGTCACGAGCACCCGCAGGATATTCGGACGCAGCCGGCGCGCGCGTTCGAGCAGCCAGACGCCTTTTTCGCCGGGCATCCGCTGATCGGTCATCAGCATGCCGGTTTCATCGGCGTTTTTTTCCAGCAGCATGAGGCCGTCCTGCGCGTTTGCGGCGGTCAGCACGCGGAATTCGTCGCCGAAGGCGCGGGCGAAATTCTTCAGCGACTTTTCCTCGTCATCCACGTAGAGGATCGCGAATTTTTTGTAGTCGTATTGATTCTCCATGCTATGTCTCCGGTTCTGCGGCTGGTTGTTTCCTGGCGGGCAGTTCAATGGTGAACTCGCAGGATTTCCCCGGCTCGCTCCTTGCCGAAATGCGGCCTCCGTAACCTTGCAAAATGCGATAGCAAATGCTCAAGCCCAGCCCCATGCCTTTGCCCACTTCCTTCGTCGTGAAGAACGGATCGAAAATTTTGTCCATCACCTTCGGTTCAATGCCCGGGCCGTTGTCGCGGACGACGATGAAGCTGCGGTCGTCTTCCACGCGCCCTTCAATCCAGATCGCCGGTTGTTCGTTCTTGAAATTTTTCTCCGCCAACGCGTCAATGGAATTTTGCAGCAAGTTAACCAGGACATGAATCAGCTTGTTCCGGTTGGCCCAGACGGTCTGGCCCGGCGGCAAATTTTGTTCGATGCGGACCTTGTCCTTCCATTCGCCCGACAAAAAGCGCAGCGACGCGTCCATCGCGTCGTCAATGTCCACCACTTCTCCAGTGCCGCCGCCCGGATGCGTGAACGTCCGCAGATCGGACACGATGTTGCGCACGCGCTTGAGGCCCTCCTCAACGTCATTGAGAATTTCCTCGTATTCGCCGCGCTGCTCCGGCGCGAACTGTTTGCCCTTGTTGCGCAAAGCGAACAACCCAGTCAGCGTGAAGTTCAGCGGGTTGTTGATTTCGTGGATGATCCCGGCGCTCAAGCGTCCGAGCGACGCGAGCTTTTCGGACTGCACCAGTTGCATCTCGGTTTCCTTGATTTGCTCGATGGCCGAGGTGAGCGCGACATTTTGTTTTGAGAGCTTGCGCTGGTAATGATGCGACTCGATGAGGTTTTTGATGCGTGCATGGAGTTCGGTCGAGGAAAAGGGCTTGGCCAGGAAATCGTTCGCGCCGATTTGCAACGCGTCAAACTTGGTTTCCTCGTCCGCGCGCGCCGTGAGCAAAATGATGGGAATCTTCGCCGTGGTCTCGCGTTTGCGGAGTTCGCAGCAAACTTCGAGGCCGTCCATTTCCGGCATCATCATGTCGAGCAAAACGATGTCCGGCAGGAAATGCCCGGCTTTTTCCAGAGCCTCCTTGCCGTCCGCCGCTTCGAGCACGTTGTAATCGCCGTCCAGTTCCGAATTCAGAAAACGGCGCATATCCGGTTCGTCATCGGCCACGAGCACAACGGGGCGGTGTCCGACCGGATTCCCCGGCTTGGCCTTGCCGCGCCTTGCCGCCACCGCCGGGAACAATTCCGCGCGGCGATAAAGATTCGCCAGCCATTCCTCCGAGGCCGCCGCGCCATTCTCCGCCGGGACGGATGTGCCGGCTTCAGGGTTGGGCGGCTTTGCGGCTTTTTGATACGGCAGACGCACGGTGAACGTCGCGCCCTTGCCTTCCTCGCTTTGTGCCGTGACCGCGCCGCCTTGCATCTCGACCAACTCCTTCACAAGCGCCAGCCCGATGCCCACGCCGGCAAATTTCCGTTTGGATGAACTATCCGCCTGCCAGAAACGGTCGAAGACGAACGGCAGGTTTTTTTCCGCGATGCCCATGCCGGTGTCGCTGACAATCAGAACGAAATCGCCGCCCTGTTTTTCCGCGCGCAGCCAGACGTTCCCATCGGCGGGCGTGAATTTGACGGCGTTGAACAAAAGGTTCAGGACGATTTTTTCGATTTTTTCGCGGTCGGCTAGCATGACGCCGAGCTGTGGATCCACATGGATTTCGAGTTTGACATGTTTGTTTTCAAACACCTGTCGCACCGCGCTGGCGAGGCCCTTGATGAAACCGGCGACTTCGAGCGGATCCCGCTTGATGTCCATGCGCCCGGCTTCGAGACGGATGAGGTCGAGCAAATCATTGATGAGTTTGAGCAGTCTCATGCCGTTGGCGTGCATCGTGGCGAGCGTTTCGCGGACGCCGTCGTCGAGGGAATGGTCAAACCGCTGCATCAATGTTTCCAGCGGAGCGAGCAGCAGCGTGAGCGGCGTGCGCAACTCGTGGCTGATGTTGGCGAAGAACCAGCTTTTGAGCCGGTCCAGTTCTACCAGCTTGCGGTTGGTTTCCTCCAGTTCACGTTTGCTTTTGTCGAGTTCGTAGCGAAATGCAAATTCCCGGAACCGGGTTTTATTATGAAAATAGGTGCCGGTAATGATGATGATTCCGGTCAGGATCAGAAAATATAAATTATTTATCAGATGGACGCTGGCGATGTTTCCATTCAGCGCGCAAGCGGTGATATACATCGCTATCGTCACGCCGACCACCACCAGGCTTTCAACAACCGTCCAGTGCAAAACCAACCCGACGACCAGCAGCACGATGGTCAACCCGGCGTAATACGATGAACTTGCCCCGTCGGTCGCGTAAATCATCCAGGACATGAAAAATGCCGGGAAAAAGGCCAGCAACACGCCGAGCGGGCGCGGGTGTTTGCGCCCGAACGGCGTGGTGACCACCACCCAAAACGCGCCGATGAGCAGCGAACACAACAGGCGGAGCTTCAGAAAATAAATCACGTCCGGCCGATAGACGTTGAAATCAAGCAGCGTGCCCAGCGGCATGAGCACAATGCCAATCAGGCAGCCGACAATGACGTTGTTCAGTATGACTTGCCTGTCATACTCGGTGAACGCCTTGCGGATTTCCTGCGAATGGGTGATTGTTTCACGCATTTTTTGGTTTCCTGACCTCAAGGAATAAATTGGCGCCAGTGTCTTCGGCTATCACGGTAATTTTATCGGCATCGGCAAGATCTGGAGCCACGGCCGCAAAGTGCGCCTTGTCGCGATAAATCAAATGCCAGTCCAAAATATACTCCATTGAATAGCGGAACGGGCGGGAACAATTCAACGCGTCGGTGGCATTGGTCGCCAGAAGCAAACCGCCCGGCGCCAGCATTTCGTAAAAAATGTTCATGATCTGCTTGCAGACGCTGTCAGACAAATAATCAAAAAGCCCGGCGCAATAAATATAATCGTATGGCTCGCCTGCCGCATGACGTATGGTCCGTCCGCCGTCCTTCAAAATCTGATAAACGGATCTCTTGATTAGTTGAAATGAAATGGGGCGGACAAGGTTGTTTTTGATTCCTTCCAGCTTGTCTTGAAGATAGCTGAGCGTTTCTTCGTTAAAATCCACCAGTGTCAACACGGCGTGCTGGGAAATGTTTTGTCCCGAAAAGAAACGCTGCACCTCGTCCGCCGGCCCGCAGCCAAGATTCAACACCTTGTTGACGCGCCCGGCGGCTTTCGTGTGCGCCGTTTCTTCGAACAGCTTTCGTTCCAGATAATCCACGCGATTCCGATGCGCCTGGGCCGGCGACTGCCCCAACAGCCACACATTGATGATTTTTGCGAACAACGTGGCACCCTCGCAGGGCGCGCGGATCATCATGTCCACCATCTGATAATCGCCCGCGTAGCCCAGCGGTTTGTTGAACGCCCGATGGGCAAAAGGCGAGCTTAACAGGAAAGGATGCAACTGACGGCGGAGGTGGGCGTAATGTCGCGGATGCTCCCCCTCCTCCAATCCGGCCACGATGGACTCGAAGTGGTCAATGAAGGCGTCAACGGATTGAACAACCGGCTTTGAAAGAGTTTCAACGGCCTCTTTTTCGAGGGCCGACCGCAGGGGCTGCTGGAAATTCTGAATGCCCAGCTCCAGTTGGTCCAGCCACAATCGCAGTTCATACAGAAAGGTTTGCATGTCGGCGACGACGATTTTGAATTCCGGCGACAAGGTGTAGAGTTTCTGCCAGTCCTGAAGAAAAGTTTTGAATTCCTTTGCCAGGTGGCCGTCCTGCTTGATGAGGAGGCCGAAATTCAGATCCGTCCAGCCCGTCTCATCAAGCATGGTTTCGCAGACCAACTTGGCTCCGGCATCCACCACCTTGGAAACCACCGCCCGACCGGAATAAACGGCCCGCTCCTGCATCACGATGGTGAATTCGCCGAGCACCTCGGAGAAGCGCGGCGTGGCATTGGACTTATAAAGCTCGAAGACGGCCACATGGCGGGTCACGCGCGACAACGCGCCGCGCAGCTTGACGCCTTCCACCATCTGGAAAGTGACATGACTTTCCTTGTCACTGGACGCCGGCGCGGACACGGGTGGAGCGGCTTTTTTTTGGGCTTGTCGCAAGTGGCCGTTTGATCCATTTCCGTTGCGTGTGAAAACCTGGCTCATTTCGCGGCCAGAATGGAACATTTTTCGGGCCAAAACAAAGAGAATATCAGCTTAATAAAACCTGTTCCAAATCGTTTTGCGACAAACTGCTCGCAGAACAGGCTGGCATCACTGTTGCTTTGCTCAATGCCTGAAACTATCCCGGAACTGCTGGAAGACGGAAATTGGAAGTTTGCAAGAAACTGAAATTTGCAATCTGTCCCAATCTGGGACAATCAGTGTCTTGGAACGGGACTCGTTTGGCTGCTGGCTTGACAGAAAGGCCGGGTTAGTTGTGGAATCACAACTCGACATTTTTCAGATTTTGACTACTCTGTCGGCCCGTTGCAACAGTTCTGAACCGCTATAAATTTATGATCAAATTTGTCTATGTTGTTCGTCGCCGCCCGGATGTCAGTTCCGACGCATTTCGCAAATATTGGCTGGAGAGCCATGGCCCGCTGGTGCGCAAGCAGGCTCAAGCTTTGCGCGCCAAACGGTATGTGCAAAGCCATACTCTCCATACCCCGTTTAACGCAATGGCTCAACGTCCCAGAGGCACAGCAGCGCCTTATGATGGAATCACCGAACTTTGGTGGGATGGAATGAAGGACCTAGTCATCGCGGGCATGACGGCGAAAGGCCGGGAGGCCAACAGGCTCCTGGCCGAAGATGAGGCCCGTTTTTGTGACTTGCCCAACTGTTCGGTTTTTTTCACCGAAGAACACACCATATTCTAACTGAATGCGGCAACTGCCGTCAAAAATGTGTCCCAATGGTCAGCAGCACAGCGTGGCTGGTGAATCCATAGTCACCATTGACCACTGGCGCAGCGCTGCTCGTGACGGTGTGCGAAGGGCCATAACTGAACTGGTAGGCCACATCGAAATTGAAAACCCTGCCTTTGTAACCGGTTCCGATGCTGAAGAAATGTCTGTCCACATCCGCCACAAGCGGCGTGTAATTGGCATCCGGCATCGAGTTTTCGTTGAATACATAACCGGCGCTCACATGCCAGCCGTTGTCAAAATACCGCGTCGCACCAAACTCATATAACCAGCTCGATTGCCAGTCCAATGTCTTGGGAATGACAGCGGGCGGGGCTGACTGGTTGATGTTGATCGTTCCCAGCGCATTCCAATCGGTGTAGTTCGCGTCAAACTCAAGATTCCACTTTGGCGTGGGCCGGTAGGAAACGCCAAAGACGGCGTTCAGCGGAAACGGCCAGCCGGAATTCGCAGAACTGTATGATCGAGTCGTGCCAGGCGGGAGAATCGTCTCCGTATGGCCATTGAAATTCATCGTGGCCGAACTGCGAAAGGTGGCGCCAAAGGAAATTTTTTCACGCGGCTGCCAGAGCAGGCCCAGGTTGTAGCCCACGTCCCAGCCGTCGCCCTTGAACTCGAACAAATCCGCAGCCGGATAAGGAAAGATTCCCTGCTGCAAATCAATATTCGCGTAGTTCACCATGACGCCGCCCCCGATTGACAAAGTGGGGGACAATTTCACAGCAACAACCGGATTAATGGTAATGGTGGCTATCTTCCCTTGCGTGGCCACAGTCCGGAATCCGGTGTTCTGCGGCCATTCCACCGCGAGGCCAAAGGGCGAATAAACACCGAGGCCAAAGCTAACCGGCCAGTTCGTTCTGCCATAAGTATAAAAAAACTGCGGAGTGGCGTGATACTTGAACTGGTTGTTAAAAGTCTGCCCGCCACCCGGCTGCGTGTAAGTTGGTTCGAGATCAATTCCGTAAAAACCGGCGCGGACATTGTTGCCCTCAAGTTGGGTGATGCCGGCGGGATTGTAATAAACTGCGGATGCATTGTCGGCAGTTGCGGCAAACGCCTCACCGCGCGCTGTGGCAAAGGCATCCTGGTCGGGAAGAAGGAAACCATTTGCCCAAATCGTCAGGGGGAAACCGCTCAACATGACCGGCAAAAGCAGCTTCAATGTGATGCACAAGTTTGTTTTCATAAGTTTGCTGTCCAACTGGTAATAAAAGCGCCTGTTGTTGCCTCAGGCAACTGTGAACTACCGCAACACGCGTGCCAAAGCAAGCAAGTTTCTGGTTTTTCCCGGTTTTTACACGAAACCGAAACACGTTGCCGGGCGGGTGTTGGATGGATGGCAGTCCGTCGGCACAAAGGACACCAGACGCCCAACAGGGACGGCGATACATCACAATGTTGTTTATGGTGGAGGCGGCGGGAGTTGAACCCGCGTCCCAAGCCAACCCGCCAGCCGCGACTACATGCTTAGCCCGGAGATTTTTTTCTGCGATGCGATGGCGTCCGGGCGCGAGTCGCAATGCCTAGTCCGCATGGAATTTTCTCGGCCAACGACGCGCGGTCTCCGCCGTCAACCATGCCTGCTGTTGCGTCCGTCCACCGTAGCAGGTGTCCAGTGGCGGACGTCACGGCCTTAGGCCGCGAGGGCTAATTCTTCGTTAGCTGTTTTGTTTGATGCGATGATTTACGAGGCCAACGCATCGTCCTCGGCATGCCGC
>Ga0181520_10009984_pt1 | contig 12906 bp, 12 predicted proteins | sample PEATcosm2014_Bin_29_FD_132451 | JGI IMG/M metagenome (GOLD analysis project Ga0181520, IMG submission 132451) | Peatland microbial communities from MTU Mesocosm Facility, Houghton, MI, USA - PEATcosm2014_Bin02_30_metaG | ecosystem: Environmental > Terrestrial > Soil > Wetlands > Peat | place...
CGCGCCTCGACGAGAACGATGTCGGGGCAGAGGCGCTTGGCGTCGGCGACGATGGTTCCGGTGCGCACGCCGAAGGCCTTGGCTTCGTAGCTGGCCGCAATGCAGCAGGTGGTGTCGGCCATCATGGGCACCACGCCCACGGGACGGCCGCGCAGCTCCGGCCGCGCCTCCTGTTCACATGAGGCGAAGTAGGAGTTGAGATCGACGAAGAGCCAGTTGAGCGAGGAATCCGGAGGGGATTCCGCGGCTGCAGCTTCCTCGGGCTTGCGCCCGGGACCTTCCCCGTCAATATCCGCTTCAATTTCCGCTTTGGGGCCCAGGTTCACAAGCTCTTCAGGCCACTCCTCGGGAGCGGGAGAGAAGACGGGATTGGGAACGGCGGCCATGTCGGGACTATTTTCGCTTTTTATTCTCTATTTTGCAAGTGAAAATCCCGTGTTTTTAGTCACTGACATACCCTAACTGTTGTATGAGATAAGCTGAAGAGAGCGAATATCGTCCAAATCATCAACCAGACATAGGGATGAACAGCTCGAACCTCCGCAAAGGCCCGAATCGATCTGGGAATGGTGACCGAAGATGCAGACCATAACGCATTGGCTTACGTCGAACGAAAGCGTTCTTGCCGTGCTGGTCACGGTGGGCGTGGCGGTGTTGCTTGTGTGCTGCCTGGAGTGCACCAAGTGCGGCCGCCGCGACAAGGATGACCTCTTCGATCACCACGAAAATTAGACCCTAATTGCCGCCAGCAGCCGGTGGCTCCGGCTTCAGATACAACTCAAATTGCGCCAGAATCCGGTTGTAGAGACTGGTGTGCACATCAGCTCCACTGATGGAGTGCGTCTTGCGCGGATAGATTTGCAGGTCGTAGGGTTCGCCGGCCTCAATGAGCTTCTGCACGAATTGCACGGTGTTTTCCATGTGCACATTGTCGTCGCCGGTACCGTGGGCAATGAGCAGCTTCCCTTTCAACTGCGCCACTGAGTTGACCACGGAAAAGTCGCGGTACGCATCGGCATTCTCCGCGGGAATGCCGAGGTAGCGTTCGGTGTAGATGGAGTCGTAGTTACGCCAGTCGGTGACGGGCGCGACGGAGACGCCTGCGCGGAAGCGGTCGGAGTGCGTCATCGCGTAGAGCGTGAAGGTGCCGCCCCAGCTCCAGCCCCACCAGCCCAGACGCCGCGGATCGAGTTGTGGAACCTGGTCGAGCGCGGCATCAACCACAGACAACTGATCCTCAAGCTGCACGGGGCCGAAGTTGCGGTAGGCCGCCTGGGCGAAGGCGCGGCTGCGGAAGCCCATGCCGCGATTATCGGCGCGGAGCACGGCGAATCCGTGTTGCGCGAGCACATTGTCGAAGAGCAGGTTGTCGTGCCACTGGTTCGCGACTTCCTGGGCGTGGGGTCCGCCGTAGGGATTGACGATGAGGGGAACGGTGGCGGGATTGGTCGAGCCCGAGGGCATCAGTAGCGTGGCGTAGAGCGTGGTTCCGTCGTGGGCTTTGACCTCAAGGGTCTGCGGCAATCTCAGCTGGTAGGAGCCGAGCGTATGAGTCTCCCAGAAGACGCGGCAATTTTCGGCTGAGGCAGGACCCGCCTGCTGATGGCAGATCCGAATCACCGGCGTCGCAGCACTCGTGGAGTACTTGTCGGTGAAGGTTCCGCCACTGGGCGCGAAGGTGGCGTCGTGAAATCCTGCGCCCGCGCTCAACTGCCTGCGCTCGCCGTTGAAGTTGACCTCCCAGATCTGCTGCTCCAGCGGATTGCCTTCGTTCGATGCGTACGTAACGACCTTGCGCACGGGGTCGATGCTGTACACGTCGCCCACTTCGAAATCGCCCTGGGTGAGTTGCTTCTCGAGTTTGGCGTCCGTGGCTAGCGGAGTGGCCTGGTTGTAGCTATAGAGATAGAGGTGGGTGTGTCCGTCGCTCCAGCTGGTGAGAACCACAGCGCCATCGCCCACGGCCAGGTCGTAGTCTTCGTCGACGAACTTTTCATCGCCGATCTCGAGCATCTTGCGCGCGTCGCCACGTTCGGCGCCGGTGAAATACAGGGTGCGATGCTTGTGATCGCGGCTGACGGTTTCGATCCACAGGGTGTTGCGATTGACCCAGCCAAAGCGCGGGATATAGTCGCCGGTGTGGATGGGAATGTTCATCCACGTGGTCTTGCCGCCTTTGGCGCTCACCACTCCCACCTGGACCTCGGGATTGGCATCGCCGGGCTGGGGATAGCGTTGCCACTCCACCTGCGCGTGCGTGGGAATCCAGTCGGTGATCGGATACTGCGGCACGGCGGTCTCGTTCATCTCGAGATAGGCGAGGTTCTTTGAGTCCGGCGACCAGAAATAGTTGCTGCGCGTGTCGAGTTCTTCCTCGTAGACCCAGTCCACCTCGCCGTTCAGGATCGACTGCCCTTTGCTGCTCGCGGCGCTGGGCACGGACGCCACGGCGACGGCTGGCCTGCCGGGTTCGCGAAGATGGACGACGGAAAGCCCGTGATCGCGAATGAAGGAGACGCACGAGCCGTCGGGCGAGAACTTTGGATCGTCGCCGGAAGCGGCTCCCGTAAAGCCGACCTGCACGCCCGTGCCGTTGCGCAGGTCGTAGAGCCAGAGGCGGCCATTGGCGTCGAAGAGGAGATGGGCGGAGTCGGGCGCCCAAAGGTAGCCGGCCATGTTGTAGCGCTCGCGATGATCGCGGTCCCGCTCGGAGCCGTCACTGGTGTCAAGCGCAGCCATTTTGGCGGCGCTTACCATTACGTGCACCTTGCCGGTGATGGGATCCACATCCATCAGCTCGCCGCCATCCAGATAGGTCAGATGCTTTCCGTCGGGAGACCAGGCAAGCGCCTCGGGCGTCTTGGGAACCAGCGGGCCGTGCGCGAAGATGGCTTCAACCGTGAGTTGCTTCTGCGGCGCCTGTGCGGCGGCGGAGTGAGAAGCAGGGGAGAGAGCAACGAAAACGGCGGACAACAGAGCAGCGGCTCGCGTCAAAGAGAGTTCCTCCTGAGGCGGAAGGTGTGGAGAGTAGCCCGGAGAGCGTTTCGAGGCCGTGATAGAAACAGGCAGGGCTTCGAGAAAAGTGTAAATCACGCGAGGGCGGATAGAGACGCCGCCAGTTGTTGCCGCGTGGGTCGACAGTGTATGTTCCGTGAATATGCATTGGGCAACTCCGGAAGAACGCCGCGCACTGGGTCAGGCGCGGCGCAAGCAGGTGGGACGCCACCAGCACAAGTCGTGCGAACTCAAACCGCGGCCCGTTCCTGCGCTCAACCTCGTTGAGCGATCGATGCTTGGCCGCGTGCCTGCGCTGATTATCTTGAAGTATCAACTCATGGCGGAGTCGCCCTTCGGGTATTTTCGCGGGGCGGCGCCGGTGATGGCGGCGGACCTGGCGCAACTGCCTTCCACCGGGATCATGAGCCAGCTGTGCGGCGACGCGCATGTGCGCAACCTGGGCGCCTATGCCGCGCCCGACGGCCGGCTGGTGTTCGACATCAACGACTTCGATGAGAGCATTCGCGGCCCCTTCGAGTGGGATCTGAAGCGCATGGCCGCGTCGCTGGTGCTGGCGGGTCGCGCCGCGGGGCACAAGGATGGCTCGGCGCGCAAGGCCGCCGTGGCGTGCGTGGAGCGTTATGCCGCGCAGATGCGAGCCTTTGCGCGCATGCCGCACCTTGAGGTCGGCCGATTTCAGGTACATCGCCTGGGCCTGGCAGCTCCGGTGCACGCGGCGCTTGCGAAAGCCGAGCGCGCCACTCCGCAACACACGCTGGAACGGCTGACTGAGCCGGCTTCAGCGCGGGCGGGCGCTTCTCGGCGCTTCAAAGAATTGAAGCCCATGCTGACGCGCGTAACAGGAGCCCGCGCCGCCGCGGTGCTGGCCTCGCTCGACCCCTATCGCGAGATGCTGCAGCCGGAGCGGCGGCACCTGCTCTCGTTTTACCGTCCACTGGACGTGGCCTTCAAAGTGGTGGGCACGGGATCGGTGGGCCTGCGCGATTATTGCATCTACTTTGAAGGCAACGGTCCTGCCGATCCCCTGTTTTTGCAAATCAAGGAAGAGGCCGCATCGGCCTACGCGCCGTATTTGCCCGACGCGCACTCTGCGCCGCATAACGGGCAGCGCACAGCCGAAGGACAACGCGCCATGCAGATCCAGGCCGATCCTTTTCTGGGTTGGACGCATATCGGCGGGCGGCAGTATCTGGTGCGCCAACTGAACGACCACAAGGGAAGCATTGTGATTGAGGACCTGGCGGGCGCGAACCTGAAGGCCTACGCCGAGGTGTGCGGCGAGCTGCTGGCGCGCGGCCACGCACGCTCCGGCGATCCGCAGGTGATTGCCGGGTACCTCGGGTCGGGCACCGCTTTCGCTGAAGCTATCGCCAGCTTCGCCGTGGCCTACGCCGATCAGACGGTGAAGGATTGGGAGCAGTTGAAAAAGTCGGGAAAGGCGAAGCAAAAAGCGTAGGCCCGTGCCGGCGCGATACTAACGCCGGTACACATCATACCCGCGTAGGTGCGCCGCGGGCGTGAACTCCTGCATCAGCAGTTGCAGCAACTCCGCGCGATCGGGCGTGGGGTCTTCCTTTGTCTGCACATCGGTCTTCACAATCAGCCAGCGAATGTTATGCGTATGTACGAGCGAGACGATCTCTGCGGGAGAGTAGGGGTCGATGGTGGGATCGAAGAATGGCACGGGGAAGCGCGGCGCGCGGCCGGTGGCGAAATAGAACGGTTCTTCTCCTGGAATTAAGACGATTCCATCGTCGAAGGGAATGTTGGCCTGGGCGTAGCGCAGCAATTCGTCGATTTCCGGCAGATACGGTCCCGGCGTAGCGAGGCCCGCGAGCGCGGGAGACGCGGAGTGCGCTGGAGGGCCGTCGGGAAGGTTGGCGTAGGAAAGCCGCTCCTCGCTGGCGGTGTAGAAGCCTCCGCAGACAAGGAGCGTGATGGAAATGATTGCGGCCAGCGCGAGCGTGAACCAGCGATTGCAGTTGGCGCGCGTGGTGAAAGAGCCGAGAGACGCCATCAGTTCCGCGAGAAGCAGAATGAGCAGCGGCCAAATGCCGTAGGTCGAGCCCCACAGCTGCTGCGACAGAAACGTGCCGTGGATGGCGGCGAGCAGCACGAGAGGCAGGAAGGCGCGCAGGGAGGGCCGGCGCCCCAATGCGAACAGATTAGCGAGCGCTAATGCGGCAGCGAGCAGGAGCAGGAGCGGCCAAAGCGATAGCAGACTGTCGCCGCGCTCGTCAGCGTTGTCGTAGATGAGGAGCGAGGCTAGTGTGAAGAGAAACGGGGCGGCGAGCAGGGCGAAGGCGGCGATGCGCGCCCTGCGGAACTTGGATCCCACCCTTCCCGCGTTGAAGCTGCGCGAAGGATGGGCCGCCCACAAAAGCACCAACCCGACGGCTACGCAGGGCAGCGTCCACACGAGCGTGGGATCGCTGTAGACGCCGAGCATGAGGCTGAGCGCAGGCAGGCGGCGCTGGCCTGCGTATTGAATGGTCCAGTGAATGTAGTTGCCGAGACCGGCGGTGCGGTGCAAGACCAGTGCGGCCAGCGAGAATGCGACTGCGGCGCCGGCCAACACGGAGAACAGCAGACGCGCCTCGGGCACACTGGAATCAGGCTTTTCGCGCCGCAGCCCATTGAGCGCGAGCAGCAACAGGAGCGCTGCGAGCGCCGCAACCAGAAACGGGAGGCCCACGTTTTGCTTGAAGAAAAGCGGGATGACGAGCGCCGCACCGGCCGCGAATCCACGAGCCAACGGGTGCGGTTGGCCCAGCCTGCCGAAAAGCAACCGCAGATCCTTCGACTCCCTTCGCTGCGCCGTTCCGGCTCGCTCCGGTCGCTCAGGATGACACTGCTCACTTTGGTTGCAGGGCGTTTTTGGACGGGGTACGAAATTTACCCGTAGTAAAAACCAAAGCGCGACCAGCATCCAGAAGCCGCAGTCGCAGTCGTACTCGGGCGTGGGTACGATGCAGTAGATGCCCAGGAAAATGAGCGGCGCGGCGAGCAGCAGAGCCAGCGTCCACGCGGCGGCTACGCGCAACCGCAACGAGGCCAGCGCGATCCTCCAAGTTAGCACCGTGCCCAGCCCGCCGGTGATTGCGACATAGAGAACGTGGTGAAAGAAGACACGGCCCGTGAGGCGAATGATCGCGGCCTGAAAGAGAAAAGTGAGTGGCGCGTGCGCCAGGGGAAAGTCGCGATAGGGCATCTGGCCGAGGGCGATGCGCTCCGCGGTGTTGAGGATGTAGCTGAGATCGAACAGTACCGCGACGTGCGCGTTCTGCCAAAGCACCACTGCGGCGGTAGCGGCAAAGAGCGCCGCAGCCGCAAACGAGTCGCGCAGCGCCCAGCGCGGGGCGAAATTCGGCGGATTCGATTCTGTTGGTTCGGGCGCTCTACTTACCATCCGCGATGATAGTAATAGGCGCAGCAGGGCGCGGAACATAGCGCCATGAGAAGGGCAACGAACCAACCCACGACGGTCCAGCCAAGGAAGATGTTCAAAAGCAGGATTCCCGTGGCGTTATGGGTGTGCCGTGCGGCCGCAATGATGGCGGGGAGGAAATAGAGGACGCCCAAGAAGATCAGGAAGTGCATAGAAGCCCCCACAGTGGTTCCAGGAGTGTTACGCAGAGTGTAGCGCCGGAGTTCCCTGTTTCTTGATCAAGTCCGGCGCGGGCCTGGACGCTGCATGCGACGGTGCGGGTTCATCCGAGTATGCTCCGAAATTCTGTATTGCGCACCCTGATCTGCGTGGGTATACTCCCGTCGTCCCCCAAAACCCGATCAAGGAGGTGTCATGGGCAAGATCAATATTGGCCGTGTGATTCTCGGTGGCATTGTTGCCGGGATTGTCGGAGATCTTCTGGATTATCCGGTGGATGGCCTCTGGCTGAGACCGCTTTGGGACTACGACATGGGTTTGCTTGGGCATACATCGTTCTCGTCGAGCACGTGGATCGGGTTCGATCTGCTGGGAATCGTCACCGGGATCGTCGCCATCTGGATTTACGCGGCGATTCGGCCCCGCCTAGGCCCGGGATTGAAGACGGCGATCTATGCAGGGGTGGTCGTATGGATCCTTGGGACGCTCGTGCCAAATGCCTCTTTCATGTACGTTGGCGGCCTGTTTTCGAAGCACCTCACGCTCTACACGACGCTCGGAGGCTTGGTAGAAGTCGTCGTGGGCACGATCGTCGGAGCGTGGCTGTACAAAGAAGCCTAGAACTCAGCAGTTGCAGCGGCTGTTCTCCGGAATAGTCTCCTCGAAGCCACGCACGCTGGCGTGACGACGGGACGCGTCACTCTGCCCGCGACTGTCCGTTGCTTGCCCGGCCCTCTACAATGAACCGGTATGCCGACGGCGGTTCGATCGCACGCGAAGATCAATCTGGGGCTTTATCTGGGGGCGCCGCGCCCGGATGGATTTCATGCCCTTGTCACCGCCTACCAGACGCTGGAAGTGCATGATATAGTTACAGTTAATGCCACACGCTCGGCGCAGACCACTCTGCGGCTGAGCTCCAATGACGCCCGCGTGCCCACCGACGAGCGCAACACAGCGTGGAGGATGATTTCCCTGGCTTTGGAGGAGATGGGCACCGGAGCTGCGGTCGACATTCACATCGAAAAACGGCTGCCAGTTCAGGGCGGACTGGGCGCAGGATCGGGAAATGCGGTTGCGGCGCTGGTGGGGCTGGAAAAAGAGCTGGAAAGGCATGGAACAGGGAACAGGGATCAGGGATCAGAGCGAGCAGATGCCGCTTGTGCGGGGCGATGGATGGAAATCGCCGCGAAGGTCGGTTCCGATGTGCCGCTCTTTCTGATAGGCGGAACGGTGCTGGGACAGGATCGCGGGCAGGAGGTTTCTCCCCTTCCCGATCTCGAGCCCACCTGGTGCGTGGTCGTGGTTCCAGAGGTGGGTGTTTCCACGCCACAGGCCTTTCGCGACTGGGACGCCCTGTGCGCCGCGGAAGGTTTGACCCAGGAGGCAAGTGCCGATAGACTAAGTAAGTCGAGCCGCGCCTATGCCAGCGCTTTTCGGGGAGCGATTCCCGAGGGCGGGCCTGGAGCAGGCTCCTCCGGTGTCTTCTCTTTGGGAGAAGACCTGGCCGGACCGCGAGAGGCGAATCAGGGGTCTGGGCTTGTCCGCACCGGGATCACGAGCTGGATCGAGAATGACTTCGAACGTGTAGTCTTTCCCCAGCATCCCTCCCTTGCTGAGATCAAGCGTCTTCTTGCGGCCTGCGGGACACCGGAGGCCGCGCTGTATTCCGCGTTGTCGGGATCGGGTTCGGCGCTCTTCGGGTTGTACCTGACCCAGGGAGATGCACAAGCGGCACAGGATCGGATCGAACGAGAGTCTCAAGCGCTCGAGGTGCGGAACACGGCGATCACTCGCACCTTGCCCCGTAAAGCGTATTGGGACCGGATGCTGAAAGACAGCCAGTAGCCTGTAGCTTGTAGCCAGTAGCTCGATTTCGCGGGAACCGACGTTCTGGGTCACTCACGAAACAGCTACCGGCTACAAGCTCTAAGCTGTTCTTGACAGTCGCTTGTTGGGCAAGCGAAACTCGCCCACGGCTGACCGAATTGCTGGGCGATCGTTCAATGGCAGGACAATGCCCTTTGGAGGCATTTATCCAGGTTCGAATCCTGGTCGCCCAGCCAGAGATACGGCCAGTAGCCAAGAGCCAGTAGCCAGTAGCTTCATTTCGCATGAGCTACCGGCTGCAAGCTACCGGCTACCGGCTCGAACAAGAAACGCAGCCATAGCCAACCAGCATGGAGGTGCTTCAGATGGAAACGGGAACCTTGGCCGGAGGCAAGCAGCAGGAAAAACAGCCCGCCGCGGCACGTGATGGCTCGCAAAAAGAGCCTGCGGCGCAAGACGCGGCGAAAGCGAAAGACGGCAAGATGAATCCGGCGCCAGAGCGCAAGAAGAGCACGAAGCTGAGCGAAGACAAGCGCTTCAAGCTGTTCAGCGGCACGGCCAACCCCAAGCTGGCCGACGCCATTGGCAAGCACATCGGGGTTCCGGTGGGCGAGGCCAAACTGCAGCGGTTCGCCGACGGCGAGGTCTATTTTCAGCTGCTCGAAAACGTGCGCGGCGTGGATGTTTTTGTGGTGCAGCCTACCTGCTATCCGGTGGACCAGCACCTGGTGGAGCTTTTAGTCATGATTGACGCGCTGAAGAGGGCCTCGGCGGCCCGGATCACGGTGGTGGTGCCCTACTACGGGTACGCGCGCCAGGATCGCAAAGACCGCCCGCGCGTAGCCATCAGCGCCAAACTCATCGCCGACCTGCTGACCACCGCGGGCGCCAATCGCGCCTTGTTCGTCGACCTGCATGCCGCGCAGATCCAGGGCTTCTTCAATATTCCCGTCGATCATCTGTTTGCCAGCCCGGTGCTGGTGAGCTACTTCCGCGAGCTGAATCTGCCCAACCTGACGGTGGTTTCGCCGGATGCGGGCGGCGTGGAGCGCACGCGTTTCTTTGCGCAGAAGATGGGCGCGCCGCTGGCCATTGTGGACAAGCGCCGCACCGACCTTAACGTTGCCGAAGTGATGCACGTGGTAGGCGACGTGGAAGGCCAGACCTGCCTGATCATCGATGACATTGTCGATACCGCGGGCACGCTGGTGAAGACTGTGGACGCCCTTTACGCCAATGGCGCAGCGGCGGTGTATGCCTGTGCGAGCCACGCCGTGCTTTCGGGCCCGGCCATCGACCGCATCGCCAATTCGCGGCTGGAGCAGCTGGTGGTGACAGACACCATTCCGCTGCGCGAAGCGGCGCAAAAGTTAACCGTGCCGGGAAACGATCCGGCGCAAAAGTTGCCCAAGATCAAGGTGCTCACTGTTGCCGGCCTGCTGGGCGCGGCGATCGAGAGCATTCACATGGAGACCAGCGTGAGTACGCTGTTCTCGTAGCCAGTAGCTCGTAGCCGGTAGCTTGTAGCTCGTTTCCGGCTGAACCATCAATCGCAGTTCCAATGGGAGCTGCTCTACAAAGGGAGCGAAAGACTCGGCTTGAAGCAAAACCGATAGCTACAAGCTACCGGCTACAAGCTACTAGCTGCTCTCCGTGCCCGAAGAAACGAGAAAAGGGAACATGCCAGAAGTCGTCGTAGCGACGCCCCGCAAGGGCAAGTTCAACAAGAATGCCGCACGCCGCGTACGCGTTGCAGGCAAAATTCCGGCGGTGCTGTATGGCTCCGGGCACGAAGCGGTTGCCGTGGAAGTGGATCCCAAGCAGATTTTGAAGATCCTCTATTCCGAGAGCGGCCACAACACGATTTTTGACGTGGAAGTTTCCGGCCTGCCCACAGCCAAAGCCATGATCGTGGACTGGCAGAGAGAGCCGATCAAGGACAAGCTGATTCATATCGATTTAAAGCGCATTGCGCTGGACAAAGTTTTGCGCGTGCGTGTGCGCGTGAAGTTGCTGGGCATTCCGATTGGCGTAAAGGCCGAGGGCGGCATTCTGGACCAGGTGCTGCGCGAGGTGGAAATCGCGTGCCTGCCCGCGGACATTCCCAGCCACATCGACGTGGACGTGAGCGAATTGGGCATGCACCAGGTGGTGCGTGTGAGCGGTTTGCCGCACTTCGACAAGATCAAGTACCTGACCCCGGAAGATTCCACCGTGGCTCACGTCGTGCACATCCGCGAGGAAGTGGTTGCGACGCCGGAAGTGGTGGAGGGAGCAGCAGTTCCGGGAGCAGCGGCGGCGCCGGGTGAAGCAGTTGCACCGGTTGAGCCTGAGGTTGCAAAGAAGGGCAAGACCGAGGCAGAGCCTGCAGCGGCGAAGAAGCCCGAGGCGAAGAAGTAAGCCTTGACAGAAGCAAGCGAGATCGGTGGCTCCGGCTCAGGCAGCCGGGGCGGCCCCTTCCTGATTGTGGGGCTTGGCAATCCCGGTCTCGAGTATGTGTGGACCCCGCATAACGCGGGGTTCATGGCCATCGACCGCATCGCCCAGCAGGAGGGCGTTGTGGTGCAGAACCGGCGCTGCCGGGCCACCACGGCGACCTGCCGAATCGCAGGGCGACCGGTGGTTCTGGCGAAGCCGGAGACGTTTATGAACCTGAGCGGCGCAGCAGTGGCCGCTTTGGTTGAAGAGTTTGAAGCCGACCCGGCGCGGGATCTGCTCGTGATCCATGACGAGCTCGATCTGGTGCTGGGGACCTTCAAGATCAGGGAGCGCGGTTCGCCGGCGGGGCACAACGGAGCCCGCAGCGTAACCGGCGCCCTGGGCGCGGAAGAGTGGCTGCGCTTGCGTATCGGCGTGGGCCTCGATTTGCCTCCTGAAGCGATTGCGGCTGGAGGCGGAAAGCGGCCGGGCAGGGACTATCTGCTGTCACCCATGCGCAAGGCGGATCTGGCGGTGCTGGACGAGGTGCTGGACCGGGTGGCAACCGCCACGCGGCGCATTCTCGAAGTGGGAGCGGCAGCCGCGATGAACGAGTTCAATCGGAAAGACGAGAAGACAGGGAATAGGGAGTAGGGAACAGGGAATAGAAAACTGCAAGTGCGAAGGCCAACTGTGAACTACGAACCAGGAATCAGCAACTGTGAACTAAGAACTGTGAACTGTGAGGAACAATGTCGCGTTTGTATGAAGTGATGTTTATCGTCCGTCCCGACGTGGAGGACGAAGAAGCCGACAAGCTGATCGAAAGCTTGAGCACAACGGTGAAAAGCGGCGGCGGCGTGGTGAAGTCGGCGGAGAAGCTGGGGCGGCGCAAGCTCGCCTACCAGGTGCGCAAATTTAACGACGGCAACTACATTCTGCTCACCATTGAGGCCAACGGCGCGGTGGTGCTGGAACTGGAGCGCCGTCTGCGCGTGACCGAGCAGGTGATCAAGTTCATCACCGTACGCATGGACGAGGAAGAGAAGCGCCTGGCCAAGGTGAAAGCGCTGCGCGGCGTGCGCCGCAAAGTGAGCAGCGAACCGGCGCCTGCCGCCGTTGCGCCTGCTGCCGCTGCGCCTGTCGCCGCAAGCACAACTGCGGTCGAGCCGGCAGAGCCTGTGCAGGCGTAAAGACAGGGAACAAGGGAACAAGGAGACAGGGAACAAGGGAACAAGGAGACCGGGATTCGCAGAATGCGAAGGCCGTTTTTCTGATCCCTGATCCCTGAAACCTAACCCCTTCGAAAGATTCTCCGGCTGTGCCGGAACAAAGAGAGCAAAGAGGAAACACGATGTCTGAAGAAACCCAAGCAAAAGCGACCGCCACGGCGGACGCGACCCCAACTCCACAGGCTTCATCGGGTCCGGGTCCCGGTTCGGGCTCCGGTCCGAGCTCTGGCCCGCGCGGTGCGGGCCGGCCCGGCGGGGGCCCGGGCGGGCGCGGCAAGTTCTTCCGCCGCAAGAAGGTTTGCAAGTTCTGCACCGAGAAGATCGACGCGATTCCTTACCGCGACGTGAAGCTGCTGGGGCAGTTCGTGGCCGAGCGCGGCAAGATTGTGCCGCGGCGGCTGACCGGTGTTTGCACCACGCATCAGCGCCGTCTGACCCGCGCCATCAAGCAGGCACGGAACATTGCGCTGCTGCCGTTTGCGACCAGGCACTAATCGAAGTTGACAAGAAGGGCAGCTTCGAAAGGGAGTAGCACCGATGGAGATGCGAAGAGTGTTCTTGCCGATCGAAAGATCCTCCAGGGGCTAAAGCCCGAATTCGTTTTGCGACATGAACGGCACCCTTCGACAAGCTCAGGGCAGGCTAGAAGTCGTGCCCTGAAATGAATTGGAGAGTTTGTATGGAAGTGATTTTGAAGGAAGACGTAGCCAACGTTGGCTTTCGCGGCGAAGTGGTGAAGGTTGCCGACGGCTACGCGCGCAACTATCTTTTGCCGCGCAAGCTGGCCATGCAGGCCACCGC
>Ga0181520_10009987_pt1 | contig 12905 bp, 12 predicted proteins | sample PEATcosm2014_Bin_29_FD_132451 | JGI IMG/M metagenome (GOLD analysis project Ga0181520, IMG submission 132451) | Peatland microbial communities from MTU Mesocosm Facility, Houghton, MI, USA - PEATcosm2014_Bin02_30_metaG | ecosystem: Environmental > Terrestrial > Soil > Wetlands > Peat | place...
AACCGCTGTCCCTACCGCGACCGTTTCGGAAAATGATCAAGGCAGCGGGGACTAGAAATGACGTCCGTCGATGAGCACCTGGAAAGCATCCGCGCACGCGAAGTAGATCGCGAGTCGCATGGCTGTGCTCGCCATGCGCCAGCCGGCTAAACCCCCAGTCGGTTCGGCCCTGCCGGTCGTTTTCCATGGACCTAGGTTATTGACAAAATGTCGCTATCCAGATAATCGGCACGCGGAGATGCGCCCTTTATCGAGCTGTATCACCCTTTATCCACAATCTCTGGGATCTAGACGGGAGCGTCGTAGCACCGCCCCGAGGCCGGCAATATTCGGGGAGCGCTGTTCGCGGGTCTTGCGAGCCAAATCCAAAACCAAAAATCAGTTGGCGCGTTCGAGGTACTTGCCTTCGGTGGTATCAACGCGGATGATTTCGCCTTCATTAATGAAGGGCGGAACTTGGACAACAACGCCGGTTTCGAGGGTGGCAGGCTTGGTCACGTTGGTTGCTGACCCTCCCTTAATGCCGGGTTCTGTCTTAACCACCTTCAGGTCGACGGTGGCGGGCAACTCCACGTCCACAGGCCGGCCCTCAAAGAACGCCACCTTGAGCATAACTTCGGGAATCATGTAAGCGGCGCGGTCGCCCACGGCTTCCTTGGTAAGGCGAATCTGCTCGTAATTCGCGGTATTCATGAAGTAGAAGGAATCACCGTCGGCATAGAGGTACTGCATCTCGACATCGTCGATGGCGGCTTTCTCCACCGTATCTTCTGAACGGAAGCGGTGGTCATTCATGGAGCCGGTGCGCAGATTGCGCATTTTAGCCTGCACAAATGCCCGCAGATTGCCGGGGGTGCGGTGTTCGGCCTTGTAGATCGTAAAAAGCTCGTTGTTGTGCCGGATGATCATTCCGGGTCGGAGATCATTCGCATTCATAGTAAATCCTTCATTCTGCTGATGGTGGGGCTTAAAACAGGTGGAGAACTGGGAGTCCCTTTCCCGCAAGAGCCCGAATAAGTAATTTTAGCGGCTTACCGGCTTCCCGTCAACGACAGCCCGGAGATCGCTGCCACGCGGGACAACTTGCCGGTGGTTAAGACGGACCGCGCGCGTTTGGGTTATCCGATCACTTGATGATGACGGGCGGCCAGTACGCAGGAATTACCAAACACACAATGATAATCAGATTGATCACAGCCAACCCGCCCAGCGTTAACCTGGTACGATGCCCTGACCAGGAATGCTGGGACTCCAATCCCAGCCCGAGCAAAAGAGCCATGGCAGGCATGGTTGGAAACATATAGCGGCCCTGTGGTTGCGGCATGCTTAAGTTGATGTGGATTACAGACATCAGGTTCAGCGCGATTGCGATGGAGAGAATGGCGGAGAGACGGAAATCAATACGGTGTTGCCAGACTCCCCCTATCCAGCACACGCCCGCACTCACCAGGGCAATCATATATACCACGTACGCCAAAACGGGTAACGGCAAAGTCAGCCAGCCAAAATCGCCGATAAAAGACCTGACGAAGTGATAGGGAAAGAAGTAACGGAAGTATTTCGAGCCCAGGGAGTATTTGTGTACCACCCCACTTCCCATCGAAAACACGGTCTTTTGGGCAAGAAAGTCGCCGTACAAATGCTGGTTCCGGATCAGCCAGGGGGCGGCGACGACCAGCATGATTGCGCCCAGCGCTCCCACTCGCAGGAGTTTGGCGCGCCAGGGAGCTTTCTCGGAAATTAGTGCCAACAGAAGTGCGATGGGCAGGACAACGGCGTTGATCTTGGTCATGAATGCCCCCGCCCCTGCCAGCGCAGCGAATATTCCTATTCCCCATGTGAAACCGCGTTTGATCACCCGGACGATCAGGTAGAGGGCAAGAGCAGACAGCATCGTAACCAGCGCGTCGTTGCTGACGTTCATGCCTCGAAAGGTGAACATGGGCCAGAAGGCGACCAGGCCGCCCACCAACAAGCCCGTCCACGGACTTCCCGACGCTTCAGTGCCTGCCAGAGCACAGAACCAGACGGCAAGGACCGAAAATAAGACACTCACAAGCCTGGCTGTACGGAAGGGCCAATAGAGTCCCAAATCTCCGGAGGTATTTTGATATACCCTCGGCGGGTAGAGATTAAACTTCCGGTCTTCTTCTCCGTTTCCCACATAGCCAATGGGAGGCAATTTGGTGTCAACAGCGAGGGGCGCGATCAGCAAATAATACAAGGGGGGCTGGGCGGCTTCCGGGGAATTCCGCCCCTCGATCGGCAAGGTGTGGCTCTGATTCAAACAGTTTGCATACTGCCAGTGAGCCGGCTCATCCGGCCCCTCAAAGACCGGAACCGCGAACGACCAAGCCACCATCAACGCAGCCGAGGCCAGCAGCATCACCTTCAAGTACTTTCGAGCGGCAGGGGCTGCCTCTCCGCCGGGGCGGTTTGAGTTAGGCGCGCTTATCGAGGTGTTTGTGGCCATCTTCTGAATATCTCCAAGCCGGGTGCAAGCCGGGGTTTCCGTTATCGAGCACTGTCAGCATGGTAACAAACGTCTGATTGCCAGCAGCAGCACGTGCCCAAACCTAAAGAGGCGGCTGCTCATGGCCCTCCCCGGCCGAGAGGCTGCCCGCAGCCGGCGATTGTGGGCCCGCCGGCTCGCCAGGCTCATACTCCCAGTTCACTCGCTCCCGTTCAATCACGTAAGGCCGATGCTGTACCTGCGTCAGCACCGAGCCGACATATTCACCGAGAATCCCGGTGGAAACAAGCTGGATCGAGACGAAGAAGAAGACCCCGATGACGAGCGGGGCCACGCCAACTGAGAACCGGTTCCAGTACAGAAGCTTGTAGACCAGGTAGAAAAGTGAGACCAGCACGCAGCAGAAGGCGCAGGCGAAGCCCGTAAACGTAACCAGACGAAGCGGCACACGGGAGAGGTTGGTAATGGCCAGCATCGCCATATCATAGAGCGTGTAAAAATTGTTCTTTGTGAACCCGTGTTTTCGGGCCGGCTGATGATATAAAACCTCGGCGTGCGGCAAGCCGATCTCGGCAATCAGCCCCCGGAAGTAAGGGTAAGGGTCGTTGAGAGCCTTGATGATATCGACCACCTTGCGATCGTAGAGGCCAAACCCGGTGAAGTTCTCAAAGGTCTCGGTATTGGACAGCCGGTTCACCAGGCGATAGAACCCCCTGCGAATCCAGAACATGATCGGGTTTTCGCCACTTGATTTCTTGACCGCGATGACGATCGGGGTGCCCTTCTCCCATTCCCGTAACAATTCTGGAATCAGCTCCGGCGGATCCTGGAGGTCGGCGACGATACCTATGAGGGCATCTCCCGAAGCCTGACAGAAGCCGTGCATGGGAGAACGAATGTGGCCGAAATTGCGGGCATTGACGATGATCTTCACGTTACGGTCGGCCGCCGCAATTTCCTTAAGGATTGGCACGGTTTGGTCGTGCGAGGCATTGTCAATGAAGATGTGCTCGTACCGGTAGCGCCCAATGGTGCGCATCACCTGCCGGACCCGCTCGTACAACTCCCGCACGTTGTCTTCTTCGTTGTAGCACGCAGTTAAAATGGTGATTGACTTCATCGCTTCTCCCTAACCATCGAACCGTAACAGGGCGGGATCGATCTCCAATTGGTGTGTTTCGTACCAGCGATAAAGCTCGCTGATCGATTGTGTCAAGTTCCTAAACCGAAACCCACCCATTTCTGCCAAGATTCGCGAATTGTCACCGCTGTACTCCGTGCCCATACCCGGCGCCAAGACCTCGATAGCCGGGTTTCGGCTTGAGACCTCCGCCACGATCCTCGCCAGATCCGAAAGCAGGACTGGCGTACCCGTGCAGACGTTGTAGGCCCGGTGCTTCGCAGGATGCTCGATGAACCACCTAACGAGAGTGGTGAGGTCGTCGACGTACAGGTAGTCAAGCAGCATGTCACGGCGGATTGTGATCGGCAGCCCGTAAATCACGCGGCAGCAGGCATTGGAAATAAAGCGTACCTGCCAAGCCTCGTACTTGCCGAACACGCCGAAGAGCCGCAGGCTTGTGACATTCGGTACCTGTTCGCAGTATTTGGCACAGACGTACTTCGAGAAGCCGTAGCCGTCGATAGGTGTATGGATGTCAAAATACTCCTCGCGCATGCGCGGCCGATAGTGGCACATATCGTATTCAGCGCCCGAGCCAAAATTCAACATGCGCCCGAATTGGCTTCGGTGGCGCACGAGGTTGAAAAACATGCGGCAATTGATGGCGAACAGATTGGCTGCCTCGCCTGCCATGCGGTTCGACCGCACCGTGGCGCAGTGTAGAACCACATCAAAGCGCCTGGACTCGAACAACTGCCGGACGGCATCGGTGTCGCCCAGATCCAGTTCCGAATGCAAAGGTGCGGTGACGTCGTAATCACATCGAAGCTGCTCAACCAAGTTTTGCCCGATGAATCCCGAAGCACCAGTAATTAAGAGCGTGGTCAAGTCCGCATCCTGCTTGAAAAGCTTCAATCCGCGACCGTGCTGCTGTGAACCTTGGAAGCTGGCCTGAACGAGAATCTCTTGTGTCCAAGAAAGTTGTAAATGGCGCCAAATGTCGTCAGCAGGGCGCCCGCAAGGTAAGGCGCCTGGCGATCTAACCTGGAGGTTAGGCGAATGGTCCAAACCAATATCGGCAGCGCACCAACGCCGAGGATCGTGCTGCTGCCATAGACGGCCAGGCACCGGCTCCACTCTCGCATGTAATTCCCTTTAGTCCTGAAGACGAACCATTTGTATCCGAGGAACGCAACCGTGATATTGAGCACGCTGGAAAGGATAGCAGCCAGCATGTAGCTTTGCGGAACGTAGGGCTTGAGCAAGGCGGTTAACACCGCGAAAGTCGAGTAGCCAAACAATGTGTTCCACACGCCCACCAGCAAATAGCGGCCAAATTGGCCGGGAGGTATGTGCGAAGTGAGTTGGGCAAAGAACTGCGGGACGCCGTCCCGCTTGCCTAGCCTCAGGATTCTCCATCCTTCGCGCACCGGCCTGCCGTCTACAGAGGTGGTCATCATGTACTTTCTCTTACAGAATTCGCGCAGCGGCGCGCGCATGGAAGGTCAGGCATGAAGCTCGCCCCCCACGTCAAATTCGCAGTCAGTCTAGCACGTTTCCGGTCATTGTCTCTCAAGCCCAATCGTGATGACTTGACATGAATTGCCCCATCAAGCCCGGTTGTTCTCGCCGAATCGATGGTTTCTTCCTCCCCTTCATTCTCTCTAATACTCTATATTTTCATCAACATCGCGAGAGATATATTTGACCATTTTATTTTCATAGACATCGTGGGATACCGGTAAACGGCCATTTCCTCCACATTTGTTTTCAACAAAATCACGAGACTGCCCTTCATTTCCCCCCTGCGATCTTTCTCAACCTTGCCTCAAAAAATCAACTAACTACCTTATTTACAACTACATAGATTTTTTAAGGATTTTGGCCTATAACCGCTAACTCACTTGTTTTTGCGGCACATCGCGAGAGACCGCGGCGATCGGGCCATCCAAAACCAATTCCATGCTTAGCCGATGGATCAATGGGCCGATAAGTCGATGAGCCGATTGGATCTTCTCTCGTTCCAAATTGTCTCCTAATTTCCGTATTGTTTGCCAGAATGTCCGACAAATTGTGTGATTTTGTGCAAAACTGGCGCATTTTCTGACCATAAGTCTGGGATTTTCTCGGGTGTATTGTCAATATTTTATTTGTTTTCATACACATTCCGGCTTTGATCATCATTTTTCAACATCTTTTTTATGTCAGCGCTCCGGTTAAGGGCAGTGGACCGCACACAATGGTTAGTCAGCATCTGGGAGTCAGGAGTCTTGGTACTGCTTACTGCGCGCCGCATACTGTTTGCCGTCCACCATCCACTAGCCACTACCCACTGTCAACCTACGCTAGCTTAGCACGGCTATTTGTCTTGTCAAGTGCGAAAGAGGCTACATTGTCAACTCGGCCCACTCGTCGTATCGGCCCGCAAACGCTCGGGCGGAACGGCGTAATACACCGTTTCCCAGCACTCCTCGGCGTAGCGCCGGAGGTAGATTCGATAGCTTGGGCTTGCAGCTTTCAGCAACTTGGGAAGAATCCATAGGTGTTCAGGATAATGATAGGCACAAGCGGCGATCACCGGACGGCACCGGGCGGCGGTCTTCGCGGCTCCGGCAATGGCGCCGGCCTCCGCGCCTTCAATATCCATCTTGATGAAGGTGGCGTTTACATCGTCGCCAATTGCCGAGGCCAGACTGCGGCATTCAACCGCGATGTTACCCTTGGACGCCACGACTCTCGAACCCACGGAACCCTCGGCGTCAAACCGCACGGTTTCATCTCGCTCGCCTATGGCAAAGGGAAGAACTGTAATCCGCGAGGCGGTATCCGGAGCAAGGGACATAAGGTACGAACCGAGCGAGCGCAGGTTGGCCGCGTCCGGCTCGAATGCGTAGATGTGCCGGAATCTGCCGTCCGCCTTGGCGAGGTAGGAGCGGATGGTGTCACCATCAAACGCGCCGCAGTCGATGAAGACTTCCTCGGGCAACAGGCTCACCAAATCCGCAGGGAAGTACATATCCCCCGGCGGGTGAGGTTGCGGCAGGCATTCATAATCAAGAAGGCATCGCCAGCGGATCTGAGCGCAAAACTCTTCGCGCGATTCTTCGTCAGAAAGAAGTTCGTAGGCAGGTCGCATCTCCGCGGCCTGTTCGAGGATGCGTTGAGGCAGTGCCAGACGTCCGTCTGGAATGAAGTCTGAGTATTTCCAAAACAGGAGGGGGTAGCGGACGATGTGCCGGCAACCCAACTCGCTCAGTTGGCGGTAGACCGGCGTCGCATTGTATATGGCGATAAGAAAGGAAGCCCGATAGTTGTAAAGCCGGAGCGCGTCGGTCGGAGATATCACCGGAACGCCTTCGATCTCCGCCTCCCAATGGCGCGAGTTGTTATCGCAGTAGGCTACCGGTTCCAGCCCCGCCGCGCGCACCGGCGGAAGCAGGAACCGGCCCAACTGCCCGACGCCGAAGATCACTACCTTGCGGCTCCCGGACAACTCGGCCCGCTCGTAAGCGTCTTTCATGCGTTGACCGGTTTCCTCCGGGCTCTCCAAGAGTAACTCGTTCAACAAAATGTCTAGTTTGTCAGACATCTGTTCTTTTCACGGGCGCGCCTACACCAAGATTGGATCGGACCTGTCTGGATTCCTCAGACGCTAAGCTCGATTGCCATGACTGCTGGAAGGCCTGTCGGCGAAGTGGAAGTTGTACCAGACCGAACGGGTGGAGTTGAGACATATCTTCTCGTTCACCTGGGACGTTCAATTGCAAAGTGCCTCCTTAGGGGCAGGGAGTGCGCTTCTTTCGGACCGTCAGATAGATCGGATAGTGGCCCTGAAACGCAACAATGAGCCGGCCCACCCAATTCCCCCGATTGATCGCCTGCAGAACGGCGACCGCTCTGCCTATTGTTCCTTCGGTCGCCTGCGTTTCAAATTGGAATGGATCGGAGAGGCGCTCAAGGAAAATATCTTCACCTAGGGAGATCATCTCCAGTGGAATAATCCGGCTCAGCTTCTTCAGGGTCTTCCGGCACCATACCGGGTTAATTTGGGTCTGTAGAGTTCTGGCGAACGCCGGGTCCCTGCCGTACACGAGCTTCACCCACCATGGGAGCATCGGCTTCCAGAGGATTGGCGGCTGGAATACCATATAGTGCCCTTCGAAATATGAAAGGAAGTTGGGCATCTCCATGTGAAGGAGGCCACCGGGCTTGAGGATGCGCATAGCTTCCATCAGAACGCGCTCGGGATCGGCAGTGTGCTCCAGGACGTTGGCGGAATAGGCGATATCGAAGCTTTCGTCAGGAAATGGCAGAGATTCGCCGGTCGCGTTCACGACGCGCTCAGGATCGATACCGTTCGCGGTTAGAATCTTTCGCGACGCAACCAAGCCTTGGTCGAAACCGACAGCACCTGGTTCCGCGCCGTAGCCGTCGACCCGAAAGTACTTTGTCCAAACCGCCAGATTGGTGCCAAAGCCAGATCCGATTTCGAGCGTTCGCTTCCCCTCCAAGGCGGTGTACCGACTTATGATGGCGGCTCGCTTAAAGGATTTTGCCAAATCGAGAAAATCGGCTGCGCTGATGTGCCGGTCAATCTTGTTTAATGGCTCAAAGAACTTCCCCAGTGAATCCGCCGCGATTTCGAAGACTTCAGACGGAATGGTCATATCAGGTGAGGTCGGCAAGTTGAGCAAAAGCCTTTCTTTCTGTCGCTCTTGGGAGGCCACTAAAATCCTCATTTTGAAAAAATCCTAAGAGTAATACTTCCCTTACCACACCGTCCGACCGCCGCTTGTCTTTGACGTGGACGTGAGTAATCCGAGACCCCAGCGTATGGATCTCGCGCACGATGTCATATCCCAGGGCGGTCGTGCTTCCCTGGTCGTAGCAGACGCCCAGCGGTTTGCCTTCAAGCGATGTTCGCAGCGCGTCTGCTGGCAGGGTGCTCTCGATGGCGAACTCGACGCCATGCCCCGCTAGGGCCGACACACGGGCAAATGCTTGCTCAGCTTCTCCCATGGAAACGAGATTCGCCACGCCGATAAACGGCAGCACGATGCGCTCGAAACCAAACCCGAGGAGCCTGTCTAGGAGTTCCAAACTGGCCTACGGGTCACGGCTGAACGTCACGCTCATAAAACAGTCAGCACACAGAGTCGCGGCGCCTACGCCTGTCTGCTGCGAAAGCTCGCAAAGCCGCTTTCTGCCAGCCTCCGATTGGGTTAGCGGGGTTGTGGCTGGCTTCGGCGATCAACTCGATTGCATTGAAGCCACAGCTACGCGCAAGGACGAACTCTCCTTCCCAGCGGTCCCGGGGAAAGCACTGCAACTCTCCGTTCCAAGGTTGCGTCAAGCGCCCTTGCAGGATACCGATCACCCGGGATGAGGCCTCCCCATACGGACGGTGATCTGGTTGATCGTTCAATGCAGGTACCTGTAGGTCTCTGGGCACAACCGCTCTCCTATTCAATCTTCGAGCGGCTCGATCAACATATTGGAGGCGAATTCCTCGCGATCCAAGAAAGGCCACAGGTCCTCGAGCGGCTTTGAAACCAACGACCCGTCCGGCCGCTGCACAGTGGAAAGACGCGGGGCGCGGATTTCGTCCGGCACCACACGCACATCGCACACCAACGGCCCCGGTTCGTTGAGGACCCGGCGAACCTGGTCGCGAAGGTTTATCTGGTTCGGGATCAGCGCCGTCCGCAAGCCGTATGCTTCGGCGACGCGGCGCACGTCGGGGACCGTTAACCCGGTCGAAGCATCGCAGCCGATGGTGGGCGCCCCGAAGTAGTTTTTCTGGGATGCCCGGATGGATGCATAGCCGTCGTTGTTCAGCACGAAAAATGTGATCGGCAATTTGAGCCGGGCGATCGTTTCCAGCTCCTGAATATTGAACTGAAATCCGCCATCGCCGTCCACGCAAATGGTTCGTCGCCGGTCGTTGGCCAGACACACGCCGATACTTGCCGGCACCCCGCAGCCCATCGCCCCCAGGCCCGCGGTATGGAAGATGCGTTGCCCAGCCCTGGTCCGGTAGGCGAGTAAGAAAGCTTCAATTCCGTTTCCGGAGCTGCCGGAGACCAGACAGTCGTCCGGACGCACTTCCTCGGAAAGGATTTCGGTAAGGTAGTAAGTGCTCACCCGCTCCTGCGGGGCACGATGCTCCGGCTGCACAACAGGGTACCGCTGCTTCCACTCGCCGCAGCGCTTTTTCCAGCACATCCGGTCCGATTCGTGGATGGAGGCCCGCTGCCGCAGCAGCTCACGCAGAAACGCGCCGGCGTCGGCGCAGACAGGTGTTTGAATGGCGCCGCCCAGCTTGGCGATTTCGGCGGCGTCGATATCTACCATCACCTTATGCGCGGCGCGCGCCAACCGTTCAGGCGCGTAGCCGGTGATCGCAACATCCATCCGGGCGCCGATGATGAGCAGGAAGTCGGAGTTCTGCAGGGCGAAATTCGCTCCGCGCGGAGCGATGCCGCCAGGACGGCCGACAAACAACGGGTCATCGTCAGAAAGCAGGTCGCCGGCACACCAAGTGAGCGCAGTGGGTAGCTGGAGCAGATCGAGTGCTTCCCGTAACTCGTTTTGGGCGCGGGCAAGGCGGACTCCGTTCCCGGCCAGGAGCAGCGGTCGAGCTGAGCGGCTCAAGGCCTGAATAGTTTCGCTGACCTGCTGCGGAACGAGAGCTGCATTATAGGGGGCGGGAATCTCTGAAGTATCAAAAGCAGGGAGATCAATGCCGTCAATAGGAGTGGCCTGAACATCCAACGGAATATCGATCCAGACGGGACCCGGCCGCCCGGAACGGGCCAGGAAGACAGCCTTCTCCAAGTGATAACGGACCGTCTGCGGATCCATGATGGTCACCGCGTACTTAGTTAGCGGTCGGACGATAGATACCGCATCCACCTCCTGCGCCCCGATTTGGCGGACCCCGAGCGGGGTCCCATCCAGGCGGAACATGCGATCCGCCCGCTTCGCCTGGCCTGAGAGGAAGAGGCAGGGAGTAGAGTCAAGCCATGCTCCGGCTAATCCCGTGATGGCATTGGTAACGCCGGGCCCGGAGGTAACCATTGCCACACCCAGATGGTTCGTGGCCTTCCCGTAATTCTCGGCCGCGATGGCGCTGGCCTGCTCGTGCGAATTGCAGACGAATTCGATTTCAGGGCAGCGGGCGAGGGAATCGTTAAGGTGCATGGCTCCACCGCCCGGCACGAGAAAAACGTGTTTCACGCCAAGATCGGCAATGAACCGCACGACATAATCAGAGAGCTTCATTACTCGTTCCCTTCCGCTACCGGTGGGGACGCTGCGCGCGCCGCTAAAACTGAGTCAATCAAATCCCGCACGGCGCCATTGCCGCCGCCGTGGGCTGCCACAAAGTTGGCCTTCGCCAGGACTTCCGGCCGGGCATCGGACGGAGCGGCAGCAAGGCCAGCGATGTTGAGCGCCCCCAGATCGTTCACGTCATCGCCCATGAAGCAGATTTCCTCCAGTTCCAGGGCGTTTCGTTTGGCGAACATGCGTAGGGCTTCGGCTTTGTCCTTACAGTTCTTGTGGACTTCCGAAATGCCCATTTTGAGGGCGAAGCGATCCACCAGCGGACTATCCTCTCCGGAGATGAGCGCCACGACTAGTCCGGCCTTGCGCGCCACTGAGACGCCCATCACGTCGGCGAATGAGAACCTCTTCCACTCCTGGCCCTCCGGCCCCCACCAGAAAGTGCCGTCTGTCAGGACTCCGTCAACATCCAGCGCCACGGCTTTGATGCTTGCCATGTCAGGCCCCCACCCGGCGTAGTTTCTTGATCATGGGTTGTTCGCGCTCCAACACCCGTTTAACACCGTCCCCCATGGACTTCTCCACCAGCTTCAGGTAACTCACCAATCGCGTGATCCCGTTGGGTTCCAGAGAGGCGGCGTGATCAGTCCCCCACATCGCCCGGTCAAGTGTGATATGCCGCTCCAAAATGCATATGCCTAATGCGACCGCGGCGACGCTGGAAGGAAGTCCCGTTTCGTGCCCGGAATAACCCACTGGTAAACCGTATCGCTCTCGCAATGTCATGATAACGCGAAGATTAAGTTCCTCGTAATACGCAGGGTACGTGCCGCAGGCATGCAATATAACCAAATCCTTGGTTCCCAACACTTCGAGCGCATGATCGATTTGTTCGATGGTGCTCATGCCCGTGGACAGAATTATTGGCTTGCCCTTGCTTCGGGTATATTGCAGCAGCTTGTCGTCGGTCAGACTAGCGGACGCGATCTTATAGCAGGGCGGGTTGAACTGATCAATGGAATCCACCGACTGGTCGTCCCAACAGGAGGCGAACCATGGCATCTTTACCTCACGACAGTAGTGGTCGATCTCACGGTACTCGTCCATGCCGAATTCCAAGTGCCGCTTTAAGTCTCCGTTGGTTGTACCGAACGGGCTTTCCCGTGGGCGCGCCAGTTCCTCTGGGGAGTAAACAACGTCCACCGTGCGCTTTTGAAATTTCACGGCATCGCAACCTGCCACATGGGCAACACTGATCAGACGCTTGGCGAGGTCGAGATCACCATTGTGGTTGATCCCGATCTCAGCAACGACAAAGCAGGGGTGGCCGTCTCCCACCAAGCGCTTGCCAATCTGAACCTCTCTGGTTAGTACATCCTTTGCGGACTCGTTCATCAGAGACCTCCCCCATTCTTGGCGGCCGTTTGCCGGCAGATTTCATGCGCGGCCTCCAGTATGTAGTCCAGCATCGCCGCAGACAGCCCGGGATAGACGCCAATCCAAAAGACCCGATCCATGGTGAAGTCAGAATTCTCCAATTTTCCGATCACGCGATGGGGCGTTTCGGCATAGGCAGGTTGGCGCACCAGGTTGCCGCCAAACAGCGACCGAGTGCCGATCCTCTTTCCTTCCAGGAAACGCACGACGTCCGCACGAGAAAAGGGAGCCCCCGGCCGGACCGCAATCGGGAAACCGAACCAGCTCGGGTCTGATCCCGGTGTGGCCTCCGGCAGGATGAAGAACTCTTCCAGCGGCTTGAGCCCCGCGTAAAGCGTCTGAAAGTTCTTGCGACGGGCTTCGATGAATCCGGGCAGCTTGCGGAGTTGAGCTACGCCAACCGCAGCTTGCATATCGGTGGCTTTCAGGTTGTAGCCGATGTGCGAATAGATGAACTTGTGATCGTAGCCGTGGGGCAGGCCGCCGAGCTGCCACTCAAACCGCTTGCCGCAGGTATTTTCGCGGCCAGTCTCACACCAGCAATCCCGCCCCCAATCGCGGAACGATTCCACCAGGGTTTTGAGC
>Ga0181520_10009989_pt1 | contig 12904 bp, 6 predicted proteins | sample PEATcosm2014_Bin_29_FD_132451 | JGI IMG/M metagenome (GOLD analysis project Ga0181520, IMG submission 132451) | Peatland microbial communities from MTU Mesocosm Facility, Houghton, MI, USA - PEATcosm2014_Bin02_30_metaG | ecosystem: Environmental > Terrestrial > Soil > Wetlands > Peat | place...
CATGGCGTCCAACAGCCCGTCAAACTCGCTCCTGCTCATTTTGCCCGCATGGTCGAGATTGCGTTGCAGCGAACCGGAAGCTTTATAGTCCACTGTCCGCAATTCATCGGCAATCGCCTGCATCAGTTCCCGCTCTGCCGCTGTCGGCCGCCGGAACTGCCTTAGCACCGCTCCCGCTGGATCGCACACATCGCAGATTCCGCATGGGCGGCTCGCGTCTTCCACATCGCCAAAGTGCCGCACCAGCGCCGCCATCCTGCACTCAGTGGAAGTGGTGAATCGCAGCACCTTCTCAAACTGTTCGGCGCGGTACTGCGCCTGCACCGCATAAGTTTTTTTCCATCCAGGGCCGCCAGCCGTCACGTTGCCGCCAAAATCCACCAGCGCCCCGCCGTGGATTGCCAGCTTCTCGAGAGCTTTGTCGAATTCCTCTTCTCCGAGTTTCGACGCCGCGCGCAGTTCTTCCACGGGTTGAGGGCTTTCTCCAAGAGCGCGAAAAACCTGCTGCAAATGGTCCGCCGGCGGATAGTCGCGGTTCAGGAAAAAGTCACGCATTCGCTGGTCGGCATAGCTGTGCATCAGGTAGGTCCGGCTCAACGCGCCGTCGCGCCCGGCGCGGCCAATCTCCTGGTAATAGCCTTCCAGAGTGGCCGGCAGCCCAGCGTGAATCACGGTGCGAATGTCGGCCTTGTCGATGCCCATGCCAAAGGCGATCGTCGCAACCACGACCTCCAGTTTGCCGGCCTGGAATGCAGTTTGCACACGCTCCCGCGTGGCCGCATCGAGGCCCGCATGATATGCCGCCGCCGGAATCCTGCCTGCCTTATCCGCTTTGGTTGCCGACAACTCAGCGGCAAGCTTTTCTGCCCCTTTGCGCGATGTGGCATACACAATAGACGGCCGCCGCTCGGAGTTGGCCAGCAGTCCGCAAATCGCTCCCGGTCGCTCCGGCATGGAAAGCTCCACCACCTCAATGGCAAGATTGTCTCTGCGAAAGCCGTGAATGAACTTCGCCGGCTTCACCATCCCCAACTGCGTCAGGATGTCGGCCTGGACTGAAGGAGTGGCTGTGGCCGTGAGCGCCAGAACCGGCGCCGGGCGCAGCGCTGGAAGGTACTGCCCAATCATTCGGTAGTCGGGCCGGAAGTCGTGCCCCCACTGAGAAATGCAATGCGCCTCGTCGATGGCGACGAGCGCGGGCTTGCGCTTGGCCAGCATCTCGCCAAAGCCGGGAACTCGAAGACGTTCCGGCGCAATGAACAGGAACTGCAGGCTGCCATTCAGATAATCCACGCAGGCTTGCCGCGCCACGCTTCGATCGAGGCCGGAGTGAATCCTGCCCACGCGCAAGCCCAAAGCCGTGAGCTTGGCCGCCTGGTCCTCCATCAGCGCAATCAAGGGCGAAATCACCAGCGCTGTGCCTCCAAGGGCAAGCGCAGGCAACTGGTAGCAGAGCGATTTGCCAAAGCCCGTGGGCATCACCAGCAGCAGGTCGCGCCCGTCGATGGCCGCGCGGCAAACCACCTCCTGATTGGCCCGGAACCGTGCAAAGCCAAAGACTGAGCGCAACAACTCCGCAAGCTCAACCGGCTCGGCCAGCGCATTCGAATTGTGAAGAGTCGTCAAAAGGGGAGAACGTCCGAGGCTCAAGGAAGCAAGAAATGTGCAGCGCCTCTTTCAACTTTACAGGAGAGAGGGTCTCGCCAGTGCAGGCGGCGAATGGAAAGCACTTTTTAGATAATCAAGACAAAAGAGTGACATCTTCGAGCGTAATGTGTTGAACCTTGTTAGCATTTTCCGAGTCCAATCAGTGAGGCGCTGGCACAGAAACACAAAGGAGCAGGCATGACGACCGCATACATCAATCGCATTGCGACGGCCGTTCCTCAACACGATGTCCACCAGGCATTCATCGATTTTGCGACGAACTTGCTCCCCGAGGGCACGTCCCGCAGCCTCTTTCGCCGCATGGCGCGCTTGTCTGCAATCGAACGGCGCTACTCATTCGTCAATCCCATAACCAATGAAGACGGTTCATGGAAAGATGAGGAGCAAATTTATGTGCCAGGCAACTTCCCTACGACCGCGCATCGCATGGAGTTATTCGAACGCTTCGCCCCGCAGTTGGCCCAGGCCGCTCTTGACAAGCTCTCGCTGACGGCATCGGAACGGCAGTCCATCACGCACGTAATCGTCACCTCATGCACCGGGCTTTACGCGCCGGGGCTGGACTTCGAGGTAGTCAACCATCTTGGGCTTTCGCCGTCGGTCGAGCGAACCATGATTGGTTTTATGGGCTGCTACGCCGCCATCAACGCCCTCAAGTCCGCGCATCATATTGTTCGCTCCGAGCCCGATGCGACGGTTCTGGTGTTAAACCTGGAACTCTGCTCGCTGCACTTTCAGGAGACGCACGAGTTGGAGCAGGTTCTCTCGTTCCTCGTCTTTGCCGACGGCTGCGCTGCCTCACTGGTAAGCGCGCGACCGAAAGGCCTGGCCATTGATAGCTTTCTGGCGCTCACCATCCCCGAAACAAGCCATCTGATTACATGGCGCATTGGCGAGCTTGGATTCGATATGTATCTTTCCGGCGAAGTTCCAGGCGAAATCGGCCGCGCCCTCAAGGAATCTGGCCGCCAAATCACACGAGGAAGAGAACCATCATCCCTCGGCCTATGGGCCGTTCATCCTGGAGGCCGCTCGATTCTCGATGCGGTGGAAAAGGGCCTCGGTCTGCCTGGAGACGCGCTCGCTTGCTCACGCGATATTCTGTCGCGGTACGGCAACATGTCGTCTGCGACCGTGATGTTCGTCTTGCAGCAGGTGATGGATCGCGCACAGGCACAGCAGCAAGGTTGCGCCATCTCCTTCGGGCCAGGACTCACTGCGGAGACAATGCTCTTTCATGCCGCATAACGCTCCGGATTTCCGTCATCGCGCCGAGCTCACAGAAAAGATGGATGAGCCGTGCAGCCGCGAGCAGCTGCGCGGCTGCCTGCGCGACCTAGCCCTGACAAACCGCCTGACCATGGCTTATCGTCCCCTGTTGCGCTGGCTTGATGCGCTCGAAATCGCGCAGCCGCACCTCGCGGGCCCGCTTCATATTCTCGACGTCGGCTGCGGTTACGGTGACTCGCTGCGCCGCATCGAACGATGGGCAAAGCGCCGCGGCATCGCCGTCGCGCTGACTGGTCTTGACCTCAGCCTGGATGCCACAGTCATTGCCGCCGAGGCCAGCCCTGCCGAAAGCGCAATCCATTGGGTCAATGCAGATGTCTTCTCATACACGCCGCGGCAGCCCATTGATCTCGTCGTCAGTTCGCTATTCACTCATCATCTTGCCTCGGACCACATTGTTCGATTTCTGCAATGGATGGAACGGCACGCGCAAATCGGCTGGTTTATCAACGATCTGTCTCGCGCGCCTATCCCTTACCATTTCTTCCGCATCTTCTCCAAGCTGGCCCGCCTTCATCCCTTTGTCCAGCACGATGGTCCTGTCTCCATCGCGCGCGCCTTTCATCCCGTAGAGTGGCGAGACCTGTGCTTCGCTGCCGGTCTCGGCCAGCAGGACGTGCAGATCCAAAGCTTCAAACCTGCGCGTCTGTGCGTCGCCCGGCGAAAGGCGCAGTCAAGAGAGGAGCGACAATGACCGCGCTGCGCGACGTTGACAATCTTGTAATTGGAGGAGGTCTTGCCGGCTCCATGCTTGCAATCCGTCTGGCTGCCGCCGGCCGCAGCGTCACGCTTCTTGAAAAAGAACGCGCCGCACATCACAAAGTCTGCGGAGAGTTTCTTAGTCCCGAAGCCGTCGAGTATCTCCGTCAAGCCGGAGTAGACCCGCTCACTCTCGGCGCGGCGACCATCAGTCATCTGCGCCTATCCTCAAAACAGCGCGTCGCAGAAGCAGACCTGCCCTTCACCGCGCTTTCGCTTTCCCGTTACGTTCTCGACGAATTCATACTGACGCACGCCGCTGTGAGCGGCTGCAACGTGGAGCGCGGCGCCTTTGTTGAAGCGCTCACAATACGAGGCCAGACAACGATTGTCGAGCTTCGCGGCGGCAGCTCCGTATGCGCTCACACCGCGTTTCTCGCCAACGGCAAACATGATCTGCGCGGATGGAATCGCTCCGCAGCAAAGCAGGCCGATCTGATCGGATTCAAGATGCACTGGCAGCTGGCGCCTGCCCAAACCAAGGCGCTGAGAAACTTCATTGAGATTTTTCTTTTTCCCGGAGGATACGGTGGACTCTCCCTTGTTGAACGGGACGTGGCCAATCTATGTTTGGTTGTTCGCCGCGCCGCGTTGCCCAGAGGAACCGGATGGGCTTCGCTCCTTGCAGCCATTCTCGAAGAGAATCGTCACCTGCGCCTGCTTCTGCAAGGCGCGATACCACTATGGGAGCGGCCGTTGGCCATCTCTCCAATTCCCTATGGCTATCTTGCGGCGCGGCCCGGCGGCTTATGGCGCATAGGCGACCAGGCAGCGGTCATCCCTTCATTTACGGGAGATGGCATGTCGATCGCCCTTCACAGCGCATCTCTTGCTGCGCTGATGTACCTAGCCGGCGAAAGCGCGGAAAACTATCACCGAATCCTCCGCGCACAACTTGGCCGTGGAATGTCTCTTGCTACGTCGCTCTCCCGTGCAATGGTGACCGGACCGGGCACCAGCCTGATGCCCTTAGCCCTCTCCGTTTTTCCAAATGTCATGCGATGGATCGCCGACGCTACCCGCATTCCGGAACAAGCGCTAGTCGCGCATCCGGTGGCTTCGCCAACGATTTCTGCATCCGTCTGAGCTAGAGCATTTCCGGGATTGCTGTAACCATACGGGCACTTATACCGACCAGGCGATGCGATAAAGTTCACAGTCTCACAGTTTCACAGGAAATAGGGGGGTGGGGGGGGTAGGGCTTTGCCGTTCATTCTGCGGCTCATTCGACACATCAGCTGTGTGGGCGATGTTGCTCATCTCGAAACCCCAATTGGCATTGTGCGCCGACGGGGGATAATTCTCTGCAAACCTGGCGCGATTTCCTCAACGGTCAGAAAAACGCTTGTATCGGTTGAGGTTCCAGAACACAGCAATTGTGGAATCGCCATAAACAAGCATTCTGAAAGACGATTCGCATACAGTTTCGGCCGGGGACGCCTACGCGCCCCCGGCCGATGCCGGGTTGGGAAGCCGCACCGTAGCTTGCTCTAGTCCCCGTGAACCAGTTCGCCCACTGGTTGCGTGGAAGCTGTTGAGGTTTTGAGGTCGAAGCGGTCCAGGTTCATCACCTTGCTCCAGGCCGCCACAAAGTCATTCACAAACTCCTTCTCGGAGTCGGCGCACGCATAGAACTCCGCCTGAGCCCGGAGCTGAGAGTTCGAACCGAAGACAAGATCGACAATGGTGCCCGTCCACTTGAGATTGCCGCTCGCCCGATCGCGCCCTTCGAGCACACCCTCCGATGTGGCGGATTTCTGCCACTTCGCGCCCATGTCGAGGAGATTGACGAAGAAATCATTGGTCAATGTTCCGGGACGTTTGGTGAAAACGCCATGCTCGCTCTGCCCGAAGTTTGCATTCAGCGCGCGCATGCCACCAATCAGGACCGTCATTTCGGGAGCGGTCAGCGTCAGCAGGCTCGCCCGATCCACCAGCAGCTCAGCTGCAAATTGCTCGTGTCCCTTGCGGAGGTAATTGCGGAACCCGTCCGCAATCGGCTCGAGCACGGCAAACGAGGCTGCATCGGTCTGCTCCTGCGTGGCATCCGTGCGTCCCGGCGAAAAGGGAACCTTCACCGTGTGGCCGGCCTTTTTCGCAGCTTTCTCAATGGCCGCTGAGCCACCCAGAACAATCAGGTCTGCGAGAGAGACCTTCTTTCCACCGGATTGCGCACTGTTGAAGTCCTTCTGGATCGCTTCCAAAGTCGGAAGAATCTTCTTGAGTTCGGCCGGCTGGTTGACTTCCCAATCCTTTTGCGGCGCAAGGCGAATGCGCGCCCCGTTTGCTCCGCCGCGCTTGTCGGTGCCGCGGAAGGTTGCAGCCGACGCCCATGCGGTCATGACCAGTTGGGAGGTGGAAAGCCCCGACGCGAAAATCTTGGCCTTCAGGGCTGTAATGTCCTTCTCGTTGATCAAGATATGATCCACTGCCGGAACGGGATCCTGCCAAATCAGCTGCTCCTTGGGAACAAGCGGGCCAAGATAGCGCGAGACAGGCCCCATATCGCGGTGGGTCAGCTTGAACCAGGCCCTGGCAAATTCATTTGCCAACTCCTCAGGATGCTCAAGGAAGCGGCGGGAAATCTTCTCATAGATCGGGTCCATCCTCAGCGAAAGATCCGTCGTGAGCATGGTGGGAGCATGCCTCTTTTTGGGGTCGTGAGCATCTGGCACGGTATCCGCCGCTGCTCCGCCCTTGGGTTTCCATTGCTGCGCGCCTGCAGGACTCTTGGTGAGTTCCCATTCAAAGCCAAACAGGATTTCCAGGTAGCTGTTGTCCCACTTGATTGGGTTCGTGGTCCATGCGCCTTCGAGGCCGCTGCTGATGGTGTCCACGCCTTTGCCGCTGCCAAAGCTGTTCTTCCAGCCGAGGCCTTGCTCTTCGATGGGTGCGCCCTCGGGTTCGCGACCAACATACTTGACCGGATCGGCAGCGCCATGAGTCTTGCCGAAGGTGTGTCCGCCGGCGATGAGGGCAACTGTCTCCACGTCATTCATCGCCATGCGCGCGAACGTCTCTCGAATATCTTTTGCGGCGGCCACTGGATCCGGCTTGCCATTGGGTCCTTCGGGATTCACATAGATGAGGCCCATTTGAACCGCGCCGAGAGGGTTGTCAAGTTGACGCTCGCCCTTGTAGCGTTCGTCTCCCAGCCACTTGGTCTCAGGGCCCCAATAAGTTTCGTCCGGCTCCCAGATATCCTCGCGCCCGCCGCCGAAACCGAAGGTCTGCAATCCCATGGAATCGAGCGCCACGTTTCCGGCGAGAATCATCAGGTCGGCCCAGGAAAGCTTCTTTCCGTACTTCTGCTTGACGGGCCATAGCAACCGGCGCGCCTTGTCGAGACTCACGTTGTCCGGCCAACTGTTGAGCGGAGCAAATCGCTGCGCGCCAGAGCCGCCGCCGCCGCGACCGTCGGCGATGCGGTAAGTGCCTGCACTATGCCACGCCATGCGAATGAAGAACGGCCCATAGTGGCCGTAGTCCGCAGGCCACCAGTCTTGCGAGTCCGTCATCACGGTATGGAGATCTTTGATAACAGCATTAAGGTCGAGGCTCTTGAACTCCTCGGCGTAATTGAACGTCTCGCCCATGGGATTGGACAGTTGCGGGTGCTGGCGCAGGATCTCTAGGTTCAATTGATTGGGCCACCAGTTTGCGTTGGTTGGGGTTCCAGCCTCTGTATATTTCAGAGCGCCGTTCGAGAATGGGCACTTTGCTTCGTCTGACATGATTCTCTCCTCCGGAGCGCCGCCAGTCGTATTCGGGAGTTCAGACATAGGCGCATCTCCCTGGTTAGCGAGCGAATAATCCGTTTGGATCTTCTGTCTCGACGTAGGTCATCGGTATCAAGTTCGTGAAGTACATGAAAATTGCCCGGTGCAATAGTACTCCCCTTTTCGTTAACATATTCCCTTAATAGCGATAAGAAAAATCAATTGTTTCTACGGTGACGATTGCTATAGTCTATGATCCTCTCAGGCTGCATCCGGGACGGAAAATGAATCTCCAGGAACTTCGCTATTTCGTTGCTGTTGCCGAGCACCGTCACTTTGGGCGGGCGGCCGAGACCTGCAACGTAAGCCAGCCCACGCTAAGCGGCCAGATTCGCAAGCTCGAAGACGAGCTGGGCGTTACGCTGCTGGAGCGCACCAACAAACGTGTGGATATTACCCCGGTGGGCAGCCAGATTCTGGTTCATGCTCAGCGCGCGCTGGCTGAGTCGGGACAGATGGAAGCGGTGGCCAGGGCGGCGCGCGACCCTCTGAAAGGCCCTTTGAAGTTAGGCGTGATTCCCACGCTGGCGCCTTACCTGATGCCGCTGATTCTGGGGCCGTTACGGCAGGCATATCCGGGTCTGAGTATCGAGTTGTGGGAAGACCAGACCCGCTCGCTGATAGACGGACTACGCAACCACCGTTTGGATGCAGCGCTGCTGGCCACGCCTGCGGATGCGCCTGAGATTACCGAGATTGCGCTTTTTGAGGAGCACTTGCTGGCCGCATTGCCTCTCGACCATCGACTGGCCGGGGAGGAGTCGATCAAAGAAGAGGCTCTCGGCGAGGAATTGCTGGTGCTCGCTGACGGGCACTGCCTGGCTAACCAGGCGCTCGCGGCCTGCGGAGCCAAGCATGGGGCGGCTCGGAGCGCGCTGCAAGCCTCGATGCAGGCCGCAACGCTGGAAACGCTGGTGAACCTGGTGGCGGCGGGTTACGGCGCTACGCTGATTCCGGCTCTGGCCGCGAACTCGCTCACGGCGCGGGGCATTGTTCTCAGGCCGCTCAGAGGGCAATCGTCCAGGACCATCCGCCTGGCGAGCCGGCCTGGGTTTCCGCGTCCGCAGGCGCTACGCGCTCTGGAAAAAGTGATCCGGAAAGCGGTGGGTCCGGTTCTAGGACAGGGCTGCCAGAGCGGGGTTCCGGCTGTGCAAAAGGCGCCTAAAACTCGCTAATAAATGTTATTTTTGCGACTCATTCAGGGGATTGCAAAAGAACACGAATTCCGGCCTCCCTTATCCACAAAATCCGCTGCCGGCGGCGTTGACCCTGCCGTTCAGGGTCCGTAGAGTCTGTAATCGGAGGGCAATTTTTCCCGCGGTGACGGGTTGCCCGCTGAAACGGAATTCGATTGCGGCAAAGCCCCAACACCCCGGAGTTCAAATGCTGAAACTAAAGAAAATTCATATCCTCGGCTTCAAAAGCTTTTGCGACCGCACTGAGGTGACCGTGGCGGGAACAGGCATTGCCGTGGTGGTGGGGCCGAACGGGTGTGGCAAGTCGAACATTCTGGACGCGGTGAGCTGGGTGCTGGGCGAACAAAGCGCCAAGACCTTGCGCGGGACGCACATGCAGGACGTGATCTTTGCCGGAACCCGCGAGCGCAAGCCGGTGGGGATGGCCGAGGTGACGCTGACCATGATCGACCCCGAGGCTTACGAGGGGCCGGTTCCCGTAGAGCCTCAGGTCACAATCGACCATGAAGGTCCGACGGACTGGGACGAAGATGAAGTGCGTCGTCAGCGAGCTGCGGAGGTCGAAGAGATCATCGCCAACGAGCAACCCGGCCAGGTACTCGATGACGAGGCAGCCGAAGGGTCTGCACCGCCGCAAGAGTCCGGCATGGCGCAGACCGCGGGCGAGGGTCCGCAAGCAGTGGTGCTGAAGATTCGTCGCCGCAAGTTCCAGCGCACGCCGCAAAAAGGCGAGATCGTGATTACGCGCCGTCTGTTCCGCACCGGCGAAAGCGAGTATCTGCTGAACGGCAAGCTGTGCCGCCTGCGCGACATTCAAGACATCTTCATGGGTACGGGCCTGGGGCCGGAAAGCTACGCCATCATCGGGCAGGAGCGCGTGGGCCAACTGCTCAGTTCCAAGCCGTACGACCGGCGAGCCATTATCGAAGAAGCTGCGGGGATTACGCGCTTCAAGACGAAAAAGCGGCTGGCCGAGCTGCGCCTTGAGAGCGCCAAACAGAACCTGGCGCGAGTGGACGACATTTTTGAAGAAGTCACGCGGCAGATGAACAGCCTGAAGCGGCAGGCATCGAAGGCCGAGCGCTTTGCGGCAGTGCGCGACGAACTGCGCGGCCGGCTGCGCGTGGTGCTGGCCAGCCGCATGGCGCTGATGGACTCCGATCAGGCAAGGCTGGGACGCGAAATCGCTGCACTGACCGAGCGGATCAATGCGTCGTCGGCGGGAATTGAGGAGCAGGAAGGCAGCCAGCACGCGCTCACCGAGCGTGGCTACCAGTTGGACAGCGAAGGCCTGGAGGCGCAGAATCGCGCCAACACAGCGGCAGTTGAGCTGGAGCGCGCGGCAGCGCGAGAGCGCGCCAACACTGAGCGTGTGGCCGAGTTGGAGACGCGCATTGCCGCGGCTGGCGCCGAGTTGGAGCAGACGCGGGCGCAGTTGAGCGGAATTGCCGAGGAGCGGACGCAGCAGAAATCATTTCTGGAGACTGCAGCCGAAGAGGCGCGAGCGTTTCGCCAGCAGGTGGAGGCGCGCCAGCAAGAAGCGCGCACAGCGGCTGAAGAAGTTTTCGCATCGGAAAGGGAACTGGAGACCAGCCGTCGCCATGCGATGCACCTGCTGACTCTGGCCGGCAACGCCCGCAACCACACTGCCCAGGGCGAACAGAGCCTGGCGGCTCTGGAGCGCGAGGCCGAGCGGCTTGATGCCGAAATGGGCCAGGCGCGGGGCGAGTTGGAGAACTTGGGCGCGCAGAGCGGGGAAGTAAAACTGCGCTTCGCGTCAGCGGCGGAGGCGCTCAAGCGGCTGGAAGGCGAGATTACGTCGTTGCGCGAAACTCTGCAGACGCGTCGCGCCGAGGAAAATGCGCTGCGCACGCGCGCCAATCAACTGCGGGGCGAACTTGCCACTGCCGCCGGACGCCGCGACGCACTGCAATCGCTGATTCGCAACCACGGCTACTCCACCGACACGGTGCGCCGGCTGCTGAAGCCGGGCGCGCTGGCAGAAGGCATGGCGCCGGTGGGCACGCTCGCTGATTTTCTGGAGGTGAACGGCGAGTATGAGGGCGTGGTAGACGAGTTTCTGCGCGAAGAGCTGAATTATGTGGTGGTCGAGAGTTGGGTAGCTGCGGAGCAAGGAGTCCGGCTGCTCAAGTCAGGCGTGGATGGCCGCGCCACATTTCTGATTCACCCTGCCGAGCAAGGCGCATTATTTGCCGAAGACAATACCACTATCAGCGCTCCCGGCCTGATTCCGCTGAAAGATTCGATTCGCATCCTGAATGGTTTTGGGCGACCGCTCGAGTCGATTCTGCCCAAGCTCAAGCACGGCTATCTGGTTGACGACTCGAACCATGCGCAGCGGCTGGCCGCGGAGTATCCTTACGCCTACTTCCTCACGCCTGGGGGTGAGTGCTTCCATAACGCGACCGTGACCGGCGGCAAGCCGGCCAGCGAAGGCCCTCTGGCGCTGAAGCGCGAGTTGCGCTTGACGGAGAGCAGCCTGGCCAAACTTGAAATCGAATTGACGCAAGCGGAATTGGAAGCCGCAGCGCTGACTAAGGCTATCGAAGAGCTGGCCGCGCAATTGGAGGCAAGCAGCGAAGAGAGGCGGCTGGCCGAGCGCGACACCGCCGACCAGGGCGCGGCGCTCAAGCAGATGGACTCGGAGACACAGCGCGTCGCGCGGCGCTATGAGGAGTGGACGGCGCAGGCTGCGCGCAACAAGGAAACGCGCGAGGCCAAGAAAACCAATATCGACCAGAACCGCGAGGAGATGCTTCGCCTGGAAGCAGAGCACCGCGCGGCCGAAGCGGCTCTTGATGAGTTGCAGGCGCAGTTGGCCCTGCTGCGCGAGAAGCGCGAGGGTTTGCAGCAGGAGGCGGCGCAGGTAACCGCCGAACTGGCCGGCCTGGAAGAGCGCAGACGCGGCGCAGAAGCTGCTTTCCAGCGCATTGACCGCCTCCACGCCGATTTGCAGCGCCGGGTTCAGTCAATCGACCAGCAGCGGACCGAGGCCAGTGCGGAACGCGAGCAGCGCATCAAAGAGAGCGCCGAACTGGCCCAGCGCGAAAAGGAACTGACAGCCGGGCGAGCCGAAGCGCTGGTCTTGGCGCAAACGTTGACTGCAGAGGCGCAGGCCCTTCGCCAGCAACTGGCGACCATGGAAACCGAACTCAAGGGCGGGCGGACAGCCCTCGAACAACTGCGCGAGGACCGCGCCAGTCGTTCGAGCGAAGTGGCCAGGCTTGGCGCCGAACTTGAACACCTGGAGGCAAGCTGCCTGGCCGAGGTGAATCTTGATGCCGCCGCTTTGCGCTCCGATGCGCTCATCGAGCGCCTGGCCGGAGAGCCGTTGGCTGCCGAAGAGGAGACTTGCCGCGGCCTGCGCCAGCGCATCGAGCAGATGGGTCCGGTGAACATGATGGCGCTGGACGAGTACAAGGAGACCGCCGAGCGTCACGGATTTCTCGATACGCAGCGCGCTGACCTGATGGAATCGATTGAGAACACGCAGCAGACCATCAAGGAGATCGATCAGATTTCGCGCAGCCGGTTTGACGAGGCCTTTGCCCGCATCAACGAGAACTTCGCTCTCGTCTTTGCCCGGCTCTTCCAGGGCGGTCAGGCATTCCTGCGTCTCACGGACGTGGAGAATCAGCTTGAGAGCGGCCTGGACATCGTGGCTTCGCCGCCGGGCAAGAAGCTGCAAAATGTGCTCCTGCTCTCCGGCGGAGAAAAATCCCTGACCGCGCTGGCACTCTTGGTGGCCATCTTCCAGTTCAAGCCCAGCCCCTTCTGCGCGCTAGACGAAGTGGATGCGGCGCTGGACGAAACCAACGTCGGCCGTTTCTCCGACTTGATGCACGCCTTGAGCAGGGACACGCAGTTTCTGGTGGTTACTCACTCCAAGCGCATGATGCAGTCGGCCGACATGATTTACGGCGTTACCATGCAGGAGCCCGGCGTCTCGAAGGTGGTCAGCGTACGCCTCGCCGGGCGCGAGCAGCAGCGCGCAACAGCGTGAATCCACATTGCCACCACCTCACCCCGCAACTGAAAAGGTGACCAAACGCCCGCAAATTTCTCTCTTGGTAGAAGATTTTGTTCTAAGAAGTCTAGATAACTGCTCCGGGATGGTCTACAATGACCATATCGCAATCAAATAGTCATTTTTGTGACTTGGAGAAACCCCGGATGTCGAACTTCATCCCA
>Ga0181520_10009992_pt1 | contig 12902 bp, 12 predicted proteins | sample PEATcosm2014_Bin_29_FD_132451 | JGI IMG/M metagenome (GOLD analysis project Ga0181520, IMG submission 132451) | Peatland microbial communities from MTU Mesocosm Facility, Houghton, MI, USA - PEATcosm2014_Bin02_30_metaG | ecosystem: Environmental > Terrestrial > Soil > Wetlands > Peat | place...
CGTCGCGCATCGGCATGCCGAGGTGGTCGGCGAATTCGAGCGGCGCCGCGCCGGTGCCGCCCTCCTTGCCGTCGACGACGATGAAGTCGGGACGGATGCCCGTCTCCAGCATCGCCTTGCAGATGGCGAGGAACTCCCACGGGTGGCCGACGCAGAGTTTGAAGCCGACCGGCTTGCCGCCGCTCAGGCGCCTGAGCTCGGCGATGAAGCCCATCATCTCGAGAGGAGTCGAAAAGGCGCCGTGGCGCGCCGGCGACAGACAGTCGCAGCCGGTCGGCACGCCGCGGATCGCCGCGATCTCTTCGGTGACTTTCGCCGCCGGCAGCACGCCGCCGTGGCCCGGCTTGGCGCCCTGGCTGAGCTTGATTTCGATCATCTTGATCTGGTTGTTGGCGGCCGTGGCGGCGAAGCCGGCGGGATCGAATGCGCCTGCGGCGGTGCGGCAGCCGAAATAGCCCGAGCCGATTTCCCAGATCACGTCGCCGCCGCCCTCGCGGTGATACGGGCTGAAGCCGCCTTCGCCGGTATCGTGGGCGAAGCCGCCGAGCGCCGCGCCGCGATTGAGGGCGCGGATGGCGTTGGCGCTCAACGCGCCGAAGCTCATCGCCGAAATGTTGAAAACGGACGCCGCATAGGGCTGGGCGCAGCCGGGGCCGCCGACCGGGACGCGAAACGGCGCTTCGGCGATCTCGGCCGGCGCAATCGAATGGCGCAGCCACTCGTAGCCTTGTGCGTAGACGTCGAGCTGCGTGCCGAACGGCCGCTTGTCGAGCTGCATCTTGGCGCGCTGATAGACGACGGCGCGCTGGTTGCGCGAAAACGGCAGGCCGTCGGTCTCGCTCTCGAAGAAATACTGCCGCATCTCCGGCCGCATCTCCTCGAGCAGGAAGCGCAGATGGGCGGAGATCGGATAATTGCGCAGAACCGCGTGGGAGGTCTGAGCGAGGTCTCGAAAACCGAGCAGCGAGAGCGCGCCAAAAAGAACGACGGCGACGAGGAACACCGTCCGCCAATGCGGCGAAGCGCCGATCGCCGCGGCGCCGAAGGCGAGCGTCAGCAGCGCGCACCCCGTCAGAACGATGAAACGCGGCGAAAACGCCAGAGCCAGGATTCGCATGGGCGCCCCTCGAACGCGTCGCCGGCGGCTAATTGGCGCGAATCGCGCGCGGCGCCCCGCGTGACGCGCCAGGACGGTTACACATTTTTCGCGTCTTCGCGAAGACGCGCGCCGGCCGCGGTCCGCGCCGCGGATTCAGGCCGCTTGCCGCGCGCCGGCGAGCCAGACGCCGCGCAAAATCAGGTCGTCGCCGAGATGGACGAGGTCGGCGCGCGCGCCCGGCGCCACGGCGCCGAAGCGGCCCTCGAGGCCGAGCAGCCGGGCCGGCGTCGAGGTCGCCATCCTCAGCGCCTCGGCGAGCGGCAGGCCGAGCGTGTCGACGACATAGCGCACGGCGTCAAGCAAAGTGACCACGCCGCCAGCGAGCGTGTCGAAGTCGTCGATCAGGCGGGACCCGTCGCGGCGCATGCGCCGCCCTTGCAGGGTGAAGACCGACGGTCCGCCCGCCGCCGGCGGCATCGCGTCCGAGGTCAGCGCGATCCCCCCTGCGCTCTTGGCGTTGATCGCCGCCCTCAGCGCCGCCGGATGGACGTGATGGCCGTCGGCGATCAGGCCGCAGACGATCGCCGGATCGGCGAGCGCAGCGCCGACCAGGCCGGGCGCGCGCGAGCCGAGCTGGCTCATCGCGTTGAAGAGATGGGTGACGGCGCGTGCGCCGGCGGCGAAGGCGGCGCGCGCCTCCTCCGCGGTCGCCTCGGCGTGGCCGAGGCTGACGACGATCCCCGCCGCGGCGAGGCTGGCGATCAGCGCAGCACTGGCGGCCGACGGCGCGAGAGTCACGACCATCGCGCCGGCCTTGGCGGCGACGAGCTGGTCGCGATCGCGTTCTCGCATCGGGCGGATGAATTCCGCCAGATGGACGCCCTTGCGGCGCGGATCGATGAACGGCCCCTCGACGTGGACGCCGAGGACGCCCGGCGTTGTGCGCGCCGCCTCGCCCGCCGCCGCCAGCGCCGCGACAAGCACGGCCGGCGAGTCGGTGATGACGGTCGGCAGGATCGCGGTGACGCCGCGGCGGCGAAACGAGGCGGCGATCGCCGCCAGCGCCTCGGGCGTCGGCGTCGCGTTGAACAGCACGCCGCCGCCGCCGTTGACCTGCCAGTCGATGAGCCCCGGCGACAGCACGCCGCCGGCAAGATCGATCTGGTCGCCGCCGCGCGGCCGCTCGGCCGCCGGCGCAACGGCGACGACCGCGCCGCCTTCGACGACAACTGCGCAATCGTCGCGCATCGTCAGTCCGTCGAACAGGCGCGCGCCAAAGAAAACCTTCAATGGTCCGTCGCTCATCGCGCGGCGCCTTGCAGCTCAGGCAGCGCGCCGCCGGCGATGAGGATCGCCCCGTCGGCGTCGTCGTAGAGCGGATCGCGCAGGGCTGCGCGCGACGCCTCGACGAGATAGGGCGCAATCGACGGGTTCATCCCGCCGACCAGCGCGACGCGGGTCGCTCCGAGCGCGCGCGTCGCGGCGATCAGCGCGTCGATCGCCTGCGCCGCAGCCGCGACGATCGTCAGCGCCACCGCGTCGCCGGCGGCGGCGCGCTCGAACACCAGCGGCATGAACGCGCTATAACCCGCGGGTTTGGCGGTCAGCGCCCACCGCGTCGCCGTCAGCGGATCGCCGAACCGGCGCATCACCTCCGCGGTCAACGACGACGCCGGACCGACGCCGTCGTGGGCGCGCAGGGCGGCGCGGATCGCGTCGGCGCCGACGCGCGCGGTCGAGCCGTCGTCACCGAGCAGGAAGCCTCGCCCGCCGATCACGATCTCGCGTTCGCCGACGCGCGCCACCGCCGCTGAGCCGGTGCCGGCGATGACCAGCGCGCCGTCGCCCCCGCCATGAGCGCCCAGACAGCCGGCGACCGCGTCATTGGCGGCGCGCACGCTGGCGAAAGCGGCGTAGCGCGCTTCGACGCGCCCGGCGTCAGCGAGACTGGAAAGGCCGGCGAGACCGAGGCCGAGGGTCACTTTGGCGCGATCGGCGGCGGCGAGGCCCGCTTTGGCGCAAACGGCGTCGATCCGCTTGTCGAGGGTGGCGAGCGCGGCATCGAAATCGACGTAGAGATTGCCACCCGATCCCTGCGCTTCGGCGATCGCCCGCCCCTCGCCGTCGCGCAGGCGCGCGTGACAGCGCGACGCGCCGCAATATGCGCCGATGGTAAGACGGCGACCCTCGCCCACGCCAATCCTCCCGGAAAATCTCGCAATCCCGCCGATGCGGAATCCGCTTCGCCGGACAAGCTAGCCACTTCGCCAAGCCGCGGCAAATGTGGAGCTTAGCCGAGCGCCGATTGCCGGGCGAGCGGCGCCAACGGCGCGGCGGCCTGCTCTGCCGCCGCCTCAGCCGCGAAAAGAGCGTGAACCGGCGCCAAGAGCGCCAGTCGGCGTCAGCCGCCGTGATAGCCCTTCACGCCGACCGCCTGGGCGAGCGGGCTGCGGAAGTCTCGCCCGGCGGCGAGACTGTCGAGGGCGCGGCGGAAATCGTATTGCGGCCGCCAGCCGAGTTCGGCGACGGCGGCGCGGCTGTCGTAGACGCGGTCGATCGACGGGAACATGCGCCAACCGCGCTTGGCGTAGATCGCCTCGTAATCGGGGAACAGGCGGCGCGCCGCCGCCGCCGCGTCCTCTCTCAGCGCCGCCGCGTCGTCGCGCGAGAACGGCGTCGTCGCCGAAACGACGTAACGCGCGAAGCCGAGCGTGGACGCCTTGTCGATCGCCAACAGATGCGCCGAGACGACGTCTTCGAGGTCGACGCGGCGATAGAGCAGCTCATTGACCTGGGCGTTGGCGACGTCGTAGGCGGCGGCGACGCGCGGATCGTCGTCGGCCTCGGGAAAGAAGCGCGACGTGCGCAGCACCACGGCCGGCAGGCGACGCTGGCGGGCATAGAGCTCGCACAGCGTCTCCGCCGCCTGTTTGGTCGCGCCATAGATGTTCTTCGGGATCGGCGCCACGTCTTCCGTGATCCACGCCGCCGGTTCGCCGGCGGCCGGCGTCAAGGCCGAGCCAAACACGCTGGTGGTGCTGGTGTAGACGAACGCCTCGATCCCCGCGTCGACCGCCGTCTCGAGCAGCATGAGCGTCCCGGCGGCGTTGGTGATGAGAAAATCTTCGTCGGCGCGGGTCGCGACATGCGGCTTGTGCAGGTTTGCGCAATGGACGACCACGCGCGCGCCCCTGAGGCTTTCGCCAACAAAGCCGCGGTCGTTGATCGAGCCGACGCGATCGGTGAACGGCGAGGGTCTGAGATCGATTCCGAGCGCCGGCCGATTCGCCGCGCGCAACGTCCGCATCAACGCTTCGCCGAGGTGGCCGGCGCTTCCCGTCACAACAATCGTCATTTTCGACGTCCTAGGCCCCGCGCGCTTTGCCGGCGACTCCCTCGAAGGCGCCAGGCTGCAATTCGCAATAAAGAACGCGCTGAGGATCGACCGGACCCGGCAGCACGATCCGGCCCGGCGGCGCGCGCTTGAAGCCGACGCGCGCGTAATAGGGCTCGTCGCCGACCAGGACGACCAGCTTGGCCCCGGCGGCGCGCGCCGCCTCCAGCGACGCGGCGACCAGCGCCTCGCCGATGCCCTGGCTGCGGAACACCGGCTCGACGATCAACGGCCCAAGCAGGAGGGCCGGCGTCTCGCCGATGACGATCGGCGTCATCGCGTTGGCGCCGACCAGCAGCGTGCCGACCCGGGCGACGAAGCTCAGACTCAGGTCGGTCGGGACGGTCTCGCGCAGGCGATAGGCGGTGCGGGCGAAACGCCCGGGGCCGAACACGCGCTCGTTGAGCCGAAGGATCGCCTCGGCGTCGGCCGGGCTCTCCGATTCGAGGACTAACGACACTTCGGCCATTTGCGCCTGTGCAAATTGAGGATGCCGGGCGGGGTTTAGCACGCTGGCGGCGACGGGCGGAAGGGCGCGACCGTGTTCACCACAGCGGCGAAACGGGCGCGCCCTCGAGAACTTCCGCCAGCCGCGACCGTGTGCCGCGCGTCGTGTCGGACGGCAGCGCGTCGAGGGGAAAGAACCGCGCGGCGACGATTTCCTGGTCGGGCGCGCGCTCGCCGGTCACCTGAAACCGCCTCACGACATAGACCGCGACATGGTCGCGCCGCGACACGTGGCGGTTGTAAAACAGGCCGTGCAGGGTCGGCGGCCCTTGGAGAACGACGTTGGCCTCCTCGGCCAATTCGCGCGCCAGAGCCTCCTCGAAGGATTCGCCGACTTCGACGCCGCCTCCCGGCAAATGCCAGCCGGAGACGTAGCCGTGCTTGACCAGCAGCGCTCGACCCCTTTCGTCGAGCACGAGGCCGCGAACCCCGAGGGTTAACGGTCGCGCCAGCAGAAACCATAAATGCGCGAGCCGCATCGCCAGCCGCGCCGGGAGGCGTCGGGCCGCCGCCCGGCCTTGCTCTTGCATCGCTGAACGCCGCTCCCTAAGGGTCTCGTTCCCGTCCGCCTCCGCGGCCGTGGGCGCGACCCTAACCAATCCTTCGCTGAGCCGCCAATGCGCAAAACCGCCCGCCGATGAGCTTTACCGTCGCCCATCTCACCGACGTCCATCTCGGCCCCCTGGCGCGGCCGCGCCTCGACGAGATGCGTCTCAAGCGATTCATGGGTTACGTCAACTGGAAGCGCGCGCGCGAGCGCCTCAGCGACATGCCGGCGCTCGCCCGTCTGGTCGCCGACATGCGCGCCCAGAAGCCCGACCACGTCGCGGTCACCGGCGATCTCGTCAATATTGCGCTGCCGTCAGAGTTTCGTCGCGCGGCGGAATGGATGCGGACGCTCGGCGAACCGGCGAACGTATCCTTCACGCCCGGCAACCACGACGCCTATGTGCGCGACGCGATGCCCGAGCTCGCCGCGGCGTTCACGCCGTGGACGCAGGGCGACGCCGAATATGCGCGCGGCGAGACGTTTCCGTTCGTGCGGGTGCGGGGCGACGTCGCGCTGATCGGCCTCAGCTCGGCGACGCCGACCGGGCCGCTGATGGCGACCGGCCGGCTCGGCGCGCGCCAGGTCGAGTCGCTGGCGGCGATCCTACAGGAAACCGGAGCCAAGGACCTGGCGCGCGTCATCCTCATCCACCACCCGCCGCTGTCGCGCGGCGGGGCGCCGTTGCGCGGGCTGACCGACGCGCGCGCCTTCGAGGCGGCGGTCAGCCGCTTCGGCGCCGAGGCGGTGCTGCACGGGCACAACCACAAGCGCATGTCCCATTTCCTCGCCTCGCCCGCTTCGCGAATCGAGGGCGGGCGCATTCCGATCCTCGGCGCGCCGTCGGCTTCGTCGGCGTCCGCTGATCCGCGCCAGCGCGCCGCCTACCATCTCATCGCCCTCGACCGGGCGGGCGAGCGCTGGCGGCTGCGGGTTCGGGCGCGCGGCCTGCAACTCGGCGGCGGCGAAATCGGCGCGCGCGAGGCGCCGACGCTGTAGCGCAGCGCAACGCGTTTGATCGATCGCCGACAAAGCTGGTATTCAGGCGCAATCAGCGCCAGCATTCGCGTACGGCACGGGGAAAAGGCCATCGGCATGACCGTAAAATCGTTGCTCGAAGTTTCGGCGGAGGTCGCCGGGGCGCTCGCGGGCAATCAGCCCGTCGTCGCGCTCGAATCGACGATCATCACCCACGGCATGCCGTATCCCGCCAATCTCGAGACGGCGCTGATGCTCGAGCGCGCCGTGCGCAGCCAGGACGCGACCCCAGCGACGGTCGCCGTGCTCAACGGCCGGTTAAAGGTCGGCCTTACGCGCGACGAATTGGAGCGGCTCGCGCGCCTCTCCGGCGGCGTGGTCAAGGCTTCGCGGCGCGACCTCGCCGCCGTCGTGGCGCGTCACGGGGCGGCCGGCACCACGGTGGCGGCGACAATGTATATCGCGGAGCTCGCCGGCATCGAGATTTTCGCTACCGGCGGCATCGGCGGCGTGCATCGCGGCGCGGAGGAGACTTTCGACATTTCGGCCGACCTCGTCGAGCTGTCGCGAACCAAGGTCGCGGTCGTCTGCGCCGGCGCGAAGTCGATTCTCGACATCGACAAGACGCTCGAATACCTCGAATCGAACGGCGTGGCGGTGTGCGGCTTCCGCTGCGACGAATTCCCGGCCTTCTACGCCCGCTCGAGCGGCTTCAAGCTTGACCATCGGTGCGACGGCCTGCGCGATCTCGCCCGCATGGTGAGGCTGCAGCGCGAGATCGGCCCCGGCGGGCTGCTGATCGCCAATCCGATCCCCGAGGACAAGGCGCTCGATGCCCAGGCGATCGAAGCGCGCATCGCCGAGGCGGTCGCAGAAGCGAAGGCCAAGGGAATTTCCAAGAAGGAAGTGACGCCGTTCCTGCTCGGCCGCGTCGTCGAGCTGACCGGCGGCCGCAGCCTCGAAGCCAACATGGCTCTGGTCGAGAACAACGCAATTGTCGCAGCCCAGGTCGCCGTCGAGCTGACGCGCCTGTGACCGAAGGCCAGCCCGCGGCCGCCGCGCCGCGCATTCTCGTCGTCGGCGACCTGATGATCGACACGATCGTCAAGCCCGAGGGGCCGCTCGCGCGCGGCTCCGACCGGCGCGCCGCGATCGTCGAGCGGCCGGGCGGATCGGCGGCCAATCAAGCGGCATGGCTCGCCCATTTCGGCGCCGCGGTGGATTTCGTCGCCCGCGTCGGCGCCGCCGACCGCCGACGCGAATCCGCGCGGCTCACGCGCGCCGGCGTCACGCCGCATCTTGTTGGCGACGCGCGCCGCGAGACCGGCCGACTGGTCGCGCTGGTCGAGGCAAGCGGCGAGCGCAGTTTTCTCACCGACCGCGGCGCCAATCTCGCGCTTTGCGCGCGTGACTTTCCCGACGCGCTGGTCGAAGGCGCGGCGACGATCCACCTCTCCGGCTACAGTTTCTTCGCGCCTGGCCCGCGCGAAGCGGTCAGGGGGCTGATCGCGCGCGCCGCCGGACGCCCGGTCGGCGTCGATCCCGCCTCGGCCGAATTCCTGCGCGAAGCGGGCCCCAGCGACTTCCTCGCCTGGACGCGCGGCGCGACGACGCTGTTCCCCAACGCGGAAGAAGCGGCCGTGCTCGCCGGAAGCGACGATCCCGAGACCCAGGGCGCCCGGCTCGCCGCGCACTATCCGCTCGTCGTCGTCAAGCGCGGCGCGACGGGTTGTGAGGCCTTCGCCGGAGACCAGCGCTGGCGCGTTCCCGCGCCGCCGGCCGAGGTCAAGGACAGCACCGGCGCCGGCGACGCCTTCGTCGCCGCCTTTCTCGTCGCCCGCCTCGCCGGACGGTCGATCGAGCGCTGCCTCGCCGAGGCCGCCGCGGCCGGCGCCGCGGCGACCGAATTGGTCGGCGGACGGCCGGCGACGCGCCGCGCCCGCGATTGATGTTTGCGATCTTGCAAGATACGGGGCTGGATTTGGCGGCGTTGCATCCCCAAATGCAACGCTCCCGACCCCTGCGAGACCCGCCGCCATGACCATCCGCGCCGTCAAACGCGTCAGCCAATCCCGTCCCACGCTCGAGGGCGCCGGCGTCAAGCTGAGGCGCGCGTTCGGCTTCGGCGACACGTCGGATTTCGATCCGTTCCTGATGATGGACGATTTCCGCAACGAACGGCCGAGCGACTATCTCGCCGGCTTTCCCTGGCATCCCCACCGCGGCATCGAGACGATCACCTATGTGCTCGCCGGCTCGGTCGCCCATGGCGACAGCCTCGGCAATAGCGGCGTGCTCGGCGCCGGCGACGTGCAATGGATGACCGCCGGGCGCGGCATTCTCCACCAGGAAATGCCGAAGGGCGACGCGGTCGGCCGCATGCACGGTTTCCAGCTGTGGGCGAACCTGCCCGCCGACCTGAAGATGACCGCGCCGCGCTACCAGGACGTGCCGAGCGCGGCGATCCCCGAGGTCGTCGACGACGACGGCGTCTCCGTCAGGGTGATCTGCGGCGAGTTCTGGGGCCAGAAGGGCCCGGTCGACGGCGTCGCCGCCGACCCGCGCTATCTCGACGTCACCGTGCCGCCGAACAAGCGCAAGGCGCTGCCGGTCGAGACCTATCGGCAGGCCTTCGCATACATCTTCCAGGGGTCGGCGACGTTCGCCGGCGCTTCGGCGCCGTTTGGGGCGCTGCGCGAGGAGCTCGTCGGCGGCGAGGAAACTCTGGTGCGCGATACGGTCGGCGATCGTTCGCTGGTCGTGTTCGACTCCGGTGACGAGGTCGTCGTTCAGGCCGGCGAACAAGGCGTGCGCTTCCTGCTCGTCTCCGGAAAGCCGTTGCGCGAGCCGATCGCCTGGCACGGGCCGATCGTCATGAACACGCAGGCCGAAATCCGACAGGCGCTCTCCGACCTGCGCGACGGGTCGTTCATCAAGTAGGCCGGCGCGCTACCGCGCCAACGCGGCGCGGTACGCCGCCAGCGTCTTTTCGGTCATCTGCTCGAGCGAGAAATTCGCTTCGACATGGGCGCGCGCGCGCTGCGCAATCGCGTCGCGCGCCGTCGCGCCGAGAGTCAGCGCGCTCATCAGCGCGTCGGCCAGCGCCGGCGCGTCGCCTGGCGGGACGCGCCAGCCGGTGCGCGCCTGCGGCGGCGTGAGAACGGTCTCCGGCGCGGCGCCGGAATCGGAGACGACGACCATCGCCCCCATGGCCTGCGCCTCGACCGCGGTGCGGCCGAACGCTTCCGGCGCGGTCGACGGCACGGCGACGACGCTGGCGGCGATGAGCGCCGCCGGCATGTCGTGGCAATGACCAACGCGCGCGACCATGCCTTCGAGACCGCCGCGGCGGATGCGCTCGTCGAGATCGCGCGCGTAAGAATCGCGCCCCTGCGCGTCGCCCGCCAGCACGCAGCGCACGTCGGCGAGCCCGCGCTCCTTCAACAGCCGCGCCGCCTCGATCAGCACCCTCTGCCCTTTCCACTCGGTCAGCCGCGCCGCCAGCAGCACTACACGCTCGTACGGCGCCACGCCCCACGACTCGCGCAACCGCATGACGCGCGCGCGTTCGACCGTGGCGGGCGCGAAGCGCGCGAGGTCGGTTCCGCGCGGAATGACGCTGAGACGACCGCGCGCGAACGGGTAGAGGCGTTCGATCGCGTCAGCGGTGAACTGCGAATTGGCGATGACGACGTCGCCGCGCGCCATCACCGAATTGTAGCTGAGCTTCAGCGCCGAGCGGCCGCCATAGGCGCCGTGATAGGTGGTGACGAACGGCCGTCCGGCCTTGCGGCAAGCGCCGAGGGCGACCCAGGCCGGCGCGCGCGAGCGGGCGTGAACGAGGTCGACCCCCTCCTCGACGATCAGGCGCGCCAAGCGCGGCACGTTGAGCGCCATCGCCAACGGATTCTTGGTCGCGGCGGGAAATGGCGCGAGCACGCCGCCGACCGCCTGCAGCTCGCTGGCGAGCCGTCCGCCCTCCGATGCGACCAGCGCGCGCGCGCCGGCCCTGACGAGGGCTGCGGCGACGTCGATCGTCGTCCGCTCGGCGCCGCCGGCGTCGAGCCGGGGAATGATCTGCAGAATCGTGCGGCCCGCGAGCGAGCCGCGCTCGGCGCGGCCGAAGGGGGCGAGCGTCGCGACGCTCACGCGAGCCGCCGCGCCAGAACGTCGCGCGCGGCGCGGTCGACATTGACGGCCGGCGCCGCGTCGGCCATTCCGGCCACGCCAGCGAGAATGAAATCCAGACGAATCATGAGGTCGATTTGACCGTGAACCAGGACGAACCGCAATTCCTCAACGTCGGCGCGGCGCCGGCCCGTCGCCGTATCGCGTTTCGCCGCCGCGCGCCAGCGCGCGACGACCTGCCGGGCGTCGTGTGGCTGACCGGCTTCGGCTCCGACATGGTCTCGACCAAGGCGACCGCACTCGACGCCCATTGCGCCGGGCGCGGCCAGGCGCTGCTGCGCTTCGACTATTCCGGCCACGGCGCCTCTGACGGAAAGTTCGAGGACGGCGTCGTCTCGCTGTGGCTCGAGGACGCGCTGGCGGCGATCCGCGCCGAGACTGCGGGGCGTCTTGTCCTCGCCGGCTCGTCGATGGGCGGTTATATGGCGCTGCTCGTCGCGCGCGCGCTCGCCGAAGCGGGCGAAGCGACGCGGCTTGCCGGCATGGTCCTGATCGCGCCGGCGGTCGACTTCACCGAGGCGCTAATCTGGGCGCGGGCGAGCGAGGCCGAGCGCGGCGAGCTCATTGAAAAAGGCGTGTGGGAGCGCCCTTCGGAATATTCCCACTCCGGCTACCGCATCGCGCGCGGGCTGATCGAAGACGGCCGGCGTCACCTGCTGTTCGGGACGACCATTCGCAGCCACTGCCCGACCCGCATCCTACAGGGCATGCGCGACCCGGACGTTCCCTATCGTCATGCGCTGACGCTGGTCGAGCACATGGCGGGCGATCCGGTGACGCTGACGCTGATCAAGGATGGCGACCATCGCCTGTCGCGACTCCAGGATCTCGCGCTAATCCTCGAGGCGGTCGACAGTTTCGCTTGACCGGCGTCAGACGCCTTCGGCGCCGAAGCGGTGCAGATCGGCGCCGTTGACGCGCAGCCACGTCTCGGCGCGCTCGGTGTCGGGGAAGAGCCGTCGCGTCACCTTCCAGAACATCGGCGAGTGGTTCATGTGGACGATGTGCGCGACTTCGTGCGCCGCCAGATAATCGAGGATCTCCGACGGCGCGAGGATCAGCCGCCAGGAGAAATTGAGCCCGCCGGTCGACGAGCAGGAGCCCCAACGGCTCGCGGTGTCGCGTAAGGCGATGCGGCGCGGCGCGACCCCGAGTCGCCTGGAGTGGCGCGCCACCGCCGCCTCGAGGTCCCTGCGCGCCTCACGCTTGAGGAAATCGGCGACGCGGCGCGCGATGAACGGCTTTTCGCCGGCGACGCAGATGATCGGGCCGTCGGGCCCCGCCTCCGTCCACGCGACGCCGCGCGCGTCGGGTCGGTGAACGATCGTGTGGTCGACGCCGCGCAGCGGCGTCACCGCCCCGGCGACGAAGGCGACCGGCCGCGGCAGCCGCGCCAGCCGCGAGCCAATCCATGCCGCGTGCCGCTCGGCGAATTCGCGCGCAGCGCGCAGCGAACTTCGCTCCGGCATGGTCAGCAGCACGTCGCGACTCGCGGCGCGCACTCTGAGCGTGAACCGTTGCGACGTCGCCACGCGCTTCAAGGCGACGCGATACACCTCCCCCGCGTGCGCGACATCGATGTGCGCGACTGGACCGGGCGGCGTTCGGCGTTCAAACAGGCGCAGCATTGGCGCACGCTAACCCAGCGAAGCTTTGAGTCGCCAGGATTTTCGCGCCTTTTGCCGGATCAGCGCAAGCGGATGTCCGGCCGCGGAGCGGGTTTGAGCTGGATCGGCAGGCCGGCGACGACGGCGACGACCGAGTCACAGGCGGCGGCGGCCCGCTGGTTGAGCCGCCCCTGCCAGTCGCGGAAGGCGCGGCCGAGCGCTGTCGCCGGGACGACCCCCGCCCCCACTTCGTTGGCGACCAGCGCCGCCGGGCCGCCGAGATCGGATAAAACTTGTGTTAGTTCCGATACTTGCGCCTCAATGTCGCGCCCCGCGAGCATGAGGTTGCTGAGCCATAGGGTCAGGCAATCGACCAGCACCACCCGCCCCGGCCGCGCCTCGGCCCGCAACGCCGCAGCGAGTTCCAGCGGCTCCTCGCGGGTCCGCCAGCCCTCCCCCCGTTCGCGGCGATGGCGGGCGATGCGCGCGGCCATCTCGGCATCGCCCGCCTCGGCGGCGGCCAGATAGAGTCGTTCGGGCGCAGTCGCCTCGGCCAGCGCGAGCGCATAGCGGCTCTTGCCC